>ERZ772937.17-NODE-17-length-152214-cov-33.470173_pt1 | contig 152214 bp, 111 predicted proteins | sample MGYA00512113_ERZ772937 | MGnify/ENA primary metagenome ERZ772937 (study PRJEB29015, sample SAMEA2737649) | human gut metagenome | biome: human gut; feature: human-associated habitat; material: faeces | place: China | collected 2012 ... | reverse complement strand
ATGAAAAGCCCATTGGCCGAGTTAAATATGCGCTATTTTAATTCCGCCAACGGGTGTTATACTATATGCCTTTGCCGGAGATCGATCTGGATGAGGCTAAAGTGGAAATTGTACGTCTGAAACATTTGATTGAATTCAACGGAACGAAGGAGAATCCTGTACGGGGAATTCATTTGCAGGGACTTACCTTTAAGCATACAGCCCGGACCTTTATGGAAAATAAAGAGCAATTATTGCGCTCAGACTGGACTATGTATCGGGGCGGAGCCATTGTTTTCAACGGTGCAGAGGAGTGTTCGGTTGAAAATTGTGAATTTGACCATTTGGGAGGGAATACGATTTTTGTGAATAACTATAATCGTTATCTGACAGTCAGAGGATGTTACATTCATCACAGCGGTGCCAACGGGATTGTTTTCGTGGGAGATCCTGACATGGTCCGCAGCCCGCTGTTTCGTTATGGCAATCAGAACTACGAGACGATGGATATGACTCCCGGTCCTTGGGGAGATAATTATCCTCAGGATTGTTGGGTGGACGATTGCCTGATAACCATGACAGGACGTGATGAAAAACAGACGGCTCCCGTACAGATTTCCATGTCACAGCGTATCCGCGTGAGTCATTGTTCTATTTATGATGTACCGCGTGCAGGTATCAATATTAACGAAGGTACCTTTGGCGGGCATGTCATCGAATTCTGCGATGTGTTTAATACGGTTCTTGAGACAGGAGACCACGGAAGTTTTAATTCATGGGGACGTGACCGTTTCTGGACTCCCGATGTGGTGACCATATCCGATCAGGTCGCTCTTCATCCGGATATGCAATATTGGGATGTTCTGGAACCTAATGTACTGCGTTATAACCGCTGGCGTTGTGATCATGGCTGGGATGTTGACCTGGATGACGGTTCTTCTTTTTATCGGATCTATTGCAACCTGCTTCTCAACGGTGGTTTGAAAATGCGTGAAGGTTATGATCGTGTGGCTACAAATAATATTATACTGAACAACTCGCTGCATCCACATGTCTGGGTACGTAACAGTGACGATGTATTCAAGCATAATATAGTGTTTACTGCCTATCAGCCTGCTGTGATGAATAGCGCATTGGGAGAATCAGACCGGTGGGGAAAGGAACTGGACTATAATCTGTTTGCAACCGGTCAGGCAGCAATGAGAAAATTTGCGGCTCATGGAGCTGATGCACATTCCGTTTCGGCAGATCCCCTGTTTGTAAATCCCGGTCAGGGAGATTTCAGAGTCAGACCGGAGTCTCCTGCTTTTAAGATTGGTTTCCGCAATTTCGATATGACCGATTTTGGAGTGAAGAGTGAAAAGCTGAAAAAGCTGGCCCGTACCCCTGACATACCCGAAATAGTCCTGCAAATTCAGGATGAGGTTTCTGCGGAATATACCTGGCTGGGAGCTGTTCTGAAAGAAGTGAAAGGTGAAGAGCTTTCGGCCTATGGAGCCAAATTCAGTCAGGCCAGTATGGCGCTTGACCGTGTTCCAGCAGAATCTGAAGCTTATAAGCTGGGGCTTCGGTCGGGAGATTTATTGCTGTCATTTGGTGGGAAAGAGATTTCTACGGCTGCTTCTTTCAAACAGCTTTTAGAAGAATATGCAAGAAAATCCGGAGAGCTGCTTGTTATGCGTAATCAGAAAGAAATGGTTGTAAAATTGGCAGCCTTCAGAGGGGAGATGCAGCCAGTGGAGAGGTAAGAGTGTATTAAAAATGCTTTTTATCGGAAGGCATTCCCGATTTTACTGTAACTTTGCCGCGCATTTTGGATTAAGGTAAAAAAAAGATGGATAGCAAGGTTAATCAAGGTTCCCGAAGCAATGAAATTGACATGCTGAACGGGCCGTTGTTCAGGAAAATATTGGTGTTTGCCCTTCCGCTGGCAGCCAGCAGTCTGTTACAGGAACTTTTCAATTCAGTCGATGTGGCTGTAGTGGGACACTTTGTCGGAAGTGAAGCCCTTGCAGCTGTTGGAAGTAACGCACCGGTCATCGGATTGCTCATCAACCTGTTTATGGGGATCTCCATGGGAGCCTGTGCGATTATTTCCAACCACATCGGACAGCAGGATGACCGGAGTATACGCCGCTCCATCAGCACGGTTCAGCTGGTGGCTGTCCTGAGCGGATTATTCCTGCTGGTATTGGGACAGGTAGCTGCCCGGCCGATACTGACCTGGATGGGAACTCCCCCGGAAGTACTGGATCAGGCTGTGATCTATTTGCGGATTTATTTTCTGGGAATGCCTTTTATCATGGCATTTAATTTCGGATCAGCCATTTTGCGCAGCATGGGTGATACGCGGCGTCCGTTATATATTCTGGTGGTTGCCGGTGTAATCAACACCCTGCTTAATCTTTTGTTTGTCATTGGCTTTCAGATGGGGGTAGCCGGGGTAGCCGTAGCAACGGGTATAGCCAATGCGGTGAGTGCTACATTGATCATCCGGTTGCTGCGGAAGGAACAGGAACCGTTCCGTCTGCATTTTGACCGGATGAAGATTTATTCTTCGGAGTTAAGCCGTATGCTGCGAATCGGTGTGCCGGCTGGTATCCAGGGCATGATTTTCTCGATCTCCAATGTGGTGGTGCAGTCATCCATTAACAGTTACGGAGCCGATGCCATTGCCGGGTCGGCTGCAGCAGTCAACTTTGAGTACTACTGCTATTTCATTATTCAGGGATTCAACGGAGCTGCGATCAGTTTCATTGCCCAGAATTACGGAGCCGGAAAAATGGATCGCGTACATCGGATCTTCTGGATCTGCATGGCTTCAAGTGTTGCTTTCTGTGCCGCCTTCAACTGGCTTTTTGCCTGGCAGGACAATTTCTTTCTGGGATTCTTCTCGGACGTACCGATGGTACACCATTATGGAGCTATCCGTATGCACATTGTACTGGCTCTGCAATTCATTGCCAGCAGTTACGAGATTGCCGGCTCTTCCTTGCGGGGGATGGGCAAATCACTGACTCCGGCTCTGCTGACGGTTTTCGGAACCTGTCTGCTCCGGGTAGTCTGGGTGTATGTCGTGTCTCCGTTGTGGAAAGGATATGATGTGCTGATGATGGTTTATCCGATATCCTGGGTGCTGACAGGCATTCTGGTACTGACTGCTTACTGGCTGCATATCCGGAAACCTGCTTTCCGGATAAAAGCATAGTTGTATCTCTTGGAGGTTTAAAAAATAGTGACAATTAGTTCCCTTGGCAAAGCCGAATAAGGACTTTGTCAGCAGCGTCATTTTGGGTCCATGGGTCCACTGGGTCCATAATGGACCCTTTACCGTAAGAGAAAAAACTCTTGTAATTGTTCCAGATTTTAAATATCCTGATATAAGGTGTTGTTTTATAGAATGTTACTATTTATACCTTGTGGTTTTTGAGACTATTTTGTCTCAAAATCAGTTTGGAGTTGGCCGAAAGGAAAAGTCCTGAAAATACGCTCAGAAACAGGCTTTCTTGTTCAGCCATTTTCATAGCCTGAGTTGTGAAATAAATTAGACAATAAACAACGATAAATATAAGGCAGGAAAGGCCGTATTTTTGAATTGTACGAGTCATAGCTATTATTTTTAGTTGGTTTTATACAAATTTCAATACGCTTTTAGCAAAGAATTGGTCTGTGTTATGGATTCATTCCTTGCTTGAAGATTAAGTATTGACAAATATATATATAAAAATGAAAAACTGTATGCATAATGTCTTTTTTTTATGTGCATAGTTTAAAAAATGAAAACAGGGAAAGGCGCTGGATTTTGAATCCCGGTTATTCAAAAAACGTTTCGGCGTGTGCCTGTGTTTGTTTCGGCGTTTGGATGAAAAGCTCTCGATGTTTTTTAAAAACGTCAGGGTCTTTGGCCATTCGGGATAAAAATGGCTGATTTCCTCTTACGGTGGAGGGTCCATTATGGACCCAGTGGACCCTGGACCCAAAAATGAACCTGAAAAACGCTTGAAAAGTCAGATTTCCAAACTGTCATTTTGATACTTTCCACTGGCTTGAAAATAAAAATTCACGATTGCTAGGCTGGTTGCAGGAGAATATGTATCTTTAGCCAGTTATGTATAATTAGTAACCTGTTCAATATGAAAAAGACAAAATTATCTCTCGTGGGGCTGGCTGTTCTGCTGTTGGGGGGAACAAGTATGTATGCCCAGTCATGGAGAGGCGGAGGACCTGTAACTCTGGATAAAAAATATGCAGGCTATCATTGTGTGAATTTATTAGACAGTACGAGTGTAACGGTTGAACCCACCGGACAGGGATCGTTTGCCGTTTGCCGGGCCGTTCAGGTACAGACACCGGTCGGTGCACTTCAGCAACGTGTCTTGAAATACGATTATGATCCGTTGACAGCAGCTGCTGTATTCAAGCGGGTCACTATTTATCATTCGGATGGAACATACACTCCGGTGGATGTGTCCAAAACATGCGATTATGCTGCTCCGGCAAGGGCTATTTACTGGGGAGCCCGCCAGATCATGCTGGAACTGGGACAGCTGGAACCGGGGGATATTATCGATTATGAAATTGATAAGAAAGGATTTACTTATGCATTGCTGGGCGATATGCCTCAGGAAGGAGATGATTCCCGTTTCATTCCTCCCATGCGTGGACAATTCTATGATATTGTACCTTTCTGGAGCAGTGATCCGACTTTGCGCAAGGTATATCGGGTAAGTCTTCCGGCAGAAAAAGAAATCCAGTTTCAGTTCTATCAGGGTGATTGCAGTTCGTCCATGCGCTACGAGGATGGACGTAAGGTCTATACATTTGCAAAAAATGAAATGATGCCGTTCCGTCGTGAGCCGAATATGGTAGACTTATATGATGCTGCTCCGAAACTGATGATGTCGACAACTCCGGACTGGAAAGAAAAGTCCCGCTGGTTTTATGGAGTCAATGAAGACTATGGCAGTTTCACGGCTATACCGGAAGCTCAGAAAAAGGTGGATGAACTGATCCGGGGAAAGAAAGCCGAACTGGAAAAGGTTGCGGTACTGACTCACTGGGTGGCTGATAACATCCGGTATGCAGGTATTTCCATGGGAAAAGGAGAAGGATTTACACTGCATAACCTGAAAATGAATTATACAGACCGTTGTGGAGTATGTAAGGATATTGCAGGAACACTGATTGCATTCCTGCGGATGGCCGGATTTGAAGCCTTTCCGGCAATGACAATGGCTGGAAGCCGGGTAGAAACGATTCCGGCCGATCATTTCAACCATTGTGTGGCAGTGGTGAAACTGAGTGACGGTACTATGATGCCGCTCGATCCGACATGGGTACCTTTCTGCCGGGAATTGTGGAGCAGTGCCGAACAGCAGCAGAATTACCTGCCGGGTACACCGGAGGGAACCGACCTTTGCATTACTCCCATCTCTGCTCCTGAGAACCATTATGTACGGATTCAGGCAAATAATGTACTGGACGATAAGGGAACTTTAAAAGGATCTTTCACCATTGAGGCAGAAGGCCAGAGTGACAGCAATATCCGCCGGATCTTTACAACCGGTTTCCAAAGTGAATGGAAAAACGCTCTGGAACGCCAGTTGCTGAATGTATCTCCTAAGGCGCGTCTGGAAGGTGTTGACTATGGACGTTCACCGAAAGACTACCAGCGTGCACCGATCCGCATGACGTTCCGTTATGAAATCCCTGACTATGCACTGAAGTCAGATCAGGGAGTGCTGATTTTTAAACCATTTGTTCTGAATAATCTTTATACACAGGTTTTATCTTATCTGCGGATAGATACAAATCTGGAAGAACGGAAATATGGATTCAAGGATGCCTGCTCCCGTTTGGTAGAACTGGAAGAAACATTGAGAATTCCTTCCGGCTATCAGTTGCAGGGAGGCGAGAAGCTGGAAAATCTGGATGGTCCGGGTGCAGGATTTACCGGATACCTGGGACAGGACGGAAACCGTTTGCAGCTGAAGACCTCTCTTCGGTTGAAGAAACGGGTGTATGAAGCTTCTGACTGGGACAGTTTCCGTAAGGCTGTGAATGCTGCCAAGAAATGCGGGGAATATATAGTACTGAAGAAATAACGGCGTATCGAACTGTTTTAAAATGAAAAAGTGATGAAGACATTATCAATCTATATAGGAATATTAGGGATGCTTTTACTGGCTGTTTTACCGGTAAAGGCAGAATCGGAAGCGGAGTTCCGTAAACTCTCGAAAACTTATACCTTACGTGCTGACGGCAGTCAGGAGTTGCGTGTACAGAAGGAACTGACTCTGTTTACTCATGCGGCGATGAATGGTTTGTACGGAGAAACATTTATCGTTTATGATCCGGAATTTCAGGAACTGACCATCCATGAGTCGTACACGCGTCAGAAGGATGGTACGGTGATCAAGACTCCTTCCAATGCACTGGTAGAAGTGCTGCCGTCTTCTGCGGCTAATGCTCCGGCATATAATCATCTGAAGGAAATGGTGGTTGTACATACAGGACTGGAACTGGGAGCTACGATTTATCTGGATTATTCCATTGTGAGCAAGGCGGGATATTTGCCGGAACTGGATGTATGTTGTCCGGTAAAGGAACTTTCTCCTGTCAAGGAATTTATCTTCCGGTTGAATGTTCCGGCTGGGAAATCCGTTCGCTATGAGCTGTTGAATGCATCGGCCAAACCGGTTATTGCCCAGGGAAATGGAATGAAGTCCTTTATATGGACCTTGAAAGATGTAGCGCCCCGCCCTTATGCTTATCCTTCCGGAAGAGGAAACTTGGGACTTGTGCAGGCCGTAGCCAGTGGTATGATGCCGGTTTTTGTTGCTTCCACATGGCCCGGATATACAGAAGCGGTGAAGTATTTGCAGAAGCAGTTTGCCGTTGGCAATACTTCCGTAGTAGAAGGAAAGGTTGCTGAGCTGACTCAGGGGTTGGAAGGCAATCCTCAGGCAATGCGTAATGCCATTGCAAATTATATGGCGGGACTTTATCAGCTGGGACATTGCAACGTTTCGTTACAGGACGCCGGTTACCGGTTACGTCCGGCATCGGAAGTGATTACTTCTGCTTATGGAACTCAGGCGGAACTGGTTAATCTGGATGTTACTTTGCAGCGGGCTGCCGGACTGGAAGCAGAAGTTGCAGTATGTGCCTTACGTCCGTCAGTGGATGGAAACCGGGGACTGGCTACGGTTATGTCACTGGTGTGTCAGAGCAAAAAAATGCCGGAGAAAGTAGCTTTGACAGGAACGGAAGAAGCTTGTTTGCAGCCTTTCATGACCATTACGGATCTGCAAGGCAAAAAACTGATGCTGGAATCCTATCTGGGTGCAAAGGAAGCAAGAACAATTGATACGCTGGAGGTTAAGAGTGACAAATTGCAAGAGCTGGCAGATGGATGGGGAATCGTTCCTTTGTCTGATCCGACTCCGGTACATTCACTTTATGCTTATGCCGGTAATACAAGTATTTCAGAAAAGATTCTTTTGCCGAGAATGGTGGATTGTGCATTGGAAACCATAGTCCGTCTTCCTGAAGGAATGAAATGGTCCGGACATGCAGACAAGGAAATAAGCAATGCGTGCGGAAAAGTAGTCTTCAGTTATAAGGCAGTGAAAGGAGGAGTGAAAGTAACACGTTCCATTCGCATTGACCGTCAGTTGCAGACTCCGGCAAATTATAAGGAACTTTACGCTCTTCTGTCAGAATGGAGAGATACCAACAATCATACTCTGGTCGTGAAAAAAGTGTCAGAATGATTTTTAGATAGATTTTGATGGAATATCAGATTATCCTGTCAGGATAAGAACATGAGCCGTATCATTACTTGAAACAAGGTTTTGATACGGCTCATTTGTTGAAATCTGCTTGCGTTTTCAGTAAACTGTCTGAACTTTCGCTTTCGTTGTTAATTACTATTAATATTAGTAGATCTACTAATATATTTAGTTGTTTGTCTGAAAAATTTTATATCTTCGTATTGTATTAATCTTAAATGATCTGTTTATGAAGAAACTGACGGCAAAAGAAGAAGAAATAATGAATATCTTATGGGCCGAAGGTCCTTTGTTCATTCGTGAAATGCTGGCATTCTATCCGGAGCCTAAACCACATTACAATACGGTAGCTACCCTGGTGAAACTGTTGGCAGAAAAGGGTTTTGTCAGTTATCGTGCGTTTGGGAATACCTACCGTTACGAGGCTAAGATAACTGAAAATGAATACAAGGGTTCGGCGATCGGGGAGATTGTTGCCCAATATTTTGATAATTCTTATACCAAGGTTGTTTCTCAGTTTATTGAAGATGAGAAAATGGACCTGGAAGAACTGAAGCAGCTGATAGCTCAGATAGAGCAGGAAAAGAATGATCGTAAATCTTGAACTTATGGTAGCCTTTTTGATCTATTTACTGAAAAGCTCATTCTGCCTGACATTGCTCTATGGGTTCTATAAGTTGTTTTTCGCTTCGACCACTCGTTTTTCTTTGAACCGATGGGTACTGGTGGGCGGAATGCTGACCTGTCTGTTATTGCCTTTCGTCTCTCTGGAACTGGAGCATGAACCTTTAGTGCAGTCTCCTTTCAGGCTTATGCAGGAATGGGAACAGCCAGTTGAAGTAATACCAGCTCCTGCTGCCGGTATGGCAGAGACTGTTCGGCCGGAAACCGGTCATTGGGACTGGCTTGTGATATGGATGGTGGTTTATCTGTCGGGATGTACTTTTGTTTTCTTACAATGGGTTGCAGGCTATCTCCGTCTGTTCCGCTGGATAAACCGGCAGGAGTATAAAAAGTGTAATGGACTACGATGGGTGTTGTACGATATTCCTGTCCGCTCTTTCAGCTGGGGGACGTATATCGTCATGAGCCGTCAGGAGTATGAAGCATCCTCTCCGGTCTGTCTGCATGAGGAAATGCATTGCCGCTACGGACATTGTTATGATAATCTGCTGATACAGCTCATCTTAATCTTTCATTGGTGGAATCCGTTGGTGTGGAAACTGAAGCATGAACTTAGTGGTGTTCATGAGTATCAGGCCGATGAAGGTGTATTAGATCAAGGCTTCGATGTAAAAATATATCAATTGTTATTGGTGAGGAAAGCAGTGGGTTCAAGGCTCTACTCTATGGCTTGCGGTTTTACTCACAGTTCACTTAAAAAACGTATTTCTATGATGTCGAAAAAAAGAAACACCAAGTGGGTCCGGCTGCGTGTCTTGTTGGCCGTACCTCTGGCTGCAGGGGTAGTGTATGCCTTTGCGAAGCCGGAAGTGAAAGAAACGGTAGCAGATTATAGTGCAGTTCTTCAGACAAAGAATCAGGGAAAGGCGAAATCCCGACTGGTGGTAAGGGATGCGGAACAGCGGCGGGACACAGACAATCTGATGCTGGATCATATTTCGTCGGAAAAGGCGTATGTTCTGGAATTGTATTGCAACCAGCGGAACCACTTCCTTTTCGGGCCGGAAAATCCTGTTTCAAAGAAGGAGCTTGTTGATTGGGAAGCCATGACGGACAAGGTCAGGAAGCAACTGACAGACGCATTCGCTGAGCTGTATTCAAAACAGAAAAAGGAGATGTTTCCCATTGTTGTCCGTATTGTAGCCGACCGCAATGCGAAGATGGGAGCTATTACTACAGCCAAGCAGAAACTGATGAAAGCGTATGGTGAGGCCAGGCAGGAACTTTCGAAAACTTATCCTCAGGAGCTGGTGGACAAATGTCTGACTTCCCGTTTCTATTATGCTTCTCCGAAAGCATATGCGGATGTTCCGGCAGGAGTGGCCGACAAGAGTGTTCCGTTGCCGGGATATGGAATCCAGTTCTGGGTAGACAACAGGTTGGCAGGAGAGTTGAAGGATTTTTCGCTGGATGAACTTTCTTCGAAAATCATGCAGTTGCGTGAGGAAAATAAGGCTGAAAACTTTGCAGTTTCGTTGAAGATTCCTTCGGATGCTTCTGAAGGAGTGGTGTATGATATCAAGCAGGTATTGCGCAAAGGATATATGCTTAAACTGAATCTTACGAACGATTTTTAGAATTGATACCTTTAAATTTATGAAACCTTTAGCCTTTTATTCAAGTCTTATATCAGTTATATTTGTGTTTGCTTCTTGCCATAAGGAGGGTAAAAGTATTGTGACTCCGGTATCCAGTGGCCGGCCTTATGAGGTATTGGTGGTTGCTGATGACCAATGTTGGAACAGTCCGGACAGTGCGCTTTTCCACGTGCTTGATACCGATGTTCCGGGGTTGCCCCAGCCGGAGCGTTCTTTCCGGATTTCGAGAGTTCGTCCGGAGTCTTTTAACCGTAGTACCCGCTTGTTCCGCAACATCATTATCGCGGATATTCAGGACATTTATACTCAGACTAAATTCAAGTATACCCGTGATGCGTATGCTTCTCCACAGATGATTATGACTATCCAGTCACCGAGTCAGGAAGAGTTTGCCGAATATGTATCCAGGCATGGGCAGGTGATTATTGATTTCTTTACCCGTGCAGAAATGAACCGGGAAGTAAAGCTGTTGAAGAAGAAGCATAATGAGGTCTTGTCAGCCAAGGTGCAAAGCTTGTTTGACTGTGACATTTGGATGCCGGTAGAACTGGCTTCGTACAAGGTCGGCCAGCAGTTCCTGTGGGCTTCCAGCAACCTGAATGATCTGAACTTTGTTATCTATACTTATCCGTATGCCAGCAAGGAAACCTTTACAAAGGCATATTTCATAGAGAAACGGGATTCTGTGATGAAAGCCAACCTTCCGGGAGCAAAAGAAGGTATGTATATGGTGACTGCTGATTCCATGTTTGTAGATGCACGTAACATTGCGGTGCAGGGTGATTATGCATATGAAGTGCGTGGTTTGTGGGAGATGGAGAACGATGCGATGGGAGGTCCTTTTGTCTCACATGCCCGTGTGGACCGTACGAACGGCCGGATTGTCGTCGTAGAAGGCTTTGTCTATAATCCGGGCAAACTGAAGCGTGACCAGATCCGTAAACTGAATGCAGCCCTTTATACCCTGAAACTTCCGCAGGAGAAAGAGGTGGGAGAGCTTCCTGTAGACAGTCAGATTTCGGAAGAATAAGGTGACGAAAGGCACTGGTTATCCTGTCTGGCAAGAACATGAGTAACAACTCAAAACTTTATCTGTATGCGGGATTGTAATACATTATAATGTGCTTTTCCTAGGGCTGAATATTGGTCTGTCTTTACATGCGAATAGTTTAACCGGAAGATAATATGTTTGTTAAGATAGTAATTCATCCCGGCGGAAAGATCCGTCAATGCGCCGCATTTCAGGTCAGAATCATTCAGATTCGTATGGTTAACGCGTACAAATATGGCTAGTGAGTTTTTATTTTCAAGGCATAATGGCAGGGCATCTCTTCGGTCATATCCCAGCCGGTTTCCTAAAATAAAATATCCACCTTCTATATATCCGCCATAAGCGTTGTAGCTGGGGCTGTTATTTCGCCTGATGATCATGCCCATAACTTCTCCCTGCAGGAAGAACTTAAGGTGATGGAAGATAGATTCGATGTTCCATTGATATTGGCATTGGCTGTGGCTGATTGTCGAGTCGAATACAAAAGGTACGGGCAGGTATGTGTCTCCCGTACCTTTTAATGAAATGCTTCTCTATCCGGTTTCTGTATTCTTATCCGGGCGTTTGTACAGGCCACCTGTTCCGATGTGAAGCAGGGTATGTGCATTGTCCAACGGTCTGTAGACGAAACGTAATGTAGCATTTACTCCTTGTTTGATATTCTTATGGAAGTTGAGACCATCTCCGCAGAATACGCTGCCTGATGCATAAAATTTTGATTTCGACCAGGTGTAGGATGCTCCAATTCTTCGACCGGGATAAAATATTTCTGCCACGTTGGCACCAGTCATGAACAGATAATCATTGGTACTGACAGACTGGTCCAGACTGAACATCCCTATCATATAGCCTATTCTCAGCATGTGTCCGTTTTTCGTTTTCTGCAAGAAGGCGTCTTTCAGTCTCACTTTGTTTGAAGCAAATCCTACATCCAATTTGGTGTACCATCCATCACCAAAATCGGCTTTGCCCGTAATACGCAGGTCTGATATGCCAACACCTGAATTGAAACAGGCAGGAGAAGCTGTAAAAAGACCTCCATCTAGAAACAATCTGCCTCCTAAACTGTATTTTTTTTCGGCCTGGACGGTTAGAACGACAGGGAGCAAAAATAACAGAGAAAGTGCACGTATCAGATTGGAAGGTTTTTTCATGCTTGGTCAGTAAAATGGTTATGGTATTAGAAATCAGTCTATTTTGGTAGAAATTATTTATTTGGTTTTAGAAAACTTTCTGGAAATGTCACTTCTTGTTCCGTATGATTCTTTACACGAATCCAGGTGCGGAATCCTTTTTCTCCTTCAGTCAGTTCAATGATACGGGCCCCGTTGGACAGATTGTTGTAAACGGTATTTCCACCAGTATAACGTCCGTAGGGTTCAATGGCTATGTCAGAACGTGGATCATCAGAAATGTAGTGTACATCGGTAAACTGGACGATTTTGAACTTTCCGTTGGCATTGAACTTTAAGTTTTGTGCACAGGCTAGTGTAGCCATGCATATTTTGTCTTCCAGACAGGCATTGACCGGATAAACCTGAGCCTGTGAAATCAGACTGCAACATATCAATAAAAAAGCAGATAATATGGTTTTCATAATAATTTAACGTGATAAAAATATTAATATATTTATCCGAATATTAGAGGTAATAAAGTGTAAATTTATAGTATCAGATTATAGCATTTAAACGATAGCCCCTATGTTCCCCGGGCATAAAGTTACAGAGATTTATTGTATGGCCGATGATTTTTGCAAGAAATTTACGTTGCAACAGGAAAATTTATGATTGAAGACAGGAATAGAATGCCAGATATGAGGATATGGTACTTGCCATGTGTGAAAACAAAAATATACCCCAGCAAGATTTTCTTGCTGGGGTAATGTATGATTGATAAGAATCAAATCTTATTTGTCACCGCGGATAGCTGCGATACCCGGCAGGATCTTGCCTTCGATAGCTTCCAGCAAAGCACCACCACCAGTAGAGATGTAAGATACCTGGTCAGCCATACCGAACTTGTTGATACAAGCTACAGAGTCACCACCACCGATCAGTGAGAAAGCACCTTCTTTAGTAGCTTCTGCGATTGCTTCTGCGATTGCTTTAGAACCACCAGCGAAGTTGTCCATTTCGAATACACCGGCAGGACCGTTCCACAGGATAGTCTTGGCACCCTTGATAGCAGCCTTGAATTCTTCGCGAGTCTTAGGACCTGCATCCAGACCCATCCATCCGTCAGGAATGTTCTTGTCGTCGCAAACCTGAGTGTTGGCATCATTAGCAAATTTATCAGCAGCGATGCAGTCGCAACCCAGAACCAGGTTTACACCTTTTGCTTTTGCCTTTTCGATGATATCCAAAGCCAGCTGCAGTTTGTCGTCTTCAACCAGTGAGTTACCGATCTTACCACCCTGTGCTTTTGCGAAAGTAAATGCCATACCACCGCAGAGGATCAGGTTGTCTACTTTATCCATCAGGTTTTCGATGATACCGATCTTAGTAGATACTTTAGAACCACCCATGATAGCAGTGAACGGACGTTTGATATCTTTCAATACGTTGTCAACAGCCTGTACTTCTTTTTCCATCAGGTAACCCAGCATCTTGTGGTCTGCATCGAAGTAGTCAGCGATAACAGCAGTAGAAGCGTGTTTACGGTGAGCAGTACCGAAAGCATCCATTACATAGCAGTCAGCGTAAGAAGCCAGAGTCTTGGCAAATTCTTTCTGAGAAGCCTTCATAGCTTTCTTTGCATCTTCGTAAGCAGGATCTTCTTTTTCGATACCTACAGGCTTACCTTCTTCTTCCGGATAGAAACGCAGGTTTTCCAGCAACAGAACTTCACCCGGTTTCAATGCAGCAGCAGCTTCCTGTGCTTTAGCGCAGTCCGGAGCAAACTGAACCGGAGTACCCAGAGCTGCAGCAACAGCGTCAACGATCTGGCTCAGAGAATATTTAGCGTTTACTTTGCCTTTGGGTTTACCCATGTGTGACATGATGATCAGTGCACCACCGTCAGCCAAGATTTTTTTCAGGGTAGGCAGGGCACCACGGATACGGGTGTCATCAGTAATTTTACCTTCTTCGTTCAAAGGTACGTTGAAGTCAACGCGAACGATTGCCTTTTTGCCGGCAAAGTTGAATTTGTCAATAGTCATCATAATTCCTTATTTTAAAAAGTTGTTTGAATCTTATTTTCTTAGATGCAGCGCAAAGTTAAGAAAAAAATGTGACAGGTGTGATTTTGATGAAATTATTTTCGCCAGATGTGTTATTTTATCTGAATATTGGAACAGCGGGATAAAAAAAGCCGTCTGTTGCAGAATTGCAGACAGACGGCTCGCGTGTTTGTTCTGTATTTAGAATTGATAGTTGAGGCTCAGTCCGAATACCTTGTTGGTGCGGCTGTATACATCCGTTCCCGGCATTCCTGTACCGTTATAGTTGTCTGAGCTTTTTTCGTAATCTTCATAATTTGTCCAAAAATAAGCTATATCAATGCTCCATGCTTCGCTGAGTCTGGCTCTGGCACCGAATCCCAGTGAGTAAGAACTGCAATAGAAGCTGGTGTCTGTCTGGAAATCATCGCTCAGTCCGTAACTGGTCTTCTGGAATCCTCCGCTGACAGTCAGCATTTTGACGATATCCCATTCGATACCGGCCAGGTATTCATGGGTTCCGTGTGTCAGGGTTTTCTGGCGGTCGTTGAGCATACCTGCACGTTTGTCATCGAAGAAATGATATTCTACTGAAGCTCTCAGGTTAGGCAGGATTTCATAACCGGCAGCTACACTGAGGTAAGCCGGAATGTCGCTCGGTGTCTGTTCACCGTCTGCATAGGGCTTAAGTACGGATTCCGGTACACCATCCGGCACCAGCAGTTTGTCGGTCTTGTTTTCTATGTTCAGGTTGGTCTTAAATTCATATTTGGCAGCCAGGTTCCATCGTCCCAATTTTGCATCGATGCCGATGATCGGAGTGAGTCCCCATCCGCTCTGGTCGCATTTCAGCTGTAGATCAGCAAGTGTCTTTCCACCATAACTTTCTTTCATTTTTGCGATGAGGTAACCTTCGTAGCCACTTTTCACATAGTTCATGCGTCCTCCGGCAAACACGCTCAGCCAGTCATTGATTTTGTAGCTCAATCCCAGTTGTACACCATAGATGTATTGCTTTCCGTCCATAGCCGTATTGATGTCATACATGGAAGGAGTGACCAGTCCTTGTGACTGCTGGGCAATCAGGCCTGCAGCCATGGCATCAAACATGGGAAGTCCGTTGTCGAAGGATGCTTTTCCTCCTCCGCCCGTGATGGCAAATCCGGCAGAGATTACCCAATTGTCACGTTTGTAAGCACCGTGGAAACTGGGGATAAGCGGAGCTGAAGCTGTTCCTTTATAATATTTCTCGGTGATATTTCCATCTTGAGTCCAAAGCGGAGTACTTGCATGAATTTCACGGGTCTGATAGGCACTCTGTCCTGTCAGTGACAGGTGGAATCCGTCTTTAGGCAGAAAAGCCAGTCCGGCGGGATTGCTGTATACTCCGTCTACATCGATGGAAGCTCCTCGTGCCACCATACGTAGAAAAGCTGCATTCTGGTTCGTATTGGTCAAATAGTCTCCTGCAAAAGTTGGATTTGAAACGATCAGTGTCGCTGCACCGATCAGCAAAAATTTCTTTGTTGACATGTAAATCTCTTTAAAATTCGGCTGCAAAGGTAGTTTAAAAGGACATGTGAACCAAATATTTGTTCTTTTATTTCTTACTAATCATTCAAAATGAAATTGTTTTATTTGTAACTATTTGAGGCGAAGTAGCTTTTGAGAATTCTGTTTCGTTTGCTTGCTTTGTTCTCTTTGCAAATATATTGCTAGAATGTGCAAATTTTGTGACAAGCAGTTTATTTTTAAACCTCTATCTTTGCTATTGTATTATTAACCTTGTGTGCTATGGTGTATAACTTACATATTACGACAGATGAAGCAGGCGCCTTGCTGGAATTGAGTGATTCATTGGCCGATCAGTTGGAAGGAGTCGTTGAAGCATTCAATCACACTATCCATCCGGCAGGAGGCTACAGAATCTATGAAACCATTCATCTGGATGCAGACGGATTTGTACTGGAAGGTATACCTTTTCATACAGGACACAAAATAGCTCATGCTTTGAGGGGGTCGTCGTCACTGGCGGTCGTATCAATTACGTTAGGTGAAGATATTTCCCGATTGATCGAACAATATAATAAGGAGTTTGATTTTATCACGGCTTACTGGCTGGATAAGCTTTCAAACTGGGCCCTGGAGCAGCTGATGCGCCTGCTGAAACTTATAAAGAAAGCGGTTGTGGAGACTGCAGGTTGCCTAATTGCGCTTATCGTTCTTTAATTTGTCCTCGGAATGGTGTCTGGCCTGTCTGACGGTGCTGACGGAGGACCTGACCATCGAAATACCTGAGGGGGCGATGGACATACAGACGGATGAGTCTGAGATTACAGGAAACGGCGGGAAAGAGGAATATGCCGTTGCTGTGGATGTCGGATCCACAACGGTCGTTTCCCAGCTGGTGGCGTTGCATACGGGAAAGGTACTTGCAACCTGCAGCGGAATCAATCCTCAGACAACCTACGGAGCAGATATCATATCCCGTATTGCCTTTGCGGTGTCGGATAAGCATCAGGCCGCTCTTCTGCGTGATTTGTTGCGTGAAGAGATCGGAAAACAGATTGCTCAGATGCTCCGTGAATGTCCCGGTTGTATTCCATCCCGGATCCGGTTGGTTGGCAATACGGTTATGCACCATTTATTCGCAGGCTATGACGTCCGTCCCTTGTCCGCAGCACCTTTTCAGTCACCGCTGAATGACGGATACTATCGGAAGCGATATTCTGGCGGGAATCAAAGCCTGCGGTATGGCTGACTCTGATGAATATGTCCTGCTGATCGATCTGGGAACCAATGGAGAGATGGTTGCAGGCAACCGGCAAAAACTGTGGTGTACTTCTACTGCTGCAGGGCCGGCTTTTGAAGGTATTAATATTTCGTGTGGGATGCGGGCTTCCGACGGGGCCATAAGCGGAGTGGAGTTTGAAGATGGAAAGTTTGTGGTGACTACCATCGGAGGAGAACCCCCCAAAGGCTTGTGTGGAAGCGGACTGGTTGAGGCCGTTGATTGTTTGTTGCAGCAGGGGTTCATTGATTTTACAGGGATGACAACCGATGAAAATACAGGAGATTTTCAGCTGGCGGACGGAGTGTTCCTGACTTTGGCCGATATCCGTGAGTTCCAACTGGCCAAGGCTGCCATCGCAACAGGCATTTCCTTCTTGCTGAAATACAGTGGAATCCGGATGGAAGATCTGACCCGTGTGTATGTGACGGGAGGACTGGGCAACCACCTGAATGTAGATAAAATCAAACGTCTGGGGCTTTTGTCCCAGGTTCCGTCTGACCGGTTTCAGGTCTTGCCCAATGCAGCCCTTTGGGGATGCAAACTTTCTTTGACCGGACAGGACACTGCCGGCTGGAAAGATATTTTGCAGCGTCTGGTCTATTGTCCGCTTGAAACAGCAGCGGAATTTCAGGACCTCTATTGTGAGCATTTGTTTTTTCCTTATGAATAATTTTAAAGATAACAAGATATGAAAATGAAGAAACATTTAATTTTGAGCATGCTGTTGCTGGGGTTTGCAAGCATGCTGGAAGCGGAGAATGTGCAGCGTACCCTGCCGGATGTCGTTGAGGGAGTCCGTGACGAGGTGATTTCCCTGAACGGAGAGTGGCAGTTTCAGTATGCTCCGGGAGAGAAATGGGAACGTGTGACGGTTCCGGGGGAACTGGCCATGCAGGGATATGGCATTGAACATGATAAACCGGTTTTGTATAAGAAGACGGTTCTTGTGCCGGCTGACTATCGGGGCAAGCAGGTGATTTTACGCTTTGACGGAGTTTATTCGTATGCACGTCTGTGGGTCAATGGCAAGCAGGCTGCCGAACATGCCGGAGGATTTACCCGCTGGGAAACGGATATCACCTCTTTGATCCGCATCGGAAAGAAAAACGAAATCCGTCTGGAAGTAACCGACCGGCTGAATGACATATCTTATGCTTCAGGATACGCCCATCATCCTATCGGAGGAATCTTGAGAGGTGTTTCCCTCTATGCGCTTCCGGAAAGCAACATGCGGGATTTCTTTGTTGAGACCTTGCTGGATGATGCTTATCAGGATGCTGATCTGCGCATTGTTTATTCCATGTCTGCTTCTGCCAAGGTTTCATTTACCTTAAAGGAGAAGAAAAGCGGCCGGGTTTGCCTGGAGTCCGGTGTTCTGGCCTGTCAGCAGGGAGACAATGAACATCGTTTCAGAATCAGCCGTCCGGAGCTGTGGGATGCCGAACATCCGAATCTTTATGTCTTGCAGGTGAATGTCCAGTCGGCTGACGGCGGATATTCGTTTGAACGTGAAATCGGTTTCCGGAAGATTGAGGTGAAAGGTGACCGCATGCTGGTCAATGGCAAGCAGGTGAAGCTGCGTGGAGCCTGCCGTCATGACATTCATCCTACGTTGGGGCGTACTTCTACTCCGGAACTGGACAGTCTGGATGCAGCGCTGTTCAAGCGTGCCAATATGAATTTTGTCCGGACTTCTCATTATCCTCCCACAGAAAGTTTCCTGAAATATTGTGACCGGGAAGGTATTTATGTAGAATGTGAAACGGCGGTTTGTTTTGTGGATACTTACCGTCAGAAGAATTATGCTCCCGGAAAGAGTCAGGATGATCCGGAAGCTACTGCCCAGTATCTGGGTCAGCTGGAAGAGATGGTCGCTACTTCCCGTTCGCATGCTTCCGTGCTTTTCTGGTCGATCGGTAACGAATCCGTTTATGGAAAGAACTTCCAGCTGTCGTATGACTGGCTGAAGAATGAAGACAAGACCCGTCCGGTGATATTCAGTTACCCGGGACTGGTGGAAAAAGGAAAAACAGCATTCGACCTGTTAAGCATGCACTATCCCGGCTGCGATGGTACATTGTCCCAGTTTAATGTTTCTACCCGTGGTTTCCAGGGAGAAGGAAAACCGGCTCTGTTTGATGAGTGGGCGCATGTTCCTTGCTACACGTATACGACCTTGCAGGATGATCCCAATATCCGGGGATTCTGGGCAATCTCTCTGGATAAAATGTGGAGTAATCTGTTTAAGGCGCCGGGTGGCCTGGGAGGAGCTATCTGGTGTTATTCCGATGAAACATTTATGCTGCCTGTTCCGAAGAAAGGAACCTCTTACTGGATTGAGTTTGCCTATACCAAGAAGCCGAAAGACTTTAACGGCAACTGTGTCGGTTACGGTGAATGGGGAATCGTAGATGTATGGCGGAGAGAAAAGCCCGAGTTCTGGGGAACCAAGAAGGCATATTCTCCTGTCCGTGTGCTGAAGACTCAGGTGGGAGATGTTACCAGAAATACTCCGATACTGCTGCCGGTCTTTAACCGTTTTGACCATACGAATCTCAATGAGCTTACGGCTAAGGCCACTTACAAGGGACAGACTTTTGACGTAACTCTTCCTGATCTGAATCCGCATGACAAAGGTGTGTTGAGCGTGCCGGCTCAGGCCTGGGAAAATGGAAACAGCTTCCTGCTCGAATTCTTTGATGCAGAAGGGCGACTGATTGATGCGGAAGAAATAGCCATAGGAAATCCGGTCCGGCCGGAATATCTGAATGCTTCCGGCAATTTGAAGCTGATGGTTGAGGATACGGACGGATATCTGAAGTTAAAAGGAAAAGGTTTTGAAATTCCTTTTAACAAGTCTACCGGACTGATGGAAAATGTAACTTCACATGGAGAAATTGTCATCCGGAAAGGTCCGTTCCTGAACCTGGATTTGAATGTGAACCACCTGACCGGAGCAGAGGTCCGTGACAAAGCCCGAAACTACATTGTTGCCGACAAGGACTGGAAGAAGAAGGATTTTCGTTACGCGCTGAAAGGCTCGGAATGCCATGTCTTCCTTTCCGGAAACTATTTGGGTGTTGATCTGGAACTTCAGATGACAGTGGAGGCTGACGGAACAGTGACATTCAACTATCAGACTCAGGGAGAACCGAACGGCTGGCTGAGAGAGGCCGGATTGAAGTTCTATCTGACGGATAATTTTGCAGAACTGGAATGGAAACGTGACGGATACTGGTCTTATTACCCGGAAGATAATTTTGCCGGAAATGCAGGACAGACTCCTTTATATAATAAGAAAAAAGTGGAATATGGGGAAGATCCGCAGCAGCCCTGGAATATGGACACCTATAATTATTACTATTTCTCAGACAAGGGAGCCATCTGTCAGCGTCCGTTGACGAATAAGGCAAAGGGAATGAAAGAGAACATTTATGAGTATCAGCTGAAAACTGCGGATAATCATTTGCTGACCGTTCTGTCGCGTGAAGGCAGTCTGGGATGCAGAATGAACAAGATGTCGGATGACCAGCTGATCCTTTATGTCAATAATCGCTGGGACTACCCTGAAATAGCCTGGGGTGATTATTGCAAGGAACTGGAGGTAACTCCGGTTTTCGGACTGATCAAAATGCGTTTATGAAACCTTTTCTCAGGTAGATTTTCTGAGGTAATATATGTTTGGCAAGTCTGATTGATCAGACTTTGAATGAATCCTCTGTTCCGGCTTTCCGTTGTGAAGGCTGGGGCGGGGGATTTCCTTTTTCAGCAGATCAGGCTAAAGAAGAAAGTTGTTATTATAAAATTTAATATTTTCTATTGTTTATTTGAATTTTTTCTATAGCTTTGTGGTAACCTTTATTTAGATAACTATTAATCATTGTTATTAATATAATTTTAATATTATGAAACTAAGAAATGTAAATTACCGAGGCAGACTGGCAATTTTGACGGGTGCATTCTGTTGTACATCCTTGCCAATGGCTGCACTTCCGACTTCTGTTGAAGCCGCCTCTCCCAATGAGATTACCCAGCAGACGATGAAGGTAAAAGGTTTGGTTCTGGACGCATCGACTGGTGAACCTGTGATTGGTGCCAATGTCATTGTGAAGGGAACGACTAATGGGGTGATTACAGACCTGGATGGTGTGTATGAACTGAATGCACCGGCAGGTGCTGTCCTGCAGATTTCATTTGTCGGCTATAAGACCATTGAAGTGAAGGCTGAACCCAACATGAAGGTAAACCTGAAGGAAGACACCGAAACGCTGGATGAAGTTGTAGTTGTCGGTTACGGTACTCAGCGCCGTGAAAGTCTGACTGGTTCTTTACAGACAGTCAAGGAAAATAAACTGAAGGATGTTACTACGGCCAATGTGGAAAACATGTTGAACGGTAAAGTTTCCGGAGTTTTCGTTGCTCCGGGTTCCGGTCAGCCGGGTTCAAGCGGTGCCGTGATGGTTCGTGGTAAGGCATCTATCAACGGTAGTTCATCTCCGTTGTGGGTAATCGACGGTGTAATTGTCGGTGATGGAGCCGGACAGTTGAATCCTGCCGATATCGAAACCATGACCATCCTGAAAGATGCTGCATCTACAGCTATTTATGGTTCTCAGGGAGCCAACGGTGTTATCCTGGTAACAACCAAGAGCGGCAAGAGCGGTAAGATGACTATCAATGTATCAGCCAAGGCCGGTGTCAGCAGATTGAATAATGGAAATCTGGAAATGATGGACGGTGCTGAATTGTATGATTACTATAAGTCATTCAGCAATGCTGACCAGATCAATTTTCCACGCTGGAATGAAGACTTGCGCAATGCCAATTTTGACTGGTGGGATCTGGCGACTCAAAGCGGCGTGACTCAGGAATATAATGTCTCTCTTTCCGGAGGCGGTGAAAAAATCAATTCTTATTTCTCTATGGGTTACTATGACGAAGAAGGTGCAGTGAAAGGATATGATCTGCAGCGTTACAACTTCCGTTATCGTACCAATTACAAACCTTTCTCCTGGTTGACCATCAAACCGTCTGTTGCCGGTGCAATGCGTAATACGCATGATGCCCAGTATTCTGTAACAGCCATGTACTCTATGTTCCCGTGGGACAGTCCGTATGATGAAAACGGCAATCTAGTTCCCGACCGTTACAGCGGATGGGTGAACAGCCAGTCAACCAACTACTTGAACGACCTGAGCTATGGTAACCATACAGACTACAAGACCTATGAGTTCAGTGGAAACTTTGATTTTGATATCCGGATTACGGACTGGCTGACTTTTAACTCTGTCAATAATTTCCGCTGGACCGGTTATTACTATAATTCTTATTCTGATCCCCGATGCGAGGGAGCTTCTGGTGTAAACGGACGTCTGGAGGAATATCAGAGCAATACCGTACGCCGTTATACCAACCAGATTCTGCGTTTCAACAAAATGTGGGATAAACATTCATTGAATGCCTTGCTGGCGTATGAATTCAATGACTATCAGGGCAAGGCTATTTCAGCTACCGGTACCGGTTTTGTACCCGGATTTGAGGTACTTGATGTTACAGCGATTCCTGAAGATGTAGGCGGAAGCCTGAGCGAATGGGCTATGCAGTCTTATCTCTTCAAGGCAATTTATTCTTATGACAACCGTTATCTGGGTGAAGTTTCTTTCCGTCGGGATGGTGCTTCCAATTTCGGTGATGAAAACAAATATGGTAACTTCTTCTCTGTCAGTGCCGGATGGAATATCAACCGTGAAAAATGGTTCAAGGCTGATTGGGTGAACAACCTGAAATTACGTGCTTCCTATGGTACGGTAGGTAACCGTCCAAGTTCACTTTATCCGCAGTATGACCTTTATTCTATCTCTGCAAAGTATAACGGAACTTCCGCTGCTTTGATCAGTCAGATCGGTAACAAGGAACTTACCTGGGAAAAGACTTATACGACGGGTGTCGGTTTAGATGCATCTATGTTCCATGAACGTTTCCGCTTCTCATTCGATTATTACTACAAGTATACTTCCAATATTCTGTTTGCTGTACCTGTATCCGGTCTTACCGGTGTAACTTCCCGCTGGAAGAATGTGGGTGAAATGGAAAACCAGGGTATTGAACTGACTGTCGGTGGCGATATCATCCGTACCAGAGACTGGAACTGGAGTGTAGAAATGAACCTGGGGCATAACAGAAACCGTATCAAGGAACTGTATGGAAACAATACGGAAATCATTCGTAGCGGTGGTATCGGTATCGCCGGTGAAGCCGACAAGATTCTGAAAAAAGACTATGACAGCGACAGCTTCTACATGGTAGAATGGGCAGGTGTCAATCCTGAAACGGGAGCTCCGCAATGGTACAAGCATACCAAAGATGAAAATGGAAATATCACCGGACGTGAAATCACTGAAAATTATGCAGAAGCAGATCAGGTGATCTGTGATGCTTCCACTCCGAAACTGTTTGGTGGATTCAATACAACTCTTGCATGGAAAAACATTGATCTGACAGCTGTATTCGGTTACTCCATCGGTGGCAAGATCTATAACTATTCTCGTCAGGAATACGATTCTGATGGTGCCTATACAGACCGTAACCAGATGAAACTGATGGACGGATGGACCCGTTGGGAAAAGCCGGGTGACATTGCTACGCATCCTGTTGCTTCCTACAATAACTCATCCAACTCCAATAAAGCTTCTACCCGTTATCTGGAAGATGGTGACTATCTGAAGCTGCGTTCACTGACTATCGGTTACAACCTGAAGTTGCCGAAATACTACATTCAGAATATGCGTATCTTCTTTACCGGTGAAAACCTGTTCTGCGTAACCGGATATTCTGGTGTGGATCCTGAAATTCCGGCCAGTGGAGGTTCTGTAATCGGTTCTACCGGTCCGAGTGTTTATCCCTCTACCCGCAAGTACATGTTTGGTATTAACTTAACCTTTTAATTAGCTGATTCGTATGAAAAAGATTATATCAACCTCTTTGTTGGTGACCGCCTGTCTGTGCGGAACATTGACATCATGTGACATTGAACGCCTGCCCAAAGGCAGCATGTCTGCAGAACAGATTACGAATGATCCTTTGGCTTCCCTGGACGGTCTGGTGGATGGTGCTTATGCCCAGTTGAAAGACTGGTCAGATCCGATGCACCGTCTCGGCGAATATGCTGGTGATAATATGATGATCCGTGGTGCATCTACCGATGCATTTTATGAATTCATAACCTTCTCCCGTACTCCGAACAACTACCGTCTTCAGAACTTCTGGGATTATGGCTATAAGGCCATTGCCCAGGCTTCAAATATCATCAAGATGATTGAAGAAGGACAGGATCCGGAAATTGACAGTAAGCTGGGCGAATGTTATTACATCCGTGGTATGATGTACTTCTACCTGTGCCGTGCGTTCGGCCGTCCGTATTATCAGGCTCCTGACAAGAATCTGGGTGTGCCTATCGTCAATGGTACTCCGGATGATATGGACAATCTTCAGTTGCCCGACCGTTCGACTGTGAAGGAAGTTTATGAACAGGCCATCAGTGACCTGAAGAAGGCAGAAGCCATGATTACAGAGAACAAGGGACCGGCATACGCATCCAAGGAAGCTGCACAGGCCATGCTTTCCAGAGTTTACCTGTATATGAGTGGAACTTACAGCAATCCGAATGCGGAATATGCTCAGCTGGCCGTTGATTATGCCACTAAGGTGATTGAATCCGGTCAGTATGAACTGCTGGGACACGATGAATTCATGACTTATAATACGATTGTTCCTGAAAATAATAAGGAATCCATTTTCGTAGTGAAGCGTGTGGCTTCCGAGTTCTCCGGATATGACCATTATTACGGTATCGGCGGTATGTATGGTGTTGTCGGAGGTATGGGTTGGGGCGAAATGTATGCCAGTGCCAAGTATCTCGACCTGCTGAATGAGACAGGACGTAACGACTGGCGTCCGGACAGCAAAAAGATTGTAGATGCACGTGCCAACTTCATTGCTCCGCAGTATGTACAGGATGATAACGGAAATTATACGAATGTGTTCCGTTTCATCAAGAATGTATATGATACCAGTGGCAATGTGATCAACTTCAACTACGTGCAGGCTAAGCTGAACCAGAACGGAGGCAATTATACTTGTACAGAAACCATTGACGGTGTGGACAAGACTTATGCGATGACTCCGGTGGATGCTTCCCAACAGATCTATTCCATCCAGTATTCCGACGGACAGACCTATACTGGTGTCATTGATTATCAGATGTCATTGAACCGTGTATATCCGATGTTCTACATTACGAAGTGTTCTTACGAAGGTGAAGAATCTCACCTGCATTCACCGATTATTTCCCGATTGGGTGAGATTTACCTGAACCGTGCTGAAGCATATGCCAAACTGGGTAATTACGGTGCTGCCCTGACTGACCTGAATACCATTCGTGAACGCTCTATTCTGGGTGCCGGATATGCTTCTCTGGATGCTAATAATGCTCCTGAACTTATCGACAAGGAACGTCAGCTTGAATTGGCTTATCAGGCAGAGCGAAGCTATGACGTATTCCGTAACGGTGAACCGTTGACCCGTCATTATCCGGGTCCGCACAATGCAATGGAAGATGTTCCGGCTACGGATTATCGTGTAACTTATTACATTCCGCAAAGTGCGATCAATGCATATCCGAGCGGATGTACGCTGACACAGAATCCGACCAGCGATGCAGGTGTGATTCTGAATTAACAGGCTTTTCTGGATAAATAATAAAGTTTGTCTTGAGAGGGATTACAGAGAACCGGCTGTGAAGCCGTGACTGTAATCCCTCTTTTTTATGGAACAAGGCATAGTCAATCGACTGCACGATGTCCTCGCAATTGACTGGTCAAGGCAAAAGCAACGACCGCACGATTGCCCTCAAACGACTGCACGATTGGACCGCAACGACCGCACGTTTGGGCTTCAACGACCGCACGATTCAGCTGCAACGGGCATTACAGTTTTTGAGCGTATTCACTGGGGGTATAGCCGGTTACCTGCTTGAACTGATGATTGAAATGGGAGAGACTGTTGTAGCCGCAGTCGTATGCCACCTGGCTGATATTGATGTTTTTGTTGATCAGCAGTTTGGTTGCGTATGAGATTCTCAGTTCCGTGAGGTATTCAAACATTCTTTTCCCGGTATGTTTTTTATAGTATCTGCAAAGTGCACTTGGATTCATACCGACATTACACGCAATGTCTTCCAAGGCGATATTGTTCTGGTAGTTCTTGTTGATAAACAGATGCACCTTGTTGATAATCGGATCTTCTGTCGAATCACTGTTGATATAGTTCTCTGTTGTCAGGGTTGCATGATTGCATTCGGAACTTAGCCTGTAGAGTAAAGTATAAAGTCCTTCGATCTTTTCAAATCCTTCTTTGGTAACCAGGGAGCGGAACAGTTCTTTTAAAGCCTCAATGCTGCCGCCGGTAAAGAAGACCCCTTTCTGAGATTTCTTCAGGAGGGAATAAATATTCTCCAGTTCGGGAATGTCGTGTAAGCTGGCGGGAAAGATCCGGTCATCAAACTGGGTATAGACAGACCGTGAAACCAGTCCGGAGTTCTGGTAGTATTCGTCTGCGCTGAGCCACAGATGGGGGAGATTCTTTCCGATCAGCATGAAGTCGCCCGGAGAAAGCTCCTGGATGGAATCGCCTACGAAGCTGAGTCCTTTGCCTTCCTCTATCAGAATCAGTTCATATTCCGGATGGATATGTAAAGGTGCGGCAAAGTAGGGATTCGTATACGAAACCACAGAAAATGAAGTTCCTTTTCTCTTCTCTACTTTTTCGAAGGTGGCTTCCATCTGATGTAAGGAGTTTGTTTTCATCTTTTTGTTCAGGCAAATAAATCACACAACCATGCAAATATACTATAAAACGATTTAAAAAGCAACGTGTAAATTTGTCAGCAGTAAAAAACTAATACGATTATGAAACATAGAGAACGGGTTATCAGAGCTTTAAATCATGAAGAAACGGACAGGCCTCCTTTTCAGGCCACATTTACTCCGGAATTTGCAGATCGTTTACGCGAAGTCTTTCATCTTCCCAGACAGTTTTCGGAACCACACCACAGAGACTGGTACGGATATGAGCTGGAGAAGCTGACAGGACAGGATTTGCTTCAGGCCAGTGTCGGATGGTCTACCAACTATTACTTGAAGCAGGAGCCTTACACGGACGAATGGGGTGTCGAATGGAAGATTGATCCTTATGAAACTCCGTTTGGCATCGGACATTATACGAACATTGCCCGGAATCCTCTGCGGGATAATGATGAACTGGCAATGGCTTATAAGGCACCCGATCCTCACCGGCCGGAGCTTTATAAGAATGTGGAGCGTCTGGTGAAGGAATATGGCGATGAATATTATATTATCGGGCGTATTCACTGTACCATCTTTGAGTCTGCATGGGCTTTGAGAGGACTTGATACACTGATGACCGATTTTTATATCAATCCGGATCTGACCAATCACCTGCTGGATGAGACCGGAGGCTTCCATAAGGAAGTGGCTAAGAAGATGGCACAGATAGGCGTTGACATGATCTGGCTGGGTGATGACATGGGAGCACAGGATTCACTGATGATTGATCCGGAACTGTGGCGCGAGTTTTTCAAGGGCAGAATGGCCGATATCATCCGCACGGTGAAAGAAATTAAGCCGGATATCAAGGTGGCTTATCATACGGACGGCTGTAATTACGACATTATTCCCGATCTGATCGAAATCGGTCTGGATGTATTGAATCCTATCCAGACGGAATGTATGAATCCGGAGATCCTGCAGGAAAAATATGGAGATCAGCTTTGCTTCTTCGGGGGAGTGGCGGTTCAGTCAACCTTGCCCATGGGAACTCCTGAACAGATAGAAAAGGAATATGCATGGCTGAAAAACTCTGTAGGAAAGGGAGGAGGATGGATTTGTGCTCCGACTCACCATGTGCAGCTGGATACTCCGATGGAGAATTTCTTCCATTTGCTGAAAACTGTAGGAACCATCGGTTAATGCAAAGACAGATTCAGACAAGAGCGGGAAACTGCCGTAAAAAGGATTGGTTATACTGAAAAAGCATTCTGTGTATGAGATTGAAAAAGATACTGTTGTTGGGAGGTCTGTTAAGTCTGACCCTGACTTCCTGGTCGCAAGACAAGAAATGGGTGGAAGTAGCTTATGACGACTGTGGCGAGAAAGGAAAACAGCCTCATCTGGTTTTGGGGGAAAATTATGAAATGCCGGCTGAACTGTCGGGCAGCACGGCCCAGCGTTCCTGCAATTTCGGCGGGAAGGTGATCTATGCATTCGATAAGATGGATATTCATGCCGACTATCGGATGGAAGTGACTTTTCTGGCCGACAGTGAACGGATCATAGAAATTGTCGCCGATGGAAATCCAGTCTGTGAGTCTATCCATCTTCCGGCGGGAGAGGTAGTAAAGAAAACAATCGATTTGCCCCGTCACTCGTTTGCCTACGGTCAGTTCGTGATGGTGGTGAATCCCGTCAAGGGACCTAATGCCATTATTTCCGGGATCCGGATTTTATCTTCCGATCCGGGACAGCTGGCTGCCGTGTCTGAAGAGTCACGCGAGGCATTGAAGTCGGTTCAGGCTTATGTCGTAGACACTCAGGTGGATGCGGAACAGGTGTTGCCGACCTATGTCCCGATACCGGCTTCCGTGAAGGATGTCTACCGGAATCAGCTTTCCCTCAATGGGGAGTGGCTGTTCTCAGAACAGGCGGAAGGAGAAGACTGGCATCGCATTATGGTACCGGGAGAATGGTGCATGCAGGGCTTTAAGGTGGATTCAGCCGCATTTGCCCGTTATCAGAAAAACTTTGAAGTTCCGCAGGACTGGAAAGACAAGCAGGTCATCCTTCGTTTTGACGGAGTTCATAGTGAATATAAGGTGTTTGTCAACCACCGTCAGGTAGGTTCCCATCTGGGAGGAATGACACCGTATGAAGTAAACATTACGGATGCCTTGCAGGATGGAACGAATGTCCTGTCTCTTCAGGTGCGGAGTGAATCGCTGGCCGATATGCTGGGAAGCCTTACCCAATATGCCGCTCATCAGCTGGGAGGTATCACCCGTAAGGTTACCCTGTTCGCTGTTCCTGACATTCATCTCTCGGATCTGCGTATTCAGACAGACCTGGACGAGAACTATCGGGATGCACGTCTGAAACTTTATGTAGCGGTCAGAAACGACTCCGACCGTCCGTCCCGGAAAGTGTCTTTGAAGGCCGTTTTGGACAAGCATGAGGCATCCGGTTCCCTGAACTTGCCGGAAATCGCTCCGGGAGAAACCTGGAAGGGATGGCTGGAGATGGACGTGAAGTCACCTTTGCTGTGGGACAATGAGCATCCCAACCTGTACCGGCTTCATCTGGATTTGTATGAAGGAGAAAATTCCATAGCACAGATTGAGAAAAAATTCGGCTTCCGTGAAGTGGAAGTACGGGGAAACCGTCTGCTGGTCAACGGCCGTCCTGTCAAGTTGAGAGGAGTCTGCCGTCATGAGGCTCATCCTCTTTACGGACGTTCGCTGACCGATGAGGAATGGAAGGCCGATGCAGAACTGTATCGGGCTGCCAACTGTAACTTCATCCGAACCTCTCATTATCCTCCGGCAGAAGAGTTCATTGAATATTGCGATGAACTGGGGCTGTTTGTCGAACTGGAAGCACCTGTATGCTGGATCGGTCATCATGCCAATGAGAACTGGCAGAAGCTGAATTATAAGGATGAAAAATATTATGACTACGTTCTGCAGGCTGATATGGAAACTGTACATTTCTACCGGAACCATCCTTCAGTCATTTTCTGGTCGATGGCCAACGAATCCTACTGGAACAAAGGATTTGCACAGGTTGCCGAATACATGAAGAAAGCAGATACAACCCGTCCGTTTGCTTTCCATGATCAGGCCTATGGCGGTTTCAACAATCAGGGCAGTACGGCTCCGATAGCCAACATTCATTATCCCGGACCGGGAGGATATCAGGAAGCGGCCAAAAGTGACCGTCCGATGACGTACGGAGAATACTGTCATCTGAACGTCTATAACCGCAGTGAACTGGTGACTGATCCCGGTATCCGCAGTGACTGGGCCCTGGCACTGGCTCCGATGTGGGAGAACATGTATGCAACAGATGGTGTTCTCGGCGGTTCAATCTGGTCGGGTATTGATGACATTTTCCAGTTGCCGGACGGAAATGCTGTGGGATACGGTGCCTGGGGACCTGTGGACGGATGGCGCCGTCCGAAGCCTGAGTACTGGGACATGAAAAAGATCTATAGTCCGGTCAAGTTACATACCGAAGCCCTGGAACCCGCCCGGAAACTGGTGATTGATGTGGAAAACCGCTATACTTATACGAACCTGAACGAGCTGAAGATCCGTTGGACTTACGGAAAGGAAAGCGGAATGTCTGTACTTGATGTAGCCCCTCAGGGCCGTGGACAACTGGTGGTAGAGGTCAGTGATCCTTCTGCTTCCAATCAGCTGAGCCTGGAATTTGTCGACCCCAGAGGATTTGTGGCCGATGAGTACCTGATTCCGGTGGGTGAGCAGAAGCAGAATCAGGTGGAAGCACCTGCCAGACAACGTACGAAGGTGAAACAGGATAAATCCCGCATTCGCATATACGGAAAGAACTTCACCTGTCTGGTAGACCGTTCTACCGGAATGATCCTTTCCGTGGAGAAAGACAACAGACAGATACTATCCGGAGGTCCGTGGCTGATGGCACTACCTCTGACAGGCGGAGGATGCTATCCGAACCATAATGCCGAGACTCCGGTATTCAATGATTTGTGCAAAGGATGGAAAGTAACCGGTGTGGAAGTTTCGGAAGAAGGACAGGACGTCCGTCTGAAAGTCAGCGGATCGTATGACGGTTTCGACGGACAGTATGATATGCAATGCGAACGGAGAGATCCGGGTTGATTATCAGTTTACGGTTCGTACGGCTGTCAATCCGAGACAATGGGGAATGGTCTTTGAGACCCCTGCCGGATTTGAAGAAACCTTCTGGCGCAGAAAGGGACTCTGGAGCGTCTATCCGGCAGATCATATCAGCCGTCCGTCCGGTACGGCAAAGAGCTTTTATCCGGAAGTACCTGCCGTACAGAATCCCCGTATCAAACCGGCCTGGGCATGGAGCAAGGACTTCAACCAGCTGGGAAGCAACGATTTCCGTTCTACCCGTAGAAACATCTGGTATGCAGGATTGCAGGATGTGGAAGGACAGTCCCGGGTAACGGTTGTTTCTGACGGCCGGCAGCACTGGCGTTCCTGGAAAGAAGGAGAGAAGACCTGCTTCCTGGTGGCAGACTTTGTGACGGCAGGCGACGAAATGTTTTTAGGCAGCCATTATGCGCCTTACCGGAAACCGCTTAAGGTGGGAGACGTGATCAGTGGCAGCATTATTTTGCGTGTAAGATAAGAGCAGATTATGAACACATTCTCCGTTTTAGACAGTGTCATCTTCATTGTTTATGTACTCCTGATCGTGGTAATAGGCCTTTGGTGTTCCCGTACCCGTAAAGGAGGCGTAAAAGACTCGAAGGAATATTTCCTGGCAGGGAATACATTGCCCTGGTGGGCGATCGGAGCTTCCGTCATAGCGTCCAATATATCGGCAGAGCAGTTTATCGGCATGTCCGGATCCGGCTTTGCCATCGGACTGGGAATCGCTTCCTATGAGTTCGTAGCTGCCGCTTCCCTGATTGTGGTTGCCGTATTTTTTCTGCCTATCTTCCTGAAGACGAAAATTTATACGATGCCTCAGTTTCTGGAAATCCGTTATGGAAAACCAGTCAAGACTCTCATGGCATTCTTCTGGCTGCTGGTTTTTATTTTTGTCAATCTGACCTCCATCCTTTATCTGGGAGCCCTGGCCATTCATAAAGTGGTCGACATACCGGTCGGATTCAGTATTGTCTGTCTGGCTGTCTTTGCCGGAGCCTATGCCATCTATGGAGGACTGAAAGCGGTGGCACTGACCGACATGGTACAGGTGATCTTCCTGATCGGGGGCGGTCTGCTGACTACCTACATAGCCTTGAATCACTATTCGGAAGATGCCGGAGCAATAGCCGGAATGCAGAAACTGATAGCGCAGGTTCCGGAAAAGTTTGACATGATTCTTGATCCCTCCAATCCGGATTATAAATATTTGCCGGGAATCGGGGTCATCCTGGGCGGACTGTGGGTCAGTGCCCTGTATTATTTCGGATGCAATCAGTACATCATCCAGCGTGCCCTGGCAGGCAAAAGTCTTTCGGAAGCCCGTATGGGACTCGTCTTTGCCGGTCTGCTGAAGCTGATTCTTCCCCTGATCGTCGTGATCCCCGGAATCGTAGCTTTTGCCCTGGATGCTCCTCTGGAGAAGCCCGATCAGGCCTATCCCTGGCTGATGCATAACTTTATCCCTTCGGGAGTGAAAGGAATCGCATTCGCAGCACTGGTGGCAGCCGTGGTCAGTTCGCTGGCCTCGATGGTAAACAGCATCACGACGATTTTCACGATGGATATCTACAAGGAATATTTTGCGGGAAAGGATGTGCCGGAGAAACGTCTGGTGAATGTCGGCCGCTGTTTCGGATTCTTCAGTCTGGTACTGGCCGTACTGATCGCCCCTGCACTGGCCGGTCTGGAACAGGCCTTCCAGTTTATACAGGAGTTTACCGGTTTCATCAGTCCGGGAGCCCTGGCCATCTTTGTCATGGGATTCTTCTGGAAACGGGCAGAGATGAAAGGAGCCCTGGCTGCGGCTGCAGGAACCTTTGTCTTCTCGCTGGTACTTATGCTGTTTTTCCCGGAGATCTCCTTTATTGACCGGATGGCCTATGTCTTTATCCTTTGCGTACTGCTGATCGTGGTGTTTGGGCTGTTGTCCGGCAAGAAGACAGATGAAAGAGCAATTATTCTGGAGCCGGGACTGTTTGCCACCACCTGGACCTTCAAGCTCCTGAGCGGAGTGATCCTGGCTATTCTGGGTGTGATTTATTATGTATTTTGGTAATAATTAAAGTCTATAAATATGGAAGAGTTGTTAGAACGAATTGCAAAATGTGTGGAGTTGGGTAAGATTAACGAGAAAACCCCTTATCCCCCTGCCATGAAAGGACAGCCTGGAGCCGATGAGCTGACCTTGCAGGCACTGAATGAAGGAATTTCTCCGTCAGATATTCTTCAGAAAGGTCTGATTGTCGGAATGGAACGTATCGGAGTGAAATTCAAGGCCAATCAGGTGTTTGTTCCCCAGGTGCTGATGAGTGCCAAGGCAATGGGAACGGCGATGAATCATCTCAAGAAGTTCTTTAAGGACGGAAGCGTGCAGCGTAAGGGAACAGTCATCATCGGCACCGTGGAAGGAGACTTGCATGATATCGGCAAGAACCTGGTAGCCATGATGGTGGAAGGAAACGGATACGAGGTGATTGATCTGGGAGTGGATGTAAAGGCTGAGAAATTTGAAGAAACCCTGGAACAGCATCCGGGAGCCTTTGTCTGCATGTCTGCCTTGCTGACCACCACCATGATTCACATGGAAAAGATTAATCAGCTGCTCAAGGAAAAACATCCGGAAGTCAAGACATTTATCGGAGGAGCACCCGTAACGGCGGATTTTGCCAGACAGATCGGAGTCGACTATTATTCAGACGGTCCGCAGGATCTGGTGGAAACATTGAACAAGCTGAGTGCCTGAGAGGTGAAAAAGAGTAATAGGAGGACTTGTTATGAATCAATGGATCAATGAAATATTTCAGAACAGCAAGCGTGTGGCTGTTCCTGTAATGACCCATCCCGGAATAGAACTGACGGGACACCGGGTGATTGAAGCCGTGACAGACGGCCGTGTACATTACGAAGCCATCAAATACCTGGCCGATCATTATCCCTCTTTTGCCACTTCCACCATCATGGACCTGACGGTGGAAGCTGAGGCCTTCGGATGTCAGATAAACTTTCCGGAAGATGAAGTTCCCAGTGTGGTGGGCAGACTGGTCAGTGATGCAGACTCCGTGGCAGCCTTGCAGGTTCCCGATTTGCAGGCAGGACGGGTACCCGAATACCTGAAAGCTGTCCGGCTGGCAGTAGAACATATCACCGACCGTCCCGTACTGGCCGGATGCATCGGTCCTTTCTCACTGGCCGGACGTTTGTATGACATGTCAGAAATCATGGTTGCCATTTATACAGATCCGGAAGTGATTCTTCAGCTGCTGGATAAATGTACGGCATTTATTCTCAAGTATTGTGCAGAACTGAAACGTCTGGGAGCTTCGGGAGTCTTCATCGCAGAACCGGCAGCCGGACTGCTCTCCAATGAAGACTGCATGGCCTATTCCACCGTGTGTATCCGGCAGATCGTACAAACCTTGCAGGACGATGACTTTGCGGTAATCCTTCATAACTGCGGCAACACAGGACAGTGTACCCAGGCCATGGTGGAGAGCGGGGCGGCTGCACTGCATTTCGGGAACGCCATAGATATGGTGAGCGCCCTGCAGGAATGCCCTTCCAGTCTGTTGGTCATGGGAAACATAGATCCCGTCGGAATTATGAAACAGGCCTCTCCGGAAGTTGTCAGAAAAGAAACCCTGGCCTTGCTGGAGGCTACAGCTTCCTGCCGGAACTTTGTATTGTCCACAGGATGTGACGTACCTCCCCAGGTTTCGCAGGAGAATATTGCAGCCTTTTTCCAGGCACTGGATGAGTTTAACTCCCTGTAAGATTAAATCAGGCATCTTCTTTATGCAGCCTTACTGCCGAAGTGCAGAGCTGCGCAATGGTTTCCCGGTGGGTGATCAGGATCAGCGTCTTGTCCTGTACCTGCCGGGAAAGTCGTTCCAGCAGCTTCCGTTCCGTTTTTTCATCCAGGGAAGAAGTCGGTTCATCCAGCAGGAGGATGCTTCCGGGGCGGAGCAGGCCGCGGGCAATTGCAATCCGTTGTGCCTGGCCTTCACTGAGTCCTGCCCCCTGTTCACCGCAAAGCGTATCCAGTCCTTCCGGTAAGGTCATGACAAAATCGGCAACAGCCGTATGCAGAGCAGCCTGCAGTTCAGCTTCCGTTGCCTCCGGTTTTCCCAGCAGCAGGTTATCCCGGATCGTTCCGCTGATCAGTGTGTTTCCCTGGGGAACATACGACAAATTGCAGCGGGTGAGGGGAGACACCTCTTCCCTTTCTTTCCCGTTATAGAGTGTCACAGACCCGCGGTCCGGTTTCAGCAAAGCCAGCATCAGTCGCAGCATCGTACTTTTTCCGGCTCCTGTCTCACCGACCACAGCAGTAAGACTTCCCGGCAGGAAGTCGTGTGAGAATCCCTGCAAGACTTTGCGGCTGCTGCCCGGATAGGAATAGTCCACGTCCTTCAGGCAAATGCCCAGTCTGCCTGGTAGCCGGACCGCTTCCCCCTGTTCTTCCGGCGATAAGGATGAAAGCTCTTCCAGCCGTTCGGTGGCAGTAAATACCTGGATAAAAGCCGGAATCTGACGGCTGAGTTCCACCATGGGACGCTGCACCTGGGCAACCAGCTGCAGAAAGGCGGTCATCATACCGAAGGTGACCGAACCGTCGTACAGGCCGAATATCCCCCATAAGAAGGCGGTTGCATATCCGGCGGCAAAGCCTGTCTGTACCATGATCCGTGAGAAAATGGAGAAGTCCGTACGCCGCATCACCTTTCTTTGCAGATCAGCCTGTAAGCCAGCCAGAGCCTGTTCGGCCTGTTCCGTATACTCCAGTGTGCGGATCAGGATGCGATGCTGTATCTGTTCCTGCAGGTGACTTTGTACCTGACTGTCCGTGGTACGGATTTCCCGTGAAAGCCGTCTCATCCTGCGTACATACGTTTTGCTGAAGAGCAAGGCGACCGGCGTGATGAACAACAGCAGTCCCGTCAACTGCGGATCCAGCCGGTAGAGAAAATACAAAGCCCCTGCCAGTTGTACCCCTGTGGCAAAGAGCGACGGAATGTTCCGGCACAAAGCAGCCGTAATGACTGGTACATCCTCTACCAGACGGTTGAGCATATCTCCCGAATGGAGTTTTTCCCTTCCCATCCAGCGGCTTTCCAGAATACGCCCGAAGAGCTGGTGGCGCAGCCGGTTCCGGAAGCGGATCTCTATCCGGCTTCCCTGACGTGTGCTGATCACTGACAGCAGCAACTGGGCGATGATACATCCGATCAGACAGGCGATGCCTGTATACAGACTGGCTTCCGTATGGCGGGTGACAATGTCAATCAGATATTTGCATACCCAGACAAAGCAAAGTGATACACTCACCTGCAGGATGCCGATCAGTCCGTTGAGTACAGCAGGCAGACGGAATCCTTTGGAAGTTTTCCACAGCCAGCCCAGGCATTCCCTGAGCCGCATTTCCTTATCCCTGTCTCTATACATGCAACCTCCTTTCTATCCGGCAGATGGCCAGCAAGTATCGCCGCAGCGGTCGCATCCACATCCATAACCAGGCTTTACACTGTTCTGTTACGGAGGAACAGCGGATGTAACGGCCGTTGCGGATAATTTCTATGACGGTCCCGCAGATCTGGTCCCGGTTACACTGTTCGGTAGCCTGGAGGTTGCCGTCGCCCATCAGGGTCATTTCATTATCCCGGATGGTAATGATCCGGTGAAGGATATATCCCCTGTCCGGAATCCGGGCCAGCACGATATCACCTCTGTGAACCGTTTTTTTCTTTTGCAGGATGATGCTGTCCCTGTCGCCTGTGATAAAAGGAAGCATGCTGTTTCCCCTGGCCCGCAGTTTTACCCGGTGTCCTGTCTGGAGCAGGCTGGTCACTTCGGAAAGCATACTTTCATTAGGAAGTGTGATTTTCAACTCCAAATTTGGTTGGTCTGTCATGTACTGTCTGAAAACAAACATGGATTCCATACCGCCGGACAGTCCGTAAAGACTGTCCGCGGCAGGAATCCATGAACCTAATTTAATTAAAAATCTGAATTATTCTCCACGGGTGATAACGGCACGGCTCAGACGAGGATCATCGTAGAACATGTTATCCACTCCACCCTTGTAGTCCATGCGAAGCTGTGAAGCCGAAACGCCGAACTCTTTGGTCAGGCAGTCGAATACAGCCTGTGCACGTTCCTTGCTCAGCTGTTCGTTTCTCTTCTTGCTGCCGGTACCGGCATCTGAGTAACCAGTGATGGTATATACCGTATTCGAGTCGGATGACTTGATTACTTCAGCCAGCATACCCAGGTTTACACGTGCTTCGTTTGACAGTTCACTCTGTCCCATGGCGAAGACAATCAGGCTTCCGGAAGCAACCTTCCTGACAGCCACTTCAGCTGCTTTCTGGTTACCTTCAGCAATAGCCTTCTGCAGACGTTCGTTTTCTTCAGTCAGTTTGTTCAACTGAGCCCGCATGTCATTGATGGCAGCATTGTCATAACGGGTAACCGTCTTGCTGCGATCCCATCCGCGGCGTTTGAACTTGTAAGTCAGACCGACCGTTGCTCCCAGCAGACCATCAAACTTGGACTGTCCGATTTCCCCGTCAATGGCGTCATCCACCATGGAAGCCCGCAAATCAATGTTGGCATCCAGTGCATCACACAGGCGGAAGGAGTTCAACCAACCTGCACTCAGCGTGATGTTTCCGGCTGTCGGTGCTTCCCAGGTACGCATGTAACCCACACCTGCATAGAAACTGCTGTTCCAGATACGTTTTTCCTTGTATCCGCAAAACAGGTTGGACAGATTGAACATCACATCAGCCCGTACGTTGTAGTACTTGAACTTGGAGTAATACATACCCTCTCCCCAGTCAGGCACCTGTTCTCCGGTGGAGTGAGCTGCTCCCCAGCGGGTAGCTCCCCGGAGAGAAAGACCGTTGTACATCAGTCGAATTCCGACGCCCGGAGTAAACCATTTGCCGACAGCAATGTCCAGAGAGGGCGAAATACGTTTGCCAAATCCGACCTGTTTGTCATGGTCTCCGAACATCATCTGCGGTCCTGCGCCCACCGTAATGAACCAGTTGTCCCAGAAGTGGTTGGTTTCCACTTTATATTTGTCATCGGTGTATTCCACTTTTTCCGTGATATCACCGTTTTGTGTTGTCTGCTCCGACTGAGCCAGAGCAGGACTTGCAGCCGCTAAGGTAAGGGCTGCAAAGATTGATTTTTTCATCATAACATTATGTTTTGATTAATGTGTTTTTTTGTTTATTACTCTTTTACACAACGAATAGCACAGGCATCGCGACGGCTTGAACTAAAATCACAGATATTGATTTTGTTTTCTGCTCCCCATGGGGTTGAACCGTTTACTTCCGTATAAGAACCGATCGACATATAAGCCGAATAGGCATCGGTTGTTCCCCCAATATTATAAGGAGAAGCTGACCAATATCTGGATGAACCTCCTCTCATCAGTACAGATCCTTGTCCGGCAGACCACATTGTTCCCGTTGATCCGTATCGGCTGCCGGTCTGAGGGTAGAATGTCCCTTCGGTATCCGAGTCATTCTTTTTGAAATAGTAACCATTGTCATACTTGACATAGTTGATGTAATCAAGTCTGCTTGTTGTTCCTGAAATTCCAGATGTATTGCCATCATTTCTTTTCACAAATCCTGTCCATGTATATTTGTTTGCCACACGGTATCCCACAGGAGAAGGATCATAGATGGTTTTTACATCCGTCCATCCGGAACATGCCATAGGATCTTCAAGATAGTCAGGATATTTTGGAGTAGTTCCGTTCGTATCTCCCCAAAGGTAATTGTTTGTTTCAGCCATCCAATTACCATGGAAGTTATCGATATATTTCTGTAATTCGGCCGGGTGCTTCACACTTTCTGCTATTGTACCGGTCTGCGAAACATATACGGGGAAAGATGTTTCAATTTCCTCTGCTACTCCGTTCACATAATATGTTGAAGTATTTGGAAACGGATCTTTTCGTCCCCATTGATACAGAGTAACATAAAGAGATGTTGGAGAATGAGCTCCCAAAGTACGATCCATTACAGTAAACTGGTCACCAATTTTGTTAGTATATATCTCATCGGCAGGCATTTCATCGCCTACGCCCCAGATATGCCAGCTCCAGAGGATATCACCAGTCTGGTTATCGCCACTATATACTGCAATCACCGCATTACCGACATTCTTGTTCGCTGTGTAATAACAACGTCCGTCATTGCCAAGTCTGACAGAAGAAGCATCAATGAAACCCTCCACATCCTGCCATAACAGTTTGGCAGATTTTGGACTAATGTATGCTGACTCTGTATGAAATCCGACTCTAGGAATGATACCTTTCTGACCGTTACCTATAACAGTAGCCAAGAAAGAATGCTCACCTGTAGTATTTATCATATAACAGTTTGCAGTTTCCTCTTCCACTTGGGCTGGAACATCTTCTATCACGGCCTGATTGTTTTCCAACACGGTTGCGCTCAGCGGCATAATGTAATATTTGCCTGCCTCGAAGTCGCAAAGAGCCGTAGTAGTAAAAGAGACCTGATGTTTGTCAGTCAGGAACGTACATTCCCATGTCTTGCCACCTTGAGTTCCGGGAGCCGCCACAGCGTATGCTATCACCTTTTCCGAAAGCGAAGGCTGGTTGACGAAAGTCAGATTCAGGGAAGTGCTTTGAGCATCTGATGAACCTGTAAAACCGTTATCCAGATTGGTCAAGTCGTATGTATAACTACCTGTAACCGGAGCACCGGTTTTCAGTTCAACACGCTGCAACTTCTCATCAGTCGACAAACCATCCACACCGGTCAGACTGATTTCAAAACGTACCAGTGAAACCATCTGCCGCATGTTCAGCTGATAGGTTCCGTTTCCCATATCCGTAATGACATCAGTTGCTTTTACATCGTATGCTGCAATCGAATTAACATCCGCATAAGCTTGTTCTGTAGGGATAACTACAGGAATCGATTGAAGATTAACCGCCTGTTCATTATATGGATAGTAAGCATATTGCGGCACGTCACCCGAAGCTATACTTCCCAAAAAAGTCGTTTGAGCAGCAGGAGCTGTATGGTTCCCCGTGAACGGTGCGTTCACGGTATTGCCACCAAACATACCCACTTGGTCACCTACCGACCATTCCATCAGCAAAGCTCCGTCTTCTGCCATACTGCCCACTTGCGTGCGAGTTAACGGCATAGCAGAAAAGCCATCAAATGTACCGTTAATACTGATCTGCTCTTGTGCAGGAGAAAAACTTTCATTTATCTCCGAGCAGGAAACCATCAGGGTAGCCAACCCTAAGAAACAGCTTGTAAATAGAATGTTTTTCATCTATTATTGCTTATGTAAGAGAGTTAAGGAAGTCATCCGGCATAAACCGGATGACTGTTTTTCCCATTTTCAATTTATTCAATCACACTACCTCCTGAGATATATGAGGCGTCAGATGATGTTGTATTACCACCAGAAGCTTTACGCAAAGCAAACTTAAAGTTATTATCAATAATGGTCTGAATAAGCCAGTCGCTTCGATAAAGAGCACCCGAATCAGATTTTTTATCTGCAAAGTTCATAAATACCAATCCCAATGAAGCATTTGCAGTACGCTCCTGTAACAGCCCTACACTATAATTATTTAATTGAGTGGTTAATCTTGTCACAGCATCATTCGTATCTTCCAGATAGCGTCCACCTATGTCATTCATAAACCATGTATCATGAGCTGAATTTTGCTGATATCTGGTAACACCATCATCAAATACCTTCTTTATATAAGTTTCTTTTTCGGCATATGTAATTTCCGTATTGCTTCCTACATGGGTAGCCTCTTGATACAACCAATGCATTGGTGTACGAGTGGCGGTTTCGTTAGGTGTTCCCCATCGCAAATCAACATCTCCGTACTTGCCTTGCCATCTGGAGAATAATGCAGGTATTGTTGCATTGACATCTATATATCCTCCCATATTCGTACTATTATAATTCACTTTCAGAACTATGTGTTCTCGTAAATCAGCAATTGTTGTATTAGCTGTAATCTCATCCGTATATAAAGAATATGTATTATTCTCTTTCAAAGAATTGAGTTTTGCCTGAAGTGCTTCAATCCAAATTCGTTCAGAATCAAAATTGTCATAATTTGAATTACATGGAGACCCCTCATATGTCAATTGAACAACAACATATTCATTATTACTTTCACCTTTTACTGCCTTTGCATCATCAATACATGTCTTCAGTTCAGTAAGTACATCTTTAATTGTCACATTCTTACCATTTTTATTCAATATACTACCATTGACAGTTACATATAATTCATCGCTTCCATTATCAAGGTGAGTATATTTATATGATGGCGGCCAAGCCACATAATCTCTATTATACTCTGCATATCCTGCTGTCTGAACAATAAAGGCACGAACACCCGCTTGAAATTGTTCTGTAATCGTAGCATTTTGGAAGTTTCTAACAGAAACACCGTTTTCAGGTGTTGCATAAGCAAATTTACTTCCAGGCAAAGAAAGTTCAGATGCATAAATATTCCTATCAAGATTACTCATCCAATAATTACTTCCCCCTGAAGTTAAAGCTGGTAAAGAAACACGATTTACTTTATGAGCTACAATCTCATCAGTTTGAAGTGTTTTTGTCTTGGCACCACCATTAACTGTTGAAACAGTAATACTTATCTGGCGTGTACCTATTGAAACCTCATTTGGAATAATAAATGCTTTAACATTAATTTTATCTCCATGCTTCAATGTAATAAACTGGTCTTTGTCATTATCAAAACAAGATATAGAAATACGATTTGTCACAGTACCATCCTCCAGCGGTGTACACTTACCACTCTGATCACTGATAAGGCACTCAAAATTTCCGGCCAATGCCACATTTCCACTAACACCTGTTACGTTGATATTGGAAACCTGAATAGGGCTACTGTTTTCAGCCGGACCATTCACAATAATCTCTAAAATAGTAACCAATGGTTTAAATTTTAGTGGAATATCCGGATTATTCACCAATTCGGATTTTTTCACGGATGTATATGCAAACATATAAGCCAAATCTGTATCAGGCACTCCGTTATAGGTAATTGTACCGTCATCAGCTGTTTTAGATTCCCATCTTACTACTTTTTGCTCAACAGGTATATTTCCTTCTATTCGTCCATCCGTTTCAATGCCTAATACAGCACTAGCTGGATAAAAGCCATAAAAACGGTGTTCGTCACTGCTTCCCCACTGCAATCCAGCACCATCACCAATCTTTGTTACGGCTGCAGATGTTGCTGGATTATCAGTGTCAGGAGTAATTTTATAATCTACAAGCTGAGATGCTGGCTGAGAGGCTTGCGGACAATATACAGCGATTTCATCGTCTTGCTCCCAATATACAGGGAAATACCAATAAGTATTACCTTCCTCATCCGGCTCGGATTCTTGAGGAGTATCATATATTGTCCTAGTATCAACTTTATCCGGTGTCGAAGGGCCGAAATGAATTTCATCTCCAGTCTGAACCGGAACTTCTGCTATCTCTTTTTCCGAACAACTTCCAAGCATTAGCAAAGAAGCTGCAAACATACTGAATATTTTTAACTTCATATTTTTAGTTTTTAAGTTTATTAATTATCCCAATCATTCCAACCAGCCTGATCTCCTTGACCAGGTGTTGTATTATCAAAATAATTACCATAATTACCATATTCATGTCCTTCAATAGATACACCTTTATCATGGTTATCTGCTGGGTCGAACACAGAGGCTTTCATAAAGCCTTGTTCCAACTCCACTTCCGCATGTTGGGTTTGTGGAGCTTCATACTTTTTTTGAGTTTTCATACTATTGTTTTCTTTTTTAGTTTTTAGTTAATACTCTCACTTCTTTTTTCTTAGTTTACATGAAACTGTTTTGTCTTTTTTGTCTTTTCTCTTTCTAGTTTTACCTCCGTTTTTAGTTGTTATTTTGAATGATTTTTATATCCGTATTTATAGCCATAGCCATAGCCGTAACCATAACCATATCCGTAGCCATATCCATATCCGTGACGTTCCGGATCAGCACCGTTCAGTACCAGAGCCATGTTCTTCAGTTTCTTTTCCTGATAGAGTTGCTCAATGTCAGGCAGCTGACGACGGTCCAGTTTGCCTGCACGCACCACAAAGATGGTCAGGTCGGCAATACGGTTGGCAATGGTGGCATCGGCAATGATGCCTACCGGTACATTATCGGCGATGATGTAATCGTAGCGGGTACGAAGTTCCCGGATCAGCTCATCCAGACGTTCATCCATCAGCAGTTCGGCCGGATTGGGAGCGACGGTTCCTGAGGCAATCAGGTCGAAGTCTTCCCGGCGCTGGATGATGTCGTCTACGCGGATGGTGGAATCGGACAAATAGTTGGTGATACCCACATGGTGATGCCCATAGTGACGGCTCAGGGTTCCTTTGCGGATATCCAGGTCGATCATGATCACGCGCTTTTTGGTGTAAGCCAGACTCATGGAAAGATTGCGGGCAATGAAGGTCTTTCCGGCACCTACATTGAATGAGGTGAAGGTGATGACCTGCACAGGGTTGTCTTTCCGGGAGAGGAAGGCCATATTGGTACGCAGGATGCGGAAAGCTTCCGACACGATGTCGTCACCCTGTTCCCGGACAGTGGGTGCATTCTTGTCGTGATGTTTCTGGATGGACTTGTCGAGCGGTATTTCACCCAGGTAGGGTACACTGACTGCTTTCTCCAGATCCTTGCGGCTGTGAACGCGGGTATCCATGAACAGAATGAGGAGGAAGGCGGCTCCCGGCAGGGCGATACCGATAAGGACACCGAGCAGAAGAATGCGGTTCCGGTTCGGGGAAATCGGGAAACTGGTACTTTCTGCACTGTCAATGACCCGGGCATTGTTGTCGGCCATGGCCTGTGACAAAGCATTTTCTTCGCGGCGGTTAAGCAGGAAGAGGTAAAGAGCTTCCTTGATCTTTTGCTGGCGCTCGATGGAAAGCATCTGGCGTTCCTTGGTCGGAATGGCAGCCACCCGGCTCTGAGCACGCTGTTCGCGGCTTTGTGCATCGTTGCGCTTCACGTTGATGCTGACAATCATATTGTCGACGGCACGGATGATGCTTTGCTTCATGGCGTGCAGTGTGTTGTTCAGTTCTTCCACTACGGGGTTCTTGTCGCTGCTGTCGCTGATCAGCCGGTCGCGTTTCAGCTTGGTGGCATTGTAGGCCGTGATCTGGGTCTCAATGTTCATGTCGCTGATGCCTGTATTGGCCGGGATCAGGTCTGTTTCTTTCTTGGGATCGGTGAGATATTCCTTGATATACCTGGCCAGGCGCAACTGGGTTTCCAGTTCCAGAGCGTCAGCATTGTATTTCTGCGATTCACTCATGTACATGCTGGCCGAGGAAGCAATGTCTACCACCTGATTGTCGCGCTTGAAGGATTCCAGGTCTGATTCAACATCACCCAGTTCCTGACTGATAATGATCAGACGGTCATTGATGAAGTTGGCGGTGTTGATGGCTACCTGATTCTTGTCCTTAATGGCTTCTTCGTTGTAGACGTTGATCAGGGTATTGAGAATGTCTTCAGCCCGTTTGGGGGAGTTGTCTTTCAGCGAGAGCGTGAGGATAGACGATTCGTCTTCTTCCTGACGGATACCCAGATTTCCCTGATAGCGGGCAGCTACACCGTCAAGAGGTTGTTTCCGTACCTTGATGGGAACATTGGTCCAGGCCTTGCTGAAGAAGTTGGTTGGGGTAATCACCAGATTTCCGCTGCGAAGTGACAGGGTGTCGTTCAGCCGGACCTGGTATTCAGACTTTTCCTCTTCCCGGATAAAATCAGACAATAGTACAGTGGTACTGTCCTGTATGGTTACGGTAAAGCCAAGGTATTGTTCCGGAAGCGCATCGGGGAAGCTGACATTTACCGGAGACTGTGTATACAGTTCGTCGTAGTGAAGACCACTTTTCTTCTGGTAACTGATGTCGGCATGAACACGCTGTACCACTTCCCGCATCAGTTTCTTGGAACGGAACTGCAGGATTTCGTTAGCCACGTTCACTTTGTTGATGAAATTGTCGTAACGGTCCAGTCCGGCGGTAGAAGTCTTGTTCGAAGGATCTTTGATGATCACGGTTGTTTTTCCGAAATAAACTTTGGGTGAACTGGCGTATTGATACCAGGCGATGCCGCCGCATATCAGTACGGAAAAAAGAAACCACTTCCATTTGGAAGTCAGGTACATGAGCAGGTCCAGTACGTTGAGGCTCTGCTCATTCTTGTTTACAGAGGATGGATTTGTCTGCATGTCGTTTGAAAGTCTGGTTATTGTTATTTAAGAGCCCACATCAGCGAGCAGACGGTTGTTACAAGAGAGAGCAGGACGGTTACGACCTGGAAGCCGCGGTCTTCGTTGTCTTTCTTGCGATACTTCGGTTCTACATAGACGATGTCATTTTGCTGCAGGTAGAAGCAGGGAGAGTCGAAGATATCCTTGCTGCGCAGGTCATGAACGAACATCTGGCGTTCGTTGCCTTTTTCACGGATCACGGTCACGCGGTTGATCCGGGCTTTGGCAGTCAGGTCTCCGGCATTGGCAATTGCTTCCAGCAGCGTGATACGGTCACCGTCGCAGGTAAAGGTACCGTTGCGTCCTACGGCTCCCAGTACGGTGTATTTGAAGTTCAGGACATCAATGGTGACAAGGGGATCCTTGATGTAGTTGCTTGCCTTGATCTGATTCTCAATCAGCGATTTTACCTGGCTGACAGACATTCCGTCTACATGAAGCTTTCCGAGAATCGGGAAGTCAATGTTGCCTTCCACATCGACAAAATAACCTTTTTCCTTGCTCCCTGAGGCGTCGGATGCCGAGACATTGCCGTTGCGGTCTATCTGGAAATTTCCTCCCTGAATATTGAACGGGATGGCAAGTTCCGGATTCTTACAGCTTACCGTGATGCCCAGGCGGTCACCGCTTTGCACGACTACTTCATGGTTCGGATCGAAAGGATATTTTTCACCCATCTGCATGTCAGACAGGTAGACGAAATCCTTGCGTGACGCACACGACGAGAACAGCAAGGCAATCATCAGGCTTAAAAAAACGAATGTTTTGTTCATGAGTTATGTTTAATAAGATTGATTAATTCGGTTGATTTCATGGTGGCATAATTGAGCAGCCTCACGGTCAGGCCGACATTCCAGCATGCCTACCGGAACGCGGGTTGCGATTTGTATCAGGGTGTCACACAGCTGCCCGTAAAGGTGTGAATCCTGCCGGATGGCCGAGCACCCGGGAAGCAGGTCGATAAAGGCTTCCGTATCCTGATGGCTGTGGAATCGGTTGACTGGTGCCTGTTTCAGACGCACGATTCCACCCACGGGAAAATGCCGGTTTTTATAACACGGGGTTTTCCCGCTCCACGGAGTGCCGTAAACCAGCACCTGACCGTCTTGAAGGCGGAGGGTGGGGTTATCGTCGTTCAGCAGTTCGCAATTGGGTAAGACGGAAGTCCACAGGGCTGCATGTGTACTTTTCCCGGTACCGCTTTTTCCCAGGAAGAGGTAGCCCATCCCGTCTGTATATACAGCAGAAGCATGGATGGAAACAGCTTCCCGGTTGAGAATGGCCTGTGAAAAGACAATGCGCAGCATGGAGCTGAGTATATGTCCTGCATAGGGATCCGTCCAAAGTATTGTCGCCGTAGCCTGAGTAAATTCTCTGTCAGTCTGAAGGATATGCTGGGGACCTTCCGGCCAGGGGCTGATGCTAACCTGATATCCTCCGGAAAAGGCATACAGACTGGTATAGCCAATATCATTAAGGGTCCGGTCCAGGAGGGTGGATGCAGTTTCTATTTCCGGTCCGGCTTCGGATAAGACTGTCAGTTGGAAAATGGATTCTTCCTGCGGTTTCTTTTCGCACAGAAAGGGACGGAACGAGGGCAGCAGCCTGTCAGCATCCTGTCCGTCCGGGAGCGAAAGACTGAAAAAGAATCCGGCTACACAATATTGAGATTCTGTCATGATTTGAATTGTCCGGTTAAAAGGTTCGTAAAAGTCCAGAATGCTTCCTGCGGTGCGTAGCGGCAGGAGAAACGGATATTGCCAAGGAAAGACCGGAAAGTATGAAACTTGCTGCTCCATTTGTTTTCGGCTGTATTCCTGCGTTGTGCGTGGTATAAACCGAAGTTTCCTCCCCGCAGAATAATTTCCAGCAGCGGTTCCGGAGAAACAGTCTTTTCCGGATAGGGGATACTGGAAGCAGGCAGACCCAGCTGTTTCACCAGAAAGGTATGAAGCAGACTGTTCCACCGGATGATTCCTGCTTTACGGCAGAGGTCATACAGGGCCTTGCCGTCAGTTTCCGTTTGCAGGCAGTGATAGGCACGTGCCAGGTCGCATAGCTGACGCAGACCGATTCCCCATCCGAAAGCATGCTTCATGATGTGCGTATTGAGCAGAACCAGATTCAGCAAAGGAGAGGGAATGGTTATTTCGGTTGGGTTTCCCGGTAGTCTGAAGCTTGTCAGATTGGCGGGATCCTGTTCCTGTTTATACAAGTATTTTCGAATGAACGGACTGCGCAGGTCGGTCAGACGCGTATGATGTTCTACGTTGACTCCTTTCCAATAATAGCAGAGACTGTCATCGGCTTTGGGAGAAACACGGCATCCCATCTGGCTGACCAGTGAAGCAGCCTGACGGCTTTCTTCCTTGTCGGAAAAATAAAAGTCAATATCACCGCATTCCCGTAGCAGCGGTTTTTCGTAAAAACGGGCGATTCCTTGTCCTTTCTGCAGAACGGGGTGCAGACCGTTGGTGTGAAACAGTCCGTAAAGTTCGGTCAGTACCCGGTTCATCCGGAGATTGGCTCTTTCGATCCGGTCAATGGTTGCCACCCAATGAAGCAGTTGCTGTTCGGGTGGAAGCAGTTCGTCCGGAAGCTGGCACAATCCCTGATAGACGAGGCCGGTGACTGTCTGACGCTGTGCCAGATTGAAAATCCTTTCCCAGCTTTCTGATGATCTGGGAAACAGGGAAAGATTTTCAGGAACTTTCTCCCAAAGTCCGGCACGCACCAGTATGAACAGGACCTCGGTGTCTTCTAATCGATCAGTCCGTACGCTTTCCATTGAGCCAATTGTTTTTTTACATCTTGAAGTGCTGTTTCACGGTCGACTTCATATATTTCGCACAGCCAGTCAGCCAGTTCTTCCGGAACAGTTGTTCCTTGAATCATCTGCTGCCATAACCCGGCAGCTGTTTCGTTCAGTGTGAAAACATCGGACAAGTCAACATTCTCCTGACGGGTGTTTACGATCATGTATTGCCGTCCGATTTTGCGAAGTCGCAGGTTGGATTTAGGTTTCATCTTTGTCTGGTTTTTGTTAGTAGGTTCCCTTTCGGGACAGGTTCAAAACTTTTTTCCGGAGAGGATGGACAGAACGGTCAGAAAAATGATCTTCGTATCCAGCCATAAGGTATGATGGGCCAGGTAGTCAAGATCCATTCTTAGCCGTCGTAACATCTTTTCCATGTTGTCGGTATATCCGTTGTAGAGGGTTGCAGGCGAAAACAGTCCCGGACGCAATTGATAAAGCAATTCGTAATCAGGATTGATCGCCTTGATCTGTTCTACAAAATATTTCCGTTCCGGACGGGGACCGACAAAACTCATATCCCCTTTGAGGACATTCCAGAGTTGGGGCAGTTCGTCCAGATGGTGTTCACGCAGGAAACGTCCGACCCGTGTCAGGCGTTTGTCTCCCTGGCAGCAGAGAGCTGGTTTTCCGTCAGCTTCAGCCGATTCTTTCATCGAACGGAATTTATAGAGGATGAAGGGTTTACCCTGATATCCGATCCGTTCCTGGCTGAAAATAACCTTACCGCCGTTTTCTATTTTTATGACCAGATAAATGAGAAGGAAAAGCGGTGAAAAAACAATCATTCCTGTAATACTTCCCAAAATATCCAGTCCCCGTTTGATGCGGTTGATGGCTGGTGACATCATATCCCGACATTTTTTGTTGTCTTTGATCATTTCGGCTTCTGACATAGACATAAGTTTTAGTTTGGTATTATTCATAGGCTTTCATAGATTTTGAGACATTGATCAATCATTTTTTTCTGAGTAAATAGATTTTGAAAACGTTTTCCGGCATTCTCTGCATATTTCCGATAAGTGTTTTCATCGTGAGTCAGAGTCTGAATCGCTTCTGCCAGTTCACGGGCATTTTCAGGAGCTACGTTCAGGCCGGACTCTCCATGTGCATTGACCCAGGAAACCCCAGACTGAGGAATGCGGGTGGCTATCAGTGGCTTGCTGCATGACATGGCTTCAATTTGTACGATGCCGAACGCTTCGGTCTTCTGGATACTGCTCAGGCAAAAAACTTTGCAGGCACCATAATAAGCCGGAAGGTCTTCGTCGCTGATCCGTCCCAAAAGTTTCACTTTATCCTGTACTCCCAGAGTTGCTATTTCGTTTTCCAGTTCATCTTTCAGTTCACCGGTTCCTCCGATCAGTATCACATACCTGTCGTCCAGATAGCGGGCTGCTTCTATCAGGTACCGGTATCCTTTGTAGGTGACGAGTCTTCCCAGTGAGAAAACAATGTTTTTCCCCTGATAACGCTGAAGAATGCTTTCTACGGCTTCAGGTGAAGGTTTCATGGCTTCTACACCAATAGGCAGGCAGACCGTTTTCTCCTGTACCTCTTTCAGATACGGTGATTCCTGGAGATATACCGGTGTTGTTCCTACAATCTTGTCTGCTCTTTTCAGCAACCAGTTCTGTAACGGCTTGTAAAATCTGAGCAGCATTTTCTGTTTCTGGATGTCGCTGTGCCAGTGAAGGACAACTTTCCCCTTGTAACCCGAACAATATAACGCCAGACAGGCCATGGGGTCTGGATGGTGTACATGGATTACCGAATAGTTCCGGCTTATTTTTCTTAAGGTCAGAATCATAGCCGGTGAGATCATTGTTGCGGCGATTTTAGCCCATGAAGGACTTCCAATCAGTCTGGCATGTTCGTTGAGGGGGATAATCTGGCTATCCCCTTTGTCCAGTGCACACAACATATCACAATCAACCTTCCGCGCGGATAGACCGAGCATCAGGTCGTACATTACTTTTTCTACACCGCCTCTGATCGGGTAGAATTTTCCCAATTGCAAGATTTTCAGATCTTCTTGTTTCATAGCTTGAGGATCATTTGCCTGGAATACTTATTGTTTATACGTCGTCTTCTGTTCCTGTATCAGTTTCTTGTGCAGAGTGATGGCATCCGGATAATTTCTGCGGATATATCCGCCAATGCTGTTATATACCAGTCCGAGACGAGTAGCGATGGATTTCAAATCTTCCGTCGTTGTCTGATACAGTTCTATTGCTTTCTTGTATTTCTTTTCACTTCGGTACATCGTACGTTTTCCCTGCTCATTCTGTCCCATTCCTACGATACTGATCAGTTCCGGTTCGTATTTATGCAGGTATTGGCGGAAACTTTCCGGTTGCAGGTTGAACTCATTGGCTACCTGAGCAATGGAACGTGGATTCTGTTTGATGCTGTTAATTGCATCCTGATATTTGAGTGAGGTACGTTTGGTACGGTTTCTGGCTTTTCTCAAGTCTTTCGGACTTTGGCTCTCGTCAGTTATTCCCAGATGATCCAGTACCAGATTTTTGTGCCATTTATGCAGATAAAAACGGAATCCTTCCGTAGTTACTCCTGTCTGATCTGCAATTTCTTTCAGAGTCATTACTGTATTTTTGTACAGGGTAAGTGCTTCTGCGTATTTATTGATTGTTTGGGCGGAAGGTTCATATTTCCGTCCGTTTCCCTGGAGTCCTCCTCTTTTTTTATACTTTTCTTCTTTCGCCCGTTTACGCATGGCTCTTTTTTGCTGAAGCACATCTTTGTGATAAAAACGTAAATGTTGCATCAGGCCACTTTCGGAGACTTTGAATTTTTCGGCAATTTCCGGTATCGTCATTTCCGTTGTACGGTAAAGTTCAACCGCATCCGTGTATTGCTGGACGCAGGAAGGGCGTGCCCCCCGGGGAATATTGTCATTGATACCCAGCCGTTCACGTATCTTTTGTCGCCGGGAAAGAATTTCCTCATAATGTATTCTCATGAAATTGGCCAGTGCAGTACCATTCAGGCCGAATTTGCGGGCCACCTGTGAAATATTCAAGTCGATGTATTTCATCATGTCGCAAGCCTCTACTGCTGCTTTGTATCTTTCGTGAGACACACGGTTTTGTTTTCCGGTTGAATAGATTTTAATCGACTGCAAGTCTTCACTTTCCACTGGTACCTGATGCCGTTGCAGAACCAGTTCCCGCCAGTATCGGCGTAAGTAATTTCCCAAAGCACCGGGAGTAACTCCACAACGTAGGGCTATAATTCTTGTTGACAATGTGGTGTCAGCATACAATGTTACAGCCTTTTCGTATTTACAGTGAAGCGCATGCCGTTTTTTCAGCAATGCTCTTTCCTTGGCCGGGAGTTTTTCAATCTCGTCCAAATTCAGTTTGTTTTCCATGGTTTAAATATTGGCTGACGGATTCCTTTCTGTCAGCTTGTCGTATAAGTCCAGATAATCCTGATAGCGGTCTTCTTTCCGGAAGTTTTCCAAAGCATATGTTCTGCAAGGCTGCTGATAGTAAGCCTTTCCCCGTTGACTGATCAGGCGGGCTGCCTCCAGCATTTCTTTCACATTTCCCTGAGGCACGATGAAACCAGTCTGATCCGTGATGGCTTCAATACTTCCACCTGTGCGATATGTTACGACCGGTGTGCCACAGGCAATTGCTTCCAGATTGACGGTCGGGTAATTGTCCTGCCACGTCGGGTTGATGAATGCGTCAGCTGCAGCATATAGTTCTGCCAGCTGGTGGATATTTTCCGTACGTGGAATGCCCAGCATGTTTTTTTTAAGTTTTTTCTGTTGTTCCGGCCGGACTCCTACTAAAACAAGCATTTCATCAGGATGTAAAAGGTCGGCCATTTGAATACAATCATCAAATCCTTTTTCCCGGCTCCAGATACTGGCTACACCAAGCAGAATGTGTTTTCCGTTCAATCCATATTTCTGCTTAACCTGTTCCGTATTATAAATATTGAATATATTGGTATTGATCCCATTATGAATCACATGAAACTGATTGTTTCGGAAGAAAGAATGCTGCATTTCTTCCCGGATCCATTCAGAGACCGGAACAATGGTCAGCTGATCCAGGGGTAGGGAAGTAAAAGCCTGTTTCTTGTCTTCATAATTTTGATGTGACCGGTCAATTAGCCAGCTTGCAGGAAACTCCTTCTTTTGTGGGCAATGTCCACATCCTGTTTGCCATTTGTTACATCCGGCATACGAGTAGTAATAGCAGTGTCCGGTATACAGCCAGCAGTCGTGAACAGTCCAGACGACCGGAATATTACTTTTGGCCAGGAAATCAAACAAGATCTGATAGTTGAGAAAATAGCCGTGAATATTGTGGATATGAATCACATCCGGTTTCAACTCCTGAATCTGTTTCACAAATAGTCGGGTAGCCTCGTTCGAAGCCAGTCCGTGCCGGTCAAACAGTCGGGTCTCCAAGCCATGCCAGATTGTACTCCATTTATTTCCGACCGGAATCACTTCCGACTGGCATGACTTGATTCCGTCACGTCCTTTGCTGTATGCTATGCAGCTTCTCCATCCGTGTTGCATAGCCAGTTCTCCGATTTCCTGCATAATACGTCCGGTTGACGTATTGACTCTCAGAACCGGATTAATCTGTAAAAGCGTTTTCATTAATGGGTTAAAGCAGTGAACAAGCGCATCCATTTGTCCATAACGGCCTGTTCAGAATAAGTTGCAACGACTTTTCGGGCGTTTTGAGAAAGCATTTTCCGATATTCCGTATCTTCCATTACTTCCATCATTGCGTGAGCTAGCTTTTCTATGTCTCCATTGGGAACGAGTAATCCATTTTCTCCCTGTCGGATAATATCTTTTGGACCACATTTAAAGTCAAATGAAACGACCGGCAGTCCGCAAGCCATCGCTTCGATCATTACCATAGGAAATCCTTCATAATTGGAACTCATCACCAGCATGGAACTCTGGATGTATTCATTCCCGATTTGTTTAGTAGGTTTGTTTATCCGTACAGACTTTTGCAATCCTTTTTCTTCAATCATTTGTTGAAGCATTTCCTGCCATTCTCCCTGTCCGAAAATATCCAGGTTCCAGTCTGCAAACTTTTTAGAATGCTGTATCAGATGCCAGGCTTCAATCAGACGGTCAAATCCTTTCTGATAATCCAGTCTTCCTACGGCAATTACTCTCTTTTCCGTTACGTCAGAATAATGTTCACTTACATGCATTGCAGCATTGGGAATGACTTCCATGTTAGGTAATTTTCCCCAGTATTCCCGGTCTTCATTAGTCAGTACAACAAATTTGTCGAATCGGCGGACGATTCGTTCGTCCTGCCGGGTACGCCATTTATCAATCCATCCTAATATTCCTTTTCGGTTGTATTGCAAGCGGAAAAACTTGCAGTAATGTAATTCCAGAACCTTCTTGCTGCCATCCTTGATGGAAGGGATAAAAGATGATTCAGAAGGGTAGAGGGATATGACGATATCTGCTTTTTCTTGTTGAAGTAATGCCGTCAGTTTCTGTTTATGTACCTTTCTTTTACGAAGATATCCGGTGATCTTTTTCCATGCACCTTTTTCATTATCGTCTGAATAGTTTATGCCCAGATCTGTCATCCGTACATTTGGAGGAAACGGATAGAAGGGAGGTCTCTGATGCTGGTCGGTAGTAACAATGGAAACCTCCCAGCCCGGAATCCGGGAAAGATAAGTAACCTTGTTCAGGAGGACGCGCTCCATACCTCCGGGATTATAAGTTGAGTGGGTGCAATAGATGAGTTTCATAGATTGAGTAGCATTAGATTTCTTTTTTGTATTTTGTCTTTTACTTTCTTTAATCTATATTGGCTATTATGACTACTCATGTAAGGTTCCGCAACAGGTCATGTTTTGCTCGTCAAAGTTTTCTTTATCTTTCGAACTAAATACAAGGAAAAGAGCAAAAACCAAGAAGATATCTGTGGAGACTTTAAGCCATCCGACATAATTTACCAATAAAATCATAAGAAACATTATCTTATAATCTTTAAATTTCTTGATACAAGACCATGCGGATTTCCACATAAACAGGATAAATATCATGGTACCCATTAAGCCGAAATAAAAAATATATCGTAAATATCCAATATCTGTACCCATATAATACCCATGATAAATAGGTCCTGTATAATATGGATCGGGATTATCTTTATCCAAAGGATTCGCTGCATATCCGTCTCCTAACAACCAGGTTACCCAATTATCTGGGAATACCACCATATGCTTCAATAAAATATCATTCGAACTGGTCTGCCATTTCCCTGTTTCCCACAAACTAAAGAAACCTTCAAACCCAAATCGTATATTTTTATAGAAGGTATCATTGGTAAAATACAAATACATAAATGTAGGTATTACTACACATAAAATACCTCCTAACCAAAGCCAAAGTTTCTGATTCTTTATATTTTGTTTCAAGCTAAAAAGATTTGTAGAATATATCCAATACACCAATGCAAGTCCTACTCCTACCGTAGTAGTACGAGACATCATATTTCCAATGACCGCAATTATCAAAAAAGAAGCAAGGTAAGTCACTACTTGTTTATGTGACAGTTCTTCTGCCTTAGATAAGATATAACCAATCATGACAGATACTGCGGAAAAACGTAATCCTGCCACATCCAAAGCTGCTCCAATCCCCGATAAACGTGCCTCTTTCGTATTCCCCATAAACGCTTCTCCTCCCACAAAACTATCTACCCATGCCTGTAAAGGTGGATATACATCTTTAGTCCATGCAATCAGGCACTGAATGACACACACCGCAATCAACTGATTACAGATCAAACGCACATTGACATAACTATAGGCCGTATCGAGCCACCGCACTACAGTATAAGCTCCTCCCATCCATACCCACATGGAAACAAAATAGGTCAGGAACGAAGCATCTGGGGTATTATTAATGGTCATTGTCAATAAACTAATTAATGATATGCCCAAGGCTAACAATGACAATACAAAGAAATCCTTGTTTATACCGGCATCTCTTCTTTGTGCCAAACGTTTTCCCAAAATCAATAACCCAATACCCGCCAATGCCATTTTAGTATTCACTCCCGGCAAAAAAACTGTTTCAATTGGGAAAAAATAAAAAGAAGTCAGGATAACCGATATAATATGAATCAAATACTTATACATAAGTTTGAGTCAGCAAATTTATAAGTTTATAAATTTTATCTATATAATATTTTATAAGCTATATGAAATAGCCGATTGTATATCCACACCAACCAAAACTGATTTTTCCATGCACACCATTGCAACCACCGGCTGCGTCCCGATATATTCCGGTTACGCAAAATAAAACGGTTTGCCTCCGGATACCATTCTTTCCACAAACGATAAGAGTTGATATCACCCATTAAAAGAAACGGGAACTTGGCCTCCAACTTTAAGAATGCGATCTCTTTCTCCAGTGTATTTCCATAAACCTGAGTCAATAGAGCTGATATTCTAGTAACATTATGTTTCAACTCTACTTTATGTTTATCTGAATACACATTGCTCATGGCTCCCGTATTCAGTTTTACATAATGATAGAAAGCTTTTGGAACATAAAGAACTTTATCGGCATGTGCAAACAAAAGCATCATGGTCATATCCTCTCCCATCCCATAGCCGGAAGGAAAAGAAACCTGATAATCTGTATAAAGATTACGTTTTACGAGTTTATTCCATACATTATACTTCATTCCTCCACCCAACATGGCTTTTAAAGCCTCTTGTGCAGTATTAAAAGAAGGCTGTTTCATATAACGCTCGTTCTTCTCAAAAGACAAGAACCAGTCGCACCATACAATATCTGCTTGATGGCTTACAGCCTCGGTATACAAAGTTTCCAGCATATCAGGCTCTACAAAGTCATCGCTATCACAATGAAAAATATACTCCCCCTGTGCCATCTGCAACCCAGTATTTCGGGCAGCCGGTAGTCCTTTATTGGTTTCATGAAGTGTAATTACCACACTATCTTGTCTTTGCGGATAGCTGGCGAGCACTTCCTGAAGCACTTCCATACTATGGTCGGGAGTCACATCGTTGACAAAGATATACTCCACCTCTTTTAAAGTCTGTTGCATCAGTGTTTCTGCACACCGACCAATAAACTTCTCTACCCCATAGATAGGGATAATCACCGAAACTTTATATTTCATTTTATATACTTCCTTATAATGCAATCCATCCTTTGCACAAGGCTCTATCCGACCTGAATTCATCGCATGAGTCTGGATTAAACCAGACTTTCGGAGCTATTACTACTTTTTTCGGATTGCGGTTCAAAAAAGCACTCCACCAGCTATACGTACTGTTCGAGATGATATTATGCTTGCACAGACTCATCAGCTGCATATCAAAATGACTGCCATAGCCATCTGCCGGATTTCCCTCTACCAGGGTATACTCTATCTCCTGAAAGTTTTCCCTTACCCAGTCCACGTTATCAGTAAAGACATAAAACTTAGGATGCTGCAACTTTTCCTTCATCTGTAAAATTGCTTTCCTGTAATACTTCATTGAACAAGTATTCTGGTACCAGATACGGCTTTGATAATCTTTTCCCTTTCGCACATGAACGGCCACCGATTCGCATTCCTCAATTTCCTTTTCAAGACGAAGATTCATTTCATCCGTAAACGGCAGAAAAGTAAAACATTTCTTTATTTCATCATCTATGGCTTCTACAATGGAAGCATTTAGGAAAACTCCGATAATATATTCATTCCGAGCCGTATTTGCCGGTAAAGAGGCATCAAAAGCTCCTGTAGTAGTTCTTACATTCGTAGACGAAGGGAAATACCTGCGACGCATTTTGGAACAAAGATCTGCTCCTCCTCCCCATAAAAATACCTTTAAACGGGAAGCCTGTTTTATTTCCGCATACGGAAAAATTGAATTCCATGCCACCTTTTCGTGTGCCAATTTAGCCGAACGGTAAAAATCAACAGTAACCTCATACCCCTGCTTTTTCAAGAAGAGATAATAGCTATACTGAAACATCCGGTTAGCAAGGCCACAAGCCATATTAACTATAAAAGGCATTATAATTAATCTTTAAAAGACCTTATTCTTTTTATAAACAAAGAACAATTGTGAGCGATTTTGTACCCAAAAAATTTTCTTATCAACCTAAATATTCTCTGGTTTCTTGAATACCAAGACGCAGAAAAATGATGAATAGTATAAGTATGAGCTGTTACTGTACATTTAAAACTATTAGGATATTTAGGCGAAAAATATTCTGCAGGCAATACATTTATTTTTTTTTCATCTAAATGAAATTCTGATGGAGATTTGATAATAGTATATTCATATAATTCTTGAATCTTTTCATGCATAATAATTGGTAAAGTTTGCATGTCCAAACTATCACCATTTATAAAATGTCTATCTTTATAATACAATAACATTTCTTTCATTAAAGACCATCCTTTCTCACATCCTATTACAGCTGGTTCTATATTTGAACCTTGTTCTATTCCAATAAAATAAGGAAGATGCAACAAATCATCAAATGATTTTAGGACTTCAACATCAGAATCTAAATAAATACCTCCTTCCATATAGAGTGCATAACATCGAATATAATCTGCTGCAAACGCATATTTTCGGACATTATAAGCTTCTTTACACCAAATAGATGAATTTATATCAAAGCGAGATAAATCCCATAATCGAATTTCATAATCAGGAAGAAATTTCTTCCATGATTCTATACAATATCTTATTTTCTCCGGATATTTATCGTCAGATAACCAACAAAAATGAATTATTTTAGGTATCATAAATATTTTTAATTATTCTATATAACAAATCTGATGGAAATTAAAAAAAATCAACATATTTATAAACTTCGTTTACCATACACAAAATAACGAATTAAAATCTTGATGCGCTTCCAAAGGGAAAGCTGATCCAACTCGTTCAAACGAGTATAGAAAAACTCGAAATAGAATTTTTCATCAAAGAAAGGAGACTTTCGGTAATACTCCCACCAAATATCGAAATTGACACAAATACCTTTCCATGGTTTCTGACCATTATAATGAACAATACCTTTGTTCAAAGACTCTTCTATATCCTTATCGCTCCAAAAATTACGTAACAAATGTTTATGCCTTAAAGCTAATTCAGAAAAATAGGTTGTCAAACAGAAAGCAGGCTTTAAATATGTAATCTTCCCCTTACATGCTATATTTAAAACATCTAAATCTTGAAAATGGAATCTGTTTTTTGCCAACTCCTTAAATTGCTCTACTGTATTATCTTCTCTTATTTTTTTTGAGTTTAATATAATATTTCCAGCATAGATAATGTTATCGATATTCACTTTCCCCAACTTCAAATAATACTTTTTCATATCAGGAATAAACGGTACTAATGCATTTACACCTGCCACATAGTAATCATTTAAATCTGTATGAAAATAAATATCCGACAAATCAGAACGAAAAATTACATCCACATCCGAATAAATAATGTTATCATATTCAGGAATTAATTCAGGAATAAGCAGACGATAATAAGTTGGTGTTGTAATCCCTCTTATTTCAAAAGCCTGATCAAAAGTATTATCTACCACACGATACTGAATTCGACAACGATTGAAATGTTTAGGCAATATATCCAACTGTTCTTTATGCAGATTAATCTTTGAAGAATATAAAATAAAAATATCATAAAATGTCTCTTCTTTTGCATTCATCAAAAGAGAGGAAATACAAATACAAGCTGGTAAAACCAAGTTATTATCAAAAGCAAAAGCAATAGGTACGGTTTTCATACTTATTCTTTATTTTTATAGCTAATGGACTTATTATCAAAAATCACCATCCCATCCTTTATTATGGAGATATCTTGTGGTAAGCAATAAAATCCAGACTTCCTAATCAGTAAATATCAACCAATCCACCTCTATCTCTTCCGATAGCTTCGCATTCTGACTACAGCTATACAAAAATAAATCAATCCATTCAGGGAATTTACCAAAGTAAGGTATAATGATTGCAATCTTATATCTGAGCATAATTATTTATATAAATATTTTCTATAATAAAACGCATACTTACCCAACATCCGATATAAGAAAATTTTTATCAGAACTTTAAAGCGTTCTTTTAATGGAATATCTTCAAATCTATTCAGAAGTTTACGATTATTTTCCATATCACATATTACATCCATATCAAGTAAAAAATCTAACGAATCATCTATCTCCTGCTTTTTAAAAGAATAATGAGTGGATTTAGCACAATACTCACCACTACCATCAAAGCCCCAATTCCGAACCTTCGATTTGACAGGTATAATTATATATTTATTATAAATTACTGAATACATTCTCATTGATATATCTGTAACGAATGATGCTAAGTTTCTTCCTAATAAATATGGGGTACATAAATTGATATATTCTATTTTTGATGTATTCAACATTTTCTTATATAACCCACCTCTCAAAACAGAATCAACTGCATGTTTTAAACATCCACCATTGATTTCATTTTCAATTTTACAGGATTTATCTCTCCAAAAACCAGTTCCCCACATCGGACAAATAAAATTCTCTTTCAACGCAGTAGCTCCTCTACTAACCTGCCAATCTATAGGATATGAATATCCAGAAACAGCAATAACATCTGAATCAGTCTCATACTCCATTAAACACTTATCCATATATTCAATGAAATTAGGAGAAAACTCACAATCATCATCAGTCCTAATAAATCTATCATATTTTTTAAACGCCATATCCCTTAAATAGGTCATATTAGCAAAACTACCTATATTCTTCTCATGTTTTATTACATTAAAACTGGCAAATTCAGAAAAGTCTCCGTTCAAATATACACATATTTGTTTGTAACCCTCTTCATATTTTGAAGAAGGAGGATAATCCAAGCCAATATATATGTCAGTATATTTTGCCCATGTATTTACTTTCAGACTTTCTATTAATCTAAAAAAATGATTATATCTACACATGGTTGGTATCAAAATTGGAGCATATTTCATAACTGTATTCTCTATCTGTTTTGTTAATAGTCTTCTAGCCAAACTATAAAGTCTTTTCGAAATTACACTTCAATATCACTCCGCCCCAAGAATACCCTACACCAAAACCAGCCAAACAAATATTTCCACACAAGCGTCCTTCTTTTCCAGCTTCATATAAAGCTATAGGAATAGTAGATGAAACCGTATTGCCTACTTTTTCCAAATATATGTAGAATTTATCTTTTTCTATTTTTAATTTCTTACGTAAGAAATCTATTATATACTGATTGGCTTGGTGAAATACAAACAAATCAATATTTTCTTTGTGCAATGAATTTTTAAACAAAGTTTCATTTATCAATAAGGGTATGGTATCCAAAGTGAAATTAAAAATCTCAACTCCATTCATATAAAGGAAGTCTGATGATATAGGATTTCCATTTTCATCATAATTTAAATCATTTTCTTTTGTCGGATTACGAGAAGCCCCTGTTTTTATAATCAAATTCTCAGCACCTTTCCCATCGGTTCCTAATGAGAAATTTCCTATCTCAATTTTACCCTCAGCAGATACCAAAGTTGCAGAAGCTGCATCTCCAAAAATTGTTCTATTTCCTTTATCTCTAGGATGAATATGCTTTGTATACGTTTCCGATGTTATCAATAGTACATTTTGTGCAATTCCTCCTAAAATTAAGCCTTTACACAAAGATAATCCATAAACATAGCCAGAACATCCTAAATTATAATCCAAAGCACCAATCTTAGTTGGAAGCTGTAACCTATCTTGTATTAAACAAGCAGACGTAGGCAAAAAATAGTCAGGACTTTGAGTACAGAATAATATAAAATCTATAGAATCTTTACTTATATCATTTTCCTCAAACAATCTTTCAGCTGCCTTTACGGCCATATCTACCGCTGTTTCATTTTTTCCTGATATGTGGCGTTCTTTTATACCAACCTTGTTTGCTATTTTTCCTACCGTCCACTCAGGAAACTCTTCAACCAACTTAGCATTAGTCAAAACTGTGTCAGGTAAATAATAAGACAATGCTTTAATGTATGCTTTCATAGTAACGTATATCCTCCGTCAATCAACAAATTAGAACCGGTAGTCCAAGATGATGCATCAGACAATAAATAAATTACACCATAAGCAACTTCCTCCGGTTTTCCGTATCTTTTTAAAGGATATTTTTGAGCATCTTCTTTCAACTGTTCATCAGAAATAACACCACTATCCAATATAGCTGTATTTATCATACCGGGATTTACACAATTTACTCTAATATTTTTAGAAGCTAATTCCAATGCCAATCCTTTAGCAACTCCATTTATTGCCCCTTTAGTAGCAGAATATAGACTTCCAGCCATATAAGAAACCCAAACTCCCGAAATAGACGAAATAAAAACAATTGACGCCCCTTTAGATATTTTCTTCTTTTTTAACAGTGTTTGTGTCAACCAAAAAGGAGCATTGAAATTTACAGACATCATGGAGTCTAAATCTTCCTTATCATAAAATTTAAAAGGCTTGGGTATGGTGAAACCAGCACAATGAACAATACCATCCAAGTTTACATTAATAGTACTAACTAATTCTGTAACAGATGATTCTAAAGATAAATCTGAAATAATCATCTGATGGCCAGAGCCCTCTTTATCCATTAAAGACAATGTTTGTTCCAATCTTTGCAGGTTTCTACCTGTTATAATAACAGAAGCTTCCATTTTAGAACATTCAATAGCGATAGCCTTACCAATACCGGATGAAGCACCTGTAATTAAAATTTTTTTACCTTTAAGAGAGAAAGGATTATAAGTTGTCATACTCTAACAGATCTAAACAAGTAATTTTATTCGTCTTAAAATATACACTACCCCAAGAAAGACCAACTCCAAACCCACAGGCGATATGAGATAAAGAATCATTATTCAGTCTATAATTTACCTGAGTAACTAAAGTTAAAGGAATAGAAGCACTAGAAGTATTTCCAAAATCTTTCAATGAATAAGGAACTTTCTCTATTGGCAGTTTTAATTTTTTCCTTATTTTCTCATTCATAAACAGATTTGCCTGATGAAATATAAAATAATCCACCTCCTCTTTATTTATATTATATGTATCCATCAAAAGATTAACAGACGAAGGCGCTTTACTAATTCCAAAAGAAAAAACATCCATACCCTCTAAATGAAGTTGTAACGGACTAAGGATTATCCCTTCTCCCTTTTCTCTCTTTATAAACGACGTTTCAGTTGTTTGATTTCGAAAACCTCCATCTGGTATAATAATAACATCATCCCCACTTCCATCTACTTCCGTCACAAAGCACATTTTACTATCCTCTTTTTCATCAAACTCTAAAGCCGTAACAGTACCTGCATCCCCAAACAAAGGATAAGTACTCTTATCTTCCTTTGAACAAGCCTTAGAAGAAGTATCACCCGTCAATAATAACCCTTTCTTCATATTTCCATTGGAAAGGAGAGCAGATAAAGTATTCAGTCCGTAGATCCAACCAGAGCAACCCAATGAAATATCCAAACAAAAGCACGATTTTGACAACCCTAACTTATTTTGTATAATACAAGATGAAGCAGGCAAGATGTAATCGGGAGTCTGAGTCACAAAAATAAGACAATCCACTTCCTCTTTATTCCACTTCAAACTGTCCAATAGTTTCTCTGCCGCAAATATACATAAGTCGGATGTGCATGTTTTTACGTCTGAAATTCTTCTACGCTCAACTCCTGTTGACAATATAAAACTGCCAGCACCTTGACTACCCCATATATCGAGAGTTGAATTTTCACTTATCCCTTTAGGTACGCATGCAGCCATACCCCGTATGGCTACATGTTGTGTTTCAAAAAAAGCCATGTCTATTTATTTGCTTTTACTATATCAAACAAATCTTTTATGGTTACAGCACTTTTAATATCATTACCTTTTACTCTTACATCGTATTCTTCATCTATCATAGCTATAATAGACAAAGCCATTAACGAAGTCCATTCATCCAAAGTTTTAAACTCTGTATCTTCCTTAAAAACACTGACTTCAGTATCTTCAAACTGTTCAGCAAACTTTTCAATAAAATCTTTTATTTCCATTTTCAATCTATGTTAGTTATACATAATCACGTTAAAAATCCAATTTTTTAGCAGGATTGCCAAAAACTGTTGTGCCACTTTTAACTTTCCTAATTACAACAGAGGAGGCTCCCACAGTTGAATAATCTTCTATTAAGACATGAGGATGTATTACTGCATTTGTATGAATCGTTACAAAATTGCCTACAGAAACAGAACCACCTAAAAAAGAATATGTATTTAAATGGCAATAATCACCTATACATACATCATGTCCTATACAGGTAAAAGGTTGAAAAGTAACAAAGTCTCCAATTTTAACATCACAACTTAGCCCTACATAGCCACATACGATACAACCTTTACCTAAAATTGTATTTCTCGATATTGTAGCTGTTTTATGTATTAAATTAATAAACTCACCTTTCTTGGACAGTATAATATCTACATATTTTTTTTTATAATTTACATCTCCCAATGCACATATAAAAACATCATTTTCTTGTATCTCATAATTTTCAACACTGTCTATTATTGGAACATAACCATTAAAATTGTCTAAGGCGTCTTTCTTATCATCCAGAAAGCCTTTAATAATGAATTCTGAGCCAAACCCGTTGCAATCATGAGCCATATTGAATATCTCACGTCCAAAACCTCTGGCGCCAATAATTAATAAGTTTTTCATTATCTTTTAGTTATCAACAATACTATTCTTTCTATATCTTTATCACTTAGCCCATAATACATCGGCAAGCAAATCACCTGCTCGGCCTTTTCGGTTGCGACAGGCAGATTATCCTTATTAGCAGATTCTAGTCCACGATAGGTAGAGAATGAACTAATCAAAGGATAGAAATATCTTCGGCCTAATATGTTATGTTCCTTCATCTTGAAATATAGTTCATCACGAGTCATACCGTACTTCTCCGCATTCACGAATATGGGGAAATATGAATAGTTATGTGTTACACTGGGTATATCATTGAAAAATGTAATTCCCTCTACATCCTTCAATACAGCACGATACAATTCTGCCACATGCTTTCGCCATTCGATAGCCTTATCTACCTGTTTCAAATTAAGAAGTCCGTAAGCAGCACGCATTTCGTCCATCTTGCTATTAATACCTGGTGCCACGACTTCTGTTTCTCCGGCAAATCCGAAATTTTTAAGATAATCGATACGTTTCTTAGTCTGCTCATCGTGCATCACCAATGCTCCTCCTTCAATGGTATTGTATACTTTTGTAGCATGAAAACTAAGTGTAGACATGTCTCCGGCATTAAGAACTGATTCTCCGTTTACTTTTACTCCAAAAGCATGAGCTGCATCGTATATTACTTTCAAGCCGTACTTGTCGGCAATATCCTGTATTCGTTTTGTATCGCAAGGATTTCCATATACATGTACGGGCATGATAGCTGTAGTACGCGGTGTAATGGCTGCTTCTATCTTTTCAGGGTCGAGATTGCATGTTATAGGGTCTATATCAACAAAAACAGGCTTTATACCATTCCACCATAATGAATGTGTGGTAGCCACAAAACTGAAAGGTGTAGTGATGACTTCTCCTGTTATACGCAGAGCTTGTAACGCTGTAATCAGCGGCAATGTTCCGTTTGTAAAAAGACTTATATATGGAACCCCAAGATATTCACAAAGGGCTTTTTCAAGCTCTTTATGATAGTATCCGTTGTTTGTAATCCATTTTCGTTTCCAAATGTCTTCCAAATAGACATTAAATTCTTCTAATGATGGCATCAAAGGTGATGTCACAGTTATCTGTTTTTCTGCCATACTGTAGATATTATTTTATTACCACAACGTTTAAGCAAATATTCATATCTATAATAAATAAGTAACTGTTTATATGTCAAACAACTTTCACCATATTTATTATTTATCCTTTTATTATTCAATCTTCCTTGAACCTCCTTATATAGGTCATCGATCCCATATCCCCTTAATATCAATATTTTTTTCTTTAAAGGCAATGGATATCGAGATATTAAATGCATGTTAGAAAAAAAGAAATTAAGACCTTCTTCTAATAAAAAAGATTTCATTTTATTATCAAATGCTTGATCAGATAGATTGAAACACAAGCTAACGATATCTAAAATATTCCCCCACAAACTAGGATTTAAATCCATTGTCACAGACTGACAATGCTTTCTATACGCATAAAATACATCAGGAATATACCAACATCTTAAATTTTGTTGTAACAATATTAAATAAAACTCAGCATCTTCCAAATACTTTTTCTGCATATTAAAGCGTAAAGAACCTATTTTATTTGCTTTTATTAGGCATAAAGGTAAAAAATATTCACCTGATAAAATTGTCTTCAAAAACAACAATGAATCAATCGTAATACCAGCTTTCTTTTTTAATCCATCAGCAATATATAAGGTATTTCCTTTAGCATCAACTTCTTTATACTCTGCTCTAACAATATCAGCATCATTATCTTCAACTATTTTTACCATCCTTCCAAGAATAGAATCATCACACCAATAATCATCAGCATCCAAAAATATAATATATTTACCTGTTGCTATTTCTAACGCTTTATTTCGAGAATCGGAAACACCTGTATTTTCTTTATGCGTTACATGTATTCGTTTATCTTTTAAAGCATAGCTATCACATATAACAGGAGTTGCATCCGTACTTCCATCATTCACCAAAATCAACTCCCAATAAATATAGCTTTGAGCTATAACACTATCTAAGCACTCAGATAGATATAGCTCCACATTATACGCTGGAATTATAATTGAAACTAAAGGAGACATAATTTAAATGATAGATTTTTTAATAAAAAATTCTGATTTACCCCGTAATTCATCAAGTGTTTTTTCTATAGGTTCAAAATCTATATCTCCATTTAAGATATTTTTCCTATTTTCATAATCTTTTACAGAGGTCACTAAACGTTCTGATATAGAAAAACTATTCAACAAAGAGCTGAACCTACTCAAACCTCTTTCTACATTTCCAACAGCAACAAACTGCTTATGAAATAATATGGAAAAAACACAACCATGAAAAGAATCAGTAACAACAAAAGATGCATTATTAAAAGTACACAGCCATTGCTCCACAGACATTTTCACTTGTTTATCTAATGAAAGATTCTCATTCTGTTCATTAGGACTATCAAGCCAAAATGGAATCAAACCTTTTTCTGATGCAATCCTATTGACCAAATCTATTTTCTCTTCCGTTTTATCCAATATATATACCAGCATATTGTCTTGAGGTGATTTTGTATTAACCTTGTCAATCAACATTCTGTAATCGTCAACCGAAAGCAACAAGGTAGGATCAAGCATTTGCACCGCATTAACCCCAAAATAGTTTCTGCACAATTCTACACCGGAAGATTCACGAACTGATACAGCATTAAATTTTTTCAAAAGGCAGGAACAGGTTTCCAATTGCTCTCTGCTATATTCACTGCAATTATCCAAACCAAACGAAGCCGCATAAGCAATACGCTTTATACTGGCATCACCTAAAAAAGAAAGAAACGCTTCTTCTATCGGTTGAGAATATACCGGTCGCCACACTTGATCGCTACCTACTACAACAGCATCGAATTCAAATGCAATTTTTCCTGTAAAAATTCTACGTTTATATTGATGTATATATTGCTGGATAAACTTATCAATATTCTTTCTCCTTATTTCATGAGGTGCTTTCAATATCGCTACATCCTTACCCAGCATATAACGTTTTACCATTCTTTTACATACTGCCAAAGGATATATCACATAATAGGAACTTCCATAACGCAATTTGGTCAATACTTGAACCTCATGCCCCATACGCTCCAAAAAAGTCTGCAAAGCATAACATTGCAGAATACCGCCATAGTTAGTATCCAAAGGCTGGGTTAAAATTGCTATTCTCATAAAAAACTGTAAATTTTCCTTGTTATACGCATCAAGGTGGAATTACTTGTTACAGCCTGATAGGATATATAAAAACCTTTCATTCGATAAACAAAAAAGAAAAAATTTCTGTTTCCCGGATTATTCACTGAAGATAATATGCATGGATTATATTTGATAACATTGTCAAGTGATTGCCTTTTAATTTTACAATCCAAGCTATGTAATAATTCGAGTTTTTCTTTATTATTTATAAATATTAGACTACATCCTTTGTCGTCATCCATATTGGAACATACTTCATTTATCCCCCAAAAATCAGCAAGAGTTATATCACTCTGTATTTGATAAAGTTTCGCAGGACAAGAATAACAACACGGACGGAGAGACAAATTGGATAAAAACACACTTATATAAGAATTTCTGTAAAAAGGCAACGATTCCACGTCACCATTTTTATATTCAAATCTTACATGAAAATTCTTCCAACCATTTTCTTTTGACCGAAAACAGATATTAGATATATGATCTCCAATATTAAAATCCTTTATATTCTTTAAATTCAATCTTTTACAGATCGTTTCCAATAGATATTTTCTCCAGATATCAGGGCTTGGAGTTCCGTGGCATACTAAATCAACAGTAAACAGATTTGAATAAGATTTTCTGAGATAGTTTTTTAGCCCTGCTATCTGACAAGGAGTGCCTGAAAAAAGAACTTCCCGACCTTGATCCAAAAAATGCTTTGCATCCTGAAAAGAAGTTCTCATATCACTTTGTACATATTTGGAACCTCGAAAACAAGCTAAACCTTCCTGTGTTTCTGTATAGCGATGGACTACATTCCACTCATTGTCGAAACAAGCGCCGAAAACCACGCCTCCTTTATTAATAGTTTGTTCGGCAAGCAAAGTAAAAATACCTCCGGATGAACTTTGTTCACGAATAATTGAATTATTATTGACGGCAGAAAATACGGCAGGCTTCTCTTGGGTCTGAACAGGGTGTAATACCGGACAAACTTTCTCACAAAGTCCGCAATCTACACAAACAGAATGATTGATTTGCGGATAAAGAAAGCCTTCCTTATCTTCTATCATCTGAATGCATTGTTTGGGACAAATACTGGCACATGCCGTACAGCCACAACATTGAGACTTATCGGTGAATGTAAGCATATTTATTTTTTTAGAACAGCTAAAACTTTAACTCTTATGAAATTTCTTTCATTAGAAGTACATCCTATCCAATAAATAGAACCGATTGTACATATCACAGACAATAGAGACACTACTAAAAATCGTAGCAGGCCATCCGGTATTTGCCACATAAAAAGAAACGGAAGCAACAAAGCAACAAAGGTAACTACTACTACATTACCACACACCTTGTATAAATATCGGCGGACAGAAAGTCCTACCATTTTATGCAAGAACAAAAGACGTAACAACAGACAACAAATGGCTACTACCAATGCTACAATTAAAACAGATTCAGGAGGAAATCCTAATTTCAAACAGATGTAGGAAAGAGGGAAATTCATCAGCAACATCCCCCCTACAGCTATCTGATAGTTGCGAATTTTTCCAGTAGCATTCTGAAGATTAATCAATGTATTAGACAATATATCACACATGGTAACCAGCAAAACCAAACGTACAAAATTGACAGTATGCTCCGGATAACTTTTCAACCACATAGTAAGGATAAACTCGGTTTCAAACAATACAGGTAAAGCAAAAACCAATAATATATAATAAGAGAAACGGGATCCTCGCTCTACTAACGAGAACATATAAGAATAATCGCCCGCCGCATACGATTTGGTTATCTGAGGATTGAGAGCTGTCATAAAATTTCCGGCAAAAGAAGACAACACATTATTGACAGAACCAGCAATAGCTCGAGCAGCATTAATAACCGGACCGATAAAGAGATTTAGCAGAATATTGACTCCTTGATCTTTTAACAGACCAGCTGTACATCCGATAAAATTCCACCCGGCAAAAGCACTCATAGTTTTCCATGTTTCGTGATAGAACCGGAACAGCAAACGGCATTCTTCAAAGTGTCGTTTACAATAAATCCAATAGACGGTTTGCATGGAAATCCCCAACACTACCAATAGCAATGAATAAACAATAAGCCGGTCGAAATGAAAGGGAGCATAGGCTATAAACAAAATAATAAATAAACGAAGAATAATATCTAATATTCCGAAATAGGCAAAAACTGTCATCCGCTCATGAGCTACAATGGAAGCATTGTAGGGTACACTGAACAAACCGAACATAAAAGCTACCAAAGAGGCTTGAAAAACCCAGTTGGCTGCATAAAGGCGATCGGCAGGAATGGTCATCTGAGTATTCAGGAACCAGACTCCCACACTTTCGGCAGCTAAAAATACAATGCCAGCCAAAGCCAAGTGAATGCAAAGAGAAGTGGAAAAGACTTTCTTCAACTGTTCCATATCGCCTCGCCCTAACTCGAAAGTAAGAAAACGGCTCACGGAAGAAGATAAAGAAGAAGATATCATGGAAAACATAGCAACAAAGCCTCCTACCACATTATATATTCCATAATCTTCTACCCCTAATGCCTGCAAAACCACACGAGAAGTATACAAGGATACCAGCATGCCAAAGAGCATGCGTACGTAAAGCATCAGGGTATTCTTGGCGATGCGTTTTGTATTTTCCTGTTGTGTAGTCATTTATTTACTGCTGATCAGGCGTTTCCAAAATGATGTCTTTCTTTTTTCTTCATTCCCCTGAAGCCCCTGTAAATAGCGTTCATAACTCCATCTATGGGTAACCATTTCGTAAACTGCTCCCCAGTCCGGTAGTCCGCCTACATTGCGATCGTCAATGAACAGGTCGGCTTTGAGTTTTCTGCAAGGAGTAGAGGGGTTTTCTTTAGCATGTTCTTCCGGGTAGTTGCTGTTGACTGCATAGAATTCCAGACCTCTTTCCCGGCAGAATTCTACTGCCTCGTCCAGTAATTTACCTTCGCGTACGGTCCAGAGTATCAATTGATGATGTTCTGCCTGTAATTGCTTGAGAGTTACAATGGCAAAAGGAATCTCTTTCCCGATATGTGGATATCGGTGTTCCACGATGGTTCCGTCAAAGTCTACGGCTATGATCATCTTTTAATAATTTTAAAGTTTGGAAATTGGCAGAAACGGATAGCGTTTGCAAATAGCTTGTTCATCAGCTATCAGTTTTTGTTGCTGCTCCGGCTGGGTATCGGCATATCGCTCTGCGATGACCTTTATGATTTTATGAGTTTCCTGACACAGATTGTCTATTTCTTTTAGTTCTCCCGGCTGGAGCTTATAATATATCTTTTCACAGTATTTTCCAATCCCTTTTAGGATTAGTAACTGTACTTGAGCTGCATTCGATAATTCCTCTGTTAACATCCAGTATCGGGATTTCATGATCCATTGTTCCAGGCTTCGGGCCAAAACCATCAGGTCAAGACGGTTTTGGGGATAAAAAAAACACTGGGCGATATCTGACTGAAATGAAACGAATTCATCATTATATGTGAGAGCCTGGGATCCGTTTTGTGTTTCTTGTCGCTGGCGGATGTATTCGTCAACATTCTCAAAACTTTCTTTACTGATTCCTCCGATAGCTACGGTCATGTTGCCGACGGTAGTAACCAGACACTTGTCGCGGGCGATACGGATGCAATAACCTTCCATACCGGTCAGAACTCCGGACGTTATTTTAATTAGTGTATGGTTTGGGGAATAATAATCAAAGGAATGGGGCATAAAGCGAATGTGATGAGGATTTATTTGGGAAAGCTGCATGAAAGGTTGCATGACGCGATCAGGAATAATTGCTGTTTTCTTGGTACTGCAATCCTTTACAAGATACAGATCTATTGCTATCTGGTTCAGATAGTTTTGTATTTCCCGGCTGTTTCCTTGAATGAAAATAAGACCTGATATAGTAGGCCGTTCTGTTTTCCTCACATGGCTTTTACCACGTTTGTATGCAATACTTTTATGAATGAATGTTTTGAATTTTAATATTAGTTTTTCATTAATAGTTTCTACTTTGGCATGATGGACAAAAAGATAACACCAAGAGTTGGTTGGGCTGTCTTGAGGACAAATCTTCTCTTTCGGACCTGGGTTTTGAGGCTCGTTCTGAACTTTGTCCTTAATGACTTTAGAAGAAGTATCTGTACTATACAGTGGCATCGAGACTTTTTCTAATTTATGTTGGGTTTAGTGCTTCGATTTCTTTTTATTGAACTCATATGCACCTCTCTTTTATAAATGAAGTTTGGAACTTTATTCATAATAATAGCTTCTGGGCAGTTTGTCCATTGGTTTTCTGTCTTTTAAGGTCTATCTCTTATGAAGAGATGGAGTGCCTGTGATATATCTTTAAGACACAGCATATTATATATTTCTGGAAGTTTTTTTACTAAAACATCTTTTTAGGTATTTAGTTAAAATCAAACTTTATACACAGATTCCTTCTCTCTTTATAATAGTTTTTGTATCTTTGTCGTGAAAAATCCATCTCTTCATAAGAGATAGAGTGATTTATAAAACAAGTGTGGATTATATTTTATTGATTATCATTCTATTCGCTTTATCTATAATAGAACTGTCAAGGGAGGCAAGATAGATTCGTGTTGTGCTTTCAGAGTCGTGTCCCATTCCTTCGCTTATTACTCCAATCGGAATATTTTGGCTTTTAGCTATGCTGGCCCAGGAATGACGAGCTACATACATTGTGATATGGGATGGCAGTTCCAGGATTTTTGAGATTTTTCTTAGTTTGTGATTAATCAGATGAAGAGCATTTCTATATTGTTTCAGTTCTTCTTTATGATGTTGTATAATAGGTAGCAAGTATTCCGTAGGAGTTGGACCATATTTGTCAACGATATCTTGCATGCATTTCTCCCATCGGATAAATAATTGCTGTCCGGTTTTTCTTCTTCTATAGATCAATACTTCATTATGTAGATCTTTTTTCTTCAGATAGGCCATATCTATAAATGACATGCCTCGGGTGTAGAAGCTGAAAAGAAACATGTCTCTGGCGAAATCGAGGGAGGTATCATATGACAAATCTTGTAATTTTAATTGTTTGATCGTTTTGAAAGGAACAGCGCGTTTGACGGTCTTTCCTATACCTGTGTAAACATGTCTGAAGGGATAGTGTTGGGTGGTCAGTTCTTTGTCTACGGCACGGTTGTAAGTTGCCCGGAGGATACGCATGTAAAATGAAATAGTGTTCATTGAAATACCTTTTTGCTGTAAGTGAGCCTGGTAGCTTTGTATGAGGTCGGAGGTTATGTCATCGAACAAGATGTCATGTCCTTCTCTGAAGGTCATGAAGCTGTTGAGTGTTGTCTGATAGGTTTCGGCTGTACGTATTCTGTATAGGGATTTTAATTGTTTGATAATGTATTGCATGAAAGTAAACAGGGATTGTTCTTTTGTGTTTTGGTGAAATTGAAAGACAATTTCATCTGCGGTATATCCGCTAGGGCGCTTGTCAAGTGATGTAATGATCTTGATTAACCGTTTTTGATCCCATTTGATTTTTTCTCTGGTGTCTTGAAGAATGGAAAAACGGTCTTGGGAAGAGTGGGGATTAACAATGTGTCCCATTTGTTGATTCCATTCGGAAGAAAGTATTTTATAATTGGTACTGATCTGGCGTACCATGCGTCCATGAATCACTTGGTAGTATATAGATCCCATTTTTCCGGTAACAGTGGACGGCCTGAATTTTACTTTTACTGATGTCATATTTTTCTGGTTTTATAATTAGTTAATAAGTTGTTTTCATAAACAGATGAAATCTTAAGTGGTTTAGAGGTGTTGTCTGTATTTAAGGGAATGAAGATAGATATTCATTTTTTAGATATACCAGAATTCTCTATCTTTGCATAGGCATAAGTTTATCAGACAAACATTTCTTAAGAATTTTATATTTATGTATACCAATAAGGAAATATGGAGTGTGACATATCCCATATTCTTGGGGCTTTTGGCACAAAATGTAATCAATGTAACGGATACGGCTTTTCTGGGGCATGTCGGTGAAGTGGCACTGGGAGCTGCAGCTATGGGAGGATTGCTTTATATTTGTGTCTATACAGTTGCTTTTGGTTTCAGTGTCGGATCGCAGATTTTGATAGCCCGCCGGAATGGAGAAGGAAACTTCCGGGCTGTGGGACCGATTATGTGGCAAGGTTCGGCCTTTAGTTTGGGTATGGCCGTTGCTTTGCTGATACTTATGTATGGGTTTGCTGAGCCTTTGATAAGGATGCTGATTACTTCGGATGCCATATTTACGGCAACTTATGAATTTTTTGTCTGGCGTATCTGGGGATTCCTTTTTGCATTTGTCAATGTCATGTTCCGGGGGCTTTATATCGGAATTACACGGACAAAGGTGTTGACAATGAATGCCATCGTGATGGCTCTGGTCAATGTGTTTCTGGATTATGTGCTGGTCTTCGGTGAATTAGGTTTTCCGGAAATGGGAGTACGGGGGGCAGCTTTGGCTTCGGTAATAGCAGAGGCTTCCTCACTGGTGTTTTATCTGGTTTATACGTATTGGAAGGTTGATCTGAAGAAATACGGATTGAATCATTTTGGACGTTTCAATCCGGAAATGGTATTACGGATTTTGCGTATATCCTGTTTTACAATGGTACAGTATTTTTTGGCTATGGCCATTTGGTTCGTTTTCTTTATGGCTTTGGAGCGGCTGGGACAGAGACAGCTGGCGATTGCGAATATTGTGCGGAGCGTTTACGTTGTTTTATTGATTCCCGTACAGGCTCTTTCTACCACCGCCAATACGCTGGTGAGTAATCTGATCGGTTCGGGAGGAGTATTGAAGGTTGTCGGGTTGTTACATCGCATTGCCCGGATGTCTTTTCTGATTATGATTGTATGTGTGATCCTCTGTCTGCTTTTCCCTCAGGCCATTCTTTCAGTCTATACCAGTGAGGCTGCTCTGGTCATGGAGTCTGTTCCTGCATTGAATGTAGTGTGCGGTGCCATGCTGATTGCGGCTGTGGCTAATGTATATTTTAATGGAATCTCCGGAACAGGAAATACGCAGGCGGCCCTGGTGCTTGAGATTGGAGTGCAGGTCTTTTATGCTCTTTATGTGGTCGTTGTAGGAATGATACTTAGGGCTCCGGTGCACATTTGTTTTACAACGGAAGTGATTTATTATATGCTGATGCTAGGTTTCAGTTTATTGTATCTGAAAAAGGCCCGATGGCAAAACAAGAAGATTTAAGGTATTGAGTGTTATATTGTAAAAATGGAAAAGATTTGTTGGAAGGGACATGCTTCGATGTTCGGAGCAAATGTTATGTGGGGACTGATGTCTCCGATTTCTAAGTTTATAATGGTTGGTGGAGCTGTAACTCCATTGGTTGTCACCGATCTGCGTATTGGAGGTGCAATGGTGCTGTTTTGGATTGCTTCCTTTTTTCAGAAGCCGGAACATGTGAATCATAAGGATCTGGCAAGTTTGTTCGTTGCTTCCCTTCTGGCCATTGTGTTTAATCAGGGATGTTTTATCTTTGGAGTAAGCTTGAGCTCTCCGGGAGATGCTTCAATCATTACAACCAGCATGCCGCTCTGGGCCATGGTGCTGGCAACTGTCATTTTAAAGGAACCGATCACGGGAAAGAAAGTGCTGGGAATTGCGGCTGGAGCCGGTGGAGCTTTGTTGCTGATTTTAGGAAGCGGACAAGGTGTTCAGTCGTCTGTTGGGAATGAGGATACAGCTATTTGGGGTGATTTGCTGGTTATGCTGGCTCAATGTTGTTATGCGCTGTACATTGTTCTGTATAAGGATTTTGTAAATAAGTATTCATTGGTAACCATTATGAAATGGATGTTTACTTATGCCTTTATTTGTACATTGCCTTTCTCTGCCAGTGATCTGATGAAAGTGAACTGGGCTGGTTTGCAATGGACGGAGATCGGAGGACTGGCTTTTATTGTGATCGGTGCCACTTTTATCAGTTATATGCTGGTTGTCGTGGGGCAGAAGAATCTTCGGCCGACCGTAGCCGGAATGTACAATTACATCCAGCCGCTTGTTGCTTGCATCGTAGCCATTTGCTGGGGAATGGATTCCTTTAATCTGGTGAAGGGGATTGCCGTTGTATTGATTTTCGGTGGAGTATATCTGGTGACTGCCAGTCGCAGCCGGAAGGAAATGGAAGCCTACGAAGCAGAGCGTCAGGCTTCCGGAAAATAAGGAGCTTTTCGGATAGAGATTGTCATTCTTCTGAAATTTATTCGATTATTCCAGTTATTTTCCGTATTTTTGCACCCCGTGCGATAAAATGCATTGTTACAAGTAAATAAATAATAAAGCAAAGATATATGTTCGATAATTTAAGTGAAAGACTTGAGCGGTCATTCAAGATATTGAAAGGTGAAGGAAAGATCACTGAAATCAATGTTGCAGAGACCCTGAAAGATGTACGTCGTGCTTTGTTGGATGCCGACGTGAACTATAAAGTGGCAAAGAACTTCACGGATACAGTGAAGGAGAAGGCTTTGGGACAAAATGTATTGACAGCCGTAAAGCCTAGCCAGTTGATGGTAAAGATTGTACATGATGAGCTGACCAAGCTGATGGGTGGTGATACGGCTGAAATCGAATTGAAGAATCGTCCGGCTGTTATCCTGATGTCAGGTCTGCAAGGTTCCGGTAAGACTACATTCTCCGGAAAGCTGGCTCGCATGCTGAAGATGAAAAAGAACCGTAAGCCTTTGCTGGTTGCTTGTGACGTTTATCGTCCGGCTGCAATCGAGCAGTTGAAGGTGTTGGGACAGCAGGTTGAAGTACCTGTGTATAGCGAACCGGAAAGCAAGAATCCTGTACAGATTGCATTGAATGCCATTCAGGAAGCAAAGGCAAAAGGATATGATCTGGTTATTGTCGATACAGCAGGTCGTCTGGCTATCGATGAACAGATGATGAATGAGATTGAAGCGATTAAGAATGCTATCAATCCGGATGAAACATTGTTTGTCGTTGATGCGATGACCGGACAGGATGCCGTGAATACGGCACGTGAATTCAATGAACGTCTGGACTTCAATGGTGTAGTACTGACGAAGTTGGATGGTGATACACGTGGTGGTGCGGCTTTGTCTATCCGTACAGTGGTAAACAAACCGATTAAGTTTGTCGGTACCGGTGAAAAACTGGATGCAGTAGATCAGTTCCATCCGGCTCGTATGGCTGACCGTATATTGGGAATGGGTGATATCGTATCTTTGGTAGAACGTGCTCAGGAACAATACGATGAAGAGGAAGCAAAGCGCTTGCAGAAGAAAATCCAGAAGAATCAGTTTGACTTCAATGACTTCCTGACTCAGATTCAGCAAATCAAGAAGATGGGTAACCTGAAGGAACTGGCTTCCATGATTCCGGGTGTAGGTAAAGCCATCAAGGATATTGATATTGATGATAATGCCTTCAAGAGCATCGAAGCAATTATTTATTCCATGACACCGCAGGAACGTACTCATCCTGAAATTCTGAACGGCAGCCGTCGTACACGTATCGCTAAAGGTAGCGGAACGAATATTCAGGAAGTAAACCGTTTGCTGAAACAGTTTGATCAGACCCGTAAAATGATGAAGATGGTGACTGGCAGCAAAATGGCTGGCATGATGCAGAAAATGCAGAAGATGAAAAAATAAATGTTCATTGGCTGAACTTATCAATCAGGCACGAAATGCGTAGGATCGCATTTTCGTGCCTGATTTCTTTTATTATTCCTGATACAGCAGATATTTCTTTCGGATGTCTTTGTACTTTTCCAGGGCGGGTTGCCAGGACTGCCTGATTTCTTTTTCTGTTTTACCTTGCAGGATATCCCGTCGCACCTGATCTGTTCCCATCAATAAATCAAACCAGCGAGGGCGGGTGAAAAATTCTTTTTCAGCATTAAAGGTTTTATCTTTAGCAGCTTTGGCCCGATAAAGCCGGTAAAATTCCAGTATGTATTTGAGAGAGAATCCCTGAGGCAGGTCGCGTTCGGCTTCTTCAGGAAGGGTTCCGTTGGTTGTTGTTCGGGAAGTGTGAGCCCCAGATGCTGGCGTTGCTGTCTGATCCCGGAAATCAACTCCGTAACAGATGCGGTCCTTGTGGAGCGGGTTCTTGTCGAAACCTTCTAGAGAACAGGGTGTGAACTGGAAGCTGAAGGCATTGGTATATGGACTTCCTATCACCTGAAAAGGATATTCTGTTCCACGTCCGATACTGACGGATGTTCCTTCAAAAGGACAGAGAGACGGGTATAAGGCAATGGCACGGTCGTTGGGCAGATTGGGAGACGGTTTGACAGGAAGTGAATAGGGCTGTCCGTGTTTCCAGCCTTTCACTGGGATAACGGTCAGTTGGCAGGACAGATTCTTTCCCAGCCATCCTTCTCCATTGATCATTTGGGCTAATTCGCCGACGGTACATCCATGAAGAACCGGAACGGGCAGCATTCCGACGAAACTTTTCCAGTTGGGGCGCAATACCGGTCCGTCTACGTAGTCACAGGGATTCGGGCGGTCCAGGACAATGACTTCCTTTTCTTGTTCTGCACAGGCTTGCATGACATAGTAGAGTGTACTGATATAGGTGTAGAAACGGGCTCCTACATCTTGGATGTCGAATACCATTACATCCAGATCTTGCAATTGTTCCGGTAACGGCTTTTTGTTTTTGCCATAAAGTGATATAATGGGAAGTCCGGTGCGGATATCTTTTCCGTCCCGGATGGTTTCTCCTGCGTCAGCGGTTCCCCGGAAGCCATGTTCCGGAGCAAAAATCCGAATGAGTTTTACCTGTGTATTTAAGGCATCCGGCAAGGGAGTTGTTCCGCATCGGGAAGTCTGATTGATCACTAAACCGGTCCGTTTGTTTTTTAATAAAGGGAGCAGAATGTCTAATTGGTCAGCTCCATTCCGAATCTGGGGATTCACAGCCAGGACGGGAGAGAGGAAGATTAACAGTTCGCAAAGGAATAATGTGATATATTTCATCATGTCTTAGATTATTTTTGTAGTTTTGTAGATTGCAAATATAAACATAAAAAATTATGAATCCTTTAGCTTTAATAGACAAATATTATCCGGAAGAGAATGAATTGAAACATATTTTGCTGACACATAGCCGTTCGGTAGCGGACAAGGCTCTGGCAATGGCCCGCAATCATCCGGAACTGAATCTGGATCTGGTTTTTGTAGAGGAAGCAGCCATGTTGCATGATATAGGAATTTTCAGGACGGATACGGATGGAATTCATTGTTTTGGCACGTATCCTTATATTTGTCATGGATATCTGGGATCAGAACTTGTGGCTGCTGAAGGTTTTCCGAAACATGCTCTGGTGTGCGAACGTCATACAGGAGCCGGTCTTTCCCTGCAAAGTATTCTGGAACAGAATTTACCGGTTCCGCATCGTGAGATGGTGCCGCTCAGTCTGGAAGAACAGATTATTTGTTTTGCTGATAAATTCTTTTCCAAAACGAAACTAGACCGGGAGAAGAGTGTGGAAAAAGCACGGAACAGTATTGCCAAGTATGGTGAAGAAGGATTGATCCGCTTTGATCATTGGTGTGAACTCTTTTTATAGTCTTAAAATTGCATTAAAAGTTAAGGCTTTCGCATGAATTTGCGACAGATTATTTACCTTTGCACCGCAATTGCGTAAAAAACAACTGAATGACGTCATTTAAAAGAACTACATATTCACTGATATTGCTGTTTGTGGTGGGCTTTTTCTGCTCATTTTATGCTGAGGCCCAGCGCGTAAGAGGGAAGCGGCAACGGGGAAATCCGGAAACAGCCGAACGGATGGATTCTGTACAGGGAGACTCTCTGTATGCAGACAGTCTGGCTCTTGCCGATACAACCCGGAAAAAGAAGGAGCCTCTGGATGCTCCTGTCCAGTATGAGGCAGCAGATTCAATCGTCTTTACGCAGGGAGGTTATGCTCATTTGTTTGGTGATGGTAAGGTGAACTATCAGAATATAGAACTGACTTCCGCCTTGATTACCATGAACATGGACAGCAGTACGGTATATGCACGTGGTATTGCCGATACGACAGGTGTGGAATCAGGAACTCCGGTCTTTAAAGACGGTGAGACTCCTTATGAGTCAAAGGTGATGCGATATAACTTCAAGACGAAGAAGGGTTTTATCAACAGCATTGTAACTCAGCAGGGGGAAGGTTATGTAACCAGCCAGGATGCCAAGAAAAATGAAGATGATGTCATTTTCATGCGTAACGGAATGTACACGACATGCGACAATCATGAGCATCCGCATTTTTATCTGAGACTTTCACAGGCCAAAGTACGCCCGAAGAAGAATGTGGTCTTCGGACCGGCGCAGCTGGTGGTGGAAGATGTGCCTTTGCCTATTGCCGTGCCTTTTGGCTTTTTCCCGTTTAACAGCAGTTATTCGTCCGGATTCATTATGCCGACTTATGGAGACGAATTGAACCGTGGTTTCTACCTGCGAGACGGAGGATATTATTTTGCCATCAGTGACCGGATGGATTTGAAACTGCTGGGTGAAATCTTTACGAAAGGTTCGTGGGGAGTGTCGGCTGCTTCTAATTACAACAAGCGCTACAGGTTCAGCGGTAATTTCAATTTCAGTTATCTGGTGACAAAGACCGGTGAAAAGAATATGCCGGACTATTCGGTATCCAAGGACTTTAAGTTACAGTGGAGCCACCGGCAGGATGCCAAGGCTAATCCGAACAGTTCTTTCTCTGCCAGTGTAAACTTTGCGACCAGTAGTTATGACCGCTCGAATCTTTCCAGCTTGTATGATCCGAACCAGTATTCTCAGAATACGAAAGCTTCCAGTGTCAGTTATTCACGCAGTTTTCCTTCTATTGGTTTGAATATCTCGAGTACATTCAATGTGACGCAAAATACCCGTGACTCATCCATGACGATGACATTGCCTGATTTGAATATTTCGTTAAACCGTATTTATCCGTTCAAGCGTAAAAAGTCAGTTGGAGACCAGCGCTGGTATGAAAAGATTTCTTTCCAGTATACTGGTAGTTTGACCAATTCAATCAGTACGAAGGATAATTTGCTGTTTAAAACTCCGCTGAACCAGTGGGATAACGGTATGCAGCATAAGATTCCGGTAACGGCAACTTTCTCTTTATTCAAGTATATTAATATTGTACCTTCGTTCAATTATACCGAACGCTGGTATTTGCGGAAAGTAAAACAGAGTTATGATCCTGCTTCAACGGCAAGCGGACATGTGCGAAGAGATACCATCAACGGCTTTAATCGTGTCTATGATTACAATATGTCCGTGCAGATGAATACGAAACTGTATGGTATGTACAAGCCGTTGTTTATGAAGAGCAAGGAGCTGCAGATCCGTCATGTGTTCACTCCGACGGTAAGTTATACTTATACTCCTAACTTCGGTGCTTCACGTTACGGCTATTATGATACCTATACCTATACGGATGAATATGGTGAAGTCCGTACGGTACAGTATTCCCTGTATGAAGGAGCGGCCTACGGAACTCCGGGTAAGGCGATGTCGCAGAATATCAGTTTCTCGATTGACAACAATGTGGAAATGAAGATGCGTTCAGACAAGGATAGTACTGGATATAAGAAAGTGAGTCTGATAGACCAGCTGGGAGCTAACTTGTCGTATGATATGGCCAATAAGAAATGGAGTGACTTGCAGATGAATTTGCGTCTGAAGTTCCCCAACAACTATACTTTCAACATGAATGCTTCGTTTGCCACTTATGCCTATCAGTTCGATAAGAGTGGAAATATCGTGGTCGGTGACCGGACGGAATGGTCTTACGGCCGGTTCGGACGTTTCCAGGGATATAGCGGATCATTCTCTTATACGTTGAACAATGATACTTTCAAGAAGTTGTTTGGCAAGAAAGAAGATAAAGAAGATAAGAATAAGGAAAATCCGGAAGAAGGTGAAGAGAAAGAAGACGGCACAACGGATCAGCAGAAGACCAATTCCAACATGCGTAAAACGGAAGCTGCTTCGATGGATTCGGACGGATATCTGGCCTTTAAGTTTCCATGGAGTTTAAGTTTGAGCTATAGCTACAGTATCCGTGAGAATCAGGATAAGGAAAAGTTCAATATCAAGAAGATGCGTTATCCGTATAAGCTGACTCATTCGTTGAATATTTCCGGAAACTTCAAGATCGGAAGCCGGTGGAATATGAGTTACTCAAGCGGTTACGACTTTACTTCGAAAGAAATGTCTATGACGACGTTGAATATTACCCGTGACTTGCACTGCTTTAATATGAGTTGTGGTTTGGTCTTCGGGCCGTTTACTTCATATAATTTCTCTATCCGGGCAAATTCTAGTATGCTGCGCGATGCTTTGAAGTGGGATCAGCGAAGCAATACGGGTAGTTCCGTTACCTGGTATTAATTGTAGACAGACTGAAACAAATCGCCTCCGTCCTGTTGGGTTATCAGATCAGGACGGAGGCGATTTGTTTTGGGAAGACCGGTGTTACCATACGATGGGTGTTTCCCCATGCTGTATCAGGTATTCGTTGGCACGGCTGAAATGCCGGTTGCCGAAGAAGCCGTTGTAAGCTGAAAGAGGAGAGGGGTGGACAGATGTCAGTACCAGGTGTTTGTTCCGGTCAATGAAAGCACCTTTCTTTTGTGCATATGATCCCCACAGGATGAAGACCAGGTGTTCCCGCTTTTCTGCAAGTGCCCGGATGGCTGCATCCGTGAATTCTTCCCATCCCTTGCGCTGATGTGAGCCGGCCTGATGAGCTCTTACTGTCAGTGTAGCATTGAGCATCAGGACTCCCTGTTCGGCCCATCGGGTCAGATTTCCGGTAGCCGGAATAGGGGTTCCCAGATCATCGTGGATTTCTTTGAATATGTTTTGCAGGGAGGGCGGAAAAGGAACACCGTCATTCACGGAGAAACAGAGACCATGAGCCTGTCCCGGACCGTGATAAGGATCCTGTCCGATGATAACGACTTTTACTTTATTGTAAGGACAAAGATTAAAAGCGTTGAATATCAGTTTGCCTGGAGGATATACCGTGGTTGTCTGGTATTCCTGTCTTACGAAATCAGTCAACCGGATAAAATAATCCTTTTCGAATTCGGGGGCAAGTACTTCTTTCCAGGTTTCTTCTATTTGTACATTCATAATTGATCGGCTTACAGGAGTTAAATTAAAGGCATATTCAGGCGGCTGCATTCCTGCCGCATGTCTTCCGGCCAGATGCTGGCTTGTATTTCTCCGATATGTGCTTTTTTCAGGTAGAGCATACACAGTCTGGACTGCCCGATACCGCCGCCAATGCTCAGCGGAAGAGAACCTTCCAGCAGACGACGATGGAAGTACAGTTTTTCGCGTTCTTCTTTTCCTGTCAGTTCCAGCTGTTTCAGCATGGCTTCCTTGTTGACACGGATACCCATGGATGAGAGTTCCATGGCACGGTCGAGCACGTCATTCCATACCAGCAAGTCCCCGTTGAGACCGGCCAGTCCGGTTTTCGGATCAATGGTCGACCAGTCATCATAGTCCGGTGCGCGCAGATCATGGGGCTGTCCGTTGCTCAGTTTGCCACCAATTCCGATGATGAAGACTGCCCCGTAATGTTGGGTGATCAGGCTTTCCCGTTCTTTGGGAGTTTTGTCGGGATACATTTGGAGGAGCTCTTCGGCGTGGATAAAATGGATGTCATTGGCCAGGAAAGGAGTGATCTGCGGATACATTTCGCAAACCATGTATTCCGTGCGTCGCATTGCCGCATAGATACGTGTAACGATGTTTTTCAGGAAATCCATGTTCCGTTGTTCGGGAGTGATGACCCGTTCCCAATCCCATTGATCCACGTAAAGTGAATGCAGGTTGCCCAGTTCTTCATCAGCCCGGATCGCATTCATGTCGGTGTAGATTCCGTATCCGGGTTCAATGTTATAATCAGCTAAAGTAACTCTTTTCCATTTGGCGAGTGAGTGCACGACTTCAGCACGCTGGTCGCCCAGATCCTTGATGGGAAAGGAAACGGCACGTTCCACACCATTCAGGTCGTCGTTGATACCCATACCTGTCAGGACAAATAAAGGTGCCGTGACACGGCGCAAACGGAGTTCGGAGGACAGATTTTGCTGGAAGAACTCTTTGATCTGCTTAATACCCAGCTCAGTCTGTTTCATGTCGAGCAGTTGCTGATAGTGTGTAGGTTTTATAAGGTAACTCATAGTTTTTTAATATTAATGGATAATCGTTGGCAAAGATAGGTATATTTTGTAAATATGCAATTAATTTTTATGTAAAGTAGTCAATTTGATTTCTTTTTCTTTTGTTTATTGAAAGTTTTGATAGTTTTGTCTGTTGGGGTAAAGAAAAGATTTTGTAATTTTTTAGCCGATTCATTAGGAAGAAAGCTAAGGAAATTGTATTTTTGCTGCGCATTTGAGGAATGCACCCGTAGTTCAATGGATAGAATAATGGATTCCGGTTCCATCGATTGGGGTTCGACTCCCCACGGGTGTACTACTTTGAGAATATTTGATAATGAAGACTCACTAAATCGGCTAATTTAGTGAGTCTTTCTTTTTAAGAGATTAGCCATTAAATCGACAGTTGTATGAATTATGCTTTTGAAATCTGTGCCAATTCAGCAGAAAGTTGTGTGGCTGCACAGGAAGGCGGAGCCAACCGCGTAGAATTGTGCGCGGCTATTCCGGAAGGTGGAACAACTCCTTCGTATGGAGAAATCCGTATGGCACGCAAGTTGATTGATATCCGTTTACATGTGATTATTCGTCCGCGTGGAGGAGATTTCCTTTATTCACCGGTTGAGATTGAAACCATGGAAGAAGATATTTGCATGGCTCGTCAGGCAGGAGCTGACGGAGTGGTGTTTGGTTGTCTGACTCCGGAGGGTGAACTGGATATGCCTGCTATGGAGCGTCTGATGAAGGCGGCAGAAGGAATGGCTGTGACTTTCCATCGGGCTTTTGATTATGTAAAAGATCCGAAGCAGGTATTGGAAACACTGATTCAGCTGGGAGTGGACCGTGTGCTGACTTCCGGACAGCAGCCTGTGGCTATCAAGGGAGCGGCATTGCTGGCTGATCTGGTAAAACAGGCCGACGGACGAATTGTGATAATGCCGGGTTGTGGTGTCAATGAATCGAATATTGCGGAACTGGCCCGTTTGACAGGAGCTTCGGAGTTCCATTTCTCTGCACGTGAGAATAAGGAAAGTCAGATGAAGTTGCGTAATCCTGCCTTGTCGATGGGAGGTACTGATATGGATGAATATATGCATCCGGTAACAACTGCCAAGCGTGTACGCAATACCATACAGGCTTTGAAGTCTTCGCTTTAAGGCTGTCTGAAAAAGCCCGCGGGCTTTTAGCAAAAAGGTTTCGGCGTTTAATCAAAAACGCCGAAACCTTTTTTATTTTTGTCTCGTTCTTTTTTCAGCCGGATCAGAGGCCGTGGATCACGTGCAGCATCTGTTCACCCAGACCGATGGTATATCCTTGAGACTGGAATACAACCCGGTTGAATGTGTCACCAATGATGAATACCGGCAACTGTCCGCCGTTGTTGAGCTTCATGTTGGTTGCAATTTCTTTGCGGATCTTTCCGTCAGTATCAATTCCGAAGCTGATGGTTGAAGGCAGGTTCGGGAATGCCTTGCGGTCAAACTTCTTATAGGCTGCTTCGTCAGTAAACAGAAGTACGATTTTCCGTCCCCATTTTTCATAGTCGGCTTTCTTTACTTCAATATCTTTCAAAGCATGGTTGGTCGGTTCCTGTCCGACTCCCAGTACACCTACAATGTAGTAGCCGCGTCCTGTTGTAGAAAGGATGGAAACTTCTTCTTTCGTTTCCGGATTCAGATAGGTGGCTTCTGAATTGAAATTACCGATGACACGGATTTCTTCAGCATTGTCTCTCATCACCAGGTCAACGGTCGTTGTTTTTCCTTCTTCAATGGTGAAGAAAGTGACGTTACTCAGTACACTTCCGTTTGCCAGGCGGCTTCCTGTTACAAGCATGTAGTATCCGGTTTCAATCGGGGTTCCATTCTTCAACAGGGATTCCCAGGTTGCATTTTCCGGATAGTTCAGCAGACGGAAACTGCCGTTGTCATACTTCGAAATACTGAAGTGTGAATAATATTTCGGGTTGTTAAGACGTGAGATCGGTTTGTAGGTAGCCTTCAGTGTACCTTCTGACGGGCGCTGTGCTACGGCGGTCTCGAAGTTTACATGAGTCAGTTCTCCGTTGTGGCGGTAGTAGATGTTGCCGTTGACTGCATCTTTCCAGGCAGGGATTCCCATGCTGCGTGCAGTTGCAACGAAGAAGATTTCGCGGGAACGGCTATCGGTTACACGGCTGTTCCAGGTTCCTGCCGGTGAAGCTACGGCAGCTCCGGTATTCAAGTCATCGCGTACGGTCAGACTGTCCTTGCACCAGTTGACCAGTTGCTGCGGATCGTTCTTGAACTGTTCCGCCAGGCTGGCCGGAATGTTCTTCTGCAAGTAAGAACGATACGGAGTCAGCAGTTCGTTCTCGATGCGCGGTGCAAGTACTTCATTCACGTCAGCCTGTGCATCGGTATTGTAAAGGTGATCTTCCAGTACGCTGCATGGAGTGTCGCGCAAGTCTTTGTCGGATACGGTAGAAAGCAGTGCAAGAGCCCGTTCGCCCATATTCTTGGCAACGGCATTCTTCAGGAATTGCATGATTTCTGCGTAGTTTCCTCTTGATTTGATGATGCAGGCAACTGTCTTATCAGCATCCAGCTTCTGTTCGTCGGCGAATGCTTTTGCTTTTTCTTCTGTCGGGAAGGAAGCTACATACGCATTGCGGATAGCGTCTTCCTCATTCATTCTGCGGGTATTCTCGGCGCGCTGTTCCGGAGTAACTTCCGGAATGTTGGCTTTTTCAGCCGGCGGAACCATGTCGAACGGAAGAGTGACAGGATCTCCTTCCTGTTTGTCGAGAACGATGTTGACTTGTTTGTCCTTGCCGAATGAAACTTTCTGGAAACCGAACTTGCCGTTGGCAGATGCAAATACCAGCATGTCTCCCAGTCCGGCAGATAAGGTTGCACATCCTTTTTCGTCGCTGACTTTATGGGCTACGGTATAGAATTCTCCATAGTTGTATACTTTGAACTCTACATCAGCTCCCGCTACAGGTTTCTGGTCAGCACCGGTGACAAGGATTTCGGCCGGAGCGCTCTGTCCATAGTTGTCGATGATATTGATTTCTGTATAATTGGCAGTCTGCTTCATGACATCTTCCGGTCCGTTATAAGCGCCGAATACTTTGGTGTGCATAAGCATGCCTCGGCTTGCCGGTGCATTGAACCATCCCAGATTCAGGACAGGTTCCGGTTCGCAGGCACCCAGGAAATACCACTGGCCGTCTACCCAGGCTTCTACCCAGGCATGGTTATCGTCTGTATGCGCCCAGCGCGGAGTGTAGACCTGACGTGCGGGAATTCCTACTGAACGAAGGGCAGCAACCAGGAAGGTTGATTCTTCTCCACAGCGGCCGTATGCAGTTTTAACCGTGGCCATCGGACCGCTGGTACGGATATCCGAAGGAGTATAGACAACTTTTTCGTGACACCAGTGGTTTACTTCCAGCACGGCATCACGCATGGACAGATCTTTGACGCGCGGCCAGAGCTCTTTGTGGAAAGCCTCGCGTGCATTATCCATGTTTTCGTTGTTCACACGGATGGGCAGTACAAAATGGCGGAAGATCATGTCGGGAATCTGTTTTCCCCATGAAGCTTCCTTGCGGTTTTGAAGAGAATGGCGCACATTGTTCAGGTAATATTCTCCGGAATAATCAGAGATATCACTTCCTGCCATGTAAGCATACATGAACATCATGGCTTCCCGTTCTTCCTGCGTCATGTTGCCTTTGAACACATCAAAGAGGTTTCCATGACTGAACACTTGTTGCTTGGCAGCAAAGTCTGCCTCCACTTTAGCCCGGTAGTCAGCTTCTTTGATGAAGTGTTCCTCTGAGGTGCAGCTTCCAAGACTGAGGGCTGCTACCAGACTGAGCGAATAGAAAAATCGTTTTATCATATCGGTTTTTGGATTAAAATATTTTCTGGATTTGTAACAGATTGTTTTTTCCGGCTTAAAGATACGAATAAGATTTATTATAACAGGCGTTTTGAGAAAGGAATCTCGGAATAAAATTCAGTAGGACTGCTTCTTGCCGGACGGAAAGGTTCGTTCAGAGGGATTTATTCAAAATTTGTATAAAAAAGAGGCAACTTAAATAATTTAGGAGCTAATATTTTATAGTCTGAAGTTTTTTGTTTACTTTTACTTTCTAATCTGGATATTATGTAGAAACGCAGAACGCCAGATGTCCGATGTGGCTTGACAGGTAATTAATAAATACATTAAAGATGTTGAAAAAGAGTATTATGACTTTCTTGTGTGGAGGAACGTTGTCGCTGATGGCGATAGCAGGGGCTTCTGCACAGTCACAAACTTATGTACTGGATAAAGGCTGGGAGTTTTCACAGGCTGGCAGCAATGAATGGATGTCTGCACGTGTACCGGGCACTGTTCATCAGGATTTGCTGGATCATGGCCGTCTGCCTGATCCGTTTTATGGAATGAACGAACAGAAAGTGCAGTGGGTAGAGAAAGAAGACTGGCTTTACCGGACTGTATTTACAGTGACGGCTGATCAGTTGAAGAGTGATGCGGCATGGCTGACTTTTGAAGGACTGGACACCTATGCCGATGTTTATCTGAATGGCTCCTTGCTATTGAAAGCAGACAATATGTTTGTTGGCCATAAACTGGCCGTCAAAGATGTTTTGCGCGAGGGAGAAAACCGGCTGATGATTCGTTTCCGTTCTCCGGTTGAGGAAACGGCTCCCCAGTGGGATACGGATGGTTTCAATTATCCGGCTGACAATGACCACAGCGAAAAGCGCATGAGCGTTTATACCCGTAAGGCTCCTTATTCATATGGCTGGGACTGGGGAATCCGTCTGGCAACAAGCGGTATCTGGCGTCCTGTGAAACTGACTTTCTGCAATGGGGCGGCCATTGATGATTTCTTTGTACGTCAGCAGGAAGTAACGGAACAGGTTGCTAAGGTAGACAATCAGCTGGAAATAAATAATGTTACTACTACACCGAAAGAAGCACAGGTAAAAGTGGTGTATGCTTATGGTGAGCAGGCTGATACCCTGACCCGGACCGTAGTTCTCCAGCCCGGAAAGAATTCTTTGTCAATGCCGGCCTGGATTGAAAAGCCGCATTTATGGATGCCTAACGGCTGGGGAGATCCTGCCTTGTATACCTTTACAGCAACAGTGTCGGTTGATGGGAAGGAAGTTGCTTCCAGGGAAGAAGCGATCGGACTCCGCTCAATCCGGGTAGTCATGGAAGATGATAAAGACGGAAAGAGTTTCTATTTTGAAGTGAACGGGAAACCGATGTTTGCCAAAGGATCTAACTATATTCCGGGAGATGCTTTGCTTCCCAATATGACGGGAGAACGCTATGCCCGTCTGTTTGAAGATATTCGGGCTGCCAATATGAATATGGTTCGTGTATGGGGAGGTGGTATCTACGAAGATGACCGCTTTTATGAGGAAGCCGACCGCAATGGTATTCTGGTGTGGCAGGACTTTATCTTTGCCTGCACGACTTATCCTCATGACCCGACATTCCTGAAACGGGTATCCGAAGAAGCTGTCTACAACATGCGTCGTCTGCGGAATCACGCTTCTCTGGCTATGTGGTGTGGTAATAATGAAATCTATGAGGGAATGCGTTACTGGGGATGGAAGGACAAATACAGTCCGGTGGTCTGGAAAGAAATGACCGAAGGATATGATGTCCTGTTCCGCCAATTGTTGCCCGAACTGGTTGAGGCAAATGATCCGGGACGTTTTTACATGCATGGTTCTCCCTATGAAGCGAACTGGGGACGTCCGGAAAGCTGGAAGATAGCAGACAGCCATAACTGGGGAACCTGGTATGGACAGAAACCTTTTGAAAGTCTCGATACGGAAATTCCCCGTTTCATGAGCGAATACGGCTTTCAGGCTTTTCCCGAAATGAAAACCATCCGCATGTTTGCGTCCCCGGAAGATTATGAACTGGAGTCACCGGTGATGAATGCGCATCAGAAGGCTTCTATCGGAAACTTCCTGATCAAGAAAACTATGGCCCTATATTATAAGGTACCTGAAAAGTTTGAGGATCTCATCTATGTCGGTCTTATTTTGCAGGGGCAGGGGATGCGTCATGGCATAGAAGCTCATCGCCGTCACCGTCCTTACTGCATGGGAAGTCTTCCCTGGCAATTGAACGACAGCTGGCCGGTTGTTTCCTGGTCTTCCATTGATTATTATGGAAACTGGAAGGCTATGCACTATCAGATCCGCCGTGCCTTTGCACCGGTTCTGGTCGATGCGATCAAGGAGGGAAATAACCTTTCCTATTACATCATGTCCGACCGGCTGACAGACGAGGAACTGACTCTGAATCTGGAGTTGATGGACTTCAATGGAAAAGTTTACCGCAAACAGAAAGTCGACGGTCTGCTTCCGGCCAATACTTCCAAACTGTTTTATCAGGAACCGGTGGAACAGGCTCTTGCCGGCCGTGATTCTGCGACCACCTTTATGCATATGGTCGTGAAATCGAAGAAAGGCGAAGTCCTGTCGGATGAAATCTATTATTTTGCCCATCCAAAGGATCAGCTTCTGCCTAAAACACCGTTGCAGTGGCAGGTAAAGCAAAAGAAAGGTTATTGTGAAGTGACGGTGAAGGCTGACAAGCTGGCTCGTGATATCTTTATTGAAGTTCCGGTTCAGGGAGTGCGTTTCTCAGACAACTTCTTTGATCTGTTGCCGGGACAAAAGAAAAAAGTGATCATCACTTCGCCGGACGGTAAGTCACTGGATCATTTGCAGGTTACTGTCCATCAGCTGAGTGATGTACAATGACCGTTGTTTTATTAATCTTAAATGTATATTCATTTTTAAATTAGATCAATCAATATGATGAACCCTTTATCGAAAACCCATTTGTTGGGATTGTCGCTGGCAGGCTTGCTGTTTGCTTCCTGCTCGACTAGAGAAACGGTAGTGGCCGATTATCAGGTCGTACCCATGCCTTTGGAAATAACAACTGCACAGCAGGCTTCTTATCTGTTGAAAAACGGAGCTGTAGTTTATTATCCGGCCGGTAATGAAATGATGCGTCGAAATGCAGAGTTTCTGGCTGCTTATGTGAAGGAACAGACAGGTCTGGAGCTGAAACTTCAGGAAGGTGATGGCGGAAAGAACGGCATTACCTTAAAACTGGGACTGGCTGGTGAAAACAAGGAAGGCTACCAGCTGAAAGTAAATGCAGACGGGGTGACGATTGCAGCACCTTCTGAAGCCGGTGTATTTTATGGTATTCAGACTCTGAGAAAGTCTATTGACGTAGCTCAGGGAGCCAATATTGAACTTCCGGCTGTTGAAATCAATGATGAACCCCGTTTCAGCTATCGCGGTATGCATCTGGATGTATCCCGTCATTTCTTTACGGTAGATGAGGTGAAGACCTTTATCGACATGCTCGCGTTGCATAATATCAACCGTTTCCACTGGCATCTGACGGATGATCAGGGATGGCGCATTGAGATTAAGAAATATCCGAAGTTGACTGAAATCGGTTCAAAACGTTCTGAAACCGTGATTGGCCGCAATTCCGGCAAATACGACGGAAAGCCTTACGGCGGCTTCTATACGCAGGAAGATGCCAGGGAAATCATTGCTTATGCAGCAGAACGTTACATTACCGTTATTCCGGAAATCGACCTGCCCGGTCACATGCAGGCTGCCCTGGCTGCTTATCCGGAACTGGGATGTACCGGAGGTCCGTATGAAGTATGGCGTCAGTGGGGTATTTCTGACAATGTTCTCTGTGCCGGAAATGATCAGACCATTCAGTTTATGAAGGATGTACTGACTGAGATCGTGGATATCTTCCCGTCTGAATATATCCATGTGGGCGGTGACGAATGTCCGAAGACCCAATGGGAAAAATGTCCGAAATGTCAGGCCCGTATCAAGGCATTGGGATTGAAGTCGGATGCCAAACATACAAAAGAAGAACGTCTGCAAAGCTATGTGATTCATGAGGCAGAAGAGTTCCTGAATGAAAAGGGACGCCGCATGATCGGATGGGATGAAACGCTCGAAGGAGGACTGGCTCCGAATGCAACGGTTATGTCCTGGCGTGGAGAAGGCGGCGGTATTGAGGCTGCCAAGCAGAAACATGATGTAATCATGACTCCGAACACTTATTTGTATTTTGACTATTATCAGTCAAAAGATACCGACAATGAACCGTTGGCTATCGGTGGATACCTTCCTATGGAACGGGTATATAACTATGAGCCGATGCCGAAAGCCCTGACTCCGGAAGAACAGAAATACATCATCGGTGTACAGGCTAACTTGTGGGTGGAATATATTCCGACCTTGAAGCAGGCTCAGTATATGGTTTTGCCCCGTATGGCTGCTTTGTGTGAATCACAATGGTGTGCTCCTGAAAATAAGAATTATGAAGCATTCCTGCAGCGTGTAACCCGCCTGGTGGATATCTATAAGCTGAAAGGCTGGAACTATGCTTCGCACATTTTCGACGTCATGCTCGAACTCAAGCCGAACAGTGAAACTGGTACGCTGGATGCAACGGCACGCACTATTGACAATGCACCTATTTATTATACACTTGACGGAACTGAACCGACAGCCGCTTCACAGGCTTATACCGGTACAGTCAAAATAGACAAGGCCTGTACATTGCGTATGGTAGCTGTTCGTCCGGAAGGTAATTCACGGATTACGAAAGATGAAATTACTTTCAGCAAATCATCCATGAAGCCGATCACGATGTTGCAGCCCATTAACAAGCAGTATGAATTTACCGGTGCTACGGTATTGGTGGACGGTATGACAGGTAACCTGAACTACAAGACCGGCCGTTGGATTGCTTTCTACAAGAATGATATGGAAGCTGTGATTGACTTGAAGGAACCGACAGAAATCAGCAGCATGACACTGCATACAGCCGTAGAAAAAGGTGACTGGATCTTTGATGCACGTGCTATTTCTGTATCTGTTTCCGATGACAACAAGGTGTTCAAGGAAGTAGCTTCTGAAAAATATCCGGTGATGAAGGAAACAGATCCGAATCAGGTTTATACTCATGAACTGAAGTTTGCTCCGGTGAAAGCCCGTTACGTGAAGGTTTATGCACAGCCTGAACACAAGATTCCGTCATGGCACGGCGGTAAGGGCAATCCGGGATTCCTGTTTGTTGATGAAATTATTCTGAATTGATCGTTATGAAACTGAAATTAAATCAATCACTGGCTGCGCTGCTGTTTTCAGCTTCTGTGTTTACAGCATGCGCACCCGTAGCCGAACAGACTTTATCGGTGACACCTGTCCCGATGGAAGTGAACTGGCAGCGGGGATCTTTCCGTCCGGATGCTTCTACCTCTTTGTGGATTGAAGCACCGGAGGCCGACCGGAGTATTCTGGCTGAATATCTTCAGGCTTCTCCGCTGGCTCTGAAGCTGGCAGATTCCCAGTCGGGAAATCAGGTTGTCCTGAAGCAGACAGATGCTTTGGAAGGGATTACTTCACCGGAAGGATATGTACTTTCTGTCAATTCCGACGGAGTGCGGATCGAAGCTTTGTCCGGTGCAGGACTTTTCTATGGTGTGCAGACTCTTTTGCAGATGGCTGCTGATGCTCCTGAAGGCATGACTGCTGTCACCGTAAAGGATGAACCTCGTTTTGAATACCGTGGTATCATGCTGGATGTGTCCCGTCATTTCCGCAGTAAAGAATTTGTGAAACGTCAGATTGACTTGTTGTCTTACTATAAGATCAACCGTCTTCACCTGCATCTGACCGATGCTGCCGGATGGCGTATTGAAATCAAGAAGTATCCGCGTCTGACCCAGTTTGCGGCATGGCGTCCGCAGGCTGTCTGGAAAGACTGGTGGAACGGAAAGCGGGAATATTGTGAAGAAACCGATCCCCGTGCACAGGGTGGCTATTATACACAGGATGATATCCGGGAACTGGTGGCTTATGCACAGAAACACTATGTAACCATTATTCCGGAGATCGAAATGCCTTCCCATTCGGAAGAAGTGCTGACAGCCTATCCGGAACTGTCGTGTACGCATGTGCCTTATAAGCAGTCGGATTTCTGTATCGGAAATGAAAAGACGTTTGAATTTCTGGAAAACGTTCTGACTGAAGTCATGGAGCTCTTCCCTTCCGAATATATCCATATCGGAGGAGATGAAGCCGGAAAGGCTTCCTGGCCGAACTGCAAACTCTGTCAGGCACGTATGAAGAAGGAAGGACTGAAAGACGTGAATGAATTGCAGAGTTATTCCATTCACCGGATGGAACGTTTCCTGAACAGTCACGGACGCAAACTGCTGGGATGGGATGAAATCCTGGATGGTGGTCTGGCACCGAATGCAACGGTGATGTCCTGGAGAGGAACGGAAGGCGGGCTGGCTGCGATCCGTTCCGGACACAAGGCTATCATGAGCCCGGGACAATATTGCTACCTGGACGGCTATCAGGATGCTCCGTATTCACAGCCGGAAGCCATTGGCGGATATTTGCCATTGAAGAAGGTATATGGATATGAGCCGGTTCCTGATTCCTTGTCGGCTGATGAGGCTAAACTGATGTACGGAGTACAGGCTAATTTGTGGACTGAATATATTCCGACAGAGGAACATGCTGAGTATATGCTTTATCCCCGTGCCATTGCCTTGGCTGAAGTTGCCTGGTCAAAACCGGAAAACAAGTCCTGGGAAGATTTCCACCGTCGTGCACTGAAGATTGTGGATGAACTGAAAGCCAAAGGCTATCATCCTTTCGAACTGAAGAATGAAATCGGTAACCGTAAGGAAGCCGAGACTCCGGTGGAACATCTGGCACTCGGTAAGAAAGTGACCTATAACGCACCTTATTGGGAAAACTATCCGGCTGCAGGAGAAGCAACGCTGACCGACGGACTCCGGGGAGGATGGAACTACAATGACCAGCTTTGGCAGGGATTTGTGACCAAGGACCGTGTGGATGTGGTCATTGATCTGGAGAAAGAAACTCCGATTCATTCCGTGGCAGCAGACTTCATGCAGATCTGCGGACCGGAAGTGTTTATGCCCGAACGGGTAGTGATCTCCGTTTCCAATGACGGAAAAGAGTTCACTCAGCTGGCTGAAATCAAGCATGAAGTGGTGAGAGACGATGCTGTGACTTTCAAGAACTTCGGCTGGGAAGGAGAGGCATCGGCCCGCTACATCCGTTATCAGGCATTGGCCAGCGATAAGTTCGGCGGTGTATTGTTTACTGACGAAATCGTCGTTAAATAAATGATTGAATTATGAAAACAGGAAAGAATATACTGATGGGCATAGCCCTGACTTCTGCGCTGTTCGTTTCAGCGCAGGAGCCGGTGGATTATGTCAATCCTTTTGTGGGGACGACCAATTACGGAACGACCAACCCGGGAGCCGTAGTTCCTCAGGGAATGATGTCGGCTACTCCGTTCAATGTAATGGGGTCGGAAGACAATAAATATGACAAGGACAAGCAGTGGTGGTCTACTCCTTATGAAGTGAACAACAAGTATCTGACCGGCTTTTCACATGTCAACCTGAGTGGGGTGGGATGTCCGGATCTGGGTTCGCTGTTGCTGATGCCGACTTCGGGAGAGCTGAATGTGAAGTACACTCAGTATGGAAGTGAGTATACGGACGAAGTTGCTGTCCCGGGATATTATTCAAACATGCTGACCAAGTATGGCATCAAGTGTGAGATGACGGCTACTCCCCGTACGAGCCGTGCCCGTTTTACCTTCCATCGCGGACAGGGAAATCTGCTGATGAATCTGGGAGAAGGGCTGACCAATGAAACCGGAGCTACCGTGCGTTTCGTCAATGATCGTGAGATTGAAGGCTCCAAGTTGCTGGGTACGTTCTGCTACAATCCTCAGGCTGTATTCCCCATTTATTTTGTCATGCGTATTGACAAGGCCCCTGCCACCCGCGGTTACTGGAAACTCCAGCGGCCGATGCAGGGAGTCGAAGCTGAATGGGACGGATATTCCGGAAAGTATAAACTCTATACTTCTTATTCCAAGGAAATGAGCGGAGACGATGTAGGCGCGTGGTTTACCTTTGACACAACAGAAGGTGAAGCCATTGAAGTCAGCATCGGAGTTTCTTTTGTCAGCATCGAGAATGCCCGCCTGAATCTTGAGACGGAACAGCCGGCCGGTACGACTTTTGATCAGATCCGTGCACAGGCCCGCAAGAAATGGAATGAAGACTTGAGCCGGATTCTGGTGGAAGGAGGTACGGAAGAACAAAAAGGTGTGTTCTACACTGCCCTTTATCATACAATGATTCATCCCAATATCCTGCAGGATGTCAATGGACAATATCCTCAGATGGAAGGAGACAAGATTCTGACAACCGACCGCAACCGTTACACCGTGTATTCTTTGTGGGATACTTACCGTAACTTCCATCAGCTGATGACACTGGTTTATCCGGAACGTCAGATGGATATGGTCCGTACGATGCTTGACATGTACCGGGAACACGGATGGTTCCCCAAATGGGAACTTTATGGCCGGGAAACCCTCACTATGGAAGGAGACCCCAGCATTCCGGTCATTGTAGACACGTGGATGAAAGGCTTGCGCGACTTTGACATCAATCTGGCATACGAAGGAATGTACAAGTCGGCTACGACTCCGGGAAAAGACAACCTGATGCGCCCCGACATTGACGACTACATTGCCAAAGGATACTGTCCGCTGATGGAGCAGTACGACAATTCTGTATCACATGCATTGGAGTATTACATTGCTGACTATTCTCTGTATACACTGGCCAAGGCTCTGGGTAAGACAGAGGATGCGAAACTGTTCTACGACCGCTCCATGGGATACAAACATTATTACTGTAAAGAGTTTGGTACATTGCGTCCGATCCTGCCTGACGGTACTTTCTATGGCCCGTTTGATCCGCTTCAGGGTGCCAACTTCGAGCCGAGCCCCGGTTTCCATGAAGGAAATTCCTGGAACTATACGTTCTACGTGCCGCACGATGTGAAGGGACTGGCAAAACTGATGGGCGGACAGAAACGTTTTGTCAACAAGCTCCAGATGGTGTTCGACAAGGGCTATTATGATCCCGCCAATGAACCGGACATTGCCTATCCTTATCTTTTCAGCTATTTCAAGGGAGAAGAATGGAGAACTCAGAAACTGGTGAAGGAACTGCTGGCCAAACATTATACAACGAAACCTGACGGACTGCCGGGAAATGAAGATACGGGAACCATGTCTTCCTGGGCTATTTTCAGCATGATGGGCTTCTATCCGGATTGTCCGGGAGTTCCGGAATATACACTGACCACTCCGACCTTCGACAAGATTACCATCAAGCTTGATCCGGCTTATTGGGGAACAGACAAGCTGGTGATCCGCAAGGAAGGTGGTGACGGTTATATTGACCAGATCCGTCTGGACGGTAAGAAATATTCCAAATACCGTCTGACACATAAAGACTTGATCCATGCGGGAGAAATTACATTTGTATGTAAATAAGATATCAGATAGGATAGTTTTTTAGGTGATTAAGATTGTTGTTTCTATCTGATGCCCGTTTTGATGGGTATGAAGGGGGAGGCATCTGATGATGCCTCCTTTCTTTCTTGAACTGTTTATTAATCTTATTTGATATGAAAAAATTGAATCTGTTACTAACTTGCACATGTGCACTCTTTGCACTTTCTGTACAGGGGCAGAAACAGCTTTTGCTGTCTTCACCCGACGGAAAACTGAAATCAACCATTACCGTCGGAGACAAACTGACGTATGATATTTCCTGTAACGGCCAGCAGGTGCTGGCTCCTTCTCCGATCTCTGCAACGCTGGACAACGGAAAGGTATGGGGAGACAAGGCTCGTCTTGCCAAGGTTACGGAGAAGAAGAACGATACGCAGATTGATGCTCCTTTTTATCGCTCCAGTTGTGTACGCGATTATTACAATGAGCTGACTCTCCGTTTCAAGGGAGACTACAGTGTTGTGTTCCGTGCCTATAATGACGGGGTGGCTTACCGTTTTGTCAATCATGCCAAAAAGCCTTTCTGCATCTTGAATGAGGAAGTTGATTACCGCTTCCCGGCTGACGTAACGGCCAGTGTACCTTACGTAAATGCGGGAAAAGACGGTGATTACAACGGGCAGTTCCATAATTCTTTTGAGAATGTCTATACGACCGCTCCTATTTCACAGCTGAACAAGGAACGGTTGATGTTCCTGCCACTGGTTGTTCAGGCCACACCGGAGGTAAAGGTCTGCATCACCGAAACAGACTTGAACAATTATCCGGGGCTGTATCTGACAAATGCGAAAGGTTCCAACTCACTGAGTGGCATACAGGCTCCTTATCCCAAGACCATGAAACAAGGCGGACACAATAACCTGCAGATGCGTGTGCAAACCCGTGAAGAATACATTGCGAAGGTAGACGGGCCGCGCAATTTCCCCTGGCGTGTAGCGGTAGTGACTACCCGTGATACACAGCTGGCTGCATCCAATCTGAGCTATCTGTTGGCTGAACCTTCCAAATTATCAGATACATCCTGGATCAAACCGGGAAAAGTAGCCTGGGAATGGTGGAATGACTGGAACCTCTGTGGCGTAGACTTCAAGACCGGAGTAAACAATGCAACCTACAAGGCTTATATTGATTTTGCTTCTCAGTATGGCATTGAATATGTGATTCTGGATGAAGGATGGGCTGTGAACCTGGAGGCTGATCTGATGCTGGTTGTGAAGGAAATAGACCTGAAAGAACTGGTAGACTATGCGGCAGCCCGTAACGTGGGCATTATTCTGTGGGCAGGATATTATGCTTTCGAACGCGACATGGAGAATGTATGCCGTTATTTCTCTGAAATGGGTGTAAAAGGATTCAAGGTTGACTTTATGGACCGTGATGACCAGCTGATGACAGATTTCAATCACCGTGCAGCTGCCATGTGTGCCAAATATCACCTGATTCTTGATTTGCACGGTACGCATAAGCCGGCCGGCCTGAACCGTACCTATCCCAATGTATTGAACTTTGAGGGAGTGCATGGACTGGAACAGATGAAATGGCGTCCGGCAGGATTCGACCAGATTACCTATGATGTAATGATTCCGTTTATTCGTCAGGTGGCCGGTCCGATGGACTATACCCAGGGAGCCATGCGTAATGCTACCCGTGAGAATTATTATCCAAGTTACAGTGAACCGATGAGTCAGGGTACCCGTTGTCATCAGCTTGCCATGTATATTGTTCTGGAATCACCTTTCAATATGCTGTGTGATTCCCCAAGCAATTATATGCGTGAGCCGGAATCCACTTCTTTCATTGCTCAGGTTCCGACGGTCTGGGATGAAACAGTGGTGCTGGACGGCAAGATGGGAGAATATATCATAACAGCCAGACGCAAGGGAGATACCTGGTTTGTCGGCGGTCTGAACAATTGGGATGCACGCGATGTGGAAGTCGATCTGTCTTTCCTTTCTTCAGGAAGTCACAAGGCTGTTCTCTTCAAGGATGGAGTGAATGCTCATCGTACTGCACGCGATTACAAGCGCGAAGAAGTAAGCGTAAGTTCCGCACAGCCGTTGAAAGTTCATCTGGCTCCGGGCGGTGGTTTTACCTTGCAGATTGATTAAGATCGAGCTTTCTTTCAGATAGCATTGGGCTCTATTCAGAAGCTGTCAGAATCGACCGCACGATGGGACAGAATCGTGCGGTCGATTGTGCTTCATCGAGCGTTCGTTGAGGCCCCATCGTGCGGTCGATTTTTGGGCATTGGCCAGCCAAAGCGAAGGCATCGTACGGTCGTATGCGAATGACCTTTATTTCAGTTGGAGCGACCGGACTGTTCCTGTCGGCGTAATGCTCAGGAAGCCGGCTTTACTTCCTTTTTCCAGAGGAATCAGCTCCCAGGATGATTCAGGAGTTATCCGGATCTGTTCCGGCGAAACTGCCTTCAGGTCAGGCAGGAATATCAGAGTGGGAGCTGGAGATGTCTTGTCCTCCTTCCACTGGCATGTCAGTCCGTCTGTGGAACTGTAGGACAGGAGTTGTCCGTTGACTACCTGCGGATAAGGACGGGAAATGACACTACTGAAATAATCTTGCGTCTCAATGTCTTTCCACCAGCACCAGTAGGTATGTCCCAGTTTGTATTTTTCAATCAGGCCGATCTGATGCCGGGCAGACTGCAGATAACTTTTTCCCAGATAGAATGCGCCCCATTCCCCGACCAGTGCCGGCAGGTGACGTTCTCTGGCAGAAGCCGTAAGCTGACTGAAGATAAAGTCCAGACGTTCGTAGCCCGGATTAACGGCAGCATCTGTATCCACTACCCAGTCATAGGCATGAGCAGCATAGACGCACAGAGAATCAGGTTTCCCGTTTGTGTCAGCAGGTATGTGGAAGGAACTCTTTATTCCCATGTTGCAGAAATAATTATGTTCCAGAAACAGAAGATGGTTCTTGTCTGCCTGCCGGATTCTGTCGCGCAGCTTCTGGTAAAAGCGGCTCAATTCATTCTGTTCGAACCGGGAAACGGTTTCCGAAGCTGCATGAAGTATTTCTGTGAAAGCCTCTTTGTCTGTCAGCTGGTTCATAAGTTCTGCCCGCTGGTCTTCATTATCCCATACCGCAGTCATTGCCTCCGGAGAAACCTGTGTCTGTCCGTGTTTGTGAAGATACTGTATATATCCTTCCATGAATTGCTGGAAAACAGCCTGTGCCTGTGTTCCCATGAAAGGTTCGTTCATGACGTCAAAACCGATGACAGACTTGCAGTTTGCGTATCTTTCGGCCAGCATCCCCCACACATTGATGTAATGATCCTGAATCCCGGTTCCATTTTTGGCTGGTGAATTGGCCCAGAAGTTGTCGAATGATTTCTGTACGGCCGGACTGATCAGATAGGAGTCGCTCCAGACCTCTCCCGTTGCATGAGGCAAGGATTCGTCAAGCGTAGCCCATTCCGGAGCACCGTTTCCGAATTTTCGTCCGAACAGATCCTGATGCATATCCAGAATAAGGTAGATACCGTTTTCTTCTGCCCAACGGACTCTCCGGTCAATTTCCTGGAGATAGCTTTCATTGTATTGTCCCGGTTCCGGTTCCAGACCGTCCCAGTTGATGCCATAGCGGATGCAGTTGATTCCCCAGTTGCGGAACTCTTTGAAAAGCTGTTCATCATTCGGATAGACATATCTGTCCTCAGGAGATTTGGTTACGTGGTTGATCCCGTTGAGAACGAGTTCTCTGCCGAGTGAATCTACCAGTATTTCATTCCGGACAGAAGCGAATCCGGATGCCGGAGTTTCCTGGACTGGCCGGGTACATCCTGTTCCCCCAAAAATACAGAGCAGAGCTGCTCCTATTCCCCAATAATACTTTTTCATGTTCATAGATCTTTTTTCATAGTTTACGCTACAAAGATAAGCCAAAGAAATTGCATGAATGACTTTATTTTCATTTATTTGCCTTATAAAATAAATGAATGGTTTAACCTTGAGTTTGAAACCGAAATCAAAATATGATGAAAAAAAACGGTATCTTTTTAGTTTGGGGATTCTGGCAGCTGGTTTGCCTGTCGGCTGCCGGTCAGGTCGATGTCACTTTTCATCGGGCCAGTTTGCCGGTTCTTTCCGGAGAGGACAATAATCATGTTGGATATCTGCAGGCAATCAGGCAGGCCGGCAGCAAGGATCGTATGACAGGGCTTTCTTATTCCTTTGAGGGAACGGACTGTCTGGATCAGATAGCTGAAATATCACTGTATGCCTGTAATGTCCGGGGAAGAATGGACCGGAATAAACGGATTGCTGTGTCGAAAGTGACGGAGAGACAGGGATCTTTCAGACTCCATGAGTCACTTTTATCAGATACCTGTTACTGGGCTTTTGTGGTTAAGACACGTGAGGGACTGCCCTTGTCAGGAAGGGTTAACCTGAACTGTACGGATGTAACATTTGATAGCGGAAAGGTTCATCTGGGAACGACTTATCCGGAAGGACTTAGAACCGGCATCGCTCTTCGCAAAAGCAAGCAGGACGGAGTAAATACCAGTCGCATTCCCGGGATTGTGACTTCCCGGAAAGGAACTTTGCTGGCCATTTATGATGCACGCTGGGAATCAGGAAGAGACTTGCAGGGAGATATAGACATTGCTTTGAACCGGAGTGAAGACGGCGGAAAGACTTGGCAGCCCATGCAGCGGGTGCTGGATCGTAAAGAGTGGGGAAATCTGCCTGAAAAATATAACGGTGTGAGTGATGCCTGTATTCTGAGTGATGAAAAGACCGGAACCTTGTATGTGGCCGGCTTGTGGATGCATGGAGTTCTGGACGGAAAGACCGGCCGATGGGTAGAGGGGCTGACGCAGGACAGTACCCGCTGGATCCATCAATGGATTGAAAAAGGTTCACAACCGGGGCTGGAGGTTAAGGAGACAGCCCAGTTTCTGATTACGAAAAGTACGGATGACGGAAAGACCTGGAGCGAACCGGTCAACATCACTTCGCAGACCAAGCGGCCTGAATGGTGGCTTTATGCTCCGGCTCCCGGTCATGGGATAACTCTGGAAGACGGAACGCTGGTTTTCCCTACTCAGGGACGTGACCGGAACGGTCTGCCGTTTTCCAATATAACTTACAGTAAGGATGGAGGAAAAACATGGATAGCCAGTAATCCGGCTTACTCCAATACAACGGAGTGCATGGCCGTTCAACTGGATAACGGTGACATCATGCTGAATATGCGGGATAACCGGAATCACGGTAAGAAGTCACCTAACGGGCGGAGAATCTGTGTGACTTCCGATCTGGGAACAACCTGGAAAGAACATCCGACTTCGCATGCCGTACTGACGGAGCCTACTTGCATGGCTTCTGTTCATAAGCATGTGTATCGGGCAGAAGACGGAAGCCGGAAAACCCTGCTGGCCTTCTTTAATCCCGATTCTTATCAGTCGCGTGACCATCTTACCCTGAAACTCAGCTTTGACAACGGGATGACCTGGCCTGAAAAATACTGGCTGACACTGGATGACTGGGGAGGTTTCGGGTACTCATGCATTACTTCCATTGATGAAGATACGCTGGGAATCGTTTATGAAGGAAGCGGGGCTCAGCTGGTCTTCCAGCAAATCAGGTGGAAAGATCTTCTCTGACCAATAAAAAAACTCTCCGGTTGTCAGGCAGACAGTCGGAGAGTTTGCTTATTACTGATAAGGATCAGCTGATCAGATCGGTTTATATTCTACGAAAGCTTCCATAGCTTCATAGCTTGCCAATCCCAGATGATCATAAAGAGTTGCAGTACCACGGTTACGGTCTTCGCTACGCTGCCAGAACAAACGTTCATCGTTGCCCAGGAACGGAGCACTTTCCATCTGAGACTGGTGCTTCAGGATGGAATTACGTTTGGCGCGGAGTTCTTCCGGACTCAAAGGTACAGCCATTTCGATGTTTTCGATTTCCCATTCAGCCCAGGCACCACGATACATCCAGATGCGGCAGTCTTTGAGCCATTCAGCTCCTGCATTCTTTTCTTCATCAATTGCAGCAAATACGGCATCTGTGCAGACGCGGTGTGTTCCATGCGGGTCAGCCAGGTCACCAGCTACATAAATCTGATGCGGTTTTACTTCCCGAAGCAGATTGAGAACGATTTCCACGTCAGCCTCGCTGATCGGATTCTTTTCAATCTTACCGGTTTCGTAGAACGGGAGATCAAGGAAATGGCAGCGTGAAAGCGGGATATTGTTGAACGTACAAGCCGTACGTGCTTCGCCGCGGCGGATCAGTCCCTTGATGGTCAGAATATCGCGTGTATCCATGTCACCTTCCTTCTTGGCAGCCAGGAACTGTTTGATTTCTGCATATTTGTTGCAGATCGTTTCGTTTTGGCCGTTGTCAAAGAGCTGGTTGAATCCGTTGATGAAATGCATGAAGCGGGTTACTTCTTCATCGCCAACCGCAATGTTACCTGAGGTTTCGTAAGCTACATGAACTTCGTGACCTTGCTGTACAAGTCGTCTCAGTGTTCCTCCCATGGAGATGACATCATCGTCCGGATGCGGAGAGAATACTACTACGCGTTTCGGGAATGGTTTGGCACGTTCCGGGCGGTAAGTATCGTCAGCATTGGGTTTTCCACCCGGCCATCCGGTGATGGTGTGCTGCAGGTCGTTGAATACCTTGATGTTGACATTATAGGCAGATCCGTAAAGAGCGAGCAGTTCACTCAGACCGTTTTCGTTGTAGTCTTTGTTGGTCAGCTTCAGGATAGGCTTGTTCAGTAATGTGCAGAGCCATACAATAGCGCTCCGGATCAGTTTGTCGTTCCATTCACAGCTGGTTACAAGCCAGGGACGCTGGATGCGGGTCAGGTGAGAAGCAGCAGCTAGGTCGATGCATACATTTACATTGTTGTGCAGCTGAAGGAATGAAGCCGGGAGTGTATCGTTGATATTTTCTTCGACAGCTTTCTGAATGATGTCTGCCTTGTCTTCGCCCCATGTCAGCAAATAGATTTTCCGTGCACTCAGGATAGTCTGAACTCCCATGGTGATGGAGCAGGGAGGCAGATTGTCTACACCCCAGTTGCGTGCAGCTTCTGAGCGTGATGTAGCGTCCAGCAGAATCAGTCGGGTAGGAGAGCTGGCATGTGATCCCGGTTCGTTCATACCGATGTTTCCCTCGCGTCCGATTCCCATCAGAACAATATCGATTCCTCCGAAAGTCTGGATACGCTGTTCATACAGGCGGCAGTGTTCACTGATTGCATTCTGGGGAATACTTCCGTCTATGGTGAATACATTCTGGCGGTCAATGTCAGTCTGTGACAGGAACAGGCTGTTCAGCTGTCCGAAAGTGCTTCCATTTCCTTCTGTCAAAGGATAGAATTCATATAAGTTGAAGACAACGACATTGCGGAAGCTCAATCCTTCATCTTTATGTCTGCGTACGAGTTCTGTAAACAGCGGGCGCAGTGAAGTGCCGGTACCGATGGCCAGTGTACAGAATTTCCCTTCACGCTGACGTTCCTGAATTTTGGCTGCAACTTCATCAGCTATGCGTCTGACACCTTCTTCAATGGTTTCGAAGATGTCAGTCGGAATTTTTTCCAGACGGGTCAAGACTGAACGTTCAACGGCATTTTCCGGTTTGTAGTATCTGGGGGATACATGGTTCAGTGAAATTTGTGAACTAAGGTTTGTTCTCATGGTTGTTGTTCCTCCTTCGATTAAGTTAATAAGAAAAGCAAAACGCAGCAAGGATGTTGTAATCTTTCCAGACTTACAGATTCCTTGCTGCGTTTATGCGGTCAGCTTGTAATCGCAGTACTCGGGTCGTGATTACAGGTTGTTCTTTTCAATATCCTTGAAATATTTGTATGTACCGACTTTCAGTTCGTCTGTTGCTGCTTCATCGCAAACGATGATTCCATGGCGGTGCATCTGCAATGCGCTGATAGTCCACATCTGAGTGATGCCACCTTCAACAGCATGCTGCAAAGCACGTGCCTTGTTGTGTCCGTTACAGATGATCAGTACTTCCTTAGCAGAAAGAACAGTACCTACACCTACTGTTAACGCAGTTTTGGGCACTTTGTTCACGTCATTTTCAAAAAAACGAGAGTTAGCGATGATGGTATCAGTTGTCAGAGTCTTTACACGAGTACGTGAAGACAGAGAAGAACCCGGTTCGTTGAAAGCGATATGTCCGTCAGGACCGATTCCACCGAGGAACAAGTCAATACCACCGAACTTTTCGATTTCTTTTTCATAGTTTTCGCATTCTGCTTCCAGGTCAGCAGCATTTCCGTTCAGGATATGGATGTTTTCCTTGCAGATATCGATGTGGTTGAAGAAGTTATTGAACATGAAAGAGTGATAGCTTTCCGGATGTGATTCGGGCAGGCCTACATATTCGTCCATGTTGAATGTAACTACATTCTGGAATGAAACAACACCTTTCTTGTTGAGTTCGATCAGTGCTTTGTACATACCAAGAGGTGAAGAACCGGTAGGAAGTCCGAGAACAAACGGTTTTTCTTTTGTTGGTTTAGCAGCATTGATTTTGTTTGCTACATAGTTTGCAGCCCAGTTAGACAATGACTGGTAGTCTGGTTCGATAATTACTCTCATGGTCGTTAACGATTTAGTTAATATATTTAATAAGTCAATATTTTTCGTTTATACCTGCAAAGATATAATGATTACGATGATTGGCAAACAAAAAAGGGACTTTTCATAGGAAAGTACCGAAAATAAAAAGAATCCCCATTTCATTAACGGAAAATCCGTTAAGAAATGGGGAAGACTTCATTTAGATCAAAGATTCTTTTGTCAGTCAGTATTATTCAATAGCCAGACTACCTGTTGTCGGCCAGTAAGGATTCTGATACAAACCGTCGGCCAGGTTTAACTCTTCAACACCAATCGGAGTCAAATAATATGCCTTCATCCAGGAGTAGCCATCATAGAACTGGTTGTTTGTCTTGTACAAACTGTAAGGACGCTGGTACTTACCGAGTTCTTTCATTGAACAGTTAGATTCCGTAGTACCGTCTGCTACAATGGGTTTCATATTGGCATTTTCACTCTTTTCATAGTTCTTGTAAGCTTCATCCCACAAGTTGATACCCATCGGAATATATTTTTCAGTGAACAGTCTGTCCCAAGAACGCCATCTGATCAGGTCGTCCCAACGCATACCTTCACCGATGAATTCGCAACGGCGTTCGCGGCGGATATTATACAGGGTAGCATCTACCATATTGCTTCCAGACCAAACACCGAGGTCATTCAACTTAGCTTCTTCAGCCATATTGGTATTGTTGATTGTATTTTGAATATCTGTAGAAACACCTGCACGTTCACGCAAAGCCTGCCAGTATTTCAAAGCATCAGCATCCAATGTGTGATTCTTTTCATAGCTTGCTTCGATATAATTCAGATAGGCTTCAGCAGCACGGAATACCGGACATGCGTTGGTACCCAGAATTTCATCGTTCTTCAGCTGAACATAATCATAAGTGTAGTGCTTACGCTGACGGTAACCTGTCAGGTCACGGTTCTGCAATTCGGAGTTAGTCAGAAGAGGAGCACCGAATTTTATAACGTCATTGGCTGTTTGAACGGCAGGGCTTGTTGCATCACTCAGTTTAACGTCACTTTCGCCCCATACGAACAGCTGCAAGCGTTCGTCACGATCAGTCTTTTCCAAATCAATGCTGGTATCACCCTTGTATCCGGATCCTGTTGCATAGATAGGCAGACCGTTTTTCATCAGGAAAGAAGTAATGAAACTGTGAGTCAGACCACTTCTGTCACCTACTTGCAGACGGTTAGGAACGTCATGAGAAATGCTCAAAGACTTGTCATACTGTTTCCACAACAGAACTTCAGGAACGTCTTTCAAAGAAGGCTGACTGAACATTTCAAAGTAAGGATTCCAGCCATAAATCTGGTTGTATTCCGGATTCATTACATGGCTGTTCTGAGTCAGGGAAATTCTGTCTGCAACCTGTTTGGCTGCTGCCATAGCTTCACTCAGGAAGAAATCAATTTCACCGTCAATGTTGAAAGTCTTTCCGCTATTGTATGGCATATCCTTTCCCGGCCAGTTGTCATCACCCGGAACACGTCCTGTTCCTTTATGATATTTCTCAAAAGTAGCTTCATACAATGCTACTCTTGACTTGAACAGCAATGCAACCTGTTTGTTGATGCGTTGGTTGTCTTTGAATCCTACTTCCTGCAAAAGAGAGATTGCCTTGTCAAGATCCTGCAGAATGAAACGTGCTACTTCATTACGGGGTGCTCTCTGTGATTTTTCTTTCAGGTATTCCTCTTCATTGGGAAGAACTTCTGTAATGATAGGAAGGTCACCGAAGTTTGCCATGGCATTGAAGTAAACCAATGCACGGAAGAAGTATCCTTCACCCAGATAATGGTTCTTGTCTTCGTCAGAACCACTGATTTCAGCCAGTCTTGGTTCTACTTCTTCAATCAGATAGTTCCATACACGGATTTTAGCATATTGACCCTTTAAGTTCTGGCCGGATGGTACCATCCAGTTTCCTGCAAAGTAGCTTAAAGAGGCATCATCTTTTACAAAGTTATCTGTATTATCATCGTTGATAGAGATACCGGCATGCCATGCTGTCTGATGATAAAGAGCTGCTCCCTGAGTATTAACCAGATAAGAATTATAATAATTGTTCACATAATTGGCAATGTGATCAGCTGTCGAAAAGTATGCATCCGGTGTAATTGATGTAATCGGCTCACGATCCAAAAAGTCATCACAGGATGTTACACCTAAACCACTCATTCCGATCAATGAGCAGAAAAATATATGTTTGAATTTCAGTTTCATAATTTAAAAATTTTAGAAGTTAACGTTTATACCAACTGAGATGGTTCTCTGCAACGGATACAACTTACCATCACCCCAGTCACCACCAAGAGTTTCAGGGTCAAAGACTGAAATCATATCAGAGAAAGTCAACAGGTTATCACCAGAAACGTAGATTCTGACAGATTCCATACCAGCTTTTTTAGTCCAAACTTTAGGCAGAGTGTAACCGATCTGAGCATTCTTTACACGCAGATATGCAGCATTCTGCAAGTATCCAGTCTGAGTCTGCTGGTTCTTGGTTGAACTGAAGTCTGGTCTCGGGTAATATGCATCTGTGTTTTCCGGAGTCCAGTAATCCAAATGTTCAACAAAGCAGGTTGACTGCCATTGGCCACCATTGGCACCCCAGAAGTACGGACCGCTCAACATATAGTCGCGTTTCAGGACACCCTGGAAGAATACAGAGAAGTCAATACCTTTCCATGCACCATCCAAAGTCAGACCGAATTTGTATCTTGGTTTGTTGTTACCGATGATAGTGATATCACCATGGTCTTCCAAAGTGTTGGAACCATTGCTGACAATACCGTCACCGTTCAGGTCAGCAAACATGACATCACCGGCTGCCCATCCTGTACCCCAGTTAGGCTTGTTGTTTTCAAGGTGTTTATCCATTTCTTCCTGAGACTGAGCGATACCTACAGTTGTGTAACCCCAGATTTCACCGACCATTCTGCCGTCATAATAGGTACCCAGGTTTCCAGTCGGGTTGTAGTATCTGGTAATCTTTTCCTGGTTGTCATCCAAAGTCAAACGAACACCATAGTTAAAGTCCTGAATTCTGTCTCTCCAGGATAATTCAAGTTCCCATCCATATGACTTCAAGTCGGCGTTGTTCAAGTTAGGAGGTGTAGCACCAAGAATACCCGGCAAGTTAGGAGCTGCAGCAACCATGTCCTTAGTCAGACGGTTATAGTAGCTGAATGAACCGGTGAAACGGTTGTTGAACATACCAAAGTCGAAACCTGCATCCCAGCTCTGAACAGTTTCCCAAGTCAGCAAGCTACTTACAATACCCGGAAGTCCTGCTACATTCTGTTTAGCACCACCGATCAACCAGCCGGAGTTTTCAACACCGGTAGGCATTGACTGGTAGAACGGGTAGTATGATTCAGTATTATTATTACCAAGCTGTCCCCAAGAACCTCTCAGCTTTAATGTACCGATAATGTTGTTCAATGGAGCGAAGAACTCTTCACGTGCGATATTCCAACCTGCAGAGAATGACGGGAATAAGCCCCAGCGTTTGTCGCCGATGAAACGGGAAGATCCGTCATAACGTAAGTTAGCTTCCAAAATATATTTCTCTTTGTAGTTGTAGTTGATACGACCGAAGAAACCAGCCATTGCATATTCACCCTTACCGTTGTATGCTTTCTGGTTATCCTGAGTAGCGTTCAATTCGGGAACAGTAGGAGTTACCAGATCAGTACCAAAACCAGTCAAGGAATTGTTTTTATACAATTCTGCATTGAAACCGGCCATTACTTTGAAATAGTGTCCATTGATTGTTTTTGAGTAGTCGGTGTAGATATTGGTTGAATAATAATCTTCACCATAGCGGTAATCCTGAACTTCAGAATATCCGGCAGCACCACCATTCCAGGAAAGCAGATACGGATTATTGTCAGCATCATAACCATAGATAGGCAATACAGCCCACTGAGTACTCTGGGTAGTCTGACGCATACTTCCGTCAATCGTAATGTGCCAGTCTTTAATCGGTTCGAATACGAATTGCAACTGGTTGGTGTATAAGTCTTTCTGTTCGCTCTGTTCACCACCTTCTTCCAACTGGATAATTTCCATATCGGCAGCCCAGTTTCCATACGGGTCTTTTACAAAACAGGTCGGCCAGCGGCGGGCGATGTTATGGAAGAACAAACCGGTCAGATAAGTAGGACGGTCATATTGTTCGCGAGTCCATTTGGTTGTAAAGTTCATCTTGGCCCAGCTTGCCAGTTCTGCAGAGATCTTACCATTCAATGTATAACGGTTAAAGCTATCACTTCCGTGGCGGATCAAACCTTGCTGATCAAGGAAGTTTCCACTCAATACATAAGTCAGCTTATCTGTACCACCGCTGATGCTGACATTGTGTTCGTGTGCCGGAGCATTCTTGCGGTAGAATTCAGCGAACCAGTCTGTATTGGCAAAGGCTCCAGCATAGTTCTTGAATCGGTTGTTATCCGGGTTCACTGTTGTACCATAGTATTCAGGTGTACTAGGATCTGTGAATTCTCCGTTCATATACTTCTGGATATTTGACAAGGCTGTTTCATCAAAGATAGGAGAACCACCGCCATTTATAGAAGCTGTATTAAAGTAGTTGGCGAAGTCCCAGGAATTAACCATTTCAGGAATCTGAATAGCTGTTGAAAAACGAACGTTACCTGTATAATTTACACGTGTTTTTCCAGCTTTACCACCTTTAGTAGTAATCAAGATTACACCGAATGCTGCACGCGCACCATAAATAGAAGCAGAAGCAGCATCCTTCAATACAGATACGTTTTCGATATCGTTCGGATTGACGGAGTTCATATCTCCTTCAATACCATCGATCAAAACCAGCGGAGAACCGCTTGAACCGGCACCAATAGTACCATTACCACGGATTGTAATGCTCAAGCTACTATCCAAAGAACCACCACTGTTGCCTACAGACATCTGCAGACCTGGGATCTGTCCTTGAAGGGCTTGTGCAACGTTCTGAACCGGACGAGATTCCAACACTTTGGAATCAACCATAGATACGGCACCAGTTACGTTTACTTTCTTCTGAGTACCATAACCAACAACAACAACTTCATCCAGCAATTTGGTATCTTCCTCCAAAGTTACATTCAAAGCCTGACCATTCCAAACGATTTCTTTAGTCTGATAACCAACAAAAGAGATCTGTAAGGTTTCTCCTTTTTTTACATTTGAGAGTTCGAAGTCTCCATCAAGGCCTGTGATTGTACCATTTGTAGTACCTTTTACAACGACTGATGCACCGATAATAGTCTCTCCATTGGCATCTTTAACGATACCTTTACAAACATTACCTTGCTGAACAATGTTCATCTCTGATACACCACTAGCGGGTATCGCACTGGCTATTCCGGTTGATATTCCACCCAGGAACAGCAGCATACTGACAGATTTAAAGTTCTTAAACATAGATCCTTATTTATAATTATTAAAAAATTAAGGTTTCCAAAGTTGATTTGTTACTTTAAGTTTTTAGGCTTAGGTAAAAAAAGAGGTAAAGTCCTTTTTGGACTTATAAAAAAAGAGAAGAAATCAGAGTGTTTTATAATATATAAATAAGGTGTATGTCTTGATTGGTCAGGAAAAGTACAGTAACTTTATTGTTCAATTATAGTACCAAATACATTTACTTATATAATTAAATTATTAATAAGGTTTTAGATATACTTTTGTTTTAATTTGGAGACCTTTAAGAGTTTTTTTTTAGAGTTTTGAATTAAGGGTTAACAAAAAGAAATGAAGTAAAATTCAAAATATGTCGTTTGGTTTGAAAAAAAAATCTTTTAGATGTTCATTAATTAAAAAATATGTTTATCTTTGTCGCATAAAGCTTTATTAAGCATTATAAATAGCGCTTAACGGTTATCCGAAAAGTGAAATTAAATTGTTTAATTAACTTAACAGAAAATAGGACAAGTCCAAAAAGAACTTAGACTATTTAAGACTAAAACTTGAAAACAAAAGTAAATAACCAAACTTTGGAAACCTTAATTTTTTAATAATTATAAATAAGGATCTATGTTTAAAAACTTTAAATCAGTCAGTATGTTGCTATTCCTTTCCGCTATTGGCGGGGGAACAGTTTACGCAGTATCTGGAGAAAGCGTAACAGGCATTGACGCTATTCAGCAGAAAGGTACATGCACTGGTATCGTAAAAGATGCTACAGGTGAACCCATTATTGGTGCAACTGTCATGGTGAAAGGTACAACCAATGGTACCATAACCGGTCTTGATGGAGACTTCTCCTTGAATAATGTTCCTCGGGGAAGTGTTTTGCAGGTTTCTTTCGTAGGATATCAAACTATGGAAGTTGAATGGAAAGGTACACCTTTGAATGTAACCTTGAAAGAAGACACTCAGCTTTTGGATGAAGTTGTTGTTGTTGGTTATGGAACACAGAAAAAAGTAAACGTAACTGGTGCCGTATCTATGGTAGATTCTAAAGTGTTGGAATCTCGTCCTGTTCAGAATGTAGCACAGGCTCTTCAGGGACAGATCCCGGGCTTGAACATGTCTGTAGGTAACAGTGGTGGTGCTTTGGATGCTTCAATGAGTATCAATATCCGTGGTGCTGGTACAATCGGTTCTGGTTCTAGTGGTAACCCGTTGATCTTGATTGACGGTGTTGAAGGTGATATGAACACTGTAAACCCGAATGATATCGCAAACGTATCAGTTTTGAAGGATGCTTCTTCTTCTTCTATCTATGGTGCACGTGCAGCATTCGGTGTAATCTTGATTACAACGAAGAATGGTAATAGCGGTAAGACTAGAGTTAACTATTCTGGAAACGTTCGTTTCTCAGATGCGATTCAGAAACCTAGCATGACTAACTCTTGGGATTTTGCCAATTATTTCAACGAAGCAAACCGTAATGCTCATGGTACTGTGATCTTCGATGAAGAAGATATGAATCGTATCAAAACTTACATGGAAGGTGGATATACCGATCCGACCAAACCGGAATATTATGGTACGCTGCCGGGAACAAATGGTCGTTGGCAAAGTTACGGAGGTGCATTTGCCAATACTAACTGGTTTGATGAATTCTATAAGAGTTGGGTTCCATCTCAGGAACATAACCTCAGCATCAGCGGTGGTAATGAAAAAGTTACCTATTTGTTAAGTGGTAGCTTCCTGGATCAGAACGGTTTGTTGCGTCATGGAACAGATGAATTCCAGCGTTATACATTGAACAGCAAGATTTCAGTGAAGCTGGCTGATTGGGTGACCATGAACTATAACAACAAATGGACACGTGAAGCATACGACCGTCCTACTTATATGACCGGTCTGTTCTTCCATAATATTGCCCGTCGCTGGCCGACCAACCCGGTTCGGGATCCGAATGGACACTGGTTCCCTGAAATGGAAATTACCCAGATGGAAGAAGGTGGTAAACAGAACAATGAAAAGAACTGGATGACCAATCAGCTTCAGTTTGTGTTTGAACCGATCAAGGACTGGCATATCAATTTGGAAGGTAGTTTGCGTCAGTATAATGAAAAATCTCATTGGGCTGTATTGCCTATCTACGGTTATGATACTAACAACCAGCCTTATCTGTTGTCTTGGAACGGTGGTGCTGCCGGATATTCTGAAGTTCAGGACTATCGTTCTAGTGAGGATTATTTCTCAACTAATATTTATAGTGACTATTCCAAGACGATCGGTGATCATTATTTCAAAGTAATGGCCGGTTTCAATGCGGAACTTTACAAGAATGGTAGCTTGACTGGTTTCGGTACTGACCTGATTACTCCTACCGTGCCGGAATTGAATACGACTCAGGACAATAAGAATACTTATAACAGCGCTTCAGAATTGGCTATTGCCGGTTTCTTCGGTCGTGTGAACTATAACTATAAAGAACGCTATATGTTGGAAGCCAACTTGCGTTATGATGGTTCTTCTCGTTTCATTGGTGATAAGAGATGGGGTTTGTTCCCGTCATTCTCTTTGGGATGGAATATCGCACGTGAAGAGTTCTTTGAACCGCTGAACAGTGTGGTTGGAACATTGAAGCTGAGAGGATCTTGGGGTCAGTTGGGTAACAACGAAACAGATGCCTGGTATCCGTTCTTCCAGACTATGCCTACCGGTACTACTAACTCTGGTTGGTTGCTGAATGGTGTACGTCAGAATACAGCTGGTACTCCGGGTATCGTAAGTAGCTTGCTGACTTGGGAAACTGTAGAATCCTGGAACGTCGGTGTTGACTTTGGTTTGTTCAACAACCGCTTGACCGGATCATTCGACTACTATCAGCGTTATACATATGATATGGTAGGTCCGGCTCCTACATTGCCTGGTATCCTGGGTACTTCTGCTCCTGCCATCAACAACGCCGATATGAAATCTTATGGTTGGGAAATGGAGTTGTCTTGGAGAGACCGCATCAATGAATTCAACTATGGTGTACGTTTCACTTTGGCTGACGGTCAGAGAGAGGTAACTAAGTATCCGAATGAAAGTGGTGATATCAACACTTGGTATGCTGGTAAGCTGGATGGAACTATCTGGGGTTATACTACTGTAGGTATTGCTCAGACTCAGGAAGAAATGGATGCTCACCTGGCTAACAACAAACCGAACTGGGGTTCTAAATGGGGTGCTGGTGACGTGATGTATGCCGACCTGAATGGTGATGGTGAAGTTACTTCTGGATCAAGTACTCTTGGTGATCATGGCGACTTGACTGTAATTGGTAACAGCTATGCTCGTTACAATTTCGGTTTGACTTTGGATGGATCTTGGAAAGGACTTGACTTCTCTGTATTCTTGCAGGGTGTGATGAAACGTGACTACTGGTTGAGTGGCCCGTATTTCTGGGGTGCCAGCGGTGACGAATGGCAGTCTGCTTGCTTCACTGAACATTTGGATTACTGGACACCGGATAATCCGGATGCATACTATCCGAAACCTTATTTCGGTGGTATCACCAAGAACCAGCAGGTTCAGACAGGATATTTGCAGAATGCTGCATACCTGCGTGTAAAGAACGTTCAGATTGGTTATACTTTGCCTAAGAGCTGGACTCAGAAGGCTTCTATGGAATCAGTTCGCTTCTATGTTTCAGGTGATAACCTGCTGACATTGACAGGTATCAGTGCCATCTTCGATCCCGAAACATTGGGTGGTGACTGGGGACCGGGTAAATTGTATCCGCTTCAAAGAACTATTTCTGTCGGTGTAAATGTTAACTTCTAAAAAATACAAATATGAAACTAAGTTTAAAACATATCTATCTATACTCACTGATTGGCTTGGGTGCATCAACTCTGGCTTCCTGCGACAGTTTTCTGGATCGTGAGCCGATAACCAGTGTAACTCCTGAAGCTTACTTCTCTACCGTAGATCAGGTGGGTGCATACGTTATCAACTATTATTCCTGGCTGCAGAACTCTCGTGGACAATCTTTGTTCCATGACAAGAACTGGCGAAGCGGTATGACGTTGAATGATAATAATACCGATAACCTTTTCTCTCAGTCTGGTGACTTGAACTATTTTGCCGGTGAAAAACTGGTTCCTGCCGGAAAGAACTTTGAAACTTATTATAGCCGTATCCGTACCTGGAACTGGTTGTTGGAACAGATTCTTCCGAAAGAAGAAGCAGGAACTATTCAGGGTGATGAAGCTACTCTGAAGCATTATATCGGAGAAGCTTATTTCTTCCGTGCATTGGCTTATTATCAGGCTTTGGTACGTTATGGAGATATGCCGATCATTGAAAAAGTTCTTTCTGATGATGCAGAGGAATTGAAAGCTTTGGCTGTTCGTGCTCCGCGTAATGAAGTAGCCCGTTTCATTTTGAAAGATCTGGATACTGCTATTTCACGTCTGCAGGATCAGGGTTATATGAACAATCAGCGTATCAACAAGCAGACTGCTCAATTGTTGAAATCACGTGTTGCTTTGTTTGAAGCAACTTTCGAAAGATATCATCAGGGTACTGGTCGTGTTCCGGGTGATGAATCCTGGCCTGGTAAGAATATGTCATACAATCAGGGAAAGACTTTTGATATTGCTGGTGAAATCGATTTCTTCCTGACCGAAGCTATGAGTTCAGCTAAAGCTGTGGCTGATCATTGTACTTTGACAGAAAACTCTCATCAGATGAATCCGACATTGGGACAGACCAATGGATGGAACCCTTATTTTGATATGTTCAGCTCTGAAAATTTGAGCAGTATTTCTGAGGTTCTGTTGTGGAAAGAATATAACCTGAGTATTGGTTATACACACGATGCCGGCTATATTTTGTCTGCAGGTGGTGACCAGTTGGGATTGTCACGTAGCTATATCACGTCTTTCCTGATGCAGAATGGTTTGCCTTGGTATGCTGATAATTCCGGTTATCAGGGAGATACAACCGTATCTTTGGAAAAACAGGGACGTGACGAGCGCTTGCAGCTCTTCGTGATGGGTGAAGATGATGTTACTGCAAGTGATCCTAGAGATCCTAAAGTAGCTGCGAAGAATGATGTGACTACTTTGGATACGATTCCTTTGTTGACTAACAGTTTGGAATTGCTGGACTTTACCGGTTATCGTCCGCGTAAATATTACAGCTACGATTATGATCAGTATCAAAGCAATACTGTGATCTGTACAACCGGTGCTGTTGTTTTCCGTGCTGCTGAGGCTTATTTGAATTACATTGAAGCATGTTATGAAAAGAACCATGGTTTGGATGGTGATGCAATGAAATATTGGAAGGCTATCCGTAAACGTGCCGGTGTGAGTGAAGACTATGAGTTGACTATCGCTAATACTGACTTGGCTAAGGAAGTTAACATTGTAAATGGTACAGTTTATGGTGACTTGGCTGTTTATTCTGGTGATCAGCCGGTAGATGCTACTCTGTATAACATCCGTCGTGAACGCCGTTGTGAGTTTATCTCTGAAGGTATGCGTTGGGATGACTTGAAGAGATGGCGTTCCTGGGATTTGGCAATCAATGGTCATTATATGCTGGAAGGTATGAACTTCTGGGACGAAACTTATAAGAAGTATGAAAATGCACCTAATATGCCTAAGCTGAAGGCTGATGGTAGTAGTGATGCAAATATGTCTGCAGCTTCTGTTAGCAAGTATATTCGTCCGATGGGCCGTACTCAGATCAACAACCAGTTGTTTGACGGATATACCTGGAAGAAGGCATATTATCTGGAACCGCTTGGCGTACAGGATTTCACTTTGACCGCTACCGATCCAAATAATGTAGAAACTTCTTCTATGTATCAGAATCCATACTGGCCGATGACTGCTGGTCGTGCATTGGAATAATCAGATAATAGTATATAACGTTTATGGAACGTAAGGAGTATTTTCCTGAAATTTTGATAAACGTTTGATATAGCATAAGGGAAAAGGAAGTTCGTGAGAATATCCTTTTCCTTTGTGCTTTTTTCTTTCTGACAATTTAATTTAATCATAAAAATCTATTTAATATTATGAAAAAATTTTGGATAGGCACTTTCATGCTGGTGTGTTGGATTACCAGTCATTTGAATGCTCAGGAAGTCACGGATCTTATAACTTTTAAACAAGTAGATCCATTTCTGAAGGTATTGAGAGAATCTAATTTCTTCCCTGAATTTACGGATACGGTTGAAGTGGCAAAAGGGGAAAATGCTACTTTCCAGTTTGCTGTTCGCAGTGGCTTGCCTTTGAAGGATCTTCAGTTTGATGTTACTGCTTTTCGTTCCGGACAGGGAGCGTCAATGAATGTTTCGCGTAAAGGGTTTGTGAATTATGTGAAAGAGGGACGTTTGACACCCGAACTGGCTAATGATGCAATTCTTTCTCTTTCTCGTTATTATCCGGATCCTATCTGTGAAGAACAGAATTGGTCGGTGGAGCGTGATCTGACTCAGCCCATGTGGGTGACTTTACCTGTTCCAGTCGATGCTAAAGAAGGTTGTTATCGTGCAGAAGTAACTTTAAAAGGATTGGCAGGAAATAAGCCCTTCTCTTTTACTAGAGAGATTTATGTGAAAGTTTATCCGGTTACAATTGAAAAACCTTCTCTTTGGGTGACGAACTGGTTCACTACTGCAGATGATAAAATGAAGGTTTTCAATGGAGGAAAGGATGTAGAACCTTATTCGGCTGAGTATTGGAAAATGGTAGGTGAGTTGGCTTCTAAATTACATGAATGTTATACAAATGTAATCTTGGTTTCTCCGCTACAGCATATTGAATTTTCAGAGAAATCCGGTAAGTATTCTTTTGATTATAAAAATTTTGACCGGTTTATAGACGTATTTCGTCAAGCTGGGGCTTTAAAAATGATTGAAGGAGGACATATTGCTGCCCGTGCAGGTAATTGGGATAGTAATTTTGAGGCATATGTTCCTGAAGTTGATAAAGACGGTAACAAAAAGTTGGTTCAGTATCCGATCAATTCTGAGAAAGCAAGTAACTTTTATCGTCAATTTTTGCCTTCTTTGATGTCGCATCTGCAAAAACGTGGATTAAAAGATATTTATGTACAGCATATTGCTGATGAACCTATAGAGTCCAATTTCAAGAGTTATGTGGAAATTGCTCGTTTTGTGAAAGATATTTGTCCGGATCTGAGGATTATAGAAGCTTGTCATACACATAATCTGGAAAATACGGTTGATATTTGGGTCCCTCAATTGAATTTCTATAAAGACGGATATAGTTTTTATCAGGAGCGCCAGAAAGCAGGGGATGAAGTTTGGTTCTATACTTGTTTAGCTCCTCAGGGGAACTTTGCAAATCGTTTTCTCGAATTACCCTCCATTAAAACTCGTTTGATTCATTGGTTGAACTTCCGTTACGGAGCTACGGGCTATTTGCATTGGGGATTTAATTTCTGGAAAGAAAACAGTGATCCTTATGGAGAAACAACAACGATGAATCTGGAAAGTGGAAATACGCTTCCAGGCGGAGACAGCTGGATTGTATATCCGAAGAATGGCAAATTGTATAGTTCTATTCGTTTGGAAGCTATGCGTGATGGTATAGCTGATTATACACTTTTGCAGATGTTGGCTCAAAAGGAACCGGATCTGGCTAAAGAACTATGTCGTCAGGTGGTATTCCATTGGACGTTGTATGATACAGATGGAGATCATTTCAGAGCAATTCGTCATCAGATTCTGGAGAAACTTTCTGAAAAATAAAAGCAGTATAAGTTTGTTTTAGACGAGATTGTTGCTATTGTCAAAAAGCAGAAGAGACTGATTTACTCGGTATCTTCTGCTTTTTTCAATATTTGATACTGGAAAAAAGATGAATGTTTCAAAAAGCTTGATATACTTCTTCCCAGTGACTATTGAAGTCTGGCATGGAATGGAAAAGCAGGTTGGCACCTTCGTCCAGCAGAGCAGAATCGGGTAACGGACCTGTATTAACTGCTATGGTGAAAATTCCGGCAGCTACTCCAGCCCGTACACCGAGAGGAGCATTTTCGATGACAATCGCTTCATTAGCTTGTATATTGGCTTTTTGAAGGGCCATTAAATAAGGTTCCGGATTCGGTTTTCCATATTTTACATCGAAAGCAGTTACCATTAATTCTTGTTTGAAGATATCCGGAAAGTTGTGGTTTAGTTTATCCAATAATGATAATTGCCCAGATCCGGTCACCACCATGGGTATCAGTCCTTCGCTTTTAATTTTCTGTAATACCTCGTAGGCTCCAGGCATACGTTCTGCTTTGGGAAGCTTATTGAAGATATCGCTTTTGGTCTGATAGATTTGTTTGATTTCTTCTTCACTAGCCTCATAGCCTCGTTCCCGCTGACTTACAATATTAATTGTTCCAGCTCCTGTGCGTCCTTCGTGCATATAGGCTTCTTCTCGGCTTAGTGTCATTCCGTATTGTTGCATGGCCAGGTTCCAGGCTGTCGCATGGTTTTTCATAGAGTCGAATAAAACTCCATCCATGTCAAACAGAACTGCCTTCAGATTGATTCTTGAGTAGGAATGAGTTTGTAAATAGGATGTTATGGATGATTTATACACGTTGTATATTGATTAGTTGGACATGAAGCCTGACGGCTTTAAAATAAAGGAAGGATGAAGATGACACAATCCTTTTATTGGAACGTGTCCTCTTCATCCTTTTATGGCCTTATCGGCCCGTTTTCTTGTTATTTTTTAAGTCTTTCGCGAATAGCTTTGGATGCTTCTTCGTAGCCAGGCTTGTTTAACAGGGCAAACATATTTTTCTTATATGCTTCTACACCAGGCTGGTTAAATGGATTGATTTCCAACAGGTAACCACTGATACCACAAGCTTTTTCGAAGAAATAGATCAGCTGTCCCAGATAATATTCATTCAGAACAGGCACGCTGACACGCATATTGGGAACTCCTCCGTCTACATGAGCTAACTGAGTACCCAGCTCTGCCATCTTATTAACTTCATCAACACGTTTTCCAGCCAGGAAGTTCAAGCCATCCAGGTTTTCTTCGTCTGAGGGAACATGCAGTTCATGGTTGGGAGTTTCAACAGAAACAACAGTTTCGAAGATAGTACGTTCACCTTCCTGAATCCATTGTCCCATAGAGTGCAAATCTGTGGAGAAGTCTACTGAACTTGGGTAGATACCTTTGTGGTCTTTACCTTCAGATTCTCCATAAAGCTGTTTCCACCATTCCATGAAGTAATGAAGCTTAGGCTGGAAGTTGACCAGAATTTCGATTTTCTTTCCATTCTGATAAAGCTCATTGCGTGTAGCAGCATACAAGGCTGCAGGATTTTCTTCCATGTTCGGGTTAGCACATACTTCTTCCATTTTGCATGCACCGGCAACCAGCTGGTCGATGTCAATACCTGCAACGGCAATAGGAAGTAATCCTACCGGAGTTAATACAGAGAAACGTCCACCTACATTATCAGGAATAATGAAAGATTTGTAACCTTCTTTATCTGCTGTTACGCGAGCTGCACCTTTCTTGGCATCTGTTACAGCTACAATAACTTTGCGTGCCATTTCTTTTCCGCGTTGTTCTTCGCATTGTTTCTTCAGCAGGCGGAAAGCTAAGGCTGTCTCTGTTGTTGTTCCAGACTTAGAAATGTTGATGACACCAAATTTCTTATCCTTTAAGAATGAAGTCAGTTCATACAGATAATCTTCGCCGATATTATGTCCGGCAAAAATAATTGTCGGTTGTCCGGCTTTCTTTTCCTGTAACCACAAGAAACTGTTTGACATTGCTTCAATGACAGCACGTGCTCCCAAATAACTGCCACCGATACCTGCAACAATAACAACATCACAATTCTCGCGTAAAACCTGGGCTGTAGCTTTCAAGTCAGCCAGATGTTCTTGAGTAATAGAGGAAGGAAGATGTAACCATCCCAGAAAATCATTTCCCAGTCCGGTTCCTTTTTCCAGGGTTTCCATACAAGCCTTTACTTTAGGTGCGTAAGCGGCTAATTTATCTTTGGAAATAAATTCTAAAGTCTTTTCGATGTTCAGTTTGATATTTTCCATACTGTATCTGTTTTTAGAAAAATTGTTTGTTTCAGCATTATCTGAACGAGTCGGTCAGCAGCTTTATTTCAATCATTGGTGAGATGCGTTCATACAGAATATTATAAACAGCATCTACGATAGGCATGTTGACGTGTAAGTGCTTGTTCAACTCTTTTATACATTTTGTACCATAATATCCTTCAGCGATCATTTCCATTTCAATTTGTGCACTTTTTACCGAGTAGCCTTTTCCGATCATGGTACCGAATACGCGGTTTCGACTGAAGTTAGAATAGGAAGTAACCAGCAGGTCTCCCAGATAGGCAGAGTCATTGGTACAACGTTCCAGAGGATGAACCGTATTCAGAAAACGGTTCATTTCCTGAAGGGCATTGGATACCAATACAGCTTGAAAATTGTCTCCGTATTTTAGTCCGCTGCATATTCCAGCAGCAATGGCATAAACATTTTTCAATACGGAAGCATATTCAATACCTGCAACGTCTGGATTTACGGAGGTTTTGATATAATGGCCGGCTAATTGTTTTGCGAACATTTTAGCTTTTTCAATGTCCTTGCATCCTACAGTCAAATATGACAGGCGTTCCAGTGCAACTTCCTCAGCATGACAGGGACCCGCCAATACGGCTATGTTTTCTTCGGGAACGTCATACATTTGATGGAAATAATCGGATACGATTAAGTTTTCATCTGGAACAATTCCTTTGATGGCAGTGACGATGAATTTATCCTTGAGTTTAGTTTTTAGCTTTTTGAGGTGACTTTTCAAGTAAGGCGAAGGAGTTACGAAAATAAGGGTATCCGATTCCTTTACCACCTTATTAATATCCGAAGAAAAATTTATTCGACGGATGTCAAAGCGCACACTAGTCAGATAAGCTGGGTTATGTCCTAAACGTTTGAATTCTTCAATCCGGTCGTCTCGGCGCATATACCAGTTTATTGATTCAGCTTGGGTCAGTATAATTTTTGCGATTGCGGTAGCCCAGCTTCCTCCCCCCATAATTGCTATTTTCCCGGGTAATTTCATGGCTATCAATTAAAAACCAAAAATTAAAAATTAAAAGCTTCATCAAGTGGAGAAGCTTTTAATTTTCAATTTCTAATTAATTAAATTTTTTGTATCCAGCCTGCCACTTCGTCTACGGACGGATTGGTCAGTTCCAGTTTATACTTTTTGTTTATACCACAGATATCCTGATGAAGTTTTTGCGGGTTAACATCTTTCATGTCTGATACGAGGTTATAACCAGCTTTCTGGATGACAGGAACCCAGTCTTCAGAAATACCTAACTCCATAAATTTAGCAGGAGCATCTTTCGGAATAACTTTTTCAGGACGCATTTGAGGGAAGAACAGAACTTCCTGAATTGTGCTCTGTCCGGTCATCAGCATTACCAGACGGTCCATTCCGATACCCATACCTGAAGTCGGAGGCATACCGTATTCCAAAGCACGGACAAAGTCTTTGTCGATGATCATGGCTTCGTCATCTCCCTTTTCACTCAGACGCATTTGTTCTTCGAAACGTTCCAACTGATCGATGGGGTCATTTAACTCTGAATAAGCGTTGCAAAGTTCTTTACCGTTAACCATCAATTCGAAACGTTCGGTCAGTTCCGGATTATTGCGGTGACGTTTGGTCAGCGGGGACATTTCAATCGGATAGTCTGTGATGAAGGTCGGCTGAATGTAGTTTCCTTCGCAGAATTCTCCGAAGATTTCGTCGATCAGCTTTCCTTTTCCCATTGTATCATCAATTTCCATATTCAATTTCTGGCATACTTCACGGATTTGTTCTTCGTTCATGCCTGTCAAATCATATCCGGTGAATTCTTTGATGGAATCGAGCATGGTCACACGTTTGAACGGCGCCTTAAAGTTGATTATATTATCTCCCACTTTAACTTCCGTTGTACCGTTTACATCCATACAAATCTTTTCAATCATATTTTCTGTAAACTTCATCATCCAGTTGTAGTCCTTATAGGCTACGTAGATTTCCATACAGGTAAATTCCGGATTATGTGTACGGTCCATACCTTCATTACGGAAGTTCTTGCCAATTTCATAGACTCCCTCGAATCCACCTACGATCAGACGTTTCAAGTAAAGTTCACTGGCAATACGCATATATAAAGGTATATCCAAAGCATTGTGGTGTGTGATGAAAGGCCGTGCGGCTGCACCTCCGGCAATGGATTGCAAAATTGGAGTTTCTACTTCAATATATCCTTTCGAGTTGAAGTATTCACGCATGGAGTTATAAACCTTATTGCGTTTCAGGAAAATATCTTTAACTCCATCGTTAACGACTAAGTCAACATAACGTTGGCGGTAACGCAATTCCGGATCTTCGAATTTGTCGTAAGCTACTCCATCTTTATATTTCACAATAGGAAGTGGGCGGATTGATTTTGACAATACCGTTAACTTCTGTGCATGGATGGAGATTTCTCCCATTTGTGTGCGGAATACGAAACCTTCGATGCCGATAAAGTCTCCCAAGTCGAGCAGGCGTTTAAATACTACGTTGTATAAATCCTTGTTTTCATCCGGACAAATGTCGTCACGGGTGATGTAAATCTGAATACGACCTTTGGAATCCTGTAACTCAATGAAAGAAGCTTTACCCATGACGCGGCGTGACATGATACGTCCCGCTACGGATACTTTGCGCGGTTCTGCTTCGTCATCTTTGAATTCGGCTTTAATGTCAGTCGAAAAAGCGTTGGTTACATACTCGGCAGCAGGGTAGGGGTCAATGCCCATCGCTCTCATTTCATTCAGACTGTTACGTCTGATAATCTCCTGTTCACTTAGTTCTAATACGTTCATTTGTTAATACATTAACTCAATTTGGATACAAAAATACGAAACATTTTGCAATGTATCTCTATATTAAGGTATTTTTTACTGTGATAGAGGGGATATCCTTTTAAAAATATCTATCTTCGCGTCAAAATTCCTTAAAATGAAAGAATGACCATGAAGACTAAAATTTTATGTATGGCCCTGTTGGGCAGTTTATGTATGCCTCTTTGGGCACAGCAAGTGTTTGACATGACTTCTTTAGGAGTTGTTCCCGGGAAGAAAACGAATATGTCTCCTCGTGTGGAAAAAGCACTTGATAAGATTCGCAAGCAGGCAGTTTCCGGGGAAGAGGTGGTTTTACGTTTTACTCCTGGTGTCTATCATTTTTATCCGAATGATGCTGTAGAACGTGAATATTATATTTCAAATCATGATCAGACGAATCCTAAAAAAGTTGGATTAGCTTTGGAAAATTTTCAGAATCTGACTATTGAAGGAAATGGGGCAGAGTTTGTCTTTCACGGACAGATGCTTCCGGTGTCTTTGCTGCATACCTCAAATTGTACACTGAAAGATTTCAGTATTGATTTTGCTAATCCACACATTGCCCAGGTTGAAATCCTGAAAAATGAAGGAGACAAGGGGATGACATTCCGGGTTGCTCCGTGGGTTGTGTATCAGATAACAAAAGATTCTATTTTTGAAACTTATGGAGAAGGATGGAAATTGCGTCCCAGTTCAGGAATAGCTTTTGAGAAAGATACTCGCCATGTAGTGTATAATACCAGTGATTTGTTTTACTCTACTAAAGGTGTGACAAAGGTGGATAAGGATGTATTGTATGCTCCACAATGGAAAGATAAACGTCTTCAACCGGGAACGGTAGTTGCCATGCGTGCATGGGACCGGCCGACACCTGGTATTTTCTTGTCACACAACGTGAATACAACATTGAAAAATGTGAAAGTACATTATGCACAGGGAATGGGCTTGCTGGCGCAATTGTGTGAGAATATTACACTTGATGGTTTCGGCGTATGTCTGAAAGGAGAGAATGATCCGCGTTACTTCACGACTCAGGCTGATGCTACTCATTTTTCTCAGTGTAAGGGAAAAATAACGTCTACAGGAGGCTTGTATGAGGGAATGATGGATGATGCAATTAATGTGCATGGTACTTACCTGAAGGTTATCAGGCAGATTGACAGATATACATTGGTTGGTCGTTATATGCATGATCAGTCCTGGGGATTTGACTGGGGATATGTTGGTGATGAAGTACAGTTTGTTCGTTCTAAGACAATGGAAGTCGTTGGTGATACCAGTCGGATTGAACGGATTGCTCCTTTGGACAAGCCATCAGTGGAAGGAGCCCGGGAATTTGAAATACGTTTTTCCGAACCTGTTGGTGACTGGTTGACTGAAGGTGAAAGTTTTGGTATTGAAAACCTGACCTGGACTCCGGAAGTGTATTTTGCGGATAATACGATCCGTAATAATCGTGCCAGAGGATCTTTGTTCAGTACGCCAAAGAAAACAGTAGTAGAAAACAATTTGTTTGATCATACTTCAGGAACTGCTATCTTGCTTTGCGGAGACTGTAACGGATGGTATGAAACCGGAGCTTGTCGTGATGTTGTGATTCGTAAAAACCGTTTCATTAATTCGTTGACAAATATGTTCCAGTTTACGAATGCAGTCATTTCTATTTATCCGGAAATTCCTGACCTGGATCATCAGGTTGCTTATTTCCATGGTGGAAAAGCGGGAGCTATCCAGATTGTAGATAATGAGTTTGATATATTTGATGCTCCGGTTCTTTATGCCAAGTCGGTTGACGGTCTGATATTCCGAAACAATGTGATCCGTATGAATACTGATTATAAGCCTTTTCACTGGAATCAAAACCGTTTTCTTTTGGAACGTGTTAATCGAGTTGAGATTGCTGAGTAAAATTGTTTGGGTATAATCAAACGGGAAATACCTGTCAGGGCCTTTCTCTATCCTTTGTTTGTATGACTGTAAGGATGTAGAGAAAGGCCCTTATTTCGAAAAAATGATAGAAAAATAGGCTGCATTTAATTATTTTGTTAACTTTGGGGCATTTCTGATTTATGGAAGACATGAAAGTTATAATCTTACAAACTGATATTAGTTGGGCGAATCCCAAGGCCAATGTGCAGAAAGTGGATGAAATGTTCGCCCGTTGTGGGGAAGCTGATTTATTTGTGCTGCCCGAGATGTTTTCTACAGGTTTTTGTACCCGGCCGGAAGGAATAGCAGAACCTGTGGGGAGTGATACACTTCTATGGATGAAACAAAAAGCTGCAGAACTGAATGCTGCTTTAGCCGGGAGCATAGCAGTAGAGGAAAACAGACATTTTTACAACCGATTTTATTTTGTTCATCCGGATGGACAGGTACAATGGTATGATAAAAAACATTTGTTTACCTATGGTGGAGAGCACAAGTCTTTCACGGCAGGTGCTGAAAGGGTTATTGTAAATTTCCGGGGTGTACGGATTTTATTACAGGTTTGCTATGATCTTCGTTTTCCGGTCTGGGCGCGAAATCGTAAAGATTACGACATGATTCTTTACGTAGCAAGCTGGCCGACTCCAAGAGTTGACGCATGGAACATCCTTTTACGGGCAAGGGCGATTGAAAATCAATGTTATGTAGTTGCCGTTAATCGGGTAGGAGAAGATCCTGCATGTCAATATTGTGGGGGAAGTGCCGTGATAGATCCGTACGGACATACATTAGCAGCTTGTGAAGATAACAAATCTTGTACGGCTGAAGCAACTATTGATATGGATGTACTTGAGGCATTCAGGAAAAAATTCCCTGTACTTGACGATGCCGATCCTTATCAAATCTTATAATCTATACAGAATTAACATACCTTCTATAATTATGATGAACAATCCAGATAAACTTTTATTATTGGGAGACCAGGCGATAGCTTTAGGAGCTATCCATGCTGGTATTTCGGGAGTTTATGCCTATCCTGGCACTCCTTCTACAGAGATTACCGAATATATTCAAGATTCTCCTTTGGCTCAGGAACGCAAATTACATAGTACTTGGTGCACCAATGAAAAGACGGCTATGGAAGCTGCACTGGGCGTTTCCTATGTGGGTGGTCGTGCTTTGGTATGTATGAAGCACGTAGGTATGAATGTGTGTGCTGATGCTTTTGTTAATTCAGCTATAACTGGTGTCAATGGTGGTATTGTGGTATTGGCAGCTGATGATCCTTCCATGCACTCATCTCAGAATGAACAGGACTCTCGTTTTTATGGTAAGTTTGCTATGATTCCTATGCTGGAACCTTCTTCCCAACAGGAAGCCTATGATATGATGGAAGGTGCTTTTCGATTGTCGGAAGAAAAGAAATTGCCGGTATTGATGCGTATTACAACTCGTATGGCTCATTCGCGGGCTGCGGTGACAGTGAAACAAAACTTTTTGGAGGTTACCCGAACCGGACGTCCTTCTGTTCCTGCAGACTGGGTACTGTTACCGGGTAATGCACGTCGTCGGTATTTGGAGGTAATCGAAGTTCAGCCCCAATTAATGGCACTGTCAGAGTCTTCTCCATATAATCTTTACATGCAGGGAAAAGAGAAGATGGCTGAAAAAGGAATTATAGCATGTGGTATCGGATATAATTATGTAATGGAAAATTTTCCGGAAGGTTGTCCTTATCCACTCTTGAAGATTTCGCAATATCCGCTTCCTGTTGAGAAAATAGCAGCATTGGCAGCTTCTTGCAGAGAAATCTTGGTGGTAGAAGACGGTCAGCCTTTTGTCGAAGAACAGCTGAAAGGTATTTTACCGTCTGCTTATCAGGTTAAAGGCCGTCTGAGTGGAGATCTTCCCCGTACAGGCGAGTTGAATCCGGACAATGTTCGGCTGGCTTTGGGGATGTCTGTTACACAAGTTTATGCTCCTGCAAAACAAGTCGTTTCCCGGCCGCCTGCTTTATGTAATGGGTGTGGACACAGAGACGTCTATGATGCTTTAAACAAAGTTGTGGCTGAATATCCGGATGCCAAGATTTTTGGAGATATTGGCTGCTATACATTGGGAGCTCTTCCTCCTTTCCGTTCATTGGCTAGTTGTGTCGATATGGGAGCTTCTATAACAATGGCCAAGGGAGCTGCAGATGCAGGTTTGTTTCCTGCAATTGCTGTTATTGGTGACTCAACCTTTACCCATTCTGGTATGACGGGCCTGTTGGATGCCGTTAATGACCGGGCCAATATAACTGTGGTAATTTCAGATAATCTCACCACAGCCATGACGGGAGGACAGGATTCTGCCGGCACTAATAAGTTTGAAGCTATTTGTCTGGGACTGGGAGTTGAACCGGAGCATGTACGCGTAGTTGTGCCTTTGCCGAAAAATATGGATGAAATAACTCGGATTATTCGGGAAGAAATAGAATACAATGGGGTTTCTGTAATCATTCCGCGCCGTGAATGTATGCAGACTTTGAATCGTAAGTTGAAACAGAAAAGAGCAGAGAAAAAATGAAAACAGACATCATACTTTCTGGAGTAGGAGGACAGGGAATCCTCTCCATTGCAACCATTATCGGAGAAGCAGCGACACGCATGGGGCTTACATTAAAACAGGCAGAAGTACATGGAATGAGCCAGCGTGGTGGGGATGTACAGTCTAATTTACGTCTGTCTGACGGACCGATTGCTTCCGACCTGATTCCATTGGGAAGTGCTGATCTGATATTGTCTCTTGAACCGATGGAAGCCTTGCGTTATTTACCTTATTTGTCGCAGGAAGGCTGGATTATTACCTCTTCTGCTCCATTCAAGAATATTCCGAACTATCCGGATGAAGCCTGTTTGCAGGAAGAACTGAAGTCTCAGCCACATGTTGTCGCTTTGGACGTTGAATCTCTGGCACGTGAGAATCAGGTACCGAAGTCAGCGAATGTTATTTTATTGGGAGCGGCAGCAGCTTTTCTGAAAATTCTGGATGTAGAAACGTTGCGTGCAAGTGTAGGACGGATCTTTGCATCGAAAGGAGAAGCTGTTGTGGAAATGAATAACCGTGCGTTTAATATCGGTTATGAGTATGTGAAAGGACTTAATGAAAAATCAGAATGAGCAAGGTTTTTAATGAAGATCTGGTAGCTTCTGTTGCCAGAGAAATGAAAGTAGCAGACTTGCAGAATGCAACAATTGGAGACATTTTGCTGGTTGCTTCCCGGTTGGAGGAACTGACTGGAATTCCTTTTATCCGGATGGATCAGGGCTCTCCGGGTTTGCCGGCCAATCGGATTGGTATAGAAGCAGAAAAAGCTGCACTGGATAAAGGACTGGGTGCACAATATCCGGCAGCTGCAGGAGTTCCGGAGTTAAAGGAAGCAGCATCTCGTTTTGTGAAAGCTTTTATTGACATTGATATCTCACCTCGTGCTTGTTTGCCGACAACGGGTTCAGTGGCAGCCTCATTCGGTGCGTTTATTGCATGCACCCAGCGCATTCCGGGAAAAGACAAAGTCCTGTTCATTGATCCTGGTTTCCCGATCCAGAAGTCACAGTTGCGTATCTTGGGCATTCGCTGGAAACTGTTTGATATTCATGATTTTCGCGGACAGGCATTGCGTGATAAGATGGAAGGATATCTTAAAGACGGTGATATTGCTGCCATTGTCTATTCTAATCCCAATAACCCGGCATGGATTTGCCTGGAAGAAGAAGAACTGAAGATTATCGGTGAGTTGGCAACAAAATATGATGCGGTAGTCATGGAAGATCAGGCATATTTCTGTATGGACTTCCGTCATCCTTTCGGTCGTCCGTATCAGGCTCCTTTTGTGCCTACGGTAGCCCGTTATACGGATAATTACATTTTGATGCTTTCCGCTTCGAAAATATTCAGTTATGCAGGCCAGCGTATCGCTTTAGCCTGTGTGTCCGATAAATTGTTTGATAAGCAATATCCGGCTTTAGCTGAGCGTTATGAAGATTCGGGTGTGTTCGGACCGACTTTCATCGCTTCAATTATGTATATGATTACTTCCGGATGTACGGCAACTACGCAGTATGGAATGGCGGAAATGTTGAACCGCTCCGTAGATGGAACTATTAACTTTGTGGAGGATACCCGTGAGTATGAACGGAGGGCAGCTCGCATGAAGAAGATCTTTACGGACAATGGTTTTACAATTGTATATGATCATGATGTGACTCAACCTGTTGGTGATGGCTTCTTCTTTACACTTGGTTATCCCGGTATGACTGGAGGAGAGTTGCTTTGTGAACTGATGTATTATGGAGTAAGCAGCATTTCGCTTTCAACAACCGGTAGTGAACAACAGGGAGTTCGAGCCTGTACTTCCCGGATGCGTGAAGAACTTTATCCGATTCTTGAGGAACGTATGAAAGCTTTCCATGAAGATCACCTTTGATAATAACGCTTTTTAATTAACGAAAACTATGATTTGGAACACGAATAAGGAATGTATGTCTCGCGAACAAATGCGTGAATTGCAGGGAAAACGTTTGCAGAAATTGGTGACATACGTTTATCATAATGTACCTTTTTACCGTTCACGAATGCAGGAGATGGATTTGTCGCCTGATGATATTCGTACGATTGATGATATTGTAAAACTTCCGTTTACGACCAAACAGGATTTGAGAGACAATTATCCGTATGGCCTGCAGGCTGCGCCCCCTTCTGAAATTGTGCGGGTGCATGCCTCTTCTGGAACTACAGGAAATCCGACGATTGTGGGTTATACGCGTCGGGACCTTTCTATCTGGTCAGAAGTTATGTCGCGTTGTCTTTCTGCGTATGGAGTGACACGTGATGACACTTTTTCCGTAAGTTATGGATATGGTCTTTTCACGGGAGGTCTGGGAGCGCATTATGGTGTGGAGAATCTGGGTGCTACGGTGATTCCGGCTTCTACGGGAAATACGGAAAAGCATGTGCGCTTGATTCGCGATCTCCATATTACGGGAATTGCCTGTACACCTTCGTATGCCCTTTATCTGGCAGAGGTCGTGGAAAAGATGGGAATAAAGAAAGAAGAACTCGGTTTGCGTATCGGAGCTTTCGGAGCTGAGCCGTGGACAGAAAATATGCGGCAGGAAATCCAGGAACGTCTTGGACTGAAAGGATATAACATTTACGGCTTAAGTGAAATCATGGGACCGGGCGTTTCGTATGAGTGTCAGGAACAGCATGGCTCACATATTAATGAAGATCATTTCTTCCCGGAAATAATTGACCCTGAGACCCTGGAACCTCTTCCATATGGAAAAACGGGCGAACTGGTGTTTACTACTTTGACGAAAGAAGGAATGCCTTTGCTCCGTTATCGGACGAAAGACTTAACCTCATTGATGGACGGAGAATGTCCTTGTGGGCGGACGAATGTACGCATGACGCCTATTATGGGACGAAGTGATGATATGCTGATTATCCGGGGTATCAATGTATTCCCGTCGCAAGTGGAAAGCGTAATTCTGGGTATGAAGGAATTTGAACCGCAATATTTGCTGGTTGTTGATCGTGTAAATAATCTGGATACGCTTCAGGTGCAGGTGGAAGTGCGGAAAGACTTCTTTACGGACGATATGGGAGCTATGTTGAACCTGAAGAAGACCTTGTCAGACAAGCTGAAAAGTGTCTTGTCTATCAGTGCTGATGTGAAGCTGATGGAGCCGAACAGTATTGTCCGGAGTCAGGGTAAATCAAAACGTGTATGGGATAAGCGTGTATTGGTATAATCTACAAAATGAGGAGTGTATGACAATTAAACAGTTATCAGTTTTCTTGGAAAACAAGACCGGAAGAATTAATGATGTCGTTCGTACATTGGGGCAATATGGAATCAATATGCATGCATTCAGTATGGCTGAATCTGCAGACTTTGGTATTTTGCGTCTGATTGTATCGGATGTAGACAAGGCTGTGGAAGTGCTTCGTGAACGTGATTTTGCGGTCATGTCTACAGACGTAGTTTGTCTGAGTTGTGCCAATGTACCGGGTGCTTTGGCTACTGTTCTGGAATATCTGGCAGCAGAACAGATTTTCATTGAGTATATGTATGCATTTGCGCAGAATGATCGCGCTCATGTAGTCATCAAGCCGAATGACATGCAGCGTTGTATAAAGGTTCTTCAGGAACATCATTGTGATGTATTGACCCGGGACCGGCTGTAATTTCTTACCATGAAAAATATACCCGGAAGGTAAAGTCTTGTTGTGAGACTTGCTTTCCGGGTATATTGTTTATGTTTGTTAGAACAGACTCCAGGAAACGGTTAAGCCCGCCATAACGATAGCTACCATGCTCATCAGTTTGATAAGGATATTAAGGCTGGGACCTGAGGTGTCTTTGAAAGGATCACCGACTGTATCTCCTACTACCGTTGCCCGATGAACTTCGCTTCCTTTTCCGCCAAAGTTGCCTTCTTCTACAAATTTCTTGGCATTGTCCCAGGCGCCTCCTGCATTAGCCATGAAAATAGCAAGAACAAATCCGGAGGAAAGTCCTCCAACCAGCAGACCTATTACTCCCGGTACGCCGAAGATCAGTCCGGTAGCAATAGGAGCGATGATTGCCAGCAGAGATGGAAATACCATTTCATGCTGTGCTCCCCGGGTGGAAATTTGTACGCATCGGGCATAATCCGGTTCTGCTTTTCCTTCCAGAATACCTTTGATTTCACGGAACTGACGACGTACTTCTTCAACCATGTGAGCGGCTGCACGTCCTACCGCATTCATGGTCAGACCGCAGAAAAGGAAAGCCATCATACTTCCAATGAACATGCCGGAAAGTACTTTCGGATTCATCAAGGTAACATCATAATACATCATAAAGTCAGTGAAACTGGCTTCATGGATAGGAACCTGGATTCCGCCTGGAAGATCAAGAACCGTATTTCCCAGACGTTCCAGCCCGATACGGATTTCTTCAATGTAAGAGGCGAGCAAAGCCAGTCCGGTCAGAGCTGCAGAACCAATGGCAAATCCTTTGCCTGTGGCTGCAGTTGTGTTGCCCAGTGAATCCAGAGCATCGGTCCGTTTTCTAACTTCTTCTCCCAATCCGCTCATTTCTGCATTTCCTCCGGCATTGTCGGCAATCGGGCCATAAGCGTCGGTTGCCAGTGTGATTCCCAGAGTGGAGAGCATACCTACAGCTGCAATACCGATGCCGTAAAGACCCATGCCGATGTTTGAGAAGTCAAATCCGGATGCGAGCCAGTAAGAAAGGATGATTCCGGCTACGACGGAAAGTACAGGAATTGTAGTAGAAATCATACCCAGTCCGATTCCGGAAATAATCACGGTTGCCGGACCGGTCTTTCCGCTTTCCGAAAGCTTCTGCGTCGGTTTGTATGATTGTGAAGTGTAATATTCTGTGGAGCGGCCGATCACTATTCCTACAATCAGTCCGATAACAACAGCCAGTGACAGATTAATCCAGTTATTGATTCCCAGAAGCCAGAGGATCAGGAAGGTCGCAACGACAATCAGTGCCGAACTCAGATTGGTTCCAAATCCCAGGGCATTCAGCAAATCTCTCATACTGGCATCTTCCTTAGTGCGGACGGAGAAGATACCGATGATGGAAAGTACAATGCCTACTGCTGCAATCAGCATGGGGGCAATGACAGCTTTGAATTGCATTTCTGTGTCTCCGGTTCCAATGAATGTAGCAGCTCCTAGTGCTGCTGTTGCCAGGATGGAACCACAATATGATTCGTAAAGGTCTGCACCCATACCTGCTACGTCACCAACATTGTCTCCCACATTGTCAGCGATGGTGGCCGGGTTACGCGGATCGTCTTCCGGAATGCCGGCTTCAACTTTTCCCACCAGATCTGCTCCCACATCTGCAGCTTTGGTATAAATACCTCCTCCTACACGGGCAAACAAGGCCTGGGTGGAAGCTCCCATACCGAAAGTCAGCATGGTGGTTGTAATGATGCAAAGTTTGGATGTCGGATTCAAGGCATCAGCCGGGATGCACTTTTCAAGTAAGAGGTACCAGAAAGAAATGTCAAACAGGCCCAGTCCGACAACTACCAGTCCCATGACGGCACCACTTCTGAAGGCTACTCTAAGTCCTTTGTTCAGAGAATTGCGGGCGGCATTGGCCGTACGTGCAGAAGCATACGTTGCTGTTTTCATGCCCAGATATCCGGAAAGTCCGGAAAAGAATCCTCCGGTCAGAAAGGCTACCGGTACCCAATGATTCTGCAAATTGAATCCATACGCCATGACGGCGAAAAGGATAACCAGTCCGACAAAGACCCAGGTAACAACTTTGTATTGCTGCTTCAGATACGACATCGCACCCTGACGGACGTGCGAGGCAATTTTTGCCATGATGGGAGTACCTTCACTTTCTCTCATCATCTGTTTGTAAAAATAACCGGCCAGTGCCAATGCCAGCAGTGAGGCGGCCGGTACCATCCAGAATAAGTATGTTTCCATAAGATTTATGATTAAGTAGTTAATTCTCAAAGATAAGCAAGAACAATGGAAAAACGAAATGGTCTGCGCTAAAATAATGGAAAAATGCTTTAGAATATTTGTTTGTTCAAAAAGAAATATAATATGCTTTATAATTGTAATATTTATTCATTTCTACTTGATTTTATATCAATATGACTAAAAATTAAGGTGTATTATTTCTTATTGTGAATATCAATACTTATATTTGCCTCCGTTTGTAAAGAAAAAGATTGAAAACGATGATTTACGACATGGATATGTTGAAGGCATTCTATGCCTCTTATGCGGCCAAAGTAAATCTGGCTGCCGGGAAGTTGGGAAGACCCATGACTTTAACTGAAAAGATTTTGTATGCCCATTTATATGAAGAAGGCATTCAGACGATTTATCGGAGAGGAGAAGATTATGTCAATTTCCGCCCTGATCGTGTTGCGATGCAAGATGCTACGGCGCAGATGGCTCTGCTGCAGTTTATGAATGCCGGCAAGTCATGTTCAGCTGTGCCTGCTACGGTACATTGTGATCATCTGATACAGGCCTGTAAGGGAGTTGGCAGTGATCTGCCTGCGGCTTGCGAGGCCAATAAGGAAGTATATGACTTTCTGCGTAGCGTGGCCGAGAAGTATGGCATTGGCTTTTGGAAGCCGGGAGCAGGTATTATTCATCAGGTAGTGCTGGAGAATTATGCTTTTCCCGGAGGAATGATGGTAGGAACTGATTCACATACCCCGAATGCCGGCGGGCTCGGCATGATTGCCATTGGAGTCGGAGGAGCAGATGCGGTAGACGTGATGGCGGGAATGGAATGGGAACTCAAGATGCCGAAACTGATCGGAGTCCGCCTGACCGGACGTCTGAACGGATGGGCTTCTCCGAAGGATGTAATCCTGAAGCTGGCAGGAATACTTACGGTCAAGGGAGGAACGAATGCTGTAATTGAATATTTTGGCGAAGGTGCGTCCTCTTTGTCGGCTACGGGAAAGGCTACCATTTGTAACATGGGAGCTGAGGTCGGAGCCACTACGTCAGTTTTTCCTTTTGACGACGAAATGGATCGCTATCTCTGTGCTACCGGCCGTGAAGAGATTGCGGTATTGGCCCGTGCCAATGCTGCTTGTCTGAAGGCAGACCCTGAAGTTGAGGCCGATCCGGAAACTTATTACGACCGGATCATTGACATTAATCTGTCGGAACTGGAACCTTATCTGAACGGACCGTTTACGCCTGATGCAGCTTGTCCTGTATCAGACTTTGCGGAGAAAGTGAAAAAGAACGGCTACCCGCAGCGTATGGAGGTGGGGCTGATCGGATCGTGTACGAACTCTTCTTATCAGGATCTGAGCCGTGCTGCTTCCCTGGCCCGCCAGGTTAAGGCTAAAGGATTGAAGATGGCGGCTCCGCTGATCATCAATCCCGGTTCAGAGCAAGTGTATTGCACCCTGAAGCGTGATGGAATGATTGCGGATTTTGAAGCAGTGGGCGGAGTAATTATGACAAATGCCTGTGGTCCCTGTATCGGCCAGTGGAAGCGGGAGACAGACGATCCGGCCCGTCCGAATTCCATCGTGACTTCGTTTAACCGGAATTTTGCCAAACGTGCAGACGGCAATCCGAATACACATGCTTTTGTTGCTTCTCCGGAAATAGCCATGGCTTTTGCCATTGCTGGTGATTTGTGCTTTAACCCACTGACGGATACTTTGGTTGCTTCAAACGGAGAGCGGGTGAAATTGGATCCTCCTGTGGGAGAAACGTTACCTGTTGACGGGTTTACCGTGGATGACAACGGTTATGTAGCTCCTTCGGCCGACGGAGGAAAGGTGGAAGTCAGCATTCGTCCTGACTCCCGGCGCCTGCAGAAGCTGGAGCCTTTTGCTCCCTGGGATGGCAATGATTTTCTGGAGATGCCGTTGCTGATCAAGACACAGGGGAAATGTACGACCGACCATATTTCCATGGCCGGGCCGTGGCTGCGCTTCCGCGGACATCTGGAAAATATATCCGACAATATGCTGATGGGAGCGGTCAATGCTTTCAACTGTCAGACGAATCGGGTATGGAATCGTCTTTCCGGAGCTTATGAGGCCGTTTCTGCGGTGGCCAAGCAATATAAGGCACGAGGTATTTCCTCCATTGTCGTTGCAGAAGAGAATTATGGAGAAGGTTCCAGCCGGGAGCATGCTGCCATGGAACCCCGTTATCTGAACGTACGGGTTATTCTGGCAAAGAGCTTTGCCCGTATTCATGAAACTAATTTGAAGAAGCAGGGGATGCTGGCACTGACTTTCCGGAATAAGGAAGACTATGATAAGGTGCAGGAACACGACCGTATTTCTGTGCTTGGACTGAATCAGTTTGCTCCGGGAAAACCATTGTATGTTATCTTGAAACATCAGGACGGAACTACGGAAACATTTGAAGCCTTACATACTTACAATGAAATGCAGATCCGCTGGTTCAAGGCCGGGTCTGCCTTGAATACCATCCGTGCAAAGGAATGAACTTGTATCACTGAATAAAAGAACGAATGATGAGCAAAGTATATATAAAAGACGGACAGTTGTGTGTACCCGACCGGGTGACTGTTCCTTATATTGAAGGAGATGGCGTGGGAGCCGAAATTACTCCGGTGTGTCAGAGAATTGTAAACGCGGCAGTTGAACTGGCTTATCTGGGCAAGCGTTCCATCGAATGGAAAGAGGTGCTGGCTGGAGGAAAAGCTTTTCAGCAGACTGGAGAATGGCTTCCGGAAGCAACGATGGAAGCATTTCGTGAATATCTGGTCGGTATCAAAGGACCGCTTACCACTCCGGTGGGAGGAGGCATCCGTTCGTTGAATGTAGCACTGCGGCAGACGCTCGACCTGTATGTCTGCCTGCGTCCGGTCCGCTGGTTTCGGGGAGTGGTTTCTCCTGTCAAGGCTCCTGAAAAAGTCAACATGCATATTTTCCGTGAAAATACGGAAGATATTTATGCAGGGATCGAATGGGAACAGGGAACTCCTGAAGCCCGGAAATTCTATCAGTTTCTGCATGAAGAGATGGGAGTCAGCAAAGTGCGTTTTCCGGAGACTTCTTCATTTGGAGTCAAGCCGGTATCAGTGGAAGGAACCCGCCGTCTGGTCCGTGCGGCCATTGCCTACGCTGTTCAGCACAAGCTTCCTTCCGTGACTCTGGTTCACAAAGGGAATATTATGAAGTTTACGGAAGGAGGTTTCAAGCGCTGGGGATATGAAGTGGCTGAGACTGAATTTGCTTCCCAGACCTTTACCATGAATCAATATGAAAAAATAAAGGCGGAGCTGGGAGAGGAGTCGGCCAAGGCAGCAGTCGGCAAAGCGATCAATGAAGGAAAGGTTATTGTAAAAGACTGCATTGCGGATGCATTCCTGCAGAATACGCTGCTCATGCCGGAAGAATATTCAGTCATTGCTACCCTGAACCTGAATGGAGATTATATATCCGACCAGCTGGCTGCCATGGTGGGCGGCATTGGAATTGCTCCGGGAGCGAACATCAATTACCAGACAGGACATGCCATCTTTGAAGCTACTCACGGAACGGCGCCGAACATTGCCGGAAAGAATGTCGTTAATCCCTGTTCGCTTCTGCTGTCGTCTGTGATGATGCTGGAATATCTGGGCTGGAAGGAAGCGGCTTGCCTGATTACGGATGCCATTGAAAAGGCCTTTGCGCTGGGAGAGGCTACGCCTGATCTGGCACGTTTTATGCCCGAAGGGAAACCGTTGGGTACGGATGAATTCGGAAAACGCATCGTAGAACTGTTGTAAAAGAAAAGAATCATGAAGAAGGAATACATTGTATATAAGTTATCGGAATGTGCCAAACAGGCGTGCCGGATTGACAATGAACTTTTCACGAAGTTTAATGTCAAGCGCGGGCTCCGCAATGAAGACGGTACGGGCGTATTGGTCGGACTGACCAAGATCGGTAATGTCGTGGGATATGAGCGCACGGAAAAAGGACTGAAGCCGATTCCCGGAAAGTTGTTTTACCGGGGATATGATCTGGATGATATCGCTCATGCACTGCTGAAAGAAAAGCGGTTCGGCTTTGAGGAAGTGGCCTATCTGCTTTTGTCGGGTGAATTGCCGGACAGTGAGCAGCTGGACGCTTTTAAGGAACTGATCAATGACAACATGGCTCTCGACAAGAAAACAACCATGAACATTATTGATCTGGAGGGACAGAACATCATGAACATTCTGGCGCGGAGTGTGCTCGAGATGTACACGTTTGATCCCAATCCCGATGACATCTCGCGTGACAATTTGATGCGTCAGTCCATTGAACTGATCTCCAAGTTCCCTACTATCATTGCTTATGCTTACAGCATTTACCGTCACAGCATGCACGGACGTTCACTGCATATCCGTCATCCTCACGAGAACCTTTCACTGGCAGAAAATTTTCTGTATATGATCAAGAAGGAATATACGCCGCTGGAAGCCCGTATGCTTGATCTCCTGCTGGTGCTCCAGGCTGAGCACGGGGGAGGTAACAACTCTACTTTTACGGTGCGTGTCACCAGTTCCACCCGGACGGATACTTACTCAAGTATCGCAGCCGGCATCGGTTCATTGAAGGGACCTTTACACGGGGGAGCCAATATTCAGGTGGTCAAAATGTTCCATCACCTGAAGGAAGTCATCTCAGACTGGACGAATGTAGATGAGATTGATACTTATCTGATCCGGATGCTGAACAAGGAAGCCTACGACGGAAGCGGACTGATTTACGGCATCGGTCATGCAGTGTATACGATTTCCGATCCGCGTTCTGTCTTGTTGAAGGAACTGGCCGGTGAGCTGGTGGCAGAAAAGGGTTGTGAGAAAGAGTTTGCTTTCTTGGAGCTGGTTGAACAGCGGGCTATCGAATGTTTCAAGCGGGTGAAGGGAACCAAAAAGCAGGTTTGTTCGAATGTTGATTTTTATTCCGGCTTCATTTATGAAATGATGGGACTTCCTCCCGAAATCTATACGCCGCTGTTTGCCATGGCCCGTATCGTAGGATGGACGGCTCATCGCATTGAGGAACTGAACTTCGAGGGCCGCCGCATCATTCGTCCGGCTTACAAGAACGTGCTTGAAGAAGTGGTTTACCATCCGCTTGAGGAGCGGTAAAATCAATATGTTTTTCCTGCAAACTGACGGAGAATCGGTGGATTTTACGTAAGTTTGCAGGCATGAAACAAGTGATATCGATGAACTCAGCCTTGCGGCTGGAAATAGCAGATTTTCTTCGGGAACTGGAAATGCCCCTGACCCTGGAGTTTGAAGGCTGCGATGAGCATTGCCGGTATTTTTATTTTTCCCGTCCGAAGCATTCCACAACCTTGTTTGTCATATCAGATGACGGAGCAGGCAACTGGCAGGTGATGATCGACGGCCTGGCTTCTTATGAGGATTATCGCTTCTTTCCCTATCTGGCGGACTGTCTGCGAATCCATTTGCAGGCAGAAGTGGAAGGCCTGGAGGACGGAAAGACTCTCTATCAGCATTTTGACGAAGAATGGATCAGCCTGTGTATCGGTGAGGAGATTGCCTGGCTGAAGGCTACGCTTTCTCTCGTTCCCCGGTATTATCTGGAGTTTCCTGTGATAGAAAACACGTATGTTTCTCTCGATATTTTGTCCCGTTTCGGAGTGAATCTGTATTCTTCCACTCCCCGTATCTACGGCTATGTACAGTATCTGCTGCGCCATGGATTGCTCCCTCATGCACTGCCTGATGCATCTTGTGTTCCGCCTGGAGTGACGGATGATGGAGAAGTGGAGGTAGATGTTCCCCAGCATGTACCGGTCGGAAAGGTGAAATCCTGGCAGACTGACGGTGCCGAGACCTGGGAGAGCTTTTCACGCGAGGACGTGGAACTCCTGTTGCAGCTGGCTGAAGGTTACAGGCAGGGCAAAGAAGTGGCCGGAGTGGTGCTGAACGATATCGGAACCCTGTATCAGGAAGGTGTCGGTATTCCGGTTGACAAGCACCAGGCCGAGTATTGGTTCCGACAGGCAATTTCGGCCGGCGACCGGATGTATGCCCCTTCCAATCTGGGCGATCTGTACAGAAAAGGAGGCCCCGGTTTTCCTGTATCCTTACCTTTGGCGATGCAGGCTTACAGATTGTCGGAAGATCCCTATGCCCATTATCGGATCGGGCAGGCTTATGAAGAAGGATGGAATGGAGATCCGGATCCGGAAAAGGCATTCTATTGGTACCGGAAGGCTGCGGATGAAGGACATCATCTGGCTATCCGGCGCTTGCGGAAGGCAGATGGGGAAGAAGAATAAGGACGGTCAGCAGATATTTACAGGTATTATCCGGATGAAACTGCAGACAATTCAGCTGTTTCGTCTGGAGAAATTTTTTGTATCGTGCTGGTGAAACTTTTGTTTCCACTAGGTGGAACTTCTGTTTTCTGCTGGTGGAACTTTTATTTTCACCTGGTGGAACTTTTGTTTTCTCTCGGTGGAACTTTTGTTTTCTCTCGGTGAAACTCCAGTTTCGGCTGCCTGAAACTGGAGTTTCGTGCGGTGGAAACAGAAATTTTATTCAGTGAAATCATTGCATTTTGCCGGAAAAACGGAGGCAGTTGACCGGATGAAGAAGAAAAAGACAGAGGCTGTTTCAGTTCATATATCCTGAGACAGCCTCTGTCTTTTATATCGAAATATTCCCGGATATCCTTTTCCGTGCAGATGATCCGTGGAGGAAATCCGTCAGATGATCTCGATTCCCTGCTGGCGGCAGAGTTCCAGACCTACATCCTTCAGCTTGAACTTCTGTATTTTTCCGCTTCCGGTCATGGGGAATTCCTTGACAAAGAAAATGTATTTCGGAATTTTGTAACGGGCAATTTTTCCCTGGCAGAATTCGCGTACATCAAATTCATTGAGACTGCATCCTTCATGCAGGATAATGAATGCCCCGACAGCTTCTCCGTATTTCTTTGACGGGATTCCGGCCACCTGAACATCCTTGATGGCGGGCATCTGGTAAAGAAACTCTTCAATTTCGCGCGGGTAGATGTTTTCTCCTCCCCGGATGATCATGTCTTTGATACGTCCGGTGATCCGGTAATTGCCGTTTTCGTCTTTTACACCCAGGTCTCCTGAATGCAGGAATCCGTTCTTGTCGATGACTTCAGCCGTAGCTTCCGGGTTCTTGTAGTAACCTTTCATGGTATTGTAGCCGCGGTTGCACATTTCTCCCTGCACACCGACGGGGCATTCTTCACCTGTTTCAGGGTCGATGACCTTTACTTCCGTAAATTCAAAGTCACGTCCGACGGTTGTGTAGCGCACTTCGGCCGGGTCGTCAATACGGGTATGTGTCATACCGGGAGAGGCTTCCGTCAGTCCATATACACTGGTGACCTTCATAAACATCTTTTCTTCAACCTGCTTCATGAGTTCTACCGGACAGAGAGATCCGGCCATGATGCCGGTGCGCAGGCAGGAGAGATCGAACATGTCGAACATGGGATGATGGAGTTCGGCAATAAACATGGTGGGAACTCCGTACAGAGCTGTACACCGTTCCTTGTGGATGGATGCCAGAACCAGCAGCGGGTCGAATCGTTCTACCATTACTTCTGTACATCCGTGGGTCAGACAGTTCATTGTGGCGAGCACTACACCGAAGCAGTGGAAGAGCGGCACGCAGACGCAAAGTTTGTCATCTGCCGTGAATTTCATGTGTTCGCCCGTCAGGAAACCATTGTTGGCGATGTTGTAGTGTGTCAGCATTACTCCCTTGGGGAATCCGGTAGTTCCCGATGTGTATTGCATGTTCACGGTATCGTGACAGCTTACTTTCTTCTTGGCTTCTTCCAGTTTTTCGTCATCAATGTTCTTTCCCAGCAGCAGGATTTCTGCCGTGTTATACATGCCGCGGTATTTTTCCTGTCCGATATAGATTACGTTGCGCATGTAAGGGAAGCGCTTGCTCTTCAGGTGTCCGCGCTGGAAGGTCTTGAGTTCGGGCAGCATGGTGTACGTCATGTCAACGAAACTGCTGTCTTTTTCTCCGTCCACGATACACAGGGTGTGCATATCCGAGTTCTGGCAGAGATATTCCAGTTCGGCCTGTTTGTAGTTGGTGTTTACCGTAACGGCTACGGCACCGATCTTGGCACATGCATAGAGGAATGTCAGCCAGTCGGGTACATTCCGTGCCCAGATACCGACATGGGTTCCTTTTTCCACGCCGATGCTCAGCAGGCCTTTTGCCAGGTTATCTACTCGTTCGTTAAACTGTTTCCAGGTAAACCGCAGGTTGCGGTCGGAGTAAACAATGTATTCTTTGTCGGGAGTGGTTGCAGCCCAGTGTTCAAGCCAGTCTCCCAAAGTACGTTCTGATAATTGCATCATAGTCTGTTTCTTTAGATGGGAGTATAGATGACGGCCAGAATGCGGGCAGACTGTCCTTCAAAAGCATGTACATGGTGAGGTACGATGGAGTCATAATAGATTGTATCGCCTTTCTCAAGTACATAGACCGATTTTCCGTAATTGATTTCCAAAACTCCTTCCAGCACCATGATGAATTCTTCTCCTTCGTGTGCGGAAAGGGTAAATCCGTTTTCCGGATTCGGATCGATGTCAATGACAAACGGCTCCATGTGACGGTCTGTTTTGCTTCTTGACAAAGAATGGTAATGAAGGTTCTGACGTGCATCAGGGGAGTTGTTGGAGAAACTGATCGTGTCATCTGCTTCTCCGCATCGGCAGACTACCGGTCCGTTTTCATTGGGCTGGTCGTCGAGGAAAGTTCCGAGACGTACTCCCAATGCCCGTGCGATTTTTACGAGTGGAGCCAGTGAAGGTATGTTGATATTCTGTTCAATGCTTTCAATCTGTTCTTTGGACAGTCCTGTACGTTCTGCCAGTTCTTCAAGAGTAATTTCCTGAGCGGTTCTCAGTGCTTTTATTTTTTCTCCGATAATCTTTGTGCAGTCCATAGTTGAATCTTTTTTTAGTGTTCTGAATTAATTAAGAACTTTTTTGACAAGTTCAGCTGCAAATATAATCAATCTTTAAGAAAACCATAGGGAATCTCTTTATTTTTGTTACTGAAGTTGTACCTTTGCCGTGTTTTTTAGGAATAGACAAATGAAAGAAGCATTTATAAAACTCCATCTCTCGGTCCTGATAGCCGGGGGAACCGGTATATTTGGCCGGTTGATATCATTGAATGAAGGTTTGCTGGTGTGGTATCGCATGTTATTGGCAACGCTGATTTTTTATGTTGTTCTGATCATGCTGAAGAAATTGCATCGCGTACCTTGGCATGATATGAAGCGTATTGCTTCCGTGGGCCTGTTGCTGGCCGCTCACTGGCTGTTCTTTTACGGAAGTATCAAGGCTTCCAATGTATCTATCGGGGTGGTCTGTCTTTCGTTGATGAGCTTTTTCACGGCTTTGTTTGAGCCGCTGATCAACCGTCACCGGGTTTCCTGGCGGGAAATGCTGTTCAGCCTGCTAGGGGTGTTGGGGATTTTTCTGATCTTTAATTTTGACACCCGTTATCGGGCAGGTATCGGGATGGGAGTCGTTTCATCGGCACTGGCCTCTCTTTTCACCATCTGTAACAAGAAGGTATCAGCCGGCTATCCGGCCAGTACCATGCTGCTTTATGAAATGGGAGGAGGTTTTCTGGGGCTGATCTGCATCTTACCGGTTTATTTATATTTTTTCCCGGTTGCCAGTATACTGCCGGCGATGAATGACTGGATTTATTTGCTGCTCTTTGCTTCCGTATGCACGGTATGGCTTTATATACTTCAGATTCAGGTGCTGAAGCAGATTTCGGCTTTCACTTTCAACCTGACCTATAACCTGGAGCCTATTTACAGCATTATAGGAGCAATGATTCTGTTTGGTGAGGCCCGCGACCTGAACTTCAGTTTTTATATCGGCCTGGGACTGATTTTTATGTCTGTGGTGTTACAGAGTCTCAATGTCTTGATGCAGAATAAGAAGTTTACACCTTATATATATGTAAAATGGAAACGTTGAAAGTCCGTATTCATCAATTGCTGCAACAGCTGAATGAACAGGTTTTCGGTAAGGAACATGTCGTTTCGCTGGCTCTGTTGTCTGCTGTTGCCGGTGAAAGTATTTTTCTGTTAGGTCCTCCGGGAGTGGCCAAGAGTATGGTGGCCCGTCGGTTGAAGCTGGCTTTTCGGGAGGGAACATCGTTTGAATATCTGATGTCCCGTTTCAGTACGCCGGATGAACTTTTCGGTCCGGTTTCCATTTCCCGACTGAAGGACGATGATATCTATGAGCGTGTGACTGAGGGCTATCTGCCTTCTGCGGCCGTTGTTTTTCTGGATGAAATCTGGAAGGCCGGTCCGGCTATTCAGAATTCCCTGCTAACGGTCATCAATGAAAAGAAGTACCGCAACGGGCGTTTTGAAATAAAGGTTCCCTTGAAAGGGCTGGTAGCGGCTTCGAATGAGTTGCCGGCTTCCGGGCAGGGGCTGGAAGCATTGTGGGACCGTTTTCTTGTCCGGGTACTGGTCGGAGGCATAGAAGATCTGTCTGATTTTGACCGCATGATTGCATCCGTCAGCGAGGAAGATCCGGAGGTAGATCCGGCTTTGGCTATCGGAGAAGAGGAATATGCCGGATGGCAAAGAAAGATCGCTGAAGTGAAGATCCATTATTCCATTTTCGAAGTCATTCATTTGTTGAAGGAAGAAATCGAAGAATATAATCGCCGGCAGGAAAATGCAGATGCGGCAGACCTGTCACTTTATGTTTCAGACCGCCGCTGGAAGAAACTGGTGAAACTGCTTCGTGCGTCAGCTTTCCTGAACGGGGAAGATACCATTCATTTGTCGGACTGCCTCCTGCTGATGTATGGTTTGTGGAACGAAGTGGGACAGATGGATCTGGTTGAAGAAATGGTCAGCAAGGCCATTCGTCGCAGTGCGGAAGGCTATCTGCTGAATCTGAAAGGAATTGATGATGAATTGCGTTCCTTGAAGGACGAACTGGCTTCGGATGCGGTTGTCCGTGAAAATGAAGATCCGGGATTGCAGCTGGTAGATCAGTATTATTATCAGGTGGAGCGGGTTCGGATGGCCGGAAAATTACTGATCTTTGCTTCCGATTATCAGTTGCTTGATGACCGGGGCAAACAGTTTTGCTTGCAAAAGGATAAGTATAAGTCGGCCTGCTTTGTCCTGAAGAAATATGATGCATCGCTGCACGGGAAAGTCCCTCAGAATAAAATCTATACTTTACGCCGGGGACGCCGTTCCGTATTTATCAACGACTATGAATACCCTTTGCTGTGTGTGCCCGGATGTATGCCCCTTCCACCGGTTGAAGTACGTCCGCAGGAAGATATGGCAGCCCGTTTCGCACAACTTGAACAGAAGTTGCAGCGGGTGGAAAATGATTGTGAAGATTTGTTTGCCCGTGAGAAGGCTTATTGCGAATCTCATCTGTTTCTGAGTGCCCGCCAGCGGGAAATTATGCGGAAGATGCTGACTCATCATCAGGCGGATGTGGCTGGTTATCGGAATGAATTGAATGAACTGAAACATGCATACAGGAAAGAGAACGAGGAGTATCCGGCTGAAGGATCTGAAAACACGTTATCTGGAGCAGCTTCGCACTAAAAGTTTCGAAGTTCTGCAGGAAGCATTACACCGCGGAACGGTCTTGCCTCGTGAAGTGGAAGACGAGGTATGGACTTATTACCGGAAGACTGCTCCCTCGTTGCAGGAGTTTTATTCGCGTTACACTCCGGAATGGGATGCTTTTTATGAGAATGAGAATCTGTCTCCCGATTTGTTCCTGGATTTTCTCCGGCGGATGCAGTCTGCTTTCCGAAAACGCTATGCCTTATCGGAACTGAATGTGGCTTATTACATCGAGTCATTGGAACGTTTGCCGTTATGGAGCGAAGAAAGAAAACGGATGCAGGAGTTTTTCCTGAATAAATGGCATCATCTGCTGACGGTAAAGGAATCTGATTACCAATATCTGCATATCCGTGAGCTTTGTGAAGGATTTGTGTTGCTGGATAAGGCAAGCGGGATGAAGACGGTGGAGAATGTGATCGGCTCCCGGTTGCGCTGGCTGCTGCTGAATCATCCCGAGCTGTATCGTTCTTTGGCTCCGTATGAAAAGGAATGGGAACATAACCGGAACTTGCAGGAACTGGTCCGGCTGTTAGGCAGGAGCAGTCGTGGAGAGAAAAGGGAATTTGCTTCTTTTTCGGGGATCCGGAAGGAACAGCTGGTTCATCATGCGGTGAGAAGCGATATTGAAGGGATTGCTTTGGGGAATGACTTGAACAGTCTTCTTCCCATTGAATATTGTTATTTGTCAGAAGAAACATTGCGTCCACTCTTTATGCAGCGCTTCGTTGAGAAGCGTCTGCAGCTTTTTAACAGCCGTTCGCAGGAGGCTGAGGCTTCCTTGTTGCCGGAACGGAAACCGGAGAGCTCACAGGGGCCGTTTATTATTTGTGTCGACACTTCCGGTTCCATGCAGGGGCGTCGGGAAATCCTTGCCAAGTCAGCCGTGCTTGCCATTGCCCGGCTGACGGAACCGACCTGCCGCAAGTGTTATGTGATCAATTTTGCAGAAGATATCCGTTGCCTGCTGATCAAGGATCTGAAGGCAGACCTGCCTCTGCTGGCTGAATTCCTGAACCAGCGTTTTGATGGAGGAACAGATGTAGCTCCGGCTGTCCGGGAAGCTTTGCAACTGATCCGGACGAACGGATGGAAACGGTCTGACGTGGTTTTGATCTCAGATTTTGAAATGCCTCCTCCGACGGATGAGTTGCTGGAATCTGTCCGTCAGGCAAAGTTGCGTGAATCATCCTTTTACGGAGTCGTGTTCGGTTCTGTTCCCGAAACGGAGTATCTTGGACTCTGCGACCGCTATTGGGATATGAATATCAGCAGTTCATCCACCCGTTAAGCCGGAAACAGTTTGATATAAGATCACTACTGCCCTATAAAAGTTAGCTAATTGGTTTTTGAAATTATTGAAATGCAGTTGTTTAAGTAGTGTTTTAGTATGAAACGGATTTGAATTCGTAGCTTAGCGGTCAAATTGAAAGCTGCTTATGAACATGAACAGAACTCAATTCAACAATTTCGTTCGTAAGTATGATGTTCGGACGACTGAGCAATCGTGAGAGCCTTTGCGACCTAATTGTACCCGTTGACTGAATTAATTTGGTGCGTATGCTAATGGAGAAAAAGTAGGCTTCCAATCCTTTTGGTAGAGTCTGTATGGACATTCGAGCTTGACGTTTGCTGTTTCAAACAGGTCAAGTTGCACCTCTGCTCCGATATAGCCTTTGTCGCCGATGATACAGCATCGTGATGTATAGTCTTTATGTCCTTGAGGTGATGAATATCGTGAACACTTGTCTTGGAGAGGTCGTAAGAGTGTATGACATCACTTAGATTTTATTAGCCATATGGCTGCGTATCTTCTCTTGAAGATTACTCACAGACTTACGGCGGTCATTGAACTGACGGCGTGAGGTAAGGTTCGGGATGGAATCCTTACACTCTTTCAACTTGGCTTCAAAAAGCCAGTTTTCACTGTCTGTCTCTTCCGACTCGGCAGCCATACTCATGGCTATGATCTCTAAATCAGAGGAATGGGGTACAGGACTGGGACGAAGAACATTTCCCTGCTTCGTAACCAACTCTTTGGAGAATTGCTTACATATCTCCAGAAACTTAACGAATTTTTATATAAGTTGCGCATAGAGAGACTATATAACTCAAAGATTTGATGCCATAAGTCACTAAAAATCTGATATATGTACAACTTTATACTATACATTATTCAATCTTTTAATTCCGCCAACGGGTTCAAAGCTACAGTTGACTTTATGTTCCAAACAATACTCTCTGAAGGAATAGGATTGTTGACCTGTAGCACATAAATTTTTAAAGCAGAGAAAACTGCCTGTAGTATTCTACTCTTTCCATATCATAAAATTTATATGGCAAAGTTAGATTTACTACAGGCAGATTACAATACGCTATCGCGGAAGGTAGTGCTTCCCATATTTCCTGTATGTTGTTTGTTCTTTTTTGTCTTTGAATAACAAGACGGTACGGTTTTCCTTTCTATTTCTCAACGACTATGGAGTTCAGTTCGTATTCTATTCCGTTGATCTCCTCCATCTTCTGAGAATGAACATGTCGTCATAAAAAGCGGAATATCTGTTGGCGCGTATATAGAAATACTTGCAATGCGCCTTGACCGTGTCTACAATTTCCTCCGAGCAGGAGCCGCAATCCATACGCATGCTATCAACATGGATGCCGTTTTCTTCAAACCTTGAAAATATTCTTTCAAGCGTATCCTGCTGATGGAAATGGGCATTGCCGTTACGATTCTCATTGCTGACAATATGATCACCGATAACCGCCACTGCGGGACTGTATCCCGTAAACTTCTTCATTCATCTTATCGGATGTATTGAAATCGTATGACTTCCCTGAGACAGGAGACGTATAGGTTATGTTTGAGGTAGTCAACTATTTTATGGCACGTATAATCGTATAGCACTGCATATGCTGAGTCTGGAATGGCAGGAAAGATGCCTCATAAGATGTGTGGAGACATCCTCAATGCAAGAACCACCGCAGAAGTACACACACATAAGAGAACGGAATATTTCACTGTACTGATAACCGATGGTTCGGCTTCGCAAGCCTAATGTCGAATCAACCACATTGGATAAAAGAGCATCAAATTGCTCCATGATTGAAAATATTCCGCCAAAAGGGGTGATTTTCTCCGATTTTATTTGTACTTTAGCCATGTCAGATGAAGATTTATTTGATTTTTATTTGCAACATTAAGTTAAGTGAATCTTCTGACATGACAAAGTACTTGGCAATATATTATTACTCAGCACTTTAAATTATTTTTTAGAAAGAAGTTGCGGAATTAAGGGTTATTAAATATTGTTTGAAATTTTGGCATATGAGAGACGTAAAGAAAATTAATTTAACTTACTGGGGAGTTGCTATAGGTGTTCTTATTACATCTTTCTTGATAGATATTCCCGAAAAAAAATGAATATTTCATTACTTGAAATAGAAGCTTTGGCTAATAGTGAGTTCTCTGATGGCCCTTGTAGTGAATATTTGATGGATGTGAAGTATGGAGATCTGACCGATGGAGGGAATAAAGTTATTTTTACTTATGGTTGTGCGGGAAATTCTTCTGGAGTTTGTCGTAAGGGTAAGGTTGTAGAATATTATGGTCTTTACGGACAATATATAGGTGAGGATGATCAAAGGATTTCCACAACATGTGAATAACTTATGAGAAGCATAAAGTCAGATTTCTTGTGGATTATGCTTGTTGCAAGCATAATCCTATTGGTTGGTTGTTATGGCAAATCTGAACAGGTTGACACAGCTACCTATTGTGTTAATATAGATTCTGTGGAAGTAGTGGATACACTTCCAATGTCTTCCTTGTTTAAAAGCGGAAAGATTGTTTGTTTATTGGATACAGCTTCTGCCGCTATGTTGGGTGCCATAGATAAAATGGAGATCTGCGGTGACTATGTAATAGCCATGGACAGGGATGTCAGGCATCAGTTATGTGTGTTTGATAGAAATGGAAAGTTTCTCCATGCCATAGGGGCTAAAGGAAATGGTAAGGGTGAGTATGCCGATCTGCTTGATTTTACCTGTGATTCAGGAGAGGGGCTGATTTATATCCTTGACGGTAAAGGTGGAAAAATACATTCATACAGCATCAGTGAAGGAGAATATAAGAAATCGGTTGACTGCTCCAACGAGTATGTGAATATCAAGTATGCTCAATCTTGTTTGTATTGCTATCATCCGAGTCTGAATATCGGTGAAGCTCATGCGGCCAGATTTCTGCTTGACAGGATAGAACCTTCAGATGGAAAGATTCTGGAACAATATCTGACTTCCGGGTATAATAAAGGAAGCTGTCATCCACTGATGTTTAACGGCAGTGCATTTCTCGGGACGGAATCCGGAACCTTTCGTCTGGCTCTTATTTTTGCCAATCAGGTAATGGCACTCGATAAAGATGGAAAAGTATATCCTTATCTGACCCTGAACTCACGTAACTGGGTCAGTGAGGATGATTTGAAGGAATTTGGGTTCCGGTCTGACCATAAGAGTCTGGCTGTTCTTTTTAGCCGTAGAAAGGCTTTGGGCATGAGTGACTTTATGGAAAGTGAAAAGCATATCCTGCTTTCCTATATGCAAGGATTCTCCAGAAGCCATATTCTGTATGACAAAGCAAAAGAATGTGCTTTTGTCGTGCGTCGGTTGACTGATGATCTTCTTGGCAGCAAGGTGGACTTTGGAAGCATGAATCTACAATATGCAGGAAGTGACGGAAAAGGAGTTTATTTTTTCCTTCCTCCTGGTGATATAGACAGTATGAGTAATCAATTATGGAATTCCCCCCCATTCAGTCGGCTGCATGTAGCTGACAATGCTTTTAACGGAGCTGTATTTTATTATGAGTTCAAATGATAGTCTAAAAATGATTGCATTCTTGCTTATTTTGGTTTTGACAGGATGCTACAGGACGAATAAGGTAGAAGGTAGTTATATAAGATATAATGATCATTTGCTGGAAAATCTAGAGTATATACCTTTTGTTCTTTCCAATATGAAAAGAAATAATGATATGGAAAAAAAGTTGGTATATAGGTATTCTGATGCTATATGTGAAAAATGTGTGAGTGAAGATTTGGAACTGCTTGATTCCTTTCAGAATGTAATAGGAAGAAATCATGTTTTTATATATACATCTTTTCCGGAAAATAGGAATAACAAATTGAGATTAAGAAGTGAACTTTCTGGTTTTACATATAAGAATGATGCGGATGTATCTGATATGCCAATAGATAAAATAACCGGAACTCCTAAAAGATATTTTGTTTTTTATCCTACAAATCATCAGCCTATAATATATTTTCCATTAAGGGGAAATAAAAACCTTACATTTGATTATTTTAATTTGGTACGATCATATTTATTGGAGAATTGTGAGTAATGTAGTTCGATCTCTTTTGGATACTATCTGTAAATTCATTCGATGGATAGGGACATCCAGTAAATAGTGTAAAATTATTCAACTAATTCATATACAAAGTGTTGTGAATTAGTTGATTTTTGTATCTTTAAGTACTCCTCCGAAAATAAAGGTTAGACGGCCAAAACGGGGGAAATTCTCCAACAAAGATATGGATAAGATACAAAATATTTCAGAAATTCACCCAACTTTAGGCTTTACAGAATTTGATATTATAGAAAAATATTGGTAAGCTTCCAAAATTGGCGTATTGACTAGCATGTCTCTTTCGCATACCTTCGTGCTAAACTTAAAACTCGAAAGATTATGTTTAGCGAAAAAGATTTTGAAAGACTGTGGTTCCTCTACAAAACCGAGGGTGAGCCCAATGGGGTTTCCATCAACTCGTTCTGCATTGGCAACAATATTCCATACACGGCATTCTATGACTGGTTCAAGAAGACACAGAAAAAGGTTGTACCTGTAGAAGTTGAAGGAATTACATATTCCGGAGCATACCCGTTCACTTTCCGGCAGCTTATTAGGGTATAAAAC
>ERZ772937.5-NODE-5-length-195045-cov-34.970747_pt1 | contig 195045 bp, 160 predicted proteins | sample MGYA00512113_ERZ772937 | MGnify/ENA primary metagenome ERZ772937 (study PRJEB29015, sample SAMEA2737649) | human gut metagenome | biome: human gut; feature: human-associated habitat; material: faeces | place: China | collected 2012 ... | reverse complement strand
GCGATATTTATGTCACAGGCTCAAATGCCTATATGCTCTCCTCTGAATATGCCACTTATTTATCTGGCAGATGTGTAGAAATAAAGATGCTGCCTTTATCTTTCTCTGAATTTATAACGTTTCATAATTTTGAAATAAGAGAAATGAAGAGTGCTTTGGGTGGTACACGCAAACAAGTCTTTGATAAAGCAGGAGAACATTATGAACTTCGTGAAGTTTTCGATGCATATATGCGATTTGGCGGCATGCCAGGGATTGCTGACATAGGCTTAGATCAGGAAAAAGCACTGGTGCTGCTTGAAGGTATCTACTCTACCGTTATTATGAGAGACATTCTCGAACGTGAAAGTCGCAGAGGTCAGAAAAAAATCACTGACCCTGTCCTTTTAAAAAAGATTATCATGTTCCTTGCTGATAACATTGGAAGCAACATCTCTGTTTCTTCTATCGGCAACACCTTGGTAAATGAAGGACTTCTTGAAAACGGGAAGCGAAAAGGAACCCCAAGTGTTCACACTGTTCAGGCTTATGTGAATGCACTTCTAGAGTCATATTTTTTCTACGACATCAAAAGATTTGATATCAAAGGAAAGGAATATTTACGCACTCTTGGCAAATACTATATTGTCGATATCGGACTTCGAAACTATCTGCTTGGATTCAGAGATCGTGACAGCGGTCATGCAATAGAAAACATTGTTTACTTTGAACTGATTCGTCGAGGCTATGATGTTTCTATAGGTAAAGTTGGTAATTTCGAAGTGGATTTTATTGCAACAAAGGCAGACAACAAACTTTATGTTCAGGTCACAGAATCAATGACAAGCGAAGATGTTCGTAGCCGGGAATTAGCACCACTCAAAAAAATCAGCGATAACTATGAAAAAATCGTTCTTTCCTTAAATACAGGCATAGATTCTTCCTATGATGGCATAAAATCAATCAACCTGATCGACTGGCTAATCTCAGAATAAAAACAGAATATACGGAAAGGAACCAGAGGTAATCTCTGGTTCCTTAAATTCATAGGATATTCTCCGATGACTTTTTTTTTACGCATTCTCATTCATCTTCGCCAGCTTCGCTGCCTGGTCTGCTGCGATACATGCGTCAATGATCTCCTGGATATCTCCGTTCATGATCTTATCGAGTTTGTACAGTGTAAGATTGATTCTGTGATCCGTCACACGTCCCTGTGGGAAGTTGTAGGTACGGATCTTCTCAGAACGGTCTCCTGTTCCGACCTGACTCTTACGAAGCTCTGCTTCCGCATCGTGGGCTTTCTGCTGCTCTAAGTCGTATAATTTGGTACGCAGCAGGGCGAACGCTTTTGCCTTATTCTGGATCTGTGATTTTTCCGTCTGGCTGTAGATCACGATTCCGGTCGGGATATGTGTCAGACGCACAGCAGAATCTGTCGTATTGACACACTGGCCACCGGCACCGGATGCACGGCAGACATCGATACGGATATCTTTGTCATCGATCTGCACATCCACTTCCTCAGCCTCCGGCATCACTGCAACTGTGATAGTGGAAGTATGGATACGTCCGCCGGACTCTGTCTCCGGGACACGCTGTACACGGTGTACACCGGACTCATATTTCATAACGGAATAGGCTCCCTGTCCGCTCAGCATAAAAGTAACACTCTTCATACCGCCGATGCCGGTTTCATCTGCTTCCATGATCTCCGTCTTCCAGTTTCTGCTTTCTGCATAATGCAGATACATACGATAAATTTCAGCCGCAAATAAAGCAGCCTCGTCACCGCCGGCGCCTGCGCGGATCTCAACGATAACGTTCTTGTCATCGTTCGGGTCTTTCGGGAGTAATAAGATCTTTAACTCTTTTTCCAACTCTTCCACTCTTGCCTTAGAATCGTTTAACTCTTCTTTCGCAAGCTCGCGCATCTCCTCATCAGACTCTTCCTCAAGTAAAGCAAGGGAATCCTCGATGTTCTGTTTGCACTGTTTATATTCCTTGTATGCATTTACGATCGGAGTCAGGTCACTCTGCTCCTTCATCAGCTTACGGAAACGCACCGGATCATTTGCCACATCCGGCTCACTTAACTCACTCATTAATTCCTCAAAACGGATCAGTAAATCCTCTAATTTATCAAACATATATCCTCCATTCCTGTCACAACACGATCATTGTGTGCCAAATCTTTGATAACCGTCACATTTTTAAATCCAGCTTCTTTTAAAAGCCCGGACACTGCTTCGCCCTGATCGTAACCGATCTCAAACAAAATGTGTCCTCCCGGTTTCAGATATGCCTTACATTCTTTGATAATCTTTCTATAAAAATATAAACCGTCCTCTTTGCCGTCTAAAGCCTCCATCGGTTCAAACTCCTGCACCTCCGGCATGAGTTTTACCACTTCCCCGGTTCTTATATAAGGCGGGTTTGAAACGATCACATCATATGTCCCTGTCACATTGTCAAACAGATCACTGCGCTCAAACGTGACCGAAACCTGGTTCAGCTTCGCATTTTCTTTTGCCACAAGAAGTGCCTGTTTGGAAATATCCGTCGCTGTCCCTTCCACCTCCGGTATATTATGCACGATACTGACAATAATACAGCCGGAACCGGTGCACATATCAAGTACTTTCATTCCCGGTTTTACAACTTTTAATGCCTCTTCCACCAGAGTCTCCGTGTCCTGTCTCGGAATCAGCACATTGGAATTAACTTTAAATTTCAGTCCCATAAACTCTGCTTCACCGACAATATACTGTAACGGCACATGTTCTGCACGTTTCCGCAATGCAATCTCATATTCACTTAACTGTTCCTCAGCGACCTCATCCTCCATATGCAGATAATAAAAGCTGCGGTCGATCTTGCAGACCATCTCCAAAAGCAGCCATGCATCAATTTTTGCATCTGCCACATCTGCCATATTTAAAACCTTTTCGCCGAGATTAATTGCTTCCCGATATGTCATGTTCTCTACTGTCCTCTTGTCTTATTTCTTCCACATAAGTCTTCCAGTCAAACACAGCTTCCACAGATGCAATCCCCACCTCGATCATGTCATCCTCCGGCTCCTTCGTCGTGATATGCTGCAGCAGAAGTCCCGGTTTACTGAGCAGATTGATAATCGCATTATCGCTGCGACCTGCAAGTCTTATAAATTCAAAAGACACACCCGCGATCACCGGGATCAGCACAAGACGAAGTACCAGTCTTAACACTCTTGAATCCACATGGATGAACATAAAAAAGAAAATACTGATGATCATAACGATCAGCAGGAAACTGGTTCCACAACGCTTATGTAATCTGGAACTCTTTCTCACGTTCTCCACCGTAAGATCCATCCCATGTTCAATACAGTTAATGCACTTATGCTCCGCACCATGATACATGTAAACCCGTTTAATATCAGGCATCAGCGAAATCGCTGCCACATACCCGATAAAAATTGCCAGACGGATCAGCCCCTCTAAAACAGCGATCAGCATATAGGAATCTGTAAACTTCTGAAAAAAAACAGATATATAATATGGAAGAATCATAAATATCGCGACAGCAAGAACAATGGAAAATGCAACCGTACCACCCATCATCAGGCTGTCCTGTCTTTTCTGCTGCTCTTCTGTCAATACTTTTTTCTCACGCTGTTTCTTTGTCTTTTCTTTCTGGTCCGTTTCTTCTTCCTCAAAAAAAGAAGCGGAAAACGTCAACGTTGCAACACCCAGGTACAACGACTCTATAAAACTGAACACACCGCGTAAGACCGGCATGTTTCTGATTTTCTTATTTTTTATAATACCTTTATATTCGGAAACCTCAAGTGCAATTTCCCCATCTGGCTTTCTGACAGCTACGGCGTATTTTTCCTGATTTTTCATCATCACACCTTCCATGACTGCCTGTCCGCCAATCCCGGAATATCTCATGTTAATCTCCATTCTTATGTGTGAAAAAGAAGATTTTCACACTGTTTTCCATTCCTGTCGGTCTTCACGAAATTAACGAATAAAATCATCCGACGCTCTAAAAAAAGGTTGAGATTAAATAAACCTCAACCTTATCTTTAACCATGTTCACTTGCGTACTATTTGTTAATGCCGTACTTCTTGTTGAACTTATCGATACGTCCGTCAGTTCTTGCAGATTTCTGCTGTCCTGTGTAGAACGGATGGCATTTGGAACAAATTTCTACGTGGATATCCTCTTTTGTAGAACCTGTTACGAATGTGTTACCGCAGTTACATGTAACTGTTGCCTGATAATAATCTGGATGGATTCCTTCTCTCATGATTTTCACCTCTTTATGTTCTTATCGTTATTTAGTTTCGCCTGTTCAATCCTTTTATACCCGTATGCCCGATCCGCATATGGTACTTACTCCAAAGGAAAGTCCCGATAAACAGCTTAATCAGTGTAACATATGATTTCAAAAAAATCAAGATATTTTTAAATAATTCTGTTCTTTTTTACCATATTAATATATTCGCGATTATTTTTGGTGCGTGCAAACATATTCAAAATATTCTCCACGGCATCATCTTTGCGCATTCCATTGATTGCCTTCCGCATGATGTCAACTGCTTCCTGTTCTTCGGAATCAAGCAGCAGATCTTCTCTTCTGGTTCCCGATTTCACGATATCGATTGCCGGAAATACACGCTTTTCCGAAAGTTTTCTGTCGAGCACGAGTTCCATGTTACCGGTTCCCTTAAATTCCTCAAATACAACATCATCCATCTTGCTTCCGGTATCAACCAGCGCTGTCGCAAGGATTGTAAGGCTTCCTCCCTCACGCATGTTTCTCGCTGCACCAAAGAATCTTTTTGGCATATGGAGTGCCGCCGGATCAAGACCTCCGGATAAGGTACGTCCACTTGGTGGAACCGTAAGGTTATATGCCCTTGCAAGCCTTGTGATACTGTCAAGAAGGATCATGACATCTTTGCCGTGTTCTACCAGACGTTTTGCACGTCCAAGTACCATTTCCGATACACGTTTATGATGTTCTGGAAGTTCATCAAACGTAGAATAAATAACTTCTACATTATCACCTTCAATCGCTTCCTTGATATCCGTAACCTCCTCTGGTCTCTCATCAATCAGAAGGATGATCAGGTGCATATTCGGATTTCCTGATGTTACTGATTTGGCGATTTCTTTTAAAAGTGTTGTTTTTCCTGCCTTAGGCTGGGAAACGATCATACCACGCTGTCCCTTACCGATCGGGGAAACAAGATCTACAATACGCATCGCAACACTGCATCCCGGGCGTTCTAAACGTATCCTCTCATTCGGAAAAATCGGTGTCAGATCTTCAAAACTTTTTCTCTTCTGGGCTACACTCGGGTGATAGCCGTTAATTGTAGTCACATATAAAAGTGCCGAAAACTTTTCCTGCTGTGTCTTGATTCTCGTATTACCACAGACAATATCTCCCGTTTTTAAATTAAACTTTCGGATCTGTGATGGTGAAACATACACATCATGCTCACCCGGAAGATAATTCTCACAGCGGATAAATCCGTATCCATCCGGCATAACCTCTAAAATACCATTTGCCGTAATTCCACTGTCAAGACTCATCATGGTATCATCTGCCGCTGCAGATGCCGTCTGATTTTCCTGTGTTTCTACCGGCTCTTCTGCCTTTTCTTTTGTCTGACGATCTGCATCTGTTCCGCGTTCCCTTGGTACATATTCTGTTCTTTTTCTGGAATATTCTTTCGGCTGTGCATGATCTTTCGAACGCTCTGTTCCCTCTTTTGCTTTCACACGCTCCCCGCGCTCTTCCTGCGTCTGCATACTCTCCGTCTCTTTTTGTTTGCGTGCATCTTCTTCAAGCATACGATTGACCAAATCGCTCTTCTTCATGGAAGAAATATTCTTCAGTCCCCGTGCCTTTGCCAGATCACGCAAAACGACTAATGATAAACTCTCATATTTTTCTCTCATTCATAAACTCCTTACTTTTTCTTTCACCTGTTGGAATCGTCTGCGGAAATGATGTCTGATGTGACAATTGAATTTTTCGATGTGGCTATTATACTACATCTTTTTCCAAATAGGAAGTCCTAATTCTTGATTTTTCTCTCTAATCGCAAAAAAGCGGATACTACGAAAATGTTCAAATCCCTGTTCCTGCATATAATAATATACACTGTAATAACCGAAACAGTAAAATCTGCCTTTAATGCCCAGAAACTCATCGATCGATTTCGGCGTGTCTGTAAAACCGGCTTTGTCAAATACCTCTTTATTGTAGGTTAATCCATTTACACAGGCAGATGACATCAGAATGAAAACTGCAAGAAATGAAGCCCTGTATCCGTATTTCATTCTATTTTTTTCTTTTCATTTTGCATAACTGCACGGAAAATGCCTGATACCGCAGCAAAAAGTACCCCTGCCACCGGCCAGATGATCCATGTAAAATCCCAACGCATTGTCCAGAAACTCCATCCCAGATAAATTGCAGTGGCAATACACCAGTAAGCTCCGCTAAATGCATCTGACTTCTTTTTCAGTTTCTTTTCTGAAATAGTATAATCTCCCTCCTGCAAAAGAATATCATAACTTCCTTTTATCATACCGACACGGATTATCATATACACGCCACATGCTACCAGAATTAAAAGCAGCGATACAAAGCTGGTACATACAACATCCGGCGCATCCATACAGGCTGCCACCAAAAGCGGGATTGCCGCAACGATGCAGAGCACCACGCCAACGGCGATTCCTCTGGTAAATGTTCCCTCATAATTTTTTAATTTTTCCTTTGCAAGCCCTTCTACCCCATAGGCGGTTTCAAAACATTCGTTTTCCAGAAACTCGAATCTTTTTGTCTGCATACCACAGGAAATAAATGTAAATACCGCTGCCGCCACAAATCCAAGCAGGCATACCAGTCCAACCGATGCAGCCACACCCTCGGAAATATTTCCAATCTGCGCCTCCGATAATCCTGCCAAAAATATCAGAACTGACGGACTGACGATGCAGGATGCAACTGCAGCTGCGATCTTCGGTGCATTTTTCTTCCGGACTTCCATAAAATCATTTGCCTCTTCCACCGAAACCTTTTTTAATGGAAAATCTTTGTCGGAAGATTCCACTCCCTCAATGGGCTGCGGTGTCTCACATTCATCTTTTAAAAGGTAGTCTGTACTCACCCCAAAAATCTCTGACAGCTGGATCACCCTCTGCAGATCCGGTATTGACTGGGCACTCTCCCATTTTGACACCGCCTGTCTGGAGACGGAAAGTTTCTCTGCCAGTTCTTCCTGCGACCATCCGTTCTTTTTTCGCTCTTCCATAATTTTTTCAGCTAAAATCATAACTCATCCTCTTTTCTTTTTCAATGATGTGATCTTTGTTACGCCTCCATCATACCCATTTTGACCGGTTGCAGGCTACCAAATGTGCCTGTCAATCTGTCAACTGATGGTTGCAATTCCCGCAATTCAGGCATTTCCCTGTATTTTTTGATCCAGGAACTTTTTATCACTCTCACAAACGACCGCCCACTGCAAATTTAGAAAAGCTCTTTGTTGTAAAGTTCACTGTCTGTTTCTTAGAATCATAATAAGATTTTGAAATCTTTTTGACATTTCCTTTTTTGTTGATGGTGTACGCAAAAAGATCTTTCTTTTTTTCTTTCTTAGAAATCTTATAATGGATCTTTACGGTAACCTTTCCCTTTTTCAATTTTCCTAACGTTTTTTTCTTTGCACCTGTAACCGAAATTTCATACATTGGACGTTTTTTGACAATTTTACCTGCCTTTGAAGAAAGAATGCGTTTATCTAATTTCTTAACATGAAAATACACATCTGAATTCATCTGTTTTTTTATTTCTTTTAAGGCATTGCGGTCCATTGTAATTATAACGTTTCCATATTCCAGTTGCAGTGCTTTTGCCTCTTTTTTGATAAGGTAATTAATCGTTGATTTATCAAGTTTTAAAACCTGTTTTTTCCCTTTCCTGGATTTACATTTTATTGTGACGGTCTTATTCTTTATTGTTTTATCTGTCTTGCTTTCAAGTTCTGGCACAGGTGTTACATTTGGAACCACTTCTGTTTCTCCCGGATTCGGCTTCTCTGGTGCCGGTTTTTCTGGTGTTGGTTTCTCCGGTGCCGGTTTCTCCGGGGTTGGTTCTTCTGGTGTCGGTTTTTCCGGGGGAATCAATGTCCCTCCCCCAGTTTGTGACTTCTTTTCTTTCACAGTAACCTGACAGGCAGCTTTACTCCCCGCATAGTTTGCATTACCGTTATATCTGGCAGTAAATAGATACGTCTTTGTCTTGTTCGGAAGCGATACCGTCCACTGATCATTTTCCTTCTTAACCAGTGTAATGCTGGAATCATTGCAAGTAATATCCACCGGTTCATCTGCGCTGATTCCCTGTTTTAAAACTTTAAGTGTTACGCTGCCAGCGCCCTCTAATCCCTCTGGTGTTGCAAGAAGATTTAATTCTGTAACCGCTTTTGTAATTTCCAAAGTTGCCTCTCCATAACAGGATTTTGCAGAATCAGAAGATGCCTCAAAATAAATGGTATATTTTCCTGCATCCGTATAGGCAGGAAGTTCTTCGATCGTATAAGGACCGTCCGCATTCATACTATAACGAAGCTCCACACCTTTTCCTGGCGTAATATCAAATGTATGGGGATTCGAATCATAAGGTACTATAACCGGGTTTACCGTACACTCTGCAGGATCCTTATCCTCCATGGAATCATTTTTCTCCTGATAATAATAAGTAATATCCATGCTGCTTTCCGTGATCTTTACCTTATCCTGATCCAGACTGTTTCCAATACAGGTATAACCGGCTAATTCCGGATTTCTTAAGGTATATGTAGAGTTTTGCGGTACATATACAATGGATGTTTCTGTATTCGGAATATTTTGTTTTGTTCCATCTTCTGACTTTAACTGGTAATGAATATTTACCGTGCTCCATGCCTGATTCGCTGTTTTATCGGTAGCTAAAACTTCCTGCGTATCCATGTCCACAATTTTTCCATCCAGTCTGTCACCTTTTGTCAGACCATACACATCATGAAGTACAATGGAAAGAGACTCTCTTGCAGCATCCGGGTTATATGAATTTGTAAGGGCAGGAATGGTAAATTCTTGTTCTTCACTATATTTTACAGTTATGCCATCTGCACCAATAATGCGAAAACTCATCTTAAGATGTTGTTCTTTATTTACCATATTTTGCACTACCGTGCGAAATTCTAAATCATCATCATTGGCTTTCGTAATGTTAGACTCGGTAATCCTGTATTTCTCACTATCCCTGTCAAGTGTCGCCGTTTTGCTGTGAGCAATGGAAACTTCCGGATCACTGATATAAAGAGCTGCCGGTCTGCTGACATAATCCGTGTTATTCAGCTTTCTTGCCAATTCCATCTTGCAGACCTCGCAAAACGGCTGTCCAAGCCTTCTCATCATACATTCACGGCTGGGCGCAAATGCGGTATCCGTTCCGGCGGTAGTGATTCCGATTCCACGAAATCCTAACATTTTACTCCACTTGATCGTATCTGGATTCGCTGTATCGGAAGTATTTGGTTTATTGGTGTATCTCTCATATTCATCTCCCAGTCTACCTATACTATGGGCGATTTCATGAGCCATGGCTGTTCCATCACTATTATCCTCAGAATTTGTAGAAAAAGAAAATAATGGATTTACTGATGCACCATAGCTTCCTGTATCATTACAAAGTATATGAATCGTTCCAACATTTGCACCTTCATCCAGATAATTTTCTTCCAGTTCCGTTCTTAACGCTTTCGCCCTTTCATCCCCGCCATTGGTAAATCCGGCTGCCTTTCCATATACTTTGACATGAAAATATGTATCCGGACTCTTACCGCCATACACTCCAATGCCTGGCTCGTTAGAAACTGCCTGCACAGCGTAAATATTAATACGGTCAGAATATTCCCTATATGGTGACCATGTCAGCATTCCACGCGCCTTTTGGGTGGCATCTTCCAAAAACTGATCCTGCTGACCGGCGGTATAGCCATCTCCCATGATCACGATCACAAAGTTTTCTTTATCATCACCAGTCTTATGAATTACCTGAACCGGAAATGTGGTTTTGGATTTTTCTGTATTTTTTGCCATTGCTGTTTGTGGCAAAAGCAACAATAATAATAACATCATATAGATACATACTGCTTGTATTCGTTTTATTTTTCTTTTCATATACTTCACCTTTTGTTGAATGAGATTTTTCTTCGCTATCAGATTTTTCACGCAGTTTCCTCGGAATTGCGCTTGATGCCGTCCACAATACTCATAATCCTTCTTGCCGAATCCATATTAATCTGCAAAAGGAGGATTTTCTTATGCTTACAACGGAACTTTTTATAGCCATTATCAGCTTATGCATTACCTGTTTTAATCTTGGTTATACCGTTGGTTCTAAGAGCAATGACAAAACACAAAAATAACCGCCCCATGTCCTGCCAGACCAAGCGGTTATTTTTTACCAATTATCTACTGGGCTAACCGTCTATCGGCAGCACCTTTTGATATTATATTAACATTCCACCGCTTTTATGTCAAACATATATTCTATTTTTAATTATGCTCATTTCGTCGATAAACTTGAATTTGAAAACCACAATTTTATAAGTGGTTATTAACCCTCACAGGGTTTTAATAAAATCCTCCAAAAGCCTTGAAAATAAAGGGTTTATCGCAAAATGCTCACCTTAACTTATTATACGATTTCACACTGTTTTATTCTTCCCTTGGAAGCTGATAAGGGCAAACACAAGGGCAAGAAAATCTGATAACAAGATATAACAGAATGTGGCAATCTGAGAACTGTGGCGTATGTGCGAATATATTATACTGGAGGATTTATTATATGGACAAGTACATTTTTGATGAAATCAACGGCTTATGGTATGAATTGCAGGAAGATTATTATATCCCTTGTCTGATACTTTCCGAAGAAGAAACACAGCCTATCGGCTTATGGGGGCAACACCACAAGCAGTACCTAAAAGAGCATAGGCACATCGTTTACACCACAATGTTGATTGAGGGAACACTGAACCGCTATCTTGCAGATATTAACCAACAGGCGGAGCAAATGTTCCACAGATTGATTGAAGAAATGGCTCAAAAGCAGGGTGTGACAGAACAGTTAAAAGCAAAACAGCCTATAGAATGGATAGGATTGATGAATAACATACAGGCTTGTGCAAGAGAGATTGTGAATAATGAAATAATTTTTTCATAGGATTAATGATACGAGGGCGAAGATGCTTCTACACATCTTCGCCCTTGTTTTTTTATAGTCAATTTTTATTTCGCCTTGCGTAGTACCAATAAAAAACGATGAATTTTTCCTTCAATACAACCATTTTTCTCTAAAATTTGTTGTGCATACAGTAATCTGTTCTTGCAATTATCTACAGAGAAATTAGGAAATTCCCACTCTATAATATGCGCAAACCAAACAAGTGCACCTATATCAAAAAATTTGATTGGTCTGAAGCATTCCTGTCCATCCAAAATGTCAAAACCTACATCACAAAATCGTTTTTTAACTATATCAAGATACTGTTCTGGAAATGGAAGTTCAGTTTTCCCTAAGAGAAGTTCCACTAATTCACGGTCATTTTCAGCCCCAACCTGTTCAGTGATAAAAATTCCTCCACATTTCAAAACACGATGTATTTCTTTGGTATTAAAATCACCGTGACGATTAATGACAATATCAAATTCATAATCATCAAATGGCAACATATCCTTTCCATCACCTGCACGAAAATCAATTCCGAGAGGGAGCAAGGTTTCTTTGCATAGCTGAATATTTGGGGGATAGGCTTCGGTTGCACTTGTTTTTACATAAGGATGGCGGAGAGATAACAAGAATTCACCACCACCAGTATCTATATCCAGCAGTTTCATTTCTGGTTTTAAGTAATCCAGTATGATGTTTTGATAATTCCAAGGCAAGTCCGTTTCTTCCGTATATCTTCCCTCGATGTGAGAAAAATCCCATCCGTGGATATGTGCAACACTTTCTTCTCTTTTCCAAATGTCTATCAATTCTTTTTCTTTCATCGTAACTACTCCTATTTTGAATATTTTTGTTTTGTACATCAATTATAGGCGCAGCCAACTGACAACATCATAAAATAAGCTCGATACAATCTGTTGCCAGATTTACAACTGCACCGAGTAGTTACCTCGAATAAGTCTCATTGTGTGAGTTCACCGCCTTTCGAATTGCTTTGTTCAGTATATCACTTTTTGAACAAAAAAGAAAGTATCCTTAAAGTGATATATTTCAAAACATAATTCTTGCCATTGGTTTTTAGTCAAATTTGTCTATGTAAGACCGCAAGGCAGGTTGCCACAGCATTCCGAGAACAGAGGAAGTACCCGACGGGTACAAGGAAATATCCTTTGTCTGCCTGAGATCTGACGGAGCATACGAGTCACCGAGTACAGTTGGTGTTATGACAAGGTCGGCAAAAAAGAAGCTGGAAGGATTTGAAGATTTCCATTTTCATATGCTGAGACACACATTCACCAGTAATCTGCTCTCCAATGGTGCAGCACCAAAGGATGTGCAGGAACTGCTTGGACACGCTGACGTAAGTACCACAATGAACATCTACGCTCACTCTAAAAGGGAAGCGAAACGAACTTCCGCAAGACTGCTTGATAAGGTGGTCGGGGAAGCCTAAACAAAAAATTTCCCTTGTTTCGGCTCATAAGGGCAAAAACAAGGGAAAATACATAAGGAACGAGTATTAAATTGCCGATTTTCCTTGAAAATACAAGGGTTTCGGAGGACTGATTAGATAAATCCGAATTTATGGGATCAGATTGTAAGATAAAAAGCCTTATTTATTCCCTTAAAACCCACCCTTTTGATATGCTCTGGCAATAATATAGGATGGTTCATAATATGCGCTACAATTATAATTATCTATTATATCACAAATATCACTATTATAAACCCTATATATTTCATCAACATAATTTTCATTCCAAAGAGCCGTATCAACAATCAATCGCTGATATACTTTCCCCATCTGGCTGACGGGATCTGGCTCACTAATTCTTTATTCACATCCGAAATATCAAAATCGCCATTTTCTAATTGGTAAGTTTCAATCCAGTTTTTCATCTAAACTTTCCTTCTATTCTAGCGTTTTCTTCAGATCGACGTTACTATCCAAATTTAATTTATAGAATTGTATTTTCCAAGTAGCACTCCAGCAAATAAGATGGATTTTCATAATAAAGGCTGCTGTTATAATCATCAATCTTTGCACTGAGAAAAGAATTATATACTTTTATCAGCGCATCCACGATACCAATTTGTTTTTCCTGTGCCACCTGTTTGATCAAACGTTTGTATACTTTTGCAATATCCCAATGCGAAGGAATCGCATATCTGCAATCCGCTACATTATCAAATGTTCCATCCGGGATTTTCGCTTCTTCTATAAAATCTTCGCATACCCTGTCAATATTGTCACAATGATAAACATCTGCCAGATCATAGATTTTCTGCAGCCAGTCTTTACCAAGCCAGTTTACAATATCAGCTCTCTTATTTTTTGTTTTTCTTGCAATATAATCAATCAGACCACATACAAAAAATAAAATCCAGCCATTCATCTGTCATCTCGCGAAATTCTTTGATGTTTAAATCCTGATTTAAACGCACGTCATAAATCGACACAATTTTGCATCATAGCGTCTTGCCCATCTCTGCGCCTGTTCTTTTATGATCGTGCAATAAAAACCAACGCCAAAATCTTTTGTGTTGCGTCCTACGCAGATTTCCGGGTTTTCAACGGGTGTATAACCGCCATGATAAACTGTCCTTTTCGCCATAATGTCTACTCTTTCTTCTACTCCGCCTCATGCATCTCCACTCCCGGCTTTGCCTCCACCGTATGTGTTGCCTCATAGAGTGACGCCGTCGGTGCGACCGGGCTCATGAGCACTTTTCCGGTTCCGCGGTACACATTGACGAGTCCTTCGCCGCTGACTGCCGAACCCACAAGCGTTTTCGTCGATCTCTCCACAGTAAATTCCAGACCAGAGGACCAGCAGACTGCAAGATTTCCGTCAATTTTTAATTCATCATTGTCAAGTTCCACCTCAATCAGTTCTTCATACGGCACGTTACTCTCCAATGCTGCGACACCTTCCCCGACCAGACTTAAGTTGAAAAATCCTTCTTTGCCAAGCACGGTCGATGAGATTGTTTTCCGCGCCGTCAGCTTATTTTTTACGGTTCCGGAACAGGCATAAAATATGCCATCCTCGATCGTCATGCCCTTTTCACCCCAGGATCCGACATCCACTAAGATCAGATATTTATAGGTAGGTTCTAACACCAGAATGCCGTTGCCGACGTATTCCGGTTTGACTGCTGTCTCCTTTGTGATCGCACCTTTGACCATCTTGCCGACAAAATCACCGACTCCCTTGATCCCTGTGGTTGCTTTCACATGACCTGCCATCCACTGCATGCTGCCCGCCTGGATAATGGCAGACTCTTTTCCGTTTAGTTCAATAACGATCTGGCGTCTGCGGACACCCATTTTACTCATAAAGTACTCATTTCTCGCATTTTCCGGCGCAACGGAGGCGTCTGACTGATACTCTAATACATGAAAATTTCCAAGACTGCTCACATATTTTCTTGCGTTGTTTTCTAAATTTTTTATATTCATTTAAACTCCCTTTCCTGCGCTGCTTTCTAATGAAAACAAGTTTTGCACACTGATCTCCTATTCTTTCTTATCCGCTCCATTATAAAACAAACCGCTTTTCTTATTCAATCAGTATCCATATCATATTTAAAACTTCGGTTGTAAAGTCAACGTTTTCTGGTAGATCTCAACTAATTTTTCACGGTTCTTTTCACTGATAAAATAATAATCGCTCTGACTCCCCTCTGCCATGATATAAGGTCCAAAAGTCCGTATCCCACAAAACAGCACAGTTCCTTTCGATGCAATGGCAAGCCCGTATCCTTTCTCTGATAAAATAAGCGGCATTCTTAACTTTTTCCCACCATAGGAAACGTATTTTGCTTTTGCTGTCACATCCATAAAATCAGCAGCAAGCAGTCCCTTTGCTTTCAAATGTTCGGACTTTTCCCATTCAAAAAATGTCCAGTTACATCCGCCTTCCTGAAACCTCGGTTCCTCCGCTTTTTCCGTAAGCAGTAACTGCTTTTTCTCATTGTAAAAGCAGACCGCACCATTATTTTTTGCAATGTGCACGGTAACTTTTTCCGTTGCAATTTCTACCAGCATTTTGGATTCTTTTGCACTCCATGAAAATGCTGTATCCGCCTTTCCTTTCCATGCTGTATCGCCAATTTTTTCCGTGACACCCTTCACGAAACTGACCCGGATCACCTCCGGTGTGATCGGTGTGATGCGTAAAAGTCCATACATACTGGAAAGTTCCACATAGCTTTTTGTCTTTTTGATCCATTTGATGACAAAATTGTTTCGGGAATGACCTTTGACACGGAGGATCGCATTGTCCGGTATCGCGCCAAATTCATATGGAGAGATAATGATTTCCTCCGTATGATTTTTTTCGTTTTTTCCAGAGTTGTCTGCTGCTTTTCTGACTGGCGCTGCCACAGCTCTCTTATAGGCAGATGCCATTTTCTGCCCTGTCAATGTTTTTCCTCTTGCCTCAGCCTCATTTTCTTTCCCCTGCGGTTTAATGACAATGCGCTTCGGACCGATATACTCGCGCTCTGCCATATCCTTTGCGCCCTCGATCCTGCGCTGCTGTTCGATCTCTTTTTCCGTGTGCTGCACCCGTTCAAATTCCGCTGTTTTTGTCAAGGTTTCTGCCGCAAACTCTTTCATATGTTTTCCTTCCGGAACTTTGTCGGCAAGGATCCCGGTCAGTTTTCCACGGTACAAAACCACAAGTTCATGCAGTGCGCGGGTCGCAGCCACATACAGAAGTTTGACATGCCCGTTATCCGACGGGTATTTTTCCTGCGTCGGATCAAACAGCAGCACAGCATCAAATTCAAGTCCTTTCGTGTAGGAGACAGGAAGCACCATGACGCCATCCCCGAACTCGGCTTTTTCCAGATCTGTTTCTACAATTTTTACATATTTCTTTAGTTCTTCCGCAGCCTGTGCCGCTTCCGTCTCATCACGACAGATCACAGCGATCGTCTCATAACCGTCCTGCTGCCATTTTTTGATCGTGGTGACGGTATCTGCCAGCAATTGATTTTCATCCGGACATGCCACCGTCTGCACCGGATTTCCGTGACGGATAATCGGCTCTACCGGATAAATGGAAAAGTCTCCATGGCGCAGGATCTCGTTTGCATACTCTGAAATCTCCACCGTGTTGCGGTAACTTTTCCTAAGAAGTCCAAACGCATCGAAGATCCCGGTCAAAATCAGTTTTTTCAACTCTTCCCAGTCGTTTAAACCATACTCAAAATGAATATTCTGGGATGTATCACCCATGATCGTGTAAGTACAGCCATACAGACAGTAATGCAGGCATCTGTATGACATCATGCCAAAGTCCTGCGCCTCATCAATCACTACATGGCTCGCCTCACGCACCGGATCCGTCTCTTTGATCCTCTTGTAAATATATGCAAGCGCCGCAAGATCATAGACATCAAACGAGTTTTCCGGCACATCGACTTCTTTTCCTGCCTCCTGCTGCGCAAGTAAAAATTCTCTGTAAAAAGTAAATACAGATTCTCTCCATTTTCCATCCCCAAAATAAGACGCGTATTTTTTGTCTAAAATCTTTTTCTCTTTTGGCGGAAAAGTCACGGACTTCCCGGAAACCTCATTTTCATATTTTGCATACAAAATCTCATTTAACATGAGTATCTTGCTCTGCATGGAAACTTTCGGATTATTTTTTAAATAACGTCCGATCTGCTCCTTTGATAACAGGAGATTTCCAGTCTTTTCCATATAAATGTCTTCTTTTGCGATCGACTGATTCTCATAGTTCTGGCAGAATTTTTCTAAATCCAGAAACCACGCCGTGCCGCCCTTGATGCTGTTTTTTGCATCTGTCTTGTCGATATTGTGGTAAGAAAACCGCGTCTCGTCCCAATCCTCATACAAAAGGCGGATGAAAAGCTGCTCCATCGTCATCTGACGGATTCCATACACATCAAGTTCCGGCAGAACACTTGTAATATAATTCAAAAGGATCCGGTTGCTTCCTATAATATAAAAGTCCTCCGGGCGGAAATCATCTTTATAATTATATAGAATATAGGAAATACGGTGCATCGCCACTGTCGTTTTTCCGGAACCGGCGACACCCTGCACAATGATGTTCGTTTTCGGCGAACGGCGGATAATGAGGTTCTGCTCTTTCTGGATCGTCGCAATGATCTCGCCCAAAACTGCCTTTTTATTTTGGGCAAGGTATTTTGTCAGCAGTTCATCGTTGGCGACCACATCCGAATCAAAGAAATCTTTTAACCGGTCATTTTCAATCTCGTAAGTGCGCTTGCGTTTCAGATCAATCTCAAATGTCCCCTCAGAGCTCACGGTATACTGGCATGTTCCCATCCTGCTCTCATAGTATACTGATGCAATCGGTGCCCGCCAGTCGAGCACGACCGGATCAGAGCTGCTGTCCGTGATGCCGACTCTTCCAATATAATAAGCCTCATCCGCTTTCGCCTTTGGATCCCTGAAATCAATGCGCCCAAAATACGGCTTCTTACGCGCCTTTTCATAGCGCACCAGTTCCCGTTCATCCTCCTTTAACCGCGCGGTTGCATTGTTCCAGAGTGCCAGTCCTTCCTTATCCTTTGCATCGTAGACTTCGAGGAGATCGGCAAGATCTTCATTGATCTTCCGGATATCTTCTTTCGCATGATCTAAATTATCCTGCGCAATCTCTATGATTTTACTGAGCTGATGCTCCTCGTCTTCCTTTGTCAGACCAGGGAATTTCTTAAACAGCTTTATGATCTCATCTAACGAATCCACCCTCGCTGCCAGCTTCCCACGCAATGCCTCATCCGGTTCGGTCTGATCCGGCACCATCACAACATTACAGCCTGCACCATAAGCACTGCATACACCGTTTGGGGAATCCTCAACTGCGATACATTCCTCCGGCAAAAGCGCAAGCTGTCTGCATGCATACTGATAGATATCCGGTGAAGGCTTTCCATGTTCCACCATCGTTGCACAGATGATCTGATCAAAATAACCGTAAAGACCCAGCTGCTTTAAATACTGTTCCGTACGCACCTGATCTGTCGCCGTCGCGATTGCACGGCGAATACCCTGTGCCTTTAAATAATCAAGAAGTTCGATTGCACCTTTTTTGATTTCAATTCCATTTTTTTTCAAACACTCTCCCATGATCTGCTTGCGATAATTTCGTATCGCCGTATAATCCAGATCCGGATCACGAAACATTTCTTTTAAATGCTGTGGTGCATATGGCTGCCCAAGTGACCGCATGGTAAGTGCCTGTTCATCCGTCATTTCATACCCAAAATGCGCCAATGCCTTTGGCCAGAACATGCGGTAATATTTTTCCGTGTCGATCAGTGTGCCGTCCATATCAAAAATTACGGCTTTTATCTTTTTTATATTCATGTTTTTCCTCTTCTATCCCGAACCATTACCTCAATTGTGCAACAACCGGCTGCATAAATCCCTGCCAGAACGATTGTCGTGAATTAGAATATTTTAACACATTTATTTTCACACGACAACGCTATTTCGAATAGCTGATACATTCTGACGGATGGCAGAGCCAAAATCTTTTGAAAATGATTCTTTTCGCATACGAAACTGTCACAGAGGAAGCAAAAGACTATGCATCTTTATGACCTGCATACAAGACAAACTATATTTCAGACGTTCCATCGTGGCTCTTTTGCATACCCCATAAACAGATCAAAGATCGCACGGTAGCCTTCTTCCTTGATATGCATTCCCTCAATCGTATACTCTGCTTTGAGATTTCCATCCCGGTCTTTTAACGGATCATTGATATCTATATATTTTGCATGATGTCTTTCCGCAAGCTCCTGCACTGCCTTATTTGCCATCGCAATTTTCCCCGGTACCACTTCCTGATTCAATTTACTGTAACGTGCAATTTTTTCTTCTTTCGTCATGTTAATCCTCCTCGAATTCCATTTCCTTAATAAATGCTTCCACTTCTACCGGCAAACGTTCCTCGCGCCATGCTAACAATATCTCGGTTGTAAGATCAGCGTCCGTAATGCCATAAACACTCATCGAGTCAGACACACGCATGGACTCTGGCAAAATTGCCACTCCAATCCCTTTTTCTGCAATTGTCATCGCTGTTCTTGCATCCTCACATTCATAATAGATATCGCAGGTCAGTCCAACAGCCTCAAACGCTGAAATAATATAATTCCGATACCGGTGTGATAATATCAGATGTTCCTTTGACAATTCTCTCAAACTAATCTGTGATCCATCCTTTTTCCTGAATCCCTCTATTCCCTCATATCCATCTGCTGCCACGGCAGCCAGTTTTTCCCGAATCAGCCTCTTTGTCTTACAACCGTTCAGCGTGATCGGCGTACGCAGTGTTGTGATATCTATCATGTGCTTTTCTAATTGTTCTTTTAAATTGAATGTCGATCCCTCATGAATATCAAAATGAATCCCCGGATATTGTTTTGAAAACCTCTCAATATATTCTGACATCATCAGAACCGTAGATGGTGTAATACCAATATGTATCGTTGCAGACTGGCTTGCCTTGACCACCTCACGCTTTGTAACATCTAACATTTTTAAAATGCTGCCAGACCTTGCATACAACACCTTTCCAGCTTCTGTCAATGTAATTTTCTTTGTTCCACGAAAAAAAAGCTGTACATTAAGTTCTTCTTCAAGCATTTTCATCTGATAACTGACCGGTGGCTGTGTCATTTTAAGAACTTTCGCAGCACCACTCACCGTTCCCTCTTCCACCACTGCACGAAAATATTCCAACTGTCTGATTTCCATGTTTCCCTCCTCTCCTGTTTTTGTCAGTATATATAAAAAATATTGTTTTATGATATAAAATAAATATTTTTTATATATTATAATTTATGCTATACTGGTTTTCAAGAATTAAATTTTTCACAAAAATGAGGATTACCATGAAACGCATTGATTTTGAAAACGGAACCGTAACTGAAAATATATTAAGCGCTGCCCTCCCTATGCTTGCAGCCCAGATTTTAAGTCTGCTCTATAACATTGTAGACCGCATTTATATTGGTCGTATCCCGGATATCGGGACCACAGCGCTTGGTGCTGTCGGACTTTGTTTTCCGCTTATTATGATCATCACGGCTTGCAGCAATCTGTTCGGGAGCGGCGGCGCACCGCTTTTTTCGATCAACCGTGGAAAAGGTGATAAAGAACAGGCAAACAGGATCTTAAATACCTCTTTTTCCATGGTATGTGCCAGTGCACTCCTCCTGATGGGAACCGGTCTTCTCTTTGCAAAACCGCTTCTCATTCTTTTTGGTGCCTCAAAAAATGCTCTGACTTTTGCCAGACCTTATATGATGCTGTATCTGCTCGGTACACTTCCATCCATGATTGCTACCGGCATGAACCCTTTTATCAATGCACAGGGTTATTCCACAACCGGGATGTTTTCCGTGGCAATCGGTGCAATCGCAAACATTCTCCTGGATCCGCTCTTTATTTTTACCTTCCATCTGGGCGTAAACGGTGCAGCGGCCGCCACTGTATTGTCACAGATTTTATCTGCACTGTTTGTGTTTCATTTTCTGCGCCGCAAAGCGGAGATCAAAGTCCGCCTGCTTCGAAAAAATGAACTTTCCTCCTGCATTCCTCTCGCGAAAAGCATCATCAGCCTCGGTACATCCGGTTTTATCATGCAGCTCACCAACAGTCTCGTCTCCATCTGCTGCAATCATGTACTCTCCGTCACCGGTGGCGATGTGTACGTCTCTGTCATGACAATTGTCTCAAGTGTCCGCCAGATGGTGGAAACTCCGATCTATGCGATCACGGAAGGTTCCTCCCCAATCATAAGCTACAACTATGGTGCCCTCCGCCCCACGCGCGTCAAAAAAGCCGGCATCACGATGGCTCTTATGGCGCTCGTCTATACCGGCCTCATGTGGAGCGTGATCATTCTCGCCCCGGAATATTTAATTAGTGTTTTCAGTTCGGATACAGCACTGTCAGCAGATGCCGTTCCCGCATTAAAACTGTATTTTGCTGCATTTATCTTTATGGATCTGCAGTATATCGGTCAGACTGTTTTCAAATCTTTAAACAAACGGAAACAGGCGATCTTCTTTTCCCTGCTGCGCAAGGTGTTTATCGTTGTACCGCTGACCTATCTTCTGCCATACACTTTCCACATGGGAACGGACGGCGTATTTCTTGCAGAACCCGTATCAAATGTGATCGGTGGCAGTCTGTGTTTTATCACAATGCTGTTTACGGTTCTGCCGGAGCTGAACCGGATGGAAAATCAGTAAAATATGCTTTCAGCTCCGCCACGATCATTTCCTGACTCTCCCTCGTGTGGATCAGTGCATAATAATGCCCGCCGCCAAATTTTGACCGTCTTTCCTCTTCGCATATTCCCGCTGCAATGCCTTTTTCGGTCACACGTCTGATGCGGGTTTCGTCCTGTTCCTCTTCCTTCAAATAGCCTTTTTGTACGAGCAGATCATTGACAAAAGCAGCCGTCAGCTTTTTGCGGTCTTTTTCCTCACAGAGCGCATTGATCCGGTCGGTCAGTTCCGATACCATGCAGGCGTCAGAAAACGTTACCTGATCTAATTTTTCCGGTGCAATATAAAACGGCTGTTTCTTTTTTCCCGCCGGGGGCTTCGACACAGTTTCTACTACCGCAGCTCCTTCTGTCTTTCCTGTCGTCATATTTCCGGATTCATGCGTCTGCAAAAACATCCGGATGATCTCTGCAAAACTTTCCCCGTAGCTTGCAATCTTCTGTGCACCCATTCCGTATACATCCGCCATCTGTGTTTTATCTGCCGGACATCTGGCACACATATCTTTCAACGTCTTATCAGAACAGATGATAAACGGCGGCACACCCTGTTTTGCAGCAAGTTCTGACCGGCATTTGCGCAGTTTCTCAAACAGCTCCTGCCCTTCTTCCGTTAAATCTGCAAGTTCTGCTGTCTTTTTCTTTGCACGTCCGGTCTCGATATAATTTTCCTCCGCCTCGTCCTCTGTCACAACACAGTTACTGCATTTTTCACAGATGCACGGACTGTGATCCCCAAAATAGTTCAGGATATACTGGCGCAGACACTCATCTGTCTCACAGTAGTGAATCATCTGATTCAGTTTCCGCTGTTCATTTGCCCGGACTGCCGGATCTCCTGCCGTATAACCGCCCTCTGTCGCCTTATAGTCAAGCAGCCGTTTGTTGATCATGATATCCTGTTTGGAAAAGAAAAGCACACACTCCGCTTCCTCCCCGTCGCGCCCGGCTCTTCCCGCCTCCTGGTAATAATATTCAAGGCTTTGCGGCATATTATAATGGAGAACATAACGCACATTGGATTTGTCGATCCCCATTCCAAATGCGTTGGTTGCAACCATCACACGGATCCTGTCATAGGTAAAATCATCCTGACTCTCTTTCCGTTCTTCCAAAGAAAGCCCCGCATGGTACCGCCCTGCCAGAATGCCGTGCTGCAATAAAAGTTCACAGACACTATCCACATTCTTTTTTGTCGCACAGTAGATGATCCCGCTCTCATCCTCATGCCTTTTGACATAATTTAAAATACTGTTGTCCGTCTCTTTTCCACCTTTTCGCTTTACGACACGGAAGAAAAGATTCGGCCGGTCAAACCCGGTCACGACAGTCACCGGATTCTGCAGGTGCAGACTTCCCGTGATATCCTGTTTGACGCGCTCGGTCGCTGTCGCCGTAAATGCGCTGACCACAGGGCGTCTCGGCAGTCTTGCAAGAAAATCTGCAATCTCTAAATAGCTTGGCCTGAAATCCTGTCCCCACTGGGAAATACAGTGTGCCTCATCCACTGTCACCATCGAAATGTCTGCCCGGCATGCAAAATCTAAAAAACGCATGGTATTTAACCGCTCCGGCGCGACGTAGATGATCTTGTACTGTCCCTGTGCCGCATACAAAAGCGCCGCCCGGATCTGATTTTCCGTCAGTGAGCTGTTGATGTATGCCGCATGTACGCCTGCCTGGTTCAGTGCCTTGACCTGGTCAGACATCAAGGAGATGAGCGGTGAGATCACGATCGTGATACCGGGCAGCATCAGTGCCGGAACCTGATAACAGAGTGATTTTCCGGCGCCGGTCGGCATGATGCCGAGGACGTCGCTGCCATTTAAGATGCCTTCCATCAAGTCCTGCTGACCAGGCCGGAGGGTGTCGTATCCAAAATAGTGTTTGAGTGTCTGATATAAATTCAAAATTTGTTTCTCCTTTTTACATTGCTATCCAGCCAAATGCATTTGCCACGGAACTGATCAGTATGATCAGTGCAAAGACCGGGCACAGATATTTGATCATCACAATAAAAATCTTTTTCCTGCGGAATGTGCTCTCTCCGTGCATGATCTCCTCTTCCATCCGCTTCATTCCGACGATTCTCGATACAAACAGGCTTGTGAGCATTGCCGCAATCGGCATCATCACAGAGTTCGTCAGAAAATCAAAGAAATCCAAAAACTGCATGCCGATAATTTTAATGCCTACTAACGGTCCATATCCCAGTGAAGATAAACTTCCAAGCGCGATCATGATCACTCCGACTAAAACCGTTGCTCTTCTTCTGCTCCATCCCAGCTCATCCTCAAAGGTAGAAACCGCGCTCTCAGTCAATGCGATAGAACTTGTTACTGCTGCAAACAGTACTAGCAGGAAAAATAAGATTCCAACTACTGTCCCAAATCCCATATTCTCAAACACTTTTGGAATCGTAATAAACATCAATGCCGGTCCCGCCTGCAGAGTATCCGGGTCGCCGCCCGAAAATGAGAACACCGCCGGAATGATCATCAGTCCCGCCATAATAGCAATCGCCGTGTCAAACACTTCCACATTTCTTGTGGAATCTTCCAGTGATGTTTCTTTTTTCATATAGGATCCAAAGGTAATGAGGATTCCCATTGCAATCGACAGCGAATAAAACATCTGTCCCATCGCCGCTACCACCGTCATCCAGGAAAAGTTTTTCACATTTGGCACAAGAAAATATTTTACTCCCTCCATGGCGCCCGGTCTTGTCACGGAATACACCGCAATCAGGACGGATAACACGATCAGTATCGGCATCATAAATTTCGATACACGTTCGATTCCGTTTCGCACCCCTGCGTAAATGATCGTCAGAGTGAACAGACAGAACAGGATAAAACAGAGTTCCGTGGATACTCCATCTGAGATAAACTCCGAAAAATATCCGTCTGCCGCCAGCATTTTTCCATTTCCCCTGATATACTCGATCAGGTATTTGATCACCCAGCCGCCGATCACGGAATAATACGGCACGATCAATACCGGGATGATCGCATTGATCCATCCACCGGCTGACAGCCATCCGGCTTTTCCAAATGCCTGAAACGCTCCCACCGGACTTTTCCTTGTCATGCGTCCAAGTGCCGACTCAGCCATGATCATCGTATATCCAAACGTCAGTGCCAGTAAAATATAGATCAGAAGAAAAATCCCTCCACCGTATTTTGCCGCCAGATATGGAAATCTCCAGATATTTCCAAGTCCTACGGACGCACCTGCGGCGGACAGTACATAACCCAGTTTCCCGGAAAAAGAACTTCTTTTGTTGTCGTGTGTGTGTAAATTGCTCATATCTTTTTGTTCACGGTTTGTGAAACAGTCTCCCTTCATTTTTTGTTTTCTTCTCTATTACCGCACCAGCCGGAATGTCTTTTCCACCATGAAAAACATTAACACAATGAAAATCAGCACATAGACCGGCAGCAGTGTGATGGAAATATGATTTGCGATCAGTCCAAAAACCGGCGGCATAAATGTAGAGCCGACATAAGCACTCGCCATCTGGATACCGATGATTGCCTGGGAATTTTTCTCTCCAAAATTTGCCGGTGTTGCGTGAATGATCGATGGGTAGACCGGTGCACATCCAATCCCCATCACGACAAGTCCTGCCAGAGCTGCCGTGTCAGACGGAATCGGCAGAAGTACTGCAGCACAGCCAGCCAGTAAAATAGTTGTGCCAAGCCTGATCATCTTATGATCACCTAATTTTTCCGTCACAAATCCTGCCAAAAATCTTCCGAGCGTGATACCGCTGCAGAACAATGCCGCATATGCCGCCGCACGCTCCGCAGAGATACCTTTTGCACCGACCAGATAACTGCTTGACCAGAGGATCAGTGTAGATTCCAATGCACAGTAAGAGAAAAATCCAAGCAAGAGCTGTGGTACGCCTTTGATCTTCACTGCACCGCGTATTCCAATCACCTCGTGCTGCTCTTCCTGCTGTTCTGCCGTTTTGTTGACTTTCCAGACCGGAAGTGTCACAAACAGAATCATTGTGATCCCCATCTGAAGAAAAGATACCATGCGGTAACCGTTCTGCCAGGATGAGGTGGTCAGTGCATAGCTCATTATGTACGGGCTGATGATTGTTCCCACGCCCCAGAAACAATGCAGCCAGCTCATATGTTTTGATGAATAATGCAATGCAACATAGTTATTGAGTGCCACATCGATAGCTCCTGCGCCAAGTCCATACGGAATCGCCCACAGGCACAACATGTAAAATGCGCTCGACGTCGAAAAACCAAACAAGGCAGCTGCCGTTAACAGGACACTGCATACCGTAACGATCTGTGTTCCAAATTTCTTTGTCAGGCGTTCCGACATTAAACTTGAACAGATCGTCCCTGCAGAGATGATCATTGTGACCAGTCCCGCATAGGACAGCGGCACCGAAAATGCCTCATGCATGATCGGCCATGCCGAACCAAGCAGAGAGTCCGGTAAGCCAAGACTTATAAATGCCATGTAAATTAACAGTAATAATAGTGTGTACATTTTTTGCTCCTTTATTTATCCAATTCGCCGTTTGCCACTTATACAAGTATCTTGACTCGCTTCGCCCGGCAGTCTTATTATATCTTGAACGCCACCAAAAATCCACGCAATATCATAGAATATTATCCCATAACATGGTAAAATAAAGTAAAAATATTATTTGTGGAGATCTGATCATAGATGAATTTAAGACAAAATAAAGAAAAAAACGCACAGCAAATGTTGACAGGCGTAATTTTGACATTATTTATCATGCTCCTGCTTTGTACCATATTTACAAATCAGGATGCAGCCTCTGTAAGCAAACTCAAAGCACGTCAGCCTGACAAAATACAATACCTGGATGATGGAATGGTACTGCTTAGTTTTAACATTAACCGCAATGAAAACAGCAGAGGCTCACTTGTATTTTTTACCTCACATCAGCATGTGACCGTTTTTACTAAAAACAACGTAATATACAATTTGGATGATTCCGGTGGAATATGGGGGCATACAACAGGAAATGTCTGGAATTTTGTAAAACTGCCGGCATATACAGAAACAGTCATAGTCAGGCTGAAACCCTGTTATCCGGAAACAGCCGGTCAAATTGAACAATATTATATAGGAACCGGAAATGAAATCTATACAGGCATATTGCGTCAGTCTATGCCCACTTTTATAGCGAGTGTATTTATTCTGTTAGCCGGTTTTTTTATCACGTGTTACTGGGTGTTTATTCACAACAGCAGCCATATAGACGGAACTCTTTTTTATCTGGGGATATTCTCCATATTGCTTGGACTCTGGGCCACCAATGAGACAGATGTTTGTTCTCTGATGCTCCTAAACAGAAGATCATCTGCTTTTGCTGCTTTTATGTTTCTGATGATAATGCCTATCCCATTTTTGATGTTTGTAAAGAGCTTCCTTGAGATCAATGATGATAAAATCTGGAAGATCTTCTGCAATCTGTGTATGCTTCAGACAGTTGTCTGCAGCTTGCTGCACTTTACCGGATTCTATGAGTTTCGAAGAAGCGTCTGGATCACTCACCTTTCCATTTGTATAGTGCTGATTTATCTGATCACAGTTATCATATATAAAATTATAAAAAAACAGGCTGATCAGAGACTGAAAGTCTGCATGGCAGCTCTTGCCTTCGTCGTCATTGCAACTATTGTGGATATTGCCAGTTATTACAAAACAAGAAATAATTCCGGAATTTGGGGAAGATTATCTTTCCTTGTATTTATTATAATCCTCGGTTTAGAGTCCGCAAGACAGGCTGTCGCCAGCTTGAAAAAAGGGCGCAGGATAGAGGAACTCGAACAATTTGCACTGAATGATTCCATGACAGGATTTTACAACAGAAATGCCTATGACTACTTTATATATAATGAAAAGAATATTAAAAATTATATGGTGGTAACGTTTGATCTTAACAATCTCAAGATGTGCAACGACAACTACGGTCACAGTTCGGGGGATGCCTATATCATTCATTCTGCACATATCATAGAAACCACTTTTGATCGGTTTGGCAAATGTTACCGTATCGGAGGCGACGAATTCTGCTGCCTCATCCCGGATGCGGCAGAATTCCAGATAGAACGTTTTATCCAAAAGATGCAGCAGGATATTGCGATACTCAATAATAAAAATATCATTCCAACCGAAGTTGGAATCGCATGCGGATATGCGTTAGCCACACCGGATGATGCCGACATAGAAAAAGTGCGTGAACGTGCAGATGAGATGATGTACCATAACAAGAAAGTGTTAAAGGGACTTATTTAAAAAAGATCCAGCATATTATCCAGATATATCTCCTCTCTGACCTGCAGCTGATACTCAGGTTTTGTCATATAATAGAGCAGAAACTCCAGAATCAGGGCGCTGCCAAGTCCCCTGCCTTCGATTTTAAAATTGGAAAATCCCATCGGCAGATAGCTGTTTTTCATATCATCCACTCCAATAAACCCGGGATTTTCCATTGCCTTCGAAAAACGATAGCCATTCCCTGCATCCGGAGCTGCACAGCGGTGATCCGGACCATTTTCTCCAAGGTTTTTGCGGCTGACAGCTTCATAACAGATTTTCCTGTCCCCGCAGCCAAACCAGCAGCATTCATTACATAAGAATTCCACTTTGTCTTTCTGTGCCCCTGTCAATGTACTTAATTTATCAAAAACCTTATTCAACCGGAAATCCGGTACGACATAAAGAAACTCTTCCCTGTTTACTTCCCTTACGAACTGCTCAAAATCCGTCAGAACCTTGGTGGTGGATGAAACAAAATAAAATCCCGGATAATTTTTTCTCAGATATTCCAGCAACAGATCCGAATAGATAATGACACCATTTCTGACACCCTCACTTTTCTCAAATAAAGTGCAGAGATGATTGCATTTCTTATCCCAAAGATGTTCCTGCCCAAGCAGGGAATTGCTGAATGTAAGCCGCGCTGAGATTCCGTATTCCTGCATCAACGCAAAAACCTCCTGTGGGTCGTGATCCCCGAACGAAGTACGGCCTCCACCCCAGATACAATCTGACGGGGCACCATAGACAGAGCCTATCTCACACCAGTCGTAAAAGTATTCTCTGTGTTCCCGGAATAATGGCAGAAACACACGATATAATTCATAAAACTCAAACAGGCCTGGAAGATGGTAGTATGCTGTGTTCTTTTTTAATTGATTCATGTCTGTATTCTCACCCCTATTAAATACTAGCTATACATGCTGTAAATCTTATCATTTATACAGCATTTCAATCAGCACTGAAAAATTCTAGCATCATGACCGTTGACTGGCTCGTCTGGTTTTGCTTTATCACCTAATATTCCTTTTTCTTGAAAATACCTACAGTCAAAGGAAAGGACACGATAAATAACAATATAGAACAACCAATTAAAATAAACGTCCCGAACAACGGTATATTAAAAAGCATTGTGGCAATACCCAATGCACAAATCAAAGATATGATAAGAAACACAATGGTTTTATCTTCCCCCGCTAAATAAACCATAGGAATAAATATTGCTCCCATTGTAAGACTTATACTAATTCCTATTACAAGTACACCTGAGATACCCTCAAATTGTTCAAAAGTAATTCCATGTAACAGATAGGATAGGGCTATTATAATGCCAACGAAAAGCACTCCTATCATAATCCATAATAATTGATTTATATATAAACTTTTTACAATATCAATCCGCTTTACTGGCAAAGTAAGTTTATATTTTCCCCATTTTGAGGAAAATTCATTTCCAATAACGGTAGCTGCATTTACTGCTAATCCGACAATTCCAATAATTATGAAATACATTTGCCATGTCTGGTCTGGAATAATGATAACGGCAATCCCCATTGCAAACATAAAAAGCAAAAAAATTTTTGCATTCGTCCATACAGCAAGAAAATTGCTTTTAAAAAGACCTTTCATACATGATCCCCCCTTACTAAAAGCAAAAAAATTTCATCAACAGAAACGTGGTCTATCACGATTTCTTTGTACTTTCTCTGCATTGCTTTACAATCTGAAACCAGAACATCAATTTGAAAATCACGTTTCCGATAAACAATAATATCTGCCGGATCTAATGCAAGGAATTGATTTTCCTTGCAGCGCATAACCGCATAATTATAAACCAAATCATTTTTCGATACGGTCATAATCAGTTTTCCGTTATGAATGAATGTAATATAGTCTGCCACTTTTTCTAAATCACTTGTAATATGGGAAGAAAGTAAAATAGAGTGGTCTTCTTCCTGTACGAAATCAAGGAATGTATCTAACATCTCGTCGCGTACAACAGGGTCAAGTCCGCCAGTAGCTTCATCCAGAATTAACAGTTGTGGATGGTGTGATAAAGCAACCGCAATCGCTAATTTCATTGTCATCCCTCTGGAATATTGCTTAATTTTTTGATTTGCAGGTAATTTGTATTCTTTTAAAAATTTCTGAAACAAAATATTGTCCCATTGCTTATAAAATCCTGACATAACTTTCGCTAATTGTGCTGCTGTCCAATAAGCTGGAAAATTATCTCCGTCATAAACAACACCTATTCTTTCCCGCATATCTGTATCTGCGTCTGTCATTTCTTTTCCAAACAACTTTACCATTCCGCTGTCTTTGGCGATTGTATTTAGAATACAGCCAATCGTTGTAGTTTTTCCGGCTCCGTTTTCCCCGACAAAACCCAAAATAGAACCATACGGCAGAGAAAAAGTCACATTTTCTAACGCAAAATTTGACTTAGAAAATGTTTTGGAAACCTGTTGTAATTCTAAAATATTTTCCATGCTCATTCGTCCTCCTGATAGAATAAAGCCAACAACTCCGTCAATTTTTCAAGGGAAATATTACTTGTCCGTCCAATCTCTGCGGCGGCTTGTAAATGTTCCTCTGCAATACGTTGTTGTTCTTCTTGATAAAATTCTTTGTTTTGTGCCGATACAAAACTCCCCCTGCCGACAGTTGTTTCAATAAAACCGTCCCTTTGCAGATCCTCATATGCTTTTTGGACGGTAATCACACTAACATGAATAGATTTTGCCAGTGAACGCATTGAGGGAATAGCGTCTCCGGCTTGCAGTTCTCCACTCATTATCATTGCTTTTATCTGCGATGTGATTTGCTCATATATCGGCTTGTTGGCGTTATTACTGATAATGATTTCCATAACTCACCGCCTTCGTTTTTTTGATTGTACTTAATGTACAGTTACATTATAGCATCTATAAACTCATAGTCAACCCTCAAAATAAAATTGCCAGATACAGTTATCAAAAATAGCTGTATCTGACACTCAGAATAGGGGGCTGCTGTCTGTCGAGCTCTGTGTGTTACTTTACCGCACATGAGCATTGTAGCACCGGTTCTCTCCGCAGATATAAATAAACGCGATGTATATCTTCCTGCAGGAAAATGGGTAAACATAACAGACGGCACAACCTATGAGGGTTGTCAGACTATTATAGCAGATGCACCGATCGAACATATTCCAGTGTTTGAACGGATATAGATATAAACAAGGACCAAAAGTTCATCCAAGAACTTTTGGTCCAATTATTTCATACTCACTCCTCCTCAAATTCTGCAAGTTCTGTCTCCGTCTCAAGCATCCGCTCTAACAGACTCTCCTGGTTCTTTTCCTCTGCGTCAAGTGCATTCTGCAGTTCCATCAGCTTCGGATAGTCACTGGCAAGCTCCGGATCCATGAACTGCATTTTTATTTCAGCGAGTTTTTCTTCGCTCTCCTCTAACATTTTTTCATATTTTTCTAACTGGTGCTGCAGTCTTGAACGGATTTTGCCCGGATTGTAATAAGTTTTTTTGTCAAACACATCCGTTAAAGTAGGAACATCTGCGTCTGTTTTTATGCCACTCTGATGCTGATTGTGTTTCTCATTCCCCACAGAATTTTGTGTATCATTTCCTGACACATACCTCGCACTCTGTGACATTCCTCGCCCTTTTCCTGAAATCTCCATCTCTTTTTGTTTTTCTGCAAGATACTCCTCATAGCTCATGGCATATTGTTTCACACCACTCTCGGAAAACTCCAAAATCCCGGTTGCGATCCTGCTGATAAAATAACGGTCATGTGAGACGAAAAGTACTGTTCCCTCGTACTCTCTTAACATCTGTTCTAACGCCTCTTTTCCAACAATATCCATATGGTTCGTCGGCTCATCTAAGATCAAAAGATTCGGTTTGGTCTGCAGCATTTTACAGAGTGCGAGACGGACTTTTTCTCCGCCGGAAAGCTGTCCCATCTTCTTTTCTACATCTTCTCCGGAAAATAAAAATCCCCCCAGTGCACTGCGGACTTCCTCCCTCATATAGGAAGGATATTCCTCCCAGAAATTTTCAAGCACGGTCTGATCTTCCCGGAAATGCTCCTGCACTGCTTTCTGCTGGTCAAAATAACTCCATTCTACATTTTGTCCAAATGAAAATTCACCACCTAACGCAGGCAGTTCGCCGACTAAGGTTTTCAAAAGTGTGGATTTTCCTTTACCGTTCTCCCCAATGATTGCAAGTCTGTCTTTCTTTTGAAGCAGAAATGAGACTTTACTTAAGACGGTATCGTAACCGATCTCAAGATTTTTGGCATGAATCACATTCGTGTAGCTTTCCATGCGCGGTACATATCTCGCATGAAATGCTTTCGTATCAAAATGTCTCGGCTTTTCGATTTTTACCATGTGTTCGATCGCCATGCGCTTTGAACGTGTCGCCGCCACTTTCGTCGGCGTATTTTTCCATTTTTCGATCCAGTCCGTCAGACGTTTGATCTCCTTTTGCTGCTCCTCATAGTCTTTTTCCTGTTTGATCAGTGCCTCTTCTTTTTGCTTCATAAATGCCGTGTAATTGCCGGCATAACGCTTGATCTCATGATATTCGATCTCGTAGGTCACATCGATCACTTTGTCTAAAAACATACGGTCATGTGAAACAATGATGACCGCCTTATCATAAGTCTTTAAATATCCTTCTAACCACTCGATTGTCGGAAGATCCAGATGGTTGGTCGGCTCATCGAGCAGCATGATATCCGGACGTTTTAACAGCAGTTTGATAAATGCCACTTTCGTCTGCTGTCCACCGGAAAAACTTCCGATCGGGCGTTTCAGATCTTCTAACGCAAACCCGAACCGCTGAAACATAGTCTCCATATCCTGCTGCCACGAATATCCCCGCATTGCCTCCATACGGCTTTGTAAGTTGTCATATTCGCGCAAAAGCTGTTTGTCCGCGGAAGTTTTCATCTCATTTTCAAGTTCCCGCATCCGCTTTTCACACGCAAACACCGGCTCAAATACTTTCTTGATTTCCTCTTCCACGGTCACATCTTTTTCCGTAAAATTAACCTGACGCAGGAAACCAATCTCCTGTTTTCCTGCCATCGTAATACCACATTCTTCATCGCTGTCTAAATTATTCATCGAAATATCGCCCGCGATCAGACGCAGCAGCGTGGTCTTTCCACAGCCGTTTCGTCCTACAATGGCGATTTTTTCTTTATCATGCACCTCAAAATTGACATCACGTAAAATCACATCTCCGCCAAACTGCACGAGGGCATGACTGATCTTATATCTCATGTTTATCTCCATTCCTGCGTAAAATCTTACTTTTACACTAACTCCTCTATCTTTGATAGACTACCTACCTTCTAACACCAGCCGAAGTAATTCATTTGCCCAGTACTCCGTCAATTCAAAGTGAGGCACAGGCAGTAGTTATTCTCTGCTATTTCAGGATCATCTTCATGGCCGGTCTTCCCATAGCCAAGCATCACAAAACCAATCAAAAGACCATCATCATACATACATCCCAGACATTTTTTGTTGTAATTTCTTCAAAACGAATCATATTAATCCCCTTTCTTGCGTGTGAAAAATTTTATTTTCACACGAATCTCCTTTCTTTTTCCTCACAGCAGCCGAAATACCTGCTCCGCCGTGGCTGCTATATTTTCCATTGCATTTTCTTTTTTCATTGCTTCTTCTAATGTTGTCACGCCTCTTACGATCGGGAAAAATGCGTCAATCCCTGCCTGATTACAGACGGAAGCTTCCGGTGCAACACTCCCTGCAAATGCAATGACTTTCGCATTATATTTTTTTGCCAGCGCAGCAACACCAACCGGTGCTTTCCCCATGACCGTCTGTGCATCCAGACGTCCCTCTCCGGTCACCACAACATCTGCATTTTTCATTTTTTCTTCCAGACCAGTTGCCTGCAAAATCAGTTCCACACCCGGTATTAATTCTCCCGCAAGATACGAAAGGAATGCATATCCGAGTCCTCCCGCTGCACCGGCGCCCTCACAGTCCGCAAAGTCACAATCCAAACTTTCTTTGGTCACATCCGCATAATGTCTCATTGCTTCATCGACCTGCTCTTTCTGTTCTTCCGTCACACCTTTTTGTGGTCCAAATATATAAGTTGCACCCTGTTTGCCGCAAAGCGGATTTTTCACATCACAGGCAATCTGAAATTTTGCACCGGAAAGCAGCGGATTTTTATTTTCAGTCCGGATCACCTCAATCTTTACAAGCGCTGCCGCGCCCTCTCCCACATCATTTCCATCTTCATCAAAAAATTCAAATCCAAGTGCCTTTAACATTCCGATGCCTCCATCGTTGGTTGCACTTCCACCAATTCCAATCATGAAATTTTTACAGCCGCGTTTCAGGGCATCTGCAATCATCTCCCCCACTCCATAGGTAGATGCACGCAATGGATCTTTTTTTGTCACAAGCGTGATTCCTGCGGCAGATGCCATTTCCATGACAGCCGATTTTGTCTCTTCTAAAAAACCGTAATAACACGACACTTTTTCTCCAAGCGGCCCTGTCACGGTAACCGGTATTTTTTTTGCTCCCAAACCTTCGATCAGTGCATCCACGGTTCCTTCTCCGCCATCCGCGAGCGGATTTACCACTACTTCTGCATCCGGTTTTGCTGCCAGAATACCTTTCTTTACAGCATTTCCAGCCTCCATGGACGTCATGCTTTCCTTAAATGAATCGATTGCAATTACTACTTTCATATAAATCTCCATTTCTGCGCTGCTTTCAAGCGCATCACAAGTTTGTGCGAAGCACAAATCTTGCGTGTGAAAAATGTTATTTTTCACACTAACCTCCATTCCAGACTATCTTTTCATCCCAAGCTGCCAGAACGCCACCGCGCTTGCTGCCGCCACGTTCAGTGAATCCACACCATGTGTCATCGGAATTTTCACCGTATAGTCACAGTCTGCGATCGTGTGATCTGCCAGTCCGTCACCTTCCGTTCCGAGAACGATTGCTAACTTTTCCTCCGACATCATTTTTTCATCATCTATACTCACGGAGTCATCCCGAAGTGCCATTGCCGCCGTTTTATATCCCAGCTTATGCAGCACATCCATCGCACCGTCCGGCCAGCATGCATTTTTATCAAAATATGTCCACGGTATCTGGAATACTGTTCCCATGCTGACACGGCTTGCTCTCCGGTACAGCGGATCTGCACAGGCTGGTGTCAAAAGAACTGCATCCATTCCAAGTGCCGCCGCAGAACGGAAAATTGCTCCGACATTTGTTGGATTTACCACATTTTCCAAAATTGCAACACGCCTTGCATTCTTGCAAAGCTGCTCCACCGAAGACAGTGCCGGACGGTACATGGCACAGAGCATGCCGCGTGTCAGCTGATAGCCGGTGATCTTTGCCAGCACCTCGATTTCTGCCACATAAACCGGGATTACATGCTCATCCTCCCTATAAACCAAAGACTTCTGTGTAAGATCTCGGCTTTGTAACTTTTCGCAGCGCGCAAGGATTTCTTTTGCCTGCGTCTTTACGTGCTTTTTTTCCATCAAAAATGACATCGGCACACAGCCGGCATCTAAGGCACGCTCGATCACCTTCGGACTTTCCGCAATGAAAATCCCCGGCTTCGGCTCAAAATAGTGAAAAAGCTGTGCTTCATTTAAATTGTAATAAATCTGCAGCTCCGGGGCATCCAGATCTTTGATTTCTATAATATTTATCATCGTGTTCCTCTTTTCTCTCCTGTATCAGCGCTTGAGCATATGGCAGATAAATTCATTGATTATACCATGTGCAAAATGGCACATGATCAAATTTCAAGCCGGAAAAGAATTCTTCCCTCCTCAAGCTCTCCCCAACAATTTACCGGCGGCTCCTTCGTTTCTTTAAATCCACAATCCGAATGCATTTTTATTGATGATAAATTACTTTTTCCTATAATGCAATCTATCTTTTTTGCGCCTATGCCTTTCAAAAACTCCGTTACATGACGTATCAGTTTTTTACCATATCCTCTGTTTCTCTGCCCCGGCATCGTCTCAACTGCCTCAAGAAACCATTTCCCCGGCTCTGACTCAACTGCCCTAAGTCCGCATACCCACTGTTTTTCTGCAGTTTCAACAAACACCATCTGCTTTGGATTTTCGATAAACTCCTTTAAAAACGCCGCATATGATGCCTCCATTTCATCACGATTTTTAAATTCCCCCTCCATATCCGCCATGGATTCTGCATATAATAAAAACATTTTTTTTATTACCTGTTCATTTACATTTTCAATCCGTTCTAACATTTTTTATCCTCCTCTTCTGATCGCCAGATTACAAAAACGGTCGGATCACAGCTTTACAGTTCCACGACACGCGTTGAAGCTGTTCGGATTTCTCCGTCTGTCACAAGCAATTTTGCATAACTGCTGCCTGACTGCTGTGTATTGATCTGCTGCACATTTTTCCTCTCATAACCTGCCTGTCCGATATTTACCTGCTGCAGAATCGTCTTGATCAGCGTCGATTTTCCACATCCGTTTTCTCCATGTAAAAAGACACGCTCCCCCTGCACCAGTTCAAAGGTCAGATTTTTCAATACATCGTCCTCTGCACCTTCATACCGCACCGAAAGTTCCTTGCAGGAGATCAGGCGTTCCTTATAATAAGACAGTGGCATAAGTTTTAAGCTGACCGGCTGCTCGATATCCTGCAAAAGGCCCTCTTTTTCCTGTATTTCCCGTTCCATCCGGCGTTCGTACTGTGTCGCGCGGCTCTGCATCTTTTTTGTCTTCGCACCGATATATGCTCTCGTTGCAACCGAGCGGTCATGCTCTTTGACAGGATCATAGCCGATCTTCGTCGCCTCATTTTTATCCGCCCACTTCCGGCTTCTTGCCGCCGCCTGTTTTAAAGATGCGATTTCTTTCAAATGTTTTTCATTTTCCTCCATCGCAAAATGATCCATCCGCGTCTTGTTTTCCCACCAGCTTGAAAAATTGCCGCTCTGTACCTCGATCGTCTTTCGATTTAAAACCAGTACATGATCAATGCATGTATCTAAAATATCCCTGTCATGCGATATCAGGATAAACCCTTTTTTCCCGCGCAGATTTAAAAAAGTTGTTTTTCCTTTTCCATTTCTCCCGATCAGACCTAACTTCCAGTCCGTATCAATCCCAAACGATACGTTTTCAAAAACCGTATCAAAACTTCCCTTATAACCATATGTGAGATCTGTTACCTGAATCTGTGACATAAAAATCTCCATTCTTGCGCTGCTTTCAAGAGCATCTCAAGTTTGTGCGTAAGCACAAATCTTGCGTGTGAAAAATCTTATTTTTCGCACTATCCTCCTAGTTTTGCGGAGCAAAATGCGAGCCCACTGGCGAGCAGAGGATTTTCCTCCTAGAACAAAGAGTCGCTTGCGACTCTTTCGCGCTCGAGCGGTGCTGTTTACAGCTAACTTCTACTCTGCGAGATGCGCATCCCGCCCGGAGGGCTTTTAATTCATAGGACGTAATTTCCTATGAATTAAAAAAATCCCATGCTGCCATGGGATTTTTCTTACACCTCACATATTTTATGATCACATCTGGCAGACAATAGATTGCACATTGTAAGATAAAATCGATTGTCCCGGACAACAAATGTCCGTTTCCGCCATTTTTTAACACAAAAAAGAGAGGATACAAGAATCAAATCCACTTTTGGCAACATGATATGCAGTACTGCACCTCTGCAATACTGCTGTAACTTCAGATTTACACAACATATCATGCACTTTATTCCTTATACCGGTGCAATATATGCCATGTATCATCCCGAATCAGCAGACAAGCGTATGCCATATATGACACACATTCTCTTGCTGACTCTGTTTTCTTTCATGTTTCAAAAGTAAATTATCTCCGCATTGATTCCTCTCCTTTAAATTTCTATTGCAATAGTAGCACAATGCCATTTTTAATGCAACCAAAAATTTTTACGAAAAATCTTTCGTTACCGGTCACACAATAAATATGCACAGCAGCAATCTCTACTCCACATTTTTGAGTGCCTGATCCATCGGGATCTTTTTGATACGCATAAAGTCCAGTATCATTACAAACAGATATCCGATCAGCACAAATGCAAACATTTTCACATATCCGGCTGGCTGGATCACAAATGCAAACCATCCACTGTAACTAAACAAGATCGCCTTCCATGCCAGATTCATAACAAACGCTCCAAGTACAACACTGACCGCATCTTCGATCACAACCATGATCGTTGTGGAAAGCAGATACAGGCTGGCGATTTCTTTATTCTCATATCCAAGAATCTTTGTCATTGAAATTGCATTCTCATTTTTCTCAATGATCAGCTTTGTCAGAAGATAGATCAAAACTGCGGAAAGCAGGATACAAAGTATCTGGAAATAATCCATATAAGATCCCATGGAATGATCTAACTGGTCACACATCTTTGTGATATCACGCTCGGTGATCACCGTTGCAATATCATCTTCCGACAGATCTGTAAGCTCTTCATTTGAAAAATATCCACTGAATGCCTCTTCATCCAGCTCAAATACCATGCGGTAATTTTCAATCGGCATAAATACTGCAATGTTTACGCACTGGTCATAAATTCCGGCTACCGTAAACGTATACTGTTTGTTTTCATATTTTTCATCCAGTGAAACGGTATCCCCGACATTAAGTTCATATTTTTCTGAAAATGATCTGGAAATATAAACTTCATCTTCCTGCAGGGACTGCATACCTTTTATTTCTACATACTTACTATCGTCTGAAATACCGTAAACAGAGACTTCCTCATCTATTACATCGCTTTTTTTCTGCAAAGAACACATACTGAATTTTTCTGCGTCTTTATTGTCCGTCGTCAGTACATTTCCATCTTCATCCTCAAAAGATTTCAGAACATACTGATACTTTGCAAACATCATATTTTTTGCATTTTCTTTGTAATAAGAAAGCGTATCCGGCATTCCCACTGCCATTGCAAGCATCACCATGATAAAGAAAATTCCCACAAACAGAATCAGATAATTTGCCACATTCTGAAACATGATGCGCAGACGGAATCTGTTAAAAAATTTAAAATGTGGCAGCCGCATTGCTTTTTTGCGTTTTGTTTTTTTCAGATCATGCCTCAGAAACTGTAACGGTGTATGCTGCATCATTTTAATAATGACGATCAGATTGACCATAAACATCAGCACAACCGGTATCAGGGTTGTCTTAAAAAATGCATCCGGATTCCAGATCGTCTCATAGGTCGGAAGGCTGTAACTGTTATAATACATGGATACCACAACATCTTTAAATACCGTATAGCCAAGCACATTTCCGACTAATGCGGAAATCAGGGTAACGATAACCGGCATAGACAGATAATGGCGTACCAGCTCCCCTTTCGTATAGCCGGACGCACGCAATGTTCCGATTGCAGATGACTCTTTTGTGATCGTATTGCTGATCGTAACTGCAAAAATAAATGCGATGATGACAATCAGAATATCAAGCAGCACACCTCCCATTGCCTCATCAGAGCCCATGTCGTCGGTTGCAAAATGAATCGCCGGATTCGCATATTTTGGCACATAATCTTCAATCTCATTGTCATTTACCACGGTCTGTGTGAGCAACGCCCGCATAAAATCATCCGACTGGTTTTTCTCTTCTTTTTCATCTGACGGCTCATTTTCATACTTCCATGCATAATCGTAATGAATCGTCTTATGTAACTTTGCAAATCCCTCATCTGTTACCATTGCAACGTTAAACTTTAAGGCATCAAACATCAGATCCGTGCTTTTTTCGTGCAGTGTGGAATAGTTGACATATGCGATCAGACCAACGACCTGATATTTTTCTTCTCCGACTGTGATCTCATCGCCGACTTTTATCCCGACATTGTCAGCATGCATACGGTCAATGGCAATTTCATCCTCTTTTTCCGGGAAACTTCCGTCCATCAGGCATGCAAAATTGATATCATCTGTCTTTGCAAAAACACGGACTGTTCCATCCGAAGTTCCGTCGTTGTCATGATCTTCCTCTTCATCCCTGTAAAAATTTTCATACAGATGAACCGGAGTTTCCTTAAAATCAGGATCGTTCAATTCATATTTTTCTTCTGCATCCGCATATTTCTCGTTGATCTCATCTAAAACCTTGTTCCAGGCTTCGTCGTATGCTTTCTCATATGCCTCGTCATGTGCCTCATCAAACGCTTTCTCATACGCCTCGTCATGTGCCTTAGGATATGCTTTTTCATATGCTGTATCATAGGCTTTGTTGTACTGCCCGGACTGTTTTGCCTGTGCCACTGCTGTATCAAGCATAACTCCCGCAGTTGTTTCATCAAGTCCCTGCGCCATCAGCATCTGCTTTATCTGTGCATTAAAAGAAACATCAAATTCTGACTGGAACTCTGCATCAAATTTTTCCCTAAATTCTGTTTCAAACTTCTCATCAAATTCTTTTTTGAACTTTTCTTCAAATTCACTATCGAACTTTTTATCCAGCTTCTTTTTTGCCTCATCAATGTAATACTGTCTGACATCTGCTTTATCGCCTGTCTTAATTGCATCAAGCAGTGTTTCGTCTGCTTTCTTTTTTAATTCAAAGTGTCCGTCTTCCAGCTTGTATCTGCCAACACCCTCATCAGCCGCTGTCATCATGCTCTCGTTTGCAACATACATGCCGGACACAAAGCCGATCATCAGAATCAGGAACAGACTTACCACAAGATACTTTTTCCAGTCTCCTGTTAATTCTCTCGGTATTCGTCTGATAAGCGGATTTTTGATTTTTTTCTTTTTCATACTAATCTCCATTCTTGCGCTGTTTTTAAGCGCATCACAAGTTTGTGCGCCAGTACAGCTCCCTACCACTCCAGATCTGCCGCTGAAATTTTATGTTCATTGATATCGTTATGACGCACTGCCCCGTCACGGAGTTTGATGACATGGTCTGCCATGTGTCTGATTGCCTCATTATGTGTGACCATGATGACCGTATTTCCATATTTGACATTGACGTCCTCGATCAGCTTTAATATTTCCTTGGAGGTATTGTAATCGAGCGCTCCGGTCGGCTCATCACAAAGCAGGATATCCGGGTTTTTCACAATGGCACGCCCGATGGAAACCCTCTGCTGCTGTCCGCCGGAAAGCTGGTTCGGCAGTTTATGCCTGTGTTCATAAAGTCCCAGCGTATGTAACAGATCGTCAATATCGAGCGGACTGTCTGATAAATATGCACCAACCTCAATATTTTCTTTGACATTCAGATTTGCGATCAGGTTATACATCTGAAACACATAACCTAAATGCTTTCTGCGGTACTGCGTCAATTTCTTTTCCCCAAGTTCTTCCAGCTTATCACCATTGATGGAAATATAGCCGGAGTCCGCACTGTCGATACCACCGATGATATTTAACAGCGTCGATTTTCCGGAACCGGACGGTCCAAGCAGCACACAGAATTCTCCTTTTGCCACGGAAAAATTCATTCCCCGAAGTACTTCCTGTCGGGTTTCCCCGCTTCCAAACCCTTTTTTCAGATCAACAATTTCCAAAAATTTTCTTTCTTCTTCTGACATATGTTCCCCTTTCCCATTACAGAATTGTTCTTATATCCTTATCTATTCTAAATGGTGTTAAAGTCTTTTCTTACTTTTGTTAGTGTTGTCTAACTTTTGCTTGTATTATATCACAGCTTTTCCAGATTACAAGCAAAAAGACGATTCCTTTTGTCAGAATCGTCTTTTTGCCTTATATAATGTCTTTACTGTCTGTTAAACTGTAAATATTGTTCTATTTGTCTGACAGATTTTCCTGTTATATCTGCCATTTTCTCTATGGAATAACCATGCTGCTTCATATTGTAAATCATTTCTGCTAGAGTTTCTTCTCTGCCGATTTTGATTCCTTCACTTTTTCCAATCTCGATCCCATCACTTTTACCAGCTTCATATTCTGCCTTTCGGAGCTTCTTTTCTTCCCACTCTTTATCATACTCTAATATACTTACCATCTTTACCTCCGAGCGATTCTTCCGAAGAAATTCCACTAAAATTCCTTCTTTGATGCATTCCGTGATTGCCCTTTCAACTGCATCATTCAGATTCAGTTCTGATGCATATTTTCGGACTCTCGCAACATAAATGGCATATTCCTTCAATGTCTGACACTGTTCCATCAGGTCTTTGTTGTGTCCTTCGTTCACATTCAGCATCAGAACTTTTAACTCTAAATCCGGCTCTCCAGCCAGATGCTCATATGCCTCAGACAAACGCAGTTCGACCCGGTCGTCCACTGCATCCGTTCCATTATAAAACACCATAAACTTCGGTGCCGGAATCTTCTGCAGCTTTGACGAATATAGTGACTTATCATTCAGATACTGCTGATACTCGATTCCAATATAGATCAGATCCCGCAATGGTATATTTGGATTGATCGTCGACTGATGTTCATAGAGATAAATATTCGTCTCTAACATAAATGCCAGGTCATTTTTCATTCCCATATAGATTGCGTTTTCCAACGTGACGATCTTAAGGGCTTCCGCATTCTGATAATGGCTTCCGGTCACTGCGTTGTACAGGGATAAGAGATTCTCTTTCTCTGAGAACAGCATGCGGAATACAGTGTCTTTGTACTGACGGTTGGCTGTCGGTATCTTTTCTGATACCTGTGTGCTCTTCTTCATATTCGGTTCCTCCTGTGTGCAGGAGGCTCATCCAGATCTCCTGCTTTTCATTTTTGTGGATAAAAAGCATAGATTTCTGAAATGTTTTTTGAATTTTAGACGGATATATACATCCTGATAGTCATACAGACAGAATTGCCGGATTCGTAATTATAGCACCGGATAGATGTCTGCATCGTAGAAATATGCTTTGAGTTATTTTATCATACGTCATCCTTAGTATGCAACCAATTTGAAATTTCTTGTGCAGGTTGTACAAAAACAAAGTTACTGTTCACAGGTTACCCTGCGGACTGTAACTTCGCAGCCCCATGTAAAGTTTTGCTTCGCAAAAGGGGCTGCTCACCCCCACATCACGTTCATACGCACCTGAACAGTAAAGTAAGTGTTCAGGTGCCGAGCGAACAGTAACAAAACAAGCTGCTATTTTTAAAGAAAGACAGTGTCCGGCTGAATATCAATCCGGACACTGTCTTCCCTGTCATTTTCTGACAGTTACACACTTTAAATTTTTCTATTTACTGACCTTAACTTTTTTCATGGATGAATATTTTCCATACACTTTTTTGCCCTTGGAATCCATTTTATAAGCCCGGATGCGCACATAGTATATCTTTCCTTTTTTCAGTTTACTTATGGTATAGGATGTCTTCGCCGTATTTTTCTTTGTGACCGCCTTTTTGAATTTTTTATCCGTACTGTAAGAAATCTCGTAACCTTTTGCGCCGGATACTTTCTTATATTTCAGTAAGATCTGTTTACTCTTGCTGTTTTTTGCAGACGTAAGAGAAGCCTTCGCCACTTTTACTTTTGTCCACTTTGCATACAAAATGTAATCGGATTTTGCGCTGCTGCTGATACTTGTGATCTTCTTTTTAAATTTTGCATCCGTATACCAGCCTGCAAATGCGTATCCTTTGCGGGACGGGTTTTTCAGTGTTACTTTCTTTCCATAATAAGTTGACGGATTTGAGGCATTGTTTTTACCTTTATTCAGTTTGTAGGTAATTTTATATGGTACTGTAACCGTACAGGATGCCTGATAACTACTGTTTTCAGACGAAGTCACCGTGATCTTTGTTCTGCCCGGTGCCTTTGCTGTCACACTGCCGTTGGCATCCACGGTGGCAATCTTTGTATTTGCCGATTTCCAGACTACCTTTTTGTTGGACGCATAAGACGGTGATACAGTCACATTTAAGGTGAGTTTCTCTCCTCTTTTTACCTCTGCTGATGTCCTGTCTAAAGTTATTCCTGTTACTTTCGCCTTTCCGGTAACAGTCACATAGCAGACTGCATATTCATCACTGCCATCCGTTGCCGCCGCCCGGATTTTTGCTTCACCCTCCGATTTTGCAGTGACAAGTCCGCTTGCAGAAACCTCTGCCACTTTCGTATCAGAAGAAGTATATTTGAGTTTTTTATTTGTGGCATCCGAAGGTGAAATATATGGTTTCAACTGATAGGTTTGACCAGCTTTTAATTCGATCTCATCCTCATCAAATTCGATCCAGTCTATCAGCTGCGGTACGGTTATCTTACAGGCAGCTTTTACATTTCCAGCCGTTACCGTAATGACTGCTGTTCCAACACCACAGATCTCCACATATCCGGTATCAGAAACAGTGGCAACCTCTTCGTTGGAACTTGTCCATACCACTGCATCTGTGAAATTCAAAGGTGCGATCGTCGCTGTCAGCTGGAAATCGTCATAGCGCTCCGCCGTTTTTTCTGTAATATCCAGACTGACTGAGGTTGCATGAATATCCTGTGTGACATACTTAATCCCTTTTCCGCTCGCATAGGTCTTGGCATAACAGTCGGACGGACCGTACATCGTCATTTTCTTTGGATAAGAAAATGCATTTGATGCGATCGAAGTTGTGTTGCGCGGGACTATGATCTGCGTCAGCTTCGTGCAGTTGACAAAGGCACTGTCACCGATCGTGGTCACATTGTAAGGGATCATGATGGATGGCAGGGCTGTACAGCCGTAGAATGTCTGGCTCTCAATTTTCTTTAACTTGCTGCCTAATGTAATGTCGGCCAGAGCTTCACATCCATAAAATGCAGAACTTCCAATAGACGAAACGGTATCCGGTACCGCTGCCTTTTTCATGGCTTTACAGTTTTTAAATGCGTTGCTTTCTATTTTTTCCACCCCGGATGGAAGTATTGCTTCCGGCAAAGATTCACAGCCGGAAAACGCGGAGTTCCCGATCGTGGTCAGGGTGGATGGGAAGTTGATGGCGGTTAACTTTTTGCAGCCGGAAAAAGTATCTGATGGTATCTCTTTTAAACTTTTTGGCAAATGCACTTCTGTCAGGCTTGTACAGTTTTGAAAAATACTGTTTCCGATAAAATTAATAGTATCTGGCATAACAACTTTTTTCAACGATGTACAACCATAAAACCCATCATTTTCGATCTTCGTTAATTTATTTGAATATTTAACTTCCTCTAACTTAGTACAACCGCTAAATGAACTATTTTCTACTACTGTTACAGTATCAGGTATATTTATTTTTTCCAATCCTGTACACTTTTCAAATAGATAACATGGTATTTTTGTTATTCCACTCTCAAAGATTACTGTTTTCAATCCTATACAATCTCCAAATGGTCCATAATCAGATAATGTGCTTCCACACCACTCTAAACTCTTTGGGATTTCAATCTTCGTTATTTTTTCACAACTACCAAATGCCCTCCCTCCCATGTGCTCTAAATTCTTTGACAACGTCACATTTGATAAATTGCTACAGCCATCAAATGCATATCTGCCTATCTCCGTTACACTATCCGGTAAATATATGCTTGTAAGCTTTTTACAGTCCTCAAATGCAGAATCATCTATTGTTGTAACACTATCTGGTATATTCACATTTACCAAATTACTACAATTGCTAAATGCACTGTTTTCTATTACCGTTACCGTATTTGGTATATAAACCGTCGCCAAATTACTGCATTTGTAAAATGCATAATTCCCTATTGCTGTTACTGTATCTGGTATACTAATTTCCCCCAATCCAGTACATTTTTCAAACAAACTACCAGATATCTTTGTTATTCCTTTCTCAAATATTACTGTTTTTAATCCTGAGCAATCTGCAAATGGTCCATAATCAGCTGAACTGCCACACTCTTCCAAACTTTTCGGTATTTCAATCTTTGTTATTTTTGTACAATCTTCAAATGCTCCCCATCCCATATATTTCAAATTCTTTGATAAAATTACATCAGCAAGATTGCTACAACCCTCAAATGCAACAGCTTCTATTTTTGTTACATTATCTGGTATATGAACCCTTGATAAATTAACACATTCACTAAACGCGCTATCTCCTATTACCGTTACTGTATCTGGTATATTAATTTCTTCCAATCCAATACAATTTTCAAATAAATTACTAGCTATCTTTGTTGTTCCATTCTCAAATATTACTGTTTTCAACCCCGAACACTCTGCAAACGGTCCACCATAATTTGAACCACCACATTGCTCTAAACTTTTCGGAATCTCAATCTTGGTTACTTTTATACAATCTCCAAATGCTCCCCACCCCATATATTTCAAATTCTTTGACAAAGTTATATTAACAAGATTGCTGCATCCTCGAAATGCTACCTCTTCAATTTCTGTCACGCTATCCGGTATCATCACCGTCCTCAAATCCGTCCGGTTCTCAAATGCCCTATCTCCGATTGCAACAACCTCATGCCCGTCAATCTCCCCCGGAATATAAAGTGCCGTCGCATTTCCACTATATCCTGTGATCGTAGCCCTGTTTGCATCGTCAAGTGTATAGGTATAAATCGGTACGATTGCACCGCCTGCACCTGCTCCTGCATCAAAATAGCTTCCTGCGCCCGCCGGATTGAAATATCTCGAACCTGGAGATGTCCAATAACTTGTCCAGCCTCCCTGCGCGGCAAATTCTTTTCCACGCGTGCATGATGTCCGAAGTACGCCGTCCTCAATATGATAGTACACGCGCACCGGACTGTTATTCTTTCCCCAGATCTCTATACTTTTGCTAAAGGTCTTTGATGCAATACCAACTCCGATCTTTGCACTTGCCCCCACCGATGCATACAGATATGCAGCCTGTGACGCGCAGTATGTCGGTGTTCCGGAACTGTACCTTACGTATTTGATGTTCATACGTGCACCGGTTTTTGCATAAATATCTCCGCTGACAATTCCGAGCGTTGCTTTTGCAGAGAGTACAATACCTGTGGTCAAATCTGCTTCTGCTGAAAAGGAAAATCCTTTTTTATGACTGTTTCCAACTATACGGAATCCGTCCGAATACGCAAATCCGGCTTCAAATTCCTTTTCCACGGTAAGCGTTGCTTCCCCGGAAAGATTATATTCCATTGCCAGTGTCAACATACCAACACCGCCGAGCGGCACTGCCCCTAACGTCAGTGTGTGGTTAATATCTTTAAATGCATCCCCTTTTACATTGCAGGAGTATTCCATATCTCCGCTGACTGAAAAATAATAGTCATTATTATTCAGACTGTAATTTACTTTCATGTTTGAAATCACAACACTTACTGTCGCTGTGACATCATCTGAGACGGAAATCGTTTTATCTGCACGCAGGGTATTGTTTTTATAGGATATCCCCCTTGTCATACCTTCTGTGACTGTAACACCATTTGCCACATATGTTTCTTCATCTGCCGGAATAAATTCCGTCATATCAACATCCAGTTCGCCCTGCTGGTCAACATTTAAAACCGCGCCATCATCCGCATCTGAGGTTGTAATATATGTTGTAGTTCCGTCTGTCCGTACACTTTCTGCCTTATATGCCATGACAATATCGTTAACATACACGGCAAATGTTGTTCCCTGTTTGATCGTAACCGGACAGTTTTCGATCATAACTATTCCATCCACATCAATAGATACGGCTGTTCCCTTTGGTACAACAACTACTCCGGACGCAAATGTACAGGTATTTTCTTTTCCGGTCTCTATCTGCGCATCTGCCAAAACCTTTTTTGCATCCGCGATCATTGCATCATGCTCTTCCGTGGTAAGTGACTGTTCCGGGAGAAATTTACCGGCAGCAACCGTAACCCATCCTCTGTCGATTGCGATCTGTGCTGCTTCCTTATATGTAACATCTGCTGTATCCTGATAAGTATAACTGTCTGTTTCCGGCACAAAGCCAAGCATCGTATTCATGGTCTGCGCTGCAAATTCACGCGTCACTGCATCTTCCGGTCGAAATTCTTCTCCTGCCTCAAGATCGATCATTCCGAACTCGCATGCCACCATCACATCACGATAAAACGAATCATCCGTTGATATGTCACTGTAATAATTATCCGGATAATTATCCTCATCTACCGTAAGATCAAATAATGTTACCAGTTCCTGTACCCAGTCGATACGGCTGATCTCATCACCTGATAATGCCCTTTTTAAAATCTCCTCTGTACTCTCCGTTTCTTCCGTAACGTTCTCTGTTTCAGCCTGTTCTGGCTCTTCTGTGACATTCTTTGTTTCAGTCTCCTCTGTTTCTTCTGTAACAACCTTCGTTTCTGGCTCTTCTGTCTCTTCCGTGACGATCGTCGTCTCTGGCTCTTCTGTCTCTTCCGTGACAATTTCCGTCCCGGCCGCCCCGGACTCTTCCTCTGCCAGACGTCCGGCATTATGATCTTCTTCATCTGCCTGGTCTGTTTCTTTTTTCTCTGTCACTGCTGACTTTTCATCATCCTGTTCTACAGTCTGTGTTTCCACAGTCCCTTTCTCTTTAAAACTGTTTTCTTCCTGTGTCTGCTGTGCATTCCCTGCCACATCCGCCAGCAGCATTTCCGGTGCTGCCGTAAACGTCATACAGGCACAAAGCAGCCATGCTATCATTCGTTTTTTCATAACTTTCTCCTTTCACAGATATCTCATTCCTTACAATACGACCAAACGGTCTTATTATGAATTAAATTATAGCATTTTGATTATAATTTGTCTATTAAGTTAGAGGAGACACTCACGTGAAGTTTCAAAGAATTCAGGACTTGAGAATAGACAACGATCTTACTATAAAAGAAATCTCTGCCATGCTTGGTCTGCACCGGGATGTTTATTCCCGTTATGAAAAAGGGCTTCGTGATTTTCCAATTGACATTCTCATAAAGTTAGCAGATATTTATCACTGCTCAATTGATTATCTGGTTGGACGGGTTGATACGAAGTAATATAATACACAAAATGCCTACTCCGCAGACATTGATCACTATATATAAAGAAAAGACGATTCCACTCAGAATCGTCTTTTCTTTATAATATATGCTTATTTTTTTCCACGCAGCAGCTTAATGATCTTCCCCTCATACACCACTGTCACAATAACGATCAATGCAACCGTCACCAGACTATACCCTTTATTGATCTGCACCCCGGCAGCATCACAGATACTGGTAAATAAAAGACTGAGCACGAAGATCAGCTTGACTGCGCGCACCATATGAATCGTATATTTTCTTATTTTCCCACTACATATTTCTTTCGGCAGGTTATTTACCCTTTCCGGATAACGTGCAAGCAGCGTCAGTCCAACATATACAAGGATCAGGATTGCCGCATTTAAAATAATCCCGGTAAATGATACTCCATATACGATTCCATAGTAGATCTGCAGTCCAAGATAGACCAGTGCAGCCACGATTCCCACTGCTTCAAGCAGGAAATCAACCGTTGTCATTTCTTCTTTTTTCAAATGTTTTCTCCTGTTCTGTTATTTCTAAATATGTTTCAAATGCCGTTTTCCATTCCTCCGTCAGCCGCTCTAAATTCCACGCCGCATTTGCGGGGCTTGTGGACGGCAGTTTTCCAAGCGGCGGCATTCCCTCTTTATTACAGTATTTTACAAAAAGCTGATGTGCTTTTCCACCATTTGCAAAAATTCCCTGTATTTTTGCATTTGATAAGATCAGATCCATATCGTTTGGCACCACATTTCTGATGGAGCTGTCGGAAGATCCAACGATATCACAGGAATCGATCACATCCCACACTGCTATGCGATGTCTTAGCAGAAGATCCTTCTTTTCATCGATCGTCTGTGGCAGAGGTTCCTTGAAAATCCCTGCAATCACCTTCCAGAACCGGTTTTGCGGATGCCCGTAATAGAACTGGTTTTCCCGCGACTTTACAGACGGAAAGGAACCCAGGATCAATATCCTGGATTCCTCATTGTATACAGGTAAAAACGTATGTTTTACATGTGTATATTCCATTTTATACACGCTTTCTATTCGTAATTTTTGACATTGGAACTGTCTACTTTTTCAAATGGCACCCAGACATATAAACCATCTTCCGCAGCTCCCTCTAAAGTCGTCACATCTTTTCCGGTTGCAAGTGCAATTGCAGCATAAACAGCACTCTCACCCTGTCCGACTGCGGACTGGTATACGGTAAAGTCCATCTTTCCATCTTCAATCGCTTTGCATCCGTCTGCAGTCGCATCGATTCCAAGTACCGTCACATCACTGATTCCTGCTGCATCACAGGCATCAATGATACCAAGTGCCATAGAGTCGTTGTTGCAGACAGCAACGTCACACTTCTGTCCTGTCTTTAAAAATATATTGAACATCTCTTTCGCACGGTCCTGCTCCCAGTCGGCGTTATCTTCAAAGACATAATTGATCTTTTTCCCTGATGCATTTAAAGTATCCTTTAATGACTCAGATCTTCCTTTTGTCGCGGAATGTTTTTTCGGTCCTTTTAACAACACCACATTAATCTCATCCGCAGAAGCAAATTTATCTAGAATATACTCTGCCTGATACTGTCCTGCCACATATTCATCCGATCCAACATAAATATATTTCCCAGCCTGAAGTCTCGACTCATCCGGGCAGCTGTTAAAAAATACGATTGGTATATCACCTGCAAGCGCTTCTAATTCGAATGCCGTATCAGCATCAACCGGTCCGCATAAAATCACATCATAATTCTCACTGACCGCCTTTTTGATATGCTCCACCTGATTTTCAATGGAATTGTCCGCATCTAGCACATCCAACTGTACCCCACACTCTTCCGCAGTCTGCTGCGCCTGCGCCACAAGTACATTTCGGAAGGTATCCGCCTGTGATAACGACAGCAGCATTTTTAAACCTTTTCCATCAGCTGCGCCTGTCTGTGTATTTCCACCACATCCGGCAAGGCATCCTACGAGCAATGCCAGACACATGATAGTACTTATTAATTTCTTCATCGCACGATCTCCTCTCTATATCCGGAACTGTTTTACCTGATCTGCAAGCTGATCTGCAGAAACAGCAAGGTTATCTGCTTCCTGTTCTACCTGGTCACTGTTCTTTGAAATATTCTTTGCCTGCTGTAACATGGATTCTGATGTTGCAAGGATCTCATCGGAACTTGCCGCCTGCTCTTCCGAAATAGCTGCAACATTCGTAGCAACCTGATCTACCTGATTGATCTTATCAACCACATTGCCGATCAGTGCGCTTGTCTCCTGGATATTCTTAAAGATCGTATCAAATGTATCAACTGCCGTATGGATCAGCTCTGCACTGCCGGAAATATCCTGTGCACTGTTTCCTGCCTGTCTGACGGCATCTTCTACCAGATTATTGATCTCAGTAATCAGCTCTGTGATATGTGCTACCGAATCCGCACTGTTCTTTGCAAGTGTACCAATCTCAGCTGCAACAACTGCAAATCCTCTTCCTGCTTCGCCTGCGCGTGCAGCCTCAATCGATGCATTTAAAGATAACAGGTTCGTCTCGTCAGCAATATCACCAATCAGTTTGATGATCTGCACGATCTCGCCGGAAGCGGTTCCTACCTTATTAACAGCCTCTTCCAGATTGTGAATGGAAACTTCGATATTTGAGAGTGCCTCACCAACGCGCTCCATATCCTTACGTCCTTTTTCAGAAACAGCAACCGTCTCCTGCATCTTGCTTTCAACCATATCACTGTCGCTCTTGGTATCTGCTGCCACACCTGCAAGCTGTGTTGCATTTTCCGCGATCTCATTTACAGATACAGACAACTGATCAACCGTCGCGTTCAACTCGCTCATCGACTGTGACTGGATTCCCGCTGCCGAACTCATCTCACCGGAAACACCCTTACTTGAGTCAGCCTGATTCTTCAACTTGCCGGAAACATTTCCCATCTCGGAGATCATCTGTTTCATGGAAGCAATAAACTTCTCCACACTTTGGCTCATGACTGCGATCTCATCATTGCCTTTTGTCTTAATAGAAACCGTAAAATCACCGGAAGTCATCGCTGTGATCACTCTTGTCATTTCCTTGACAGGTTTGATTACAACATGAGTTACACGTTCGATCAGTACACAGAGCAATGCAATACAGATCACACTGATTACGATCATAATATTACGAAGCTGTGTCAGATCCGAAAGTACAATGCTGGTCGGAATATACGATATCAAAAGCCAGTTGGTTCCGTCTACTTCCTGAAATACCGTCATATTTCCATCAAGTGTAGCAAAATTATAGTCTTTCTCTGCAGCTTTCTCTGCCGTAAGCTGGTAAAAATGACTCTGTCCTTCTGCCCCGAGTGTCTGGGAAATAAGAGATGAATCACGGTTTGCCAGGATCACACCGCTGGTTTTATCAACCAGAAATGCTTCCGCATCATTCATTTCAATAAAAGAGTTTACGATAATTGCAATTCGGTCTAATGTCATGTCTGCTGAAATAACACGCACTTTATCAGATCCGTCATTTAAAATACCGGAAGCACTGATCACATTCACGCCATCTGCATTCTGATAAGCTGAACCGACTGCCATATTCACCCTGGTAAGTCCTTCTTTATACCAGGTACTGTTTGTTACATCTGATTCCTTTTTTGTTGATTCTGATGCCGTTATGAGCTGTCCTGTGGAATCTGCCACATAAAGTCCCTCCGGATAATTACTGTTATAGCCATAATAACCATCCAGTATTGTCTTTAACTCTTCATCACTCGGCTTCAAATCCTCAATGATCGTCTTCGCCATCTGAAATGAAGCAAGGTTTTCATTCAGCCATGCTTCTATCTGGGATGCCTGGTTCTCTACCGAAGACTGCAGTAAATTCTGGGAATATTTTTTGATCGTCCCTGCAGATATCTGATAAGCAGCCACAACAAGTACCACAACGATCGCAATTACGACTGGTATGATCACACCAAGTAACTTTGCCTTAATCGACACCGTTTTTTGTTTTTTCATAAGCTGTCCTCTCTTTTTTACATAAAATTTACAACATAAATTATAAAATCTTCGTCGTTTTTCGTCAATATGTATCACAAACCGTTTTCGCTAAAATTTATATTGTATACATGTATTTTTCAAGAAATCGTATGATCTTTTCTTGAAAATGAGACCTGCTGTGCTATAATAAATTAGTGTGCCATTTTCTTTTTCATACATATATCAGGCACACGGGATTGGTATCATGCCGCTGCATGCGGTTTATACCAGAGAGGAGAACCTTAGATGGAACATTTAATCATTCCAAAAGATTATCATTCAGAATTAAATCTGCACGATACACAGATTGCAATCAAAACAGTAAAAGATTTTTTCCAGAACCTGCTTGCACTTCGTCTGAATCTGTCCCGCGTTTCGGCTCCACTTTTTGTTGATCCGTTATCCGGTCTCAATGACAACTTAAACGGTATTGAACGTCCGGTTACTTTCGATATCAAAGAGCAGAACGGGAAAGAGGCAGAGGTTGTACAGTCTCTCGCAAAATGGAAACGCTACGCATTAAAGAAATACGGTTTCGACTACGGTGAAGGCCTGTATACCGATATGAATGCGATCCGCAGAGATGAAGACACGGATAACATCCACTCTATTTTCGTAGACCAGTGGGACTGGGAAAAAATCATCCATAAAGAGGATCGTAATATCGAGACATTAAAAGAAACAGTTACCACTGTTTATAACTGCCTGCGCAAGACAGAAAAATATATGGCGATCCAGTACGATTATATAGAAGAGATTCTTCCACATGATATCTTCTTTATCACGACTCAGGAATTGGAAGAAATGTTCCCTGACAACACACCAAAGGAACGTGAATATTATATTACAAAAACCAAGGGTGCCGTATGTATCATGAAGATCGGCGATACTTTGGAAAACGGAGAGCCTCACGACGGACGTGCTCCGGATTACGATGACTGGTCTTTAAACGCAGATATCGTTGTTTACTATCCGGTACTCGACATCGCACTTGAGATTTCCTCCATGGGTATCCGGGTTGACAAGAAAGCGCTTCTCTCCCAGCTCAAAAAAGCAGGCTGTGAGGAGCGTGCAAAACTTCCTTTCCAGAAAGCGATCATCAACGAAGAGCTTCCTTATACAATCGGTGGTGGAATCGGACAGTCCCGTATCTGTATGTTCTTCCTTCGCAAGGCACATATTGGAGAGGTACAGTCTTCCCTGTGGCCGGAAGCTATCGCAAAAGAATGTGAAAAGAACGGTATTCAGCTTTTGTAACAGGAACGGGCATATGCTCCGCAGATATCCTGTCATCAACACTGATGCCTGATAAAAAACAGGTATGTTTCAAATGTCAGCAATGAGCTTTCCCTGCTCCCTGCTGACAAAAACATACCTGTTTTTTTCACCTTTCTGTTTTTTCAGTCCTGTGCGGTTTCCACTATCCCCCGTTCTTTTCAGTCCCGTGTGATTTCCACAATCTTCCGGTCTTTTCAATCCCGTCTGGTTCTCACTATCTCCCGTTTTTTTCTCCTGCTATGATTCCGTAATATTCCGGTCTTCTGTCCCGGAAAAGTCCCCATTCCAGTCGTTTTGCCCGAAGTTCATCCAGTTCATAGGTCTGGCTCAGGATTTCTTCTTTATCTCTGGAAGCGCTTAAGATCACCTCTCCTGTTTCATCCGTCAGAAATGAGGAACCATAAAATTCCAGTGCCGACTCCTGTCCGCCATTTTCCGCACATGGCTGCACTACTTCCCTGCCGATCCGGTTTGCGGCAATGACAGGCATCAGATTTGCAGCCGCATGTCCCTGCATGCAGCGTCTCCAGTGCGGCATACTGTCACATTCTAAAATCGGTTCCGAGCCGATCGCTGTCGGGTAAAACAATAATTCTGCACCGAGCAGCGCCATCGCGCGCGCTGTCTCCGGGAACCACTGATCCCAGCAGATTCCAATACCGATGCAACCGTATTTTGTATCAAACACTTTAAATCCGGTATCTCCCGGTGTAAAATAAAATTTTTCCTGATAATAATGATCATCCGGGATGTGGGTTTTCCGATACACACCGAGGATCGTTCCATCTCCATCAATGCATGCGATCGAATTATAGAGGTTATTGACATCACGCTCATAAAAGCTGATTGGAAGCACCACGCCCAATTCTTTTGCAAGACGTACTCCCATTGCCACAGCTTCACTCTCCTCCACAGTTCTTGCATAGCTGTAAAAATCATATCTGCGCTGCTGGCAGAAATATTCCCGCTCAAAAAGTTCCGGCAGTAAAATGATATTTGCGCCTTCCGCGGCAGCTTTGCGGATCATTTGTTCTGCTTTTTGTAAGTTTTTCTTGTGCTCCAGGTCGCATTTCATCTGAATTGCGGCTGCTTTTATCTGTCTCATGCGTGTATCCTTTCTGTTCTTTTTATTTTTGCACAGTGAATTAATTCTCCTATATGGAAGGTTGTACAATAAATTCCCTATAAGGGAATTTGCTGTGTAATACAGTGGATGTTTCCACCGCCTGTCAGTATGTCTCTTGCGTACACCGGTATGATTTTTCTGTCCGGGCAGAGTTTTGCCATAATCTGCTGTGCACGCAGGTCGCTTTCTTCGTTTTCTCCGCCAAATACAGGCATGACTACCGCATTGTTGGAAAAATAAAAGTTTACATAGGAGGCGGCGAGCCGTTCTCCGACTTCCCTGACATCTTCACCTTCCTCAAATTCGTATCCTTCGAGTTCTTCTTTGGTGATACAGACCGGAATATCCGGAATTGGAAGTTTGTGGATGATCAGCTTTCTGGCCTTTGCGTCCCGCACCGAACTTAGATACTCAAAACTCGCTTTCGACATCGCATACTGCGGATCATTCTGGTTATTGGTCCATGCAAGCACAACTTCACCTGGTCTTAGAAATGCACAGACATTGTCCACATGCTCGTTGGTCTCATCCTGATAGATCCCGCGTGGCAGCCATAAAACTTTCTCCACGCCAAGGTAACACTTTAACTGTTCTTCAATCTGCTCCTTTGTAAGCGATGGGTTTCTCCCCGCACTGAGCAGACAGGACTCCGTGACAAGCAATGTTCCCTCTCCGTCGCTGTGGATAGAACCGCCCTCTAACACAAACGGTTCGGCATCATAACAGTCAAACTCGAATTTTCTGCAGAAATTCCATGCAAACGCATTGTCTTTTTCATAAGAAGCATATAGTCCATCCACTTCACCGCCCCAGGCATTAAAAGACCAGTTTACACCGCGCACCTGTGAGTTTTTTACATCATCACCTGTCTGCGCCGTACCATTTCCTGCTGCTGTCAGGTCTGAAATCTTTCCATCCGTTCTGTTTACCAGAAAGGTCGGCGCAACATCCCGCGCCCAGGAATCATCGGTCTCCATCTCAAAGACAACCACCGGATGTAAGTTTTCTTCTTTTTTCAGACTTTCCGCAAATGCTTTTGCATGGTCAATCCCCTTTTTTCCGGCAGCGACATACACTGTCTCACTCGCGGCGATTGCACGGATCACAGCTGAAAACGCTGTTTCTGCTTCCTTCGCGCCATTTCTCCAGGAACCGGGACGCTCCGGCCAGATCATGATACATCCCTGATGCTGCTCAAACTCACCCGGCATGAAAAATCCGTCCTGTACCGGTGTTGTATCTTTTATCATCTTAGGACAGTCTGCCTTTGAAATCTTCATAACCAAACTCCTTTATCATCTCGACATCTCCATCTTCCCGTAAGACTGCAATTCCGGGCAGCGGCATCCCGTTAAATGTATTGTTTTTGACCATGGAATAAATTGCCATATCCTCAAAGACCAGACGGTCTCCCACCTGTTTTTTCTGTGCAAAGCTGTAATCACCGATCACATCCCCGGCAAGGCAGGTCATGGAAGAAAGCCGGCAGGTATGCGGCTTTTCGCCCGGCAGATAACCGTCTTTTAGCGGCGGTCTATATGGCATTTCAAGCACATCCGGCATGTGGCATGCCGCCGATGCATCCAGAATCAGGATATCCATTCCATTGTGTACGATATCCATAACCTCCGTGACAAGATAGCCCGCATTTAATGCGATCGCCTCACCCGGTTCCAGGTAGACCCGGACATTATATTTTCGCCTGATCTCACAGATTAACTTCTTTAATTCATCCAACTGATAGTCTGCTCTTGTAATATGATGACCGCCGCCTAAGTTCAGCCATTTTACCTGTTTTAAATAACTGCCAAACTTCTCCTCAAACGCATGCCAGGTCGTGATCAGATCATCCGCATTCTGCTCGCAGAGTGTATGAAAATGTAATCCTTCGATTCCCTCCGGCAGTTGATCCGGAAATTCACTTTTAACCACACCAAGCCTTGATCCCGGTCCGCATGGATCATAGATCTCATGCCCTTCCTGTGTGGAGCACTCCGGGTTCACGCGGATCCCGGCACTTGCAGTGCACTCCTGCTGCAAAAAATAGTGCTGATACTTTTCATACTGCGCAAAGGAATTAAAAATAACGTGATCGCAGATCTGCACCAGTTCTTCCATATCTTTTTCCTTATAAGCCGGTGCAAATACATGATTTTCCTTTCCCATCTCCTCTTTTCCAAGGCGCGCCTCAAAGATTCCGCTCGCCGTCGTTCCGCTGATATACTGCCCGATCAGCGGATACAGTGAAAACATGGAAAATGCCTTCTGTGCCAGAAGCACATGGCAGCCGGTTTCCTGTTCCAAATTCTGCAATATTTTTAAATTTTGTTTTAGCTTCTTTTCATCTACCACATAACACGGGGTAGGAATCTCCTGCCATTTCATGATAATTCTCCATTTCTGCAAAAATCCGCTGCGCAAAAGCTGACAAATTTAAAATTTTATCCAACCCGTTTCACACATATTCTTATTTTATGCCACCGTCTGCGGATTTTCGTCCACAACCCATGGCAGACCATACTGGTTTAACATATCCATAAACGGATCCGGATCAAACTCTTCAATATTGAATACACCGTCTTTGTCCCAGACTTTATCGACAACTAACGCTGCACCGATCATAGCCGGAACACCTGTCGTGTAGGAAATTGCCTGGGAACCGACTTCTTTGTAACATTCCTGATGATCACAGACATTATAGATATAAATCGTCTTTTCTTTTCCGTCTTTTTTTCCCGTAAAGATACAGCCGATATTTGTTTTTCCAACCGTGCGCGGTCCTAAAGATGCCGGATCCGGAAGCAGTGCTTTTAAGAACTGGATTGGTACGATCTCCCTGCCCTCATACTCGATCGGTGATGTTGAGAGCATTCCGACATTTTCTAAACATTTCATATGTGTCAGATAGCTCTGTCCAAAGGTCATAAAGAAACGGATCCGCTTTACTCCAGGTACATTTTTTGCAAGGGACTCAATTTCCTCATGATGAAGCAGATACATGTCTTTCTCGCCAACCTGTGGGAAATTATATTCTCTTTTAATTTCCATCGGTTTTGTTTCTACCCAGTGACCATTCTCCCAGTAAGAACCGTTTGCGGAAACCTCACGCAGGTTGATCTCCGGGTTAAAATTGGTTGCAAACGGATAACCGTGGTCGCCGCCGTTACAGTCTAAGATATCGATCGTCTCGATCTCATCGAAATAATGTTTCAGGGCATAAGCGGTAAATACACTGGTCACTCCCGGATCAAACCCGCTTCCAAGCAATGCCGTAATTCCTGCCTCTTTGAATTTTTCACGGTATGCCCACTGCCAGGAATAGTCAAAATATGCTGTAAATCCCTCTTCTTTACAGCGTTTTTCATAGATGGCACGCCATTCTTTGTCATCCGTATCCTCCGGCTCATAATTTGCGGTATCGATATAGTCTACTTTGCATGCAAGGCAGGCATCCATAATTGTTAAATCCTGATATGGCAAAGCAACATTTAACACAGCATCCGGCTGATATTTTTTGATCAGGGCGATCAGTTCCTCCGTATTGTCCGCATCCACCTGTGCTGTTGTGATGACAGTGTCCGTTGTTTTTTCCAGTTTTTCTTTTAAGGCATCACATTTCGATTTTGTTCTGCTCGCAATGCAGATCTCCGTAAAAGTTTTGCTGTTCTGGCAGCATTTGTGAATCGCAACTCCTGCAACTCCGCCACATCCGATAATTAATAATCTTCCCATTTTAATCTCCTTTCCTGCGCTGTCTTTTTGCGCATCTCAAGTTTGTGCCGGGGCACAAATCTTGCGTGTGAAAAAAATAAATTTTAATTTAATTTTTATTATTTCTTACGTCCTTCTTCTTCCTCTAACATATCCTCCACATATCGCGGCAGCATAAATGCTCCCTTGTGCAGATTGGTGGTATAATACCAGGTTTTTATCTTCCGCTCTTTCCAGCGCTTTGCATCCAGATCATCGAGCGGATGATATTTCTTTGACGCAAACCCGAACAGCCAGTAGCCGGAAGAACACGTCGGTATGTGTGCCTGATACACGCGGCTGATTGGAAAACTGTGGCTTGCCTTCCGGTGCATGCCGCGGCAGGATTCCTCATCTTCGTCGTAAAACGGACTTCCATGCTGATATACCATGATTCCGTCATCCTTTAAGGCGCGGAAACAGTTTCCGTAAAATTCCTTGGTAAACAGTCCTGCGGTATGTCCAAGCGGATCAATCGCATCGTTGATGATCAGATCATACTCGTCATGTTTCATCCGCAAAAATTTCAATCCATCCTCATAGTACACCGTCACGCGTTCATCCGACAGACCGCATGCATTGTCCGGAAAAAATTCCTTGCAGACCTCGACAAATACACGGTCCGGCTCCACGACATCGATCTGCTCTATCTCATCATAATAGCCAAGCTCTCGTGCCACGCCGCCGTCACCGCCGCCGATGACTAACACCTTTTTCACATGCGGATGCACCGCCATCGGAACATGCACGATCATCTCATCATAGACAAACTCATCTTTTTCCGAAAAAACAATACTGCCGTCGGAACTTAAAAAACGCCCAAACTCATCCGAATCAAACACATCGATCCGCTGAAACTCGGTCTGTAAACCAAATAACTGTTTCTGCACCTTGACCGACACCTTGACTTTTTCCGTGTGGTAATCTGAAAACCAAAGTTCCATGATCTTCCCCCTTCTTTTGCAAAAATCTTATTTTCACAGGAATTTTTATTTTTGCTGATCTATGCTGTTATTTCTTTGCAAGCACATTCAGATTTTCAACTTCCGGATCCTCCGTTCCCTGCATGGAGCACCCTTTTTCTTTTGCATAAACAATGTACTCAATGATCTCCGGCGTGATCATCTCACCCGGTGCTAAAATCGGAATTCCAGGCGGATAGCACATGACAAATTCACCGCAGATCCTTCCCGCCGTTTCCCGGACCGGCATGGATTCCTTTTGCGAATAAAATGCCACCTGCGGCGACACTAAAACCTTCGGATTAATATATTCCGTATTCAGCATTTTTGCCGGATCTTTCGAATACAGCCGTTTGATGTCTGCAAGTGCACCCACAAGCCGCTCAATATCCTGTATCCGGTCACCGATGGAAATATAGGCAAGAATATTTGCGATATCTCCAAGCTCGATCTGAATATCATATTCATCCCGCAGCAGATCATAGACCTCAATGCCTGCAAGCCCGATATCTCTCGTATATACAGACAGTTTTGTCACATCAAAATCATAGACACTGCCACCGTTTACCATATCTTTGCCATACGCATAAAATCCACCGATAGAATTGATCTCATCCCTCGCGTACTCCGCCATCTGTGCCACTTTCGCAAAAGATTCCTTCCCTCGCAGGGCAAGGTTTCTCCGCGAAATATCAAGGCTCGACATCAGAAGATAAGATGCACTCGTCGTCTGCGTCAGATTGATGATCTGGCTGACATATTCCCAGTTCACACCCTTTCCGGTCAGAAGAAGAGAGCTCTGCGTCAGGCTTCCCCCCGACTTGTGCATGGAGACAGACGCCATATCCGCCCCGGCATCCATGGCACATACCGGAAGATTTTCCCCAAAATACAGATGCGTTCCATGTGCCTCATCCACCAGCACCAGCATATGATGTTCATGCGCCACTCTCACGATAGACCGCAGATCCGAACAGATTCCATAGTAAGTCGGATTGTTGACTAAAACTGCTACTGCATCCGGGTTCTCTAAAATCGCACGTTCCACCTCTGACACCTGCATTCCCAGTGAAATGCCAAGTTTCACATCGACCTCCGGATTGACGTAAACCGGAATCGCTCCACAGAGCACCAGTGCATTAATCACACTCTTGTGCACATTTCGCGGCAAAATGATCTTATCCCCTGCCTTACAGCAGGAAAGCACCATTCCCTGAACGGAGGAAGTGGTTCCGCCAACCATAAAAAATGCATGTTCCGCGCGAAATGCCTCCGCGGCAAGCTCCTCCGCTTCCTTGATCACCGAAACCGGATGACAGAGATTGTCAAGGGGCTTCATGGAATTGACATCCAGACTCACACATTTTTCTCCCAACAGCTCTACCAGCTCCGGATTTCCCCTTCCTCTCTTATGTCCCGGCACATCAAACGGCACCACTCTTCGTTTTTTTAACTTTTCCAGTGCCTCATAAACCGGCGCACGCATCTGCTGCTCTTTGTCCATGACTAAAAAAATCCCCCTTGGCTTCCATAAAAATCTGCATGCTCTGCTTTTCATCAAATGTTTTTCCCTGACATTACCGTCAGGCTGAAAAACGCAAAAAAAGAACAGGCATCCATCACCTGTTCTTCTATCGTCGTTATCATCATAGTCATACTTTATGTAATCTATCTACATTTTGCAAAAACTATTTTCTCCAGAGTCCGCGTTGGCATCTTTGCCAGCAAATATTTGCGTATACTACTCTTATTGACCGTTTCACAAGTGATATTGGATTCCGGGTATCATCCCCGTAATCAACTTATAAAATTTGAGCTTCTAACTCAATCAATAACGCGGCTTACACCGCAATCGGCAGTTGCCCCGCCTGTCCGTATGGGCTTAACCAATCTCTTGGTGGGCAAACAATAGATCCTTTTCCATCTATTGTAACGAATATTTGCATGAAAACAATTTTCGCATTCATGTGATTTGAAGTATAGCATACACACATGGCAAATGCAATAACGTATTCTGTAAAATTCTGGTATTTTCTTTTTTATTTCGTTTTAGGATATTTTTATTTTCTATTCAGGTTTGCAGCGATCTTACCGCGTCCACTCCCGGACCATCTGTATCTCCCGTCTGTACCCCTCATCATCGTTCGGTGTCTCTAAGATAAACGGTCTTCCTTCTAAAAGCGGGTGCAATGCAACGCGCCGCATCGCCTCTGCACCGATCTTTCCCTCACCGATCTTCGCATGACGGTCCTTGTGGGAGCCACAGTCGTTCATGCTGTCATTAAAGTGAACTGCCTTCAGCCGGTCGAGCCCGATCACACGGTCAAACTCATTTAACACACCGTCAAGGTCGTTTACAATGTCATAACCGCCATCCCACACATGGCAGGTATCGAGGCAGACTCCCATTTTATCGTTTAATTCCACACGGTCTAAGATTTCTCTTAATTCCTCAAACGTTCTTCCAACCTCAGTTCCTTTTCCCGCCATCGTCTCAAGTAAAACGGTCGTTGTCTGCTCCGGTTTCAAGGCTTCATTTAATGCTTCCGCAATCAATACGATCCCTTTTTCCGCCCCTTGTCCCACATGGGAACCCGGATGAAAATTATAATAATTGTACGGTGTATACTCCATGCGTTTTAAGTCATCAAGCAGCATTTCCTTTGAAAAAGAACGGACATCCTCTTTTGCAGCGCAGAGGTTCATCGTATATGGCGCATGCGCAACAATCTTTCCAAATTCGTGCTCCTTCGCAAAATTTAAAAACTTTTCCACATCTTTTTCATCGATTTCTTTTGCCTTACCGCCACGCGGATTTCTTGTAAAAAAAGCAAAGGTATTGGCATCTAACGCCAGCGCTGCCTTTCCCATCGCCGCATATCCTTTGGATGCGGATAAATGATTTCCTATTAACATATCAATCCTCATTTCTGCACTGCGCTTCGCGCACCTTAATTTTGTGCACAATAATACTCCTGTCTGTATACGCGAATGCTCTTTTATTCTGCCCGGTTCTTCTCCACGATCGTGCCCGCTCTGTATGCCGCGAGCAGCTCCTCAAGATCATGGATCGACTCTTTTAAACTTTTTCCGATATCTGTATCGGCAACCGTTTTTCTCCGCACGACCTGCTGCACCAGAACCGTATGGGATACGATATCGCTTCCGTCCTGCACCGCTTTTTCTACCGATTCAAACGGTTCATGCGCCGCAAGCACCAGACCATAAGAATTATAAATCAGCGTATATCCGGCAATCCCCGTCTTTGGCTGATATGCCTTGGAAAAACCGCCGTCAATGATCAGAAGCTTTCCGTTACATTTGACCGGAGACTCTCCTTTTTTTGCCTCCACCGGAATATGACCGTTAATGATGTGCGCCTCCGCACCTTCAAGCCCGAATTCCTCTAAAATCCGGTTGACCACTTCCTCTTTTTCAAGCAGCCTGTAATAAGGATTTTTCGGCTCCTGATGCGTTTTTTTATCTGCAATAAAATAACGCTCAAACGTCGTCATCTTTGCCTTTCCAAACACCGGGGAATTCTGGTTTTCCCAGATAAACCATAAAATGTCCTGTCCCTTTTTCTTCTCCTTCGGGTCGATCGCATAATAGCCTTTTCGCGCGTAGCCCTCAAGCACATCATAAAGCTCTTTTCCGGCATATTCTTTTCCAAAAACGTTAACTCTGGTAAACGTGCCATCCTCATTCAGCGGCACGCAGCCATGGTAGAGAAGATTTCCATTATATACTTTGTAAAGACTTCCCTGTGTATACAAAAAACGCACATGACGCTGCAGTTTTTCACAGTTCACAAATGCAGTCACAAGACGCTCCATCACATCCGCCTCATCTTCTGAGAGACGATATGGATCTTCCCAGTCGATTGTCGGAAAACTGACATCCTTGAGCGGATACTCGGTTTCCTCCACACACACGGTCCCCTTTTCGATGTTGATCTTATCGAGAAGAAGTCTTTTCTCCATCTCAAATTCCGGGTTTTCTTTGATCAGCTGACCTTCCAGTTTAAACTGCATGATCGTGATCGCCTTATGCATTTTTTCATCTAAAAATGCGTCGTGCACATCATATTCATCTTCCCGGTAATCCAGCTTAAAACAGTCACAGGAATCCTTATCATACCACTTCATCGCAAATCTTGCCAGCGGCACCAGATTAATCCCGTAACCGTCCTCTAACAGATCAAGGTTTCCATATTTTGCAGAAATGCGGATCACATTACAGATGCATGCCGCACTGCCCGACGCCGCTCCCATCCAGTACACATCGTGATTGCCCCACTGGATGTCCACAGAGTGATGCTCCATCAGTGTGTCCATGATCAGATTCGGATATGGTCCCCTGTCAAAAATATCCCCGACCACATGCAGATGATCCACAACAAGCCGGCGGATCAGATTACAGAACGCGATCACAAGCTCCGCCGCCCTTCCGGTGCGGATGACCGACCGGATAATTTCATTATAATATGCCTCCTGATCGGATATCTCCTGTCTGCCGGTCAAAAGTTCCTCGATCACATAGGCAAAGTCTTTTGGAAGTGCTTTGCGCACCTTTGATCTTGTATACTTGGAAGATGCATTTTTACAGATGCGGATCAGGCGGTATAAGGTGACTTTGTACCAGTCCTCCAAATTATCTTCCGTCTTTAACACCTGTTCCAACTTCTGTTCCGGGTAATAGATCAACGTGGCGATCGCTTTTTTCTCCGCCGCGCTGATTGCATTGCCAAATTCATCCTCTATTTTCCGCTTGATGGCACCGGATCCATTTTTTAGCACATGTAAAAACTGGTCGTACTCCCCGTGCACATCTGTGATAAAATGTTCTGTTGCTTTTGGCAGGCTAAGAATCGCCTGTAAATTGATAATCTCTGTCGCCGCTGTGGCAATGGTCGGATACTGATTTGATAAACTTTTTAAATAACGCAGGTCGGTCTGCCCCATAGTATTCCTCATTTCTTTTTCACGTTCATTTGCTGCTTTTTTATCTTATCATAGGAAATGAGCGGGGGCAACCAACGTTAATTTATTGTCAATGCTCTACGCGATCGTAGCCTTGATCACATCCCCCATATCATAGAATCCCGCCGGTTTTCCGGACAGGAATTTTGCCGCCTGCACAGCGCCCTTTGCAAATACACTTCTGGAATATGCAGTATGCTTAAACTCGATCACCTCGTCAAGTCCTGCAAAGATCACCTCATGTTCTCCTACGATGCTGCCGCCACGCACTGCAGAGATACCGATCTCTGTTTTTTCTCTCTTTTTGCGCTCTTTGCTGCGGTCATAAGTATAGGTATATGCATTGTCAAGTGCCTCATTCATGGAATCGGCAAGTGCAAGTGCCGTACCGCTCGGCGCATCCAGTTTCTGGTTGTGGTGTTTTTCGACGATCTCCATATCAAAACCAGCCGGTGCTAAAATGGTTGCAGCCTGTTTTAACAGCTCCATTAACATATTGATTCCAAGCGACATGTTGGCAGATTTTAATACGGCAACTTTTTTCGATGCCTCGTCCACCTTTTTTAACTGCTCCTCAGAAAGTCCTGTCGTGCAGAGTACTACCGGGATCTGCTTGTCCACACTATATACCAAAAGATCATCCACTGCTTTTGCGTTGGAAAAATCAATGATCACATCCGCTGCCACATCACAGACAGAGATATTGGGGAATACTGGGTAATCGTTTTTGATGCCATCGTAGAGGTCAATTCCTGCCACGATCTCAATATCTGCATCTTCCTTGCAGATTCCTGTGATCACCTGTCCCATTTTTCCGTTGCATCCACTCATAATTGCTCTTATCATATTGTTTTTCCTCTCTTTTCTTTATTTAAAGCAACACCGGAAACGCTGCGAACCAACATTTCCGGTGTTTTTTCAAATCTGTCTTTCCGTGTTCCACTGCCCCTTACGCCAGCTTGATCCCATAATTCTTCATTGCTTCCGCAAGTTTTGCAGCATTGGCATCTGTCATCTCTGTGAGCGGGGAACGAAGCGGTCCTGCCTCCATGCCCATCAGATTCAGCGCTTTCTTAACAGGGATCGGGTTCACTTCGGAGAACAGCGCCTCAATGAGCGGCTGTGCCTTTAGCTGGATCTCCATTGCTTTTTTCGTATCTCCGTCAAAGAATGCCATACACATATCATGTACATCCTTCGGTGCCACGTTTGACCATACGGAGATCACACCGATTGCTCCGATCGACATTAACGGTACTACGATTCCATCCTCGCCGGAATACAGATCAAGCTTTCCATCCGTTAAATACATGGTCTTTGCTGCCTGTGCAACATTTCCGGTTGCCTCTTTGATCGCAACGATGTTTTCAACATCATGGTACAGTTTTGCAGCTGTCTCCGGAAGGATATTGCATCCGGTACGGCTTGGAACATTGTACATGATAATAGGAAGTTTTACAGAATTTGCAATCTCTGTGTAGTAGCGGATCAGACCTCCCTGTGTTGCTTTGTTATAATATGGAGTTACGCAGAGCAGTCCATCCACGCCGGCTTTTTCCGCTTCTTCCGAAAGGTGGATTGCCTCTCTGGTACAGTTTGAACCGGTTCCTGCAACGACCGGAATACGGTGTTTTGCAAATTTAACAGCAGCTTTGATCACCTCTGCATGCTCTTCTGTCGTCAGCGTAGAGCTCTCACCTGTTGTACCTGCGATAATGATACAGTCCGTTCCCTGATTGATCTGATACTCGATCATCTGCTCTAATCTGTCATAATTTACTTCCTCATTGTTTTTCATTGGTGTTACGATTGCCACACCGGCTCCTTTAAAAATAGACATATTAATAATCCTCCTGCTTCCTGTATTATGATACGTTAGGATACACTGCTTTGTGCACACGGTATTTTATTTATTCATAGGACGTAATTTCCCTATGAATTAAAAAAACCGACTCTGATGAGCCGGTTCGTAAATTCTAATCATATGTATTACCCAGTATATGTCGAATCCGATAGCGCCCCATCTTTCTGCCATTTCAGCTTAAGATGACAGTCATAAGGTTCTTTACCTTATGCCCAGGAACATATCCGCAGCAAATATACTCCTTCGGCGTTCTTTCCTTTTATCCTCCATCCTCTGCTTCTGCCACATCCGGAAAACTACTCTTAAAGCACGCAACCTCTATCAAGCAATATGTATCTTTTAGCAATCATAGCACCATCTATTTCTACTGTCAATCCAATTCCTCTAAAAAATCAATTTTGCTGACGGATACTTCGTATGCAACCCTTTTTTCCGTCTGCGTCTCCGATAATTTTTTGACATATTCGCGGCTCTGGATCCTGCCCCAGATCTGCACATGTCCGCCCACATCAAAACCGGAGGCAAATCTTGCATTTCGTCCCCAGCAGATGCACGGAATGTAATCTGATTTTCCATAAGAGCGGTTCACAGCGATCAGAAGATCTGCGATCTCTCTTCCAAGCGGTGTTTTCCGGTAAATTGGCTCCTTACATACATAGCCGTCTAAAAAGATCTGGTTGCTCTTTACCTCATCGTCAATCTCGTCTAAAAATTCCAGTTCTCTCACAAAAACGGAAAGTACAAGCCGGTTTTTCTTTTCCTCGTGCCGGTTGAATGAGCGGAACTGTCCTGTCACATAAATATTCTGTCCGACCATGTCCTCATTGACATCGATCAATCGTTCCGAAATCATCAATGGTATGTAATCCATATAATTGCTGAGACGGTTGACTGCCACGTCGACCATATAAAATCCCTCTCCGTACACTTCGTGGCTGAACCGGAAATCCGATACAATCTCCCCCACGATCGACACCTGGTTGTTTTCAAACATTTTATCTGCCATGAATATTCTCCCTTCCTTGCGGTCATACACCTATATATTTTTTTGTGCGTTTTTTCTTTTCGAACCGTTTCTGCCCGGTATGACCTGCCTGACATAATATTTTTACCATGTATCACATTCAAATTTTCATGGAACATGTCGATAAGAAAACGAATGTAATGACAACTTTTGTCAGGTTTTTGAATAAAAAAATATTGCAGAATCCCACAAATATGATAAAATATATAGGTTGGTTTTTTAACCTTATGTTACAGTTAATACATTTCACACAGGAAAGAGAGATTTTGTATATGAAAATGAAACGTGAAGATGTCCGTAATATTGCCATTATTGCACACGTTGACCACGGTAAAACAACACTGGTCGATGAGCTGTTAAAGCAGAGCGGCGTATTCCGCGCGAATCAGGAAGTTCAGGAACGTGTCATGGACTCTAATGATATCGAGAGAGAACGTGGTATCACGATCCTTTCAAAAAACACAGCCATTACCTATAAAGGTACAAAGATCAATGTCATCGATACTCCTGGTCATGCGGACTTTGGTGGTGAGGTTGAGCGTGTCCTTAAAATGGTAAACGGTGTTATCCTTGTCGTTGACGCATTCGAGGGTGTTATGCCTCAGACCAAATTCGTACTGATGAAAGCATTAGAACTTTCTCTTCCGGTTATCGTATGTTTAAATAAAGTAGACCGTCCGGAAGCCCGCCCGAACGAGGTTGTCGATGAAGTACTTGAGTTATTCATGGACTTAGACGCATCCGATGAGCAGTTAGACTGTCCGTTCCTGTTTGCATCTGCAAGAGACGGTTATGCCGTTCGCGAGATCGGAGATCTTGTAAATAACAAAAAAGATATGACACCTCTGTTTGAGACGATCATTGATTATATTCCTGCTCCAGAGGGTGACCCGGATGCAAACACACAGGTACTCATCAGTACGATCGATTACAATGAGTACGTTGGACGTATCGGTATCGGTAAAGTCGACAACGGCTGCTTAAAGGTAAATCAGGAAGCTGTTGTAGTAAACCATCATGAACCGGACAAACAGAAAAAAGTCCGCATCAGCAAATTATATGAATTTGACGGCTTAAATAAAGTAGATGTCGCAGAAGCAAAGATCGGATCGATCGTAGCAATCTCCGGTATCGCAGATATCCACATCGGAGATACGATCTGTGCACCGGAAAATCCGGTTGCAATACCGTTCCAGAAGATTTCTGAGCCTACGCTTTCCATGAACTTCATGGTAAACGACAGCCCGCTCGCCGGACAGGAAGGTAAATTCATCACTTCCCGCCATTTAAGAGACCGTCTGTTCAAAGAATTAAATACCGATGTTTCTCTGCGTGTAGAAGAGACAGAGAGTCCGGACTGCTACAAAGTATCCGGCCGTGGTGAGCTTCACTTATCCGTTTTAGTTGAGAACATGCGCCGTGAAGGTTATGAGTTTGCAGTCAGCAAAGCAGAAGTTTTATACCACACAGACGAGAACGGCAAAAAGACAGAGCCTATGGAGATCGCTTACGTCGATGTCCCGGATGAGTTTACCGGTACTGTTATCGATAAATTAAGCCAGCGTAAAGGTGAGCTTGTCAACATGAAACCGATCACCGGTGGTTACACCCGTCTGGAGTTCAACATTCCATCCCGTGGTCTCATCGGTTACCGTGGAGATTTCATGACCGACACCAAAGGAAATGGTATCATCAATACGATTTTCAACGGTTATGCTCCTTACCGTGGCGAGATCGCATACCGTAAACTTGGTTCCCTGATCGCATTTGAATCCGGTGAATCCGTAACTTACGGTCTGTTCTCTGCCCAGGATCGCGGTACCTTATTTATCGGACCTGGCGAAAAGGTTTATGCCGGAATGGTCATCGGTTCCTGCGCAAGAGCTGAGGATATCGAGTTAAACGTATGTAAGAAAAAACATCTTACCAATACACGTTCCTCTTCCGCTGATGAGGCATTGACACTGGTTCCGCCAAAAATCTTAAGCTTAGAGCAGGCGCTTGACTTTATCGATGTCGACGAGCTTCTTGAGGTAACACCGGAAAGTCTTCGTATTCGTAAGCGTATCTTAGATCCAACCTTACGTAAACGTGCTAATATGAAAAAATAATTTTTCACTAACAAAAAAGATGATTTGTACTCCCGCAGGTACGAATCATCTTTTTGTTTATGGCAGCATTTTTTCTCGCAATCTGTAATATCTATTATTTTCTCACGACTGTTCTTCCATATCGGCATCGTAAAATGCACGGCTGTTCTTTCCGTTTTTCTTTACTTTATACATTGCATGATCCGCCGCAGCGATCACTTCTGTACTATTCTTTCCATCTTTCGGATACATCGCGATTCCAATACTCGATGCCAGATACTGCTCCCCACCGGCAATCTGATATGGTATTTTAAATGTATCTAAAATCTTCATTGCATAGGAATCTATCACTTCTGCCTGGCCGCTTTGCACAATTGCAACAAATTCATCCCCCGCCAGCCGGTAAACCTCGAATATGTCATCCACCAGTGCTCCGGCACGCGCAGCCATTTCCTTAAGCACCGCATCCCCTTCGTTGTGTCCATAGACATCATTGATCCGTTTAAAATTATCCATATCAAACATGATCAGACCAAACGGTTCTTTCTCCCTGATCCGGTACTGCAGGTCTTCCATAAACACACGCCGGTTCAAAAGTGAAGTCAGCGCATCATAGCGCGCCATAAAATTTAATTTTTTATTGAGCGAGCTGATCGTATCGTTTACTTTTCTTTTATGCATATTATCCCGGACAAGCCAGATGATAAACAAAACCATGATCCCACCGATCACAGATGTGATACGGATCACTTTTCCATACTGCTCCATAAAAGTTTCTTCGTGATTGATGATCTTTGCATCATCCGGTAACATGCTGCGCGAAATTCCAAAACGCTTCATAACCGTCTCATCAAAGCAATATGTCATCGGTGAATCTGTTATGACATCCATATTCTCACATGGTTCACCATTTAAAATTTTAAGAGCCATCTCCCCGGCGATCTCGCCCATCTCTTCATGGGAAACGATCTCACCTCCAAGCAGTCCTTTCCCCATACCTATCGATATACCGGAAAACATGGGAATATGTGCCCGGCTGCTCAGCATCTGGACAGACTCTGCCGATGCATAAACATTTCCATCCTTATCATTACTGCATAAAATATATAAAAGAATCGTACTCTCATCGAAAGATTCTACGCTCTTAATCAGATCTTTCTGTGAAAATTCTGATGCATTGATATCACTAAACTCCAGATCCGGAAATTCATCTTTGTAAGAATAAAATTCCTTTCTTGCACTAAGCCCGGTTACCGTATTGTCAACAATTGCAACAATATGTGCTGCTTCCGGATATATCTTTTTGGCAAGTGCTATGGTATTTCCATAAGTCTGATTTTCTATGATTCCTGTTACATTGGGATTGTAATCCATCGCCAGTGCTTTTGAAACATTATTGACCCCTTCAAAAACAATCGGCGTATTCCCAAAAATTTTCCGATATACAAGCACAAAATTATACGCCGCATCATCCCCCACTATGATCACGTCATAGGCTGGCACCTGGCTTAAATAATAACTCAGGCTCTTGTAAAATAAATGTACATTTTCCGCCGTATCAACATTTTTGGTATCCATAAACTTATAGTCTATGGTCACATCATCTCCCAACGACTTTTTGATTCCCTCAATCTGCTGTGGAATCGTCTCCCATGCATAGGAATAGGAACTGATGAACAGCACACGTCCTCTTCCTGTTTCTTTTGCATTGACCGGAAAACTCCCCCCTATACATAGCAGCACAAAAAGAATTACTGCTAAAATGCAGCCTTTTTCTACTTTATGATTTTTCATATGTGTCCCCCGATTTTTATGCAGCATAACTTTCATTCTGTATGTTTATATTTTAATTTCTTCAAACTATAATCTAAATTTTCCACCCAATTGTATAAAAAGTCAACATAATTCATCATTTTTTGTCACTTTTTTCCAATTTTTCTTTCTGTTTTTTCTCCCGCTGTAAATAATTTTCCTTCATATCAAAAGTCCTCTTCCACTCTTTCGTTCCTTTCACTTTGTGCACTTCGGAACGGTTTTTATATAAAAACCGTGTCAGATTATAACAGTCCACCCAAATCTCATGCCCACTCTCCCTCCACTCCTCATCAAAGATCAGTTCGAGTCCGTAATGAAGATGTACAGTATCTATATTGTTGACATTTTCTTTTGTACTGTAACCGGTGTGCCCCATATAGCCGATCACATCCCCTGCCGTCACAAGATCTCCCTCTTTTAATTTTGCCTGATATGGGTAATCCTGACGCAGATGCGCATAATAATAATATCGCTTTTTATCCGGACTGCGGATTCCAACACGCCAGCCTCCGTACTGATTCCAGCCCAGAGCCTCCACATATCCTGTTTCAATGCAAATCACAGGCGTACCGATCTGTCCCATCATATCATGTCCTAAATGCTGTCTTTTATATCCATAGCTTCTCGACACGCCAAAATCATCATAATCACTGTACGGAAATCCCTTTGCGATCGGGGAAAATGCTTTCAGTCCATATTTTTTCACATAGAGACCACCCTCACTCTCCTGTATCTCATACTCGCCGACCAGACCGCCAAGCACCGCCGAATATGCCTCCTTATAATAGGAAAAATACTTGAGCTTCTCTGCCGCCTCATCAAATGTCAGTTCTTTTTTCTTCACCTTTTCTGCTGCCTGATTCAGTTCCGACACTGCTGATGTACCAAACTCCCCTCCATTTTTAGCCGCCACATAGGAAAGCAGGTCGATCCAGTCAATATGTATCTCTTTTCCATATGTTTCCACATCATATTCATATGCCTTGCACAATGCCTCGTAGGATACATTAAAATCTACCCAGCGGATCGTCCCATCCGATGTTGCAGCGACCGCATTTTCTCCTGCTCCGGCTGTATTTTCCCATAAAATAAAAGCAGCCACAAGAAGGATGGCTCCCTCTAAAATAATGGCTGCTCTTACTCTCTGACACCAGGTTTTCTTTCCGATCGACGTCATATGCATGATGATCATCCTCCCCCGCCATTCTTTTTCATTATATGAATACAGCAGGAGGAATATCATATTTTTCGTTATAACATATCTTTATTTTTACGACAGATTCCAAAAATCATTCCTGATATTTCATTCTTCTTTTTCCTGGCACGCACTGCACATTCCATACAAAATTGAATTCTTACACTGCAGCCGGAATCCGTGATCTTTTAAAATATGTTCCGAGATTTCGTCCATAAATTCACACTCCAGATGAATGATCTTTCCGCATTTTACACACTGTAAATGAAGATGTTCCTCACAGTGATGCCCCAGTTCTACGTACTGGTATACTGCCTGATTCCCTTTTTCAGCAACATATTTGATCACCGTGCCGTCCTTTGCCAGTTTATCTAAATAGCGGTAAATGGTGGTGATGTTTACCTCGCAGTCCTGCATCCTCAGATAATGGTCGATATCTGCTACCGCCACTGTCCGGTCACTGTTTTTCTTTAAAAATTCCAATATTTTTTTACGGCTGATCGTCGCATAACCACTTCCCGGCATTCTTCCTCGTACCTTCCTGTTTTCTCAATTTTATAATGTTACGGTGCAAACGCATAACATACTTTGATTGCTCACTGACTTATCATTAAAACACAATCCCGCATGCTCTTATGACAATGCCCCAGAATACACCAAGTGCATACAACGCTGCGACGATTCCAAGGTTCTGCTTCCAGTCACGGTTTAAACGGAATAATACCAGAAGTCCGACACCGGCATTGACTAACAGTCCAGACATCATAGCACCCGCTCCGATAATGCCGCTTAAATAAAGTTCTGTGATCACAACCGAAGATGCACAGTTCGGGATCAGTCCGACTAACGCTGCGACAGCTTCACCCGCGAGCGGCATCACTGTAAAAAATCCTGCCAGTGTATCTTCCCCGATAATTCCTATCACAACATTCAAAAAGAAAGAAATGATCAAAATATACAAAAAAATCTTTAATGTGTGCTTCAGTGCGGAAAGTAAAATTCCATCCTCACAGCTGCAGTGTTCTTCCTCACAGACCACATGGATGTCCATTTCTTTTTCATGTTTTTTCATCACACCTACATATAAAAACTCCACCACAAGACCGGAAATCATAGCGATCACTACTTTGGCAACAAGGATCTTAACGATCACTGCCGGCGCTACTGCCTCTGAAATCATGATCGGGAGCATCTCATCGGAGGTCGACAGAAAAATCGCAAGCAGTGTTCCGACTGTGATCACACGCCCTGCATAAAGGCTTGATGCTGCGGCAGAAAAACCACACTGCGGTATCACTCCAAGCAACGCGCCCCATACTGGTCCGCTTTTTCCGGCATTTCTGATCCGGTTTTTTGTCTTTCCTCCGGTTTTATGCTCTAATGTCTCCATCAGAAGATATGTTACAAACAAAAAAGGCAGTAATTTTACACTGTCTAATAAAGTATCTAAAATAATATCTAACATATGGCACTCCATTCCTGCAATTATTTTGCAATCGTTTTGCATTTGCAACTTGTTTGCATTTTTATTATACGCAGAAATATCTGAATGTCAAGAAAATTTTCGTATTAACATTTGAATATTGTTATTTAGAAATTAATTGTGCTGTGAACCAAAATAATGCCGGTAAAAAAGAATTGCAAGCACCGCCGTCAGAAAATCTGAAACTGCCTGCGCTGCCAATACTCCGGTATAGCCTGCCAGATGGGATGCAGTCAATATCACAACAGCAAAGATAAGTCCCTGTCTGCTGACCGACAGCCAGAACGCTCCCCATGCCTTTCCGGCAGACTGGAATGTACAGGTCGTCACAAGAACAATCGCTACAAATAACATTCCCATCTGCTGGTATTTAAGCATTTCCACGCCGGAATTTACAATCTGTGCATCATCCATAAATACCCGTATCAGCGGTTTTGCTGCAAGTGACAGGGCTGCGGCAAGGATCACGGCAAGACTGCACTCAAATTTATAACAGAATGCCAGAATTTCTTTTAACCGTTTCTTATTATCTGCTCCATAATTGTACCCAATGAGCGGCTGCGCACCAAATGCAAATCCAACTAATACCAGCACAGCGATCATATTTACTTTCATAACGATTCCCATTGCAGCCACTTTTTCATTGCCGTAAGGCAGTAAAAAACGGTTTGTCAGTGCCATTCCAAAACTCTGCATCAGATTTGTGATCGATGCAGGGATTCCGATGGCAAAAATCGGCTTCAGTTCATCAGCCGAAATATAAAATTCCACAGGGTTTACAGACAATTTCTGGCTTCGTTTCAGTAAAAACCACAGAAAATAAAGATCTGCACATATATATCCGATGACCGTTGCGATTGCAGCTCCTGCTGCCCCAAATCCAAGCAGAGAAATAAATACCGGGTCTAACACCATATTCACAACTGCACCCAATATCGTTCCTACCATAGACGCCTTCGCAAAGCCTTCCGTACGGAGCAGGTTTGATGGTGTAAAGGATAAAATAATAAACGGTGCTCCGATCACAATACCCGTATAATATGCAGACGCATAACACAATGTATCTTCATCTGCTCCCAGCATATGGAGAATTGGCATGCGAAAAGCCAGCATTATGATAATCACCAGAATACCACATAAAATTGCAGCATAAAAACAGAATACGCTCATCCTTCTTCCGTCGTCATCCTGTTTTTTCCCAAACATTCTTGAAATAACAGAGCTTCCTCCAAGTCCAAAGATATCTCCCAGTGCGATCATCAGCGTAAAAACCGGTGCTCCAAGTGATACACCCGCCACAAGATCAGTATTTCCTGTCCCTGCAATAAAATAAGTATCCACCATATTATAGATCAGCGATACCACCATGCTGAGCACTACCGGAAGTGCCATTGTAAAATAAGCCTTAGATACCGGTGCTTTTTCAAAAATTTCGTTTTCTTTCATTTTTCTGTTATCTGCCCTATTTTTAGATATCATCTAAGGATTCTTTGATCTTATCCATGAATCCCTTTTTCTTTTTCGGCTTTTCTGCTGTTCCTGCGCTCTCTGCCGACTTGTTTAAAGTATTACCTGTCGCCTCATCAAATTTACGCAGTGCGTCTTTTGCTTCTGCATTTAAAGATGTCGGAACCTGTACCACCAAAGTTACGTAATGATCACCACGCACAGCTTTATTACGAAGAGAAGGCACACCTTTTCCTTTCAGACGTATTCTCGTATCTGTCTGAGTACCTGCTTTCACTTCGTATAAAACATCACCATCCACCGTATTAATGCGAACTTCTCCGCCTAATGCCGCCTGTGCAAAGGAAATCGGTACCGTAGAATAGATATTCATATCCTGGCGCTGGAAGATCGGATGACGAGATACTACTACCTCTACTAACAGATCTCCACGCGGTCCGCCATTGATGCCAGGTTCACCTTTTTCACGGATTCTGACACTCTGTCCATTGTCAATTCCGGCAGGTATCGATACCTGAATTTTCTTTTTACTTGAAATGTATCCTGTTCCACGGCAATCAGGACATTTATCCTTGATCATCTTTCCGGAGCCGCCACAGTCCGGACAGGTCTGCACATTCTGTACTGTCCCAAAGAAAGACTGCTGGGTAAATACGACTTTACCTTTACCACCACATTTCGGACAGGTCTCTGGTGTGGTTCCCGGTTTTGCACCGGTACCATGACACTTCTGGCACTCATCCTTTAAGACCATCTCGATCTCTTTCTCACAGCCAAATACAGCTTCCTCAAATGTAATACGGACACTGGTGCGCAGATTCTGTCCTTTCATCGGACCATCGTTGCCACGTCTTCTGGATCCGCCGCCAAAGAAATCTCCAAAAATATCTCCAAAGATATCTCCCATATCCATACCGGAGAAATCAAATCCGCCTGCTCCGCCGGCACCACCATCAAATGCTGCATGACCAAACTGATCGTACTGTTTTCTCTTTTCTGCATCACTGAGCACAGCATATGCTTCCTGTGCTTCCTTGAACTTTGCCTCCGCTTCCTTATCTCCAGGGTTCATATCCGGATGATACTTTTTGGCAAGCACGCGGAACGCTTTTTTGATCTCAGCATCTGTTGCCGTTTTACTCACGCCTAAGACTTCATAATAATCTCTCTTATCTGCCATAACGTTTTCCTCTCTCAAACTGCATACAGGGTTTCCGGGAAAACCCCCGGAAACCCCGTTGTATTTTTACTATTTTGCGATGATTAAACTTCCTTGAAGTCTGCGTCTACGACATCATCATCTGCGGAAGATGCACCTGCCTGTGCGTTGCCGCCCATACCGCTCATATCAGGACCTGCACCAGCTGCTCCCTGCGCTGCCTGAGTCTGCTCATACATCTTTGCAAATACCTTCTGCGCACTCTCTGTCAGTTTTTCCTGAAGGGATTTCAGTTCTGTTACATCAGCGTCTGTCATCTCTTCTGCATTCTGGTGTGCGTCTAAGAATGCTTTTACTGCGTTCATATCAGTCTCTACTGCTGATTTATCAGCCGGATCAAGGTTTGCTCCAACCTGATCTAATGCCTGCTGTGTCTGGAATACGAAGGAATCAGCATCATTTCTTGCATCGATTGCCTCTTTTCTCTTCTTATCCTGTGCTTCGAACTCAGCAGCTTCTTTGACAGCCTTATCGATCTCATCATCAGACATATTAGAACCTGCTGTGATTGTGATGTGCTGCTCTTTTCCGGTTCCTAAATCTTTTGCAGATACATTTACGATACCGTTTGCATCGATATCGAATGTAACCTCAATCTGCGGAACACCACGACGTGCTGGCGGGATACCATCGAGACGGAACTGTCCAAGGGATTTGTTATCTCTTGCAAACTGTCTCTCACCCTGTACAACGTTGATATCTACTGCTGTCTGGTTATCTGCTGCCGTTGAGAAGATCTGGCTCTTCTTGGTAGGAATCGTTGTATTTCTCTCGATCAGTCTTGTTGCGATACCACCCATTGTCTCGATGGAAAGTGAAAGTGGTGTTACATCCAGAAGTAAGATCTCACCTGCACCTGCATCTCCTGCAAGTTTACCACCCTGGATAGATGCACCGATGGCAACACACTCATCCGGGTTCAATGTCTTACTTGGCTCTTTGCCTGTCAACTGTTTTACTTTATCCTGAACAGCCGGGATACGTGTAGAACCACCAACTAATAATACCTGACCAAGATCAGCATTGGTAAGTCCTGCATCTCTCATGGCGTTCTGAACCGGAATAGCTGTTTTTTCAACGAGATCATGTGTCAGTTCGTCGAATTTTGCTCTGGTTAAGTTCATATCAAAGTGTTTCGGTCCCTCAGCCGTTGCTGTGATGAACGGAAGGTTGATATTTGTGGTTGTTGCGGAAGAAAGTTCTTTCTTTGCTTTCTCAGCTGCTTCTTTTAATCTCTGAAGAGCCATCTTATCGGTAGAAAGATCTACACCTTCTGCTTTCTTGAACTCATCGATCATCCACTGTGTGATTCTGTTATCGAAATCATCACCACCAAGATGTGTATCACCATTTGTAGATAATACCTCGATGACACCGTCACCGATCTCAATGATGGAAACATCGAATGTACCACCACCAAGGTCATATACCATGATCTTCTGCTCTTTCTCGTTGTCAAGACCATAAGCTAAAGCTGCTGCTGTCGGCTCGTTGATGATACGTTTTACATCAAGGCCTGCGATTTTACCTGCATCTTTGGTTGCCTGACGCTGTGCATCGTTGAAGTAAGCCGGAACTGTAATAACAGCCTCTGTTACTTTCTCTCCTAAGTATCCTTCTGCATCTGCTTTTAACTTCTGTAAGATCATTGCAGAAATCTGCTGTGGAGAATACTGTTTGTCATCGATTGCTACTTTATAATCAGTACCCATATGTCTCTTGATAGAAGATATGGTTTTTTCTGCGTTTGTAACAGCCTGACGTTTTGCAGGCTCACCAACTAATCTCTCACCTGTTTTTGTAAATGCAACGATAGATGGTGTTGTTCTTGCACCTTCCTGGTTTGCGATAACGGTAGGTTTTCCACCTTCCATAACAGCTACACAGCTGTTTGTCGTACCTAAGTCAATACCAATGATTTTACTCATAATGATTTCCTCCTCATCTAATATCTATGGAATAATTAGTTTGCTACTTTTACCATACTGTGTCTTACCACAGTATCTCTGTACATATATCCCTTCTGGAGTTCTTCTGCTACTACATTCTCTCCTAAGGTTTCATCCTCCACATGCATGACTGCATTGTGGAAATTCGGATCAAATTCAGCACCGACCGCCTCGATCGGTTTTACGCCTGCTTCCTCTAATACGGTAAGCATCTGGCGGTAGATCTTATCCATTCCGACAACAAAAGCATCTTCTTTGTTATCTTCCGGAACTGCTGCAAGACCACGCTCAAAGTTATCAATGACCGGCAGGATCTTTTCTACGATTGTTTTTGCTCCCATATCGTACATCTGTGATTTTTCTTTCTCTGTACGCTTACGGAAGTTATCAAACTCTGCCATCTGTCTTTTTACCTTATCGGTAAGTTCCTCGATCTGCTCATCCTTTTTATCTTTCTTCTTTTTGAAAAAAGATTTCTTTTTATCAGGATCTTCGGAATCCGCTTCGGAAGCTTCTGCATCAGCGTTCTCTGCTGTTTCGGCTGTTTCTTCCGTGGATGTCACGGTTTCATCCTCTTTGGTCTCGGAAGCATTTTCCTCTGTGGAAGATTCCATTGCTTCGTCTAATACCTTTTCATCCATCTCTGACATCTATGAACCACCTTTCTATGTCTGTTCCTTATCCTTGTTTAAAATTCCGTCTAAAGAATTCTTCAAGGTTTTCAGGTTATCCATTACTTTCTCATAATCCATTCGTTTCGGTCCGACAATTCCTATCGTTCCCCGAACACCTTCGCCCAATTCGTATGTTGCTGTCACAACACTGCAGTCCTTCATGGTCTGTATCGGGCTTTCATTTCCTATATAAACCTGAATTCCTGTATTATCATCATCTAACAGGTTTTCAGTTACAAGGCTTGCTAACTGCTGTTTCTCCTCAAATGTGGAGATCAGCTCACTTGCTTTCTCCGAGTCACTTAACTCCGGATATTTAAAGAAATTGGTTGCTCCACTTGTATAAATGCGGATATCTTCATCCTGTCCCATCGTCTCTGCCACGGTATCAAGCACATCACTGATGATATCACTGTGGATGCCCGCCTGCTCTTTTAACTTTGCGATGGTTCCAAGGTTGATCTCCTGTAATGCAAGACCGTTTAAATTCGCATTTAACAGGAAATTCAGTTTTAACATCGTCTCATTATCGATTGGTTCACTGACCGGAATAATTTTATTCTTGACCAGATTGCCTTCGGTAACAATCGTTGCTAAAATCTGTTCTTCATTCATATTCGATAACTGGATGAACTTTACTTTATTCTTATGAAACGTCGGTGCTGTAACCATCGTCGCATAATTGGTATTGTTTGCCAGTATCTTTGCCACCTGCTGCAGCACCTGTTCCATCTTCTCCGTGTGTTCGATGACGAAACTCTTCATCTCATTCACTTCACGGTCTTTCTCTTCCATCAGATGATCCACATAAAAGCGGTATCCTTTGTCGGAAGGGATCCTGCCGGCTGAAGTATGCGGCTGTAAAATGTATCCAAGTTCTTCCAGATCAGCCATCTCATTACGGATCGTCGCAGAGCTCAGATTCAAATCGGTATACTTGGATATTGTTCGTGATCCAACCGGTTCGCCTGTCTCTAAATAGTTGCGGATGATTGCATCAAGAATTTTCGTTTTTCGTTCGTCTAATTCGAATTCCTCGTCCATTCTCTTCTCCATCTCCATACTCTGTAACTTTCTGTAAGAATCCGGCATCTGCCTCTGATCTCAGTTACCTTTTTATCTGTTAGCACTCATTATTGTGGAGTGCTAACATCTATGTACTTAAAATAGCACCATCATATTCTTTTGTCAACACTAATTTTTATAATTTTTGTTGTTTTATATTTTTTTTATAATTTTCCTGTTTAGACCTTTTTCTTCTTATATATATGAGGATCAGACCAATCAGAACACTAACTGTAACAACCACCATATAACGTACCAGATGGTTCCCTGCATCCAGTCCCATGCATTCCATGATCTTTTTGTACCAGAAATATACCAACATGTGCAAAAGGAAAATTTCCGTTGAGAGTTCACGCATTGTTTTCGCAGCCGCTCCCATTCTCTCCACCACCGGGACAAAGGCTGCAGCCAGGAAAAGATTTGCAGTGACAAGCGGTGTCATAAGATACATATCATGCGACGACTCGCCGATCTTCTGCGTGATGATCCATTCCTCCAACATCATCAGCACGAGGAAAAATACCGTGTGCCATCCATACGCACTTTTTCGGATCCGGTCTGCCTTCACACGAAAGAGATACCCCATGGTCACAAACGGGAATCCGAAAAAGAATCCGTTTCTTGCCGTAGCAAATACAGAAAGATACCATTGGATCTCATTCGCAGCCGGTAAAACGGTATCGAATACATGACGGTAAGTATTGTGGAAAACTCCAGTCAGATACAACAGCACAGCCGCTGCCACGATTCCTTTCACATTCCACCGAAAACGTGTTACCAACAGATACAAAAACAGCACCGCTGCAACAGTCGCAGGCAGATACCAGAGCTGTATGTAAGATCCTATCAGGAAAAATCTTCTTGCAAGTTCTAATATGTTTCCGGCAGCACTTCTTTTTTTCTCCCAGAAGCGGTCAATGATCGGTATCAGATATAACAGACTCCACCATACATACATCTTTATAATATGGAAAAGATATTTTTTTACCCTGTCTTTGTCTGTTATTTTTTCTCCGATAAAATAGCCGGTGCACACAAAAAAGAACGGAACTGCCATACGGCAGATCACCTGCTGAAATTCGTGTGAAAATACCGGTGCGATTTCCTCAAACGGAGGAATATGAATGGCAGCAACCAAAAATGCTGCCACAAATTTTGAGAAATCAAGTGCTCTGTATTCCTTTTTTTCCGATAGATATATCGTAGACATCCCAGATCCTTTCCTTATTCTGCTCTATTCCATTTCTTTTTGTTTTTTCCTTCCGTTCCGATACCTGAAAATAACGATCCCGATCACCGACAGGATTCCAAGTCCGCTCAAACCAGCACCTGTTTTTAAATACGGCGTACAGTAATAAAATTCGATCTGATGTGTTCCCTCCGGCACATCAACTGCCATATACATCGTATCCGCCTTTAAAATCTCTGTTTCCACACCATCTATATACGCCCGCCAGCCGCTACTGTACGGAATTGTCATACAGAGCAGTTTTTCCTGATCTGCCGTAAGGGTACCGGATATGTGATTTGTATCCATGACAACATCTTTTAAAATATCCTGTTTCAGACTTTTCGTCCAACCGGCAATCTGTTTTACCGGCTGGCAGACAATCTGCATCTCATCAAACCGGTAAGTTCCCTTTTCATGAAAGGTCAGTGTGATCTCATCTGCTTTTTCATCACGATATCCGGCATTGATCAGATAGTCATCCACACCACTGTAAAAGTTGTTTTTTCTGGTCAGGAATGTGATCATTTTGGTGATTTTTCCACAGGTCACATCAATGTGCAGACGGCTCTTCGACTGTGTTAACGTCTTTCCCTCCTCCGAAAATTGAAGCCCTTTTAATATGAAGTAAGTTTCACTCTCCGGTATCCCCTCAAAGGAAAGTGTTACTGACGCTTTCTTTTCCGTCGCAGTAAATCCCTGGTCGGTCAGTTCCACATTGTGCATATCTGTGATCATATAAGAAATATCTTCATCCGTAAATTCCGCTTCCGTCTTTGTATCAGCTAACGCAGATGGAATCTTATCATCTTCCACGACAATGCCCTGTAAAAGCGCCTGCTGTTTTTCCGTTACCTCCAGCGCTTCATATGTGCTCCGCGGAATTACCGCATCACTTGCAAAGCCAAGCGGCAGTACCGAATCATTTTCATAGGCATCGCATTTTACCTCATACTGTCCCCCGGCGCCAAGCGTTCCGCGATTGAAGCAGACATTATAACCATATGGGCGCAGTCCGCTGTTCCCGGACGGCACCACATAATAACGCACGCTGGAAAGCACCTCTAACATCGTGCGCGCATCAAATCCGGAATAACAGAAATCCCTGGTCTGATTGATGTACATTTCTCTTTGAAACTGGTTGATATCCGGGTTTGCAAGACTGAAATAATAGGAGGTACCATTGATTCCAAGCTGCATCGCCGTGTTTTTCCACTCCTCAGACTGCAGGGACTCATAGCGGTATGTCGTATCTTTCGCATGATTTTTCACAAGACTACCCGCAGCATCTTTTGTCAGCATGGAAAGTGCCTCCCCCTGCGTGGCAAATTCTTCCACATAACTGCCCGCCTGTGGCGCATATTCTGCCCATCCCTGATAGATCAGTTCAAGCATCACCACCACTAACAATGCCGCCTTAAAAACAAATTTTTCTTTCGTCTTTTTCCCGGTTCCGACAATGAAAACTAACAGCACGGAAAATAATAATAATGCCACTAATACATACTGTTTCTGATGCTTTCCAAGCATCTCCAAGCACAGGCAGATATAGGTGATCCCCGCCCAGAACAGTGCAATTTTTTTCTTAAAATGCATCTCCAGCATCTGAGGATACATTTTTACCGCGATAAAAGACACAAGCATGGAGTATGCCCACATATAGCGGTTGACCACATAACTGCCTCCATTTAACATTTTTCCGGCAAACGGGAACAACAGCAACAGTGTCATAAGTACAAATCCGGCACGCAGCCCCCTGTTTTTTCTGCCGCCAAAGAGAAGTAACAACACCGCTAAGAGGACGATTCCCGTATATCCAAGTTCACTCCAGTAGGTCGAACCTCCGATCAGAAAGCCATACAGTAATTTCCGGTAATAGGATAACGGATACATTATCGAAAACGTATGCTGCGCTCCTGCCCTTCCCGTAGACAGTGTCATGGCAACAACCGGGAGTAATATGACAGAAACAGATGCCAGTGTCACCAGTGAGTATGCCACAAAACGCCATACCCAGTACCATACCGTCTTTAAAACCGGTTTTCCAAATAACATCAGATAACGAAGCAGAGCATAGATGGCAACAAAGATACAGATCATGTATGTAAAATAAAAACTGCTGACCGTCGCTACCGCAAGCATCCCCATATATAACCATGGTTTCTGTTTTTTATAAATTTTATCCACCCCGACCAGAATCAGCGGCAGGTAGATCATCGGATTTAAAAAATACGGATGCCGCACCGCAATAATAACCCAGAAACAGAAATCGTACACCATTGCTCCAAGCAGTGTAGAATATGGTTTCTGTCCATGGTATCTGCAGTATGCAGAAAACGCGAGACCTGCAAGATATATTCTCACCAGAACCATCGTATTGTAAAAGAGTTCCATATATTTTTCATCCGGCACGAACACCGATAAAAGATTGAGCGGATCGCCAATGACATAATAATGAAGTGTCGTCAATACATCTGATCCAAGTCCAATCTGCATATCCCAGAGAGGGACTGAGATCTTATGTTCCGTGACCAGCGTATCCAGGATCGATAACAGCCAGGAACGGTAATAAAGCAGCGCATTGAAATGCTGCTGCAAACCGTCCGGAATCCATATAAAACTCTTTTTATTTATGATAAATACGGAGAACACTGCCCCCGCAATGATTGCAAAACAAACGGTATATGCCAGAAAGAACCAGACTTTTTTACTGACATTTTCCTCTTTATTCCTTAGGAATCTCATTTTTTAATCCTCACATACAAAGGGACTAAAGCCCCTCGTCTTTAGTCCCCCCTTTCTCTTACATATGAAATCCATATTTCAAAAAATTGTATAACCTGTCAGTCTGCCACTGAAAATTACGCGCACCAAAACTTGCAAACCCTGCCATCCACACCAGTGTTATAACAAAATACCACGGTTTTTTTCTGACACGATCTTTCATTTTTCCAAATGCATAGACCATGGACTGGTCTTTCTTCGCAAGGAAAAACAGAAAAACAAATGTCGGCATCGCCATAAGCGGCGCTAAGTGCCTTCCCCAGTCAACATGTATCACAAACATCGGTATAAAACAGAGATTTACCAGAGCCGCGTATAAATATGGTGTCTGTATCAATTTTACTTTTTTCTGTTTTAAGTCTGAAAAAACATCTTTCCAGACTAACAGATATAAAATAAGCAGCGGTGACATCAACACAAGAATCAGAAGCAGACGCCTGATAGGATCCTCATTGCCATGGAAAAACACAGATGTCACTTCGTCTAACTGATATTTCATGCTTCCAAAATATTCCAGTTGGATTGCAAAATCTGATACTTCTAAATTGGTGCGGGACTTGATAAAAGCAACCGTATTCTCTACACTGTCAAAATTGATCTTTGTAAAAAACTGGAAATAGACCGCTGCAAAAACCTCGACTGCACCGGACAATACCACCCCAAAAAATTCTTTTTTGTGTAGTTTGTTCTCCGCAAATGCATCATAGCATAGCACCGTGAACGTCAGTGGATAATATAAAAAAGCATACCCCTGATGGATTGCAAGTCCCACGACTCCCAATATCGTAATAAGCATCGCTTTTATAGCAAAATTCTTTAACCGCAGTGCTGCTAACACCGTCAGAAGTGCGATCAAAAGCATATAGACATCCAGCCGTCCCAAATTATCTTCATTCCATACATAGGCAATCGAAAACGGAGCTACCATATACGCTACCACAACTCCATAAATGATATCCCTATGTTCCGGATCTGCTGCCAGCGATAACCGTATCAACTGCCCCAGCACGATCGCCAGCACCAGAATCGTCAACATAATACCGATTCCTACATATTTATATGCCACAGTGACATCCAGATAATCTCCATAAAAGAGTTTATATATACTTCCAATCAAAAGTCTTGAACCATTTCCCATGGAATAATCCATGGCATCCCATGCACTGGACCATGTATCCAGATCTAATGCTCTGGTTGATAAAAAGCGGATCAGAAAAGCAATAAAAATCATCGTTTCATAGGAAACCCGATTCCATATTTTCGCAATCTTATGTGTCATGTAAAACTCCTATTCCTGCATTTTAACCACAATGATGCCATTGATATATTCTACACACCCTTTTAGCGGATAAACAGACATATTTTTATATTCATCTGTTTCCACGATCTCCATCATCTCGTCGTAAGACGCCTGTTCCATCTGGACCCCAAAACAATAATTCCAGATAATAGTGTAATGGTAAGAATCATTCAGAAATGAGTCATTGCTGATTCCCATAATGCTCGGCATCATAATCTGGAGATTCTCTGTTGCACAATTATAATCACCCATGATAACGACCTTATCATGCTGGTTCTGAAACTCATCCATCTGCTCGATACGCTGCAAAACATCCTCTGCGATAGAAATGGATTTATGATAGCTCAGATTCATATTAAAATATGCAATGTTACAGTTAATCACATTATAATACACCAGTCCACAAAGCACAAAAATACCGCATCCCTTCAGTATCTTTGAGATCCAGGTTTTCCAGTCTAACTGCAACAACATAATGATCATAAGCAGATAGATCAGGCAGACAGCCATTTCCATCAGCGTATAATACTGCACGTCCGGTGAAGTAAAGTTGATAAAGTATGCTCCAACCGGGATCAGGCAGACAGCTGCAATGGAGGCTAACATTGACATTTTTTTCTTATAAACCTGATTGCGTACTAAAAGATATATTAAGATCAGTCCGATCAGCAACAATGCCGCTGCATTTAATAAGGAATAAACGTGTTTTTCCACGCCATGTTCCATACCAAGGATCAGTCTGAAATGATACAGCGTCTTTTGCAGTGCCGCCTTATACTGCCCTAATGACATGATCCCCAAAGCACCGATTCCCTGATAACCTGGCAGTGTAATATTATAACGGATCAATGTGATCTTTAAAATAACCGCATACAGTACCGCTCCGCCGACCAGCATTCCAAGATATTTTAAATCTTTTCTTACTGCTTCTAAGAAGTCAAGTTTCTCAATGACAAACTGCCGGATAATATAAAGCAATACCAACACGATTACCACCGTTGCATATGCCTGATAAATCCCCATTGCAAATGCAAGACAGACCATTCCTGCTATCGTTCCCCACTTTTTGACACACCAAGTCAGATAAACTGCAAGCGTAGCCAGCAAAAATGCGAGTAGATACGCATCTGCCGTATACATATAAGCAAAAGAAGACACAACGGTCGGGAAGGACACAAAAATTGCCGCACAAAGCACGATCATTCCCTTATTTTTTATTTCAAACATTTCAGTGAGTAAAATAACAACGATACTGATATAAAAAAGAGAAAATGCACCGTTGATCCACGGAAGATCAAACATCGAAGTAATCAGTCCTGCATACCCTAAGAACCAGCGTCCCAGGGTATAGGTAGAACCGACTCCTGTAAAATTATAAATACTGTCCCATATAGGAAGAAAATTAAAGAAACGATAGGCATGTGCCAAAAGTCCAACGATCCATGTTGTTATAAATCCGACCATCCATTCTTCTTTCAACACAATTTTCTTTTTTCCGATTGTAAATGTTTTCATTATCTCCTACCAATTAAACTTCTCTGCGAAATAAGCATCCAGATCCTCGATCTTAATACGCTCCTGCTCCATGGTATCACGGTCACGAACCGTTACCGCACCGTCATTTTCAGATTCGAAATCGTAAGTTACGCAGAACGGAGTACCGATCTCATCCTGTCTTCTGTAACGTTTTCCGATATTTCCTCTGTCATCAAATTCACAGTTGTATTTGTGTGAAAGCTGTGCAAATACCTTTTCTGCGCCTTCATTTAACTTCTTGGATAATGGAAGCACACCGATCTTAACCGGAGCTAAAGCCGGGTGGAAATGAAGAACTGTTCTCATATCCGGTTTTTCTTCGGTTCCGATATTCTCCTCATCGTAAGCAGCACATAAGAATGCTAAAACAACACGGTCTGCACCGAGTGAAGGCTCGATGACATACGGAAGATATCTTTCATTCTTCTCATCATCAAAATAAGTAAGATCCTGACCGGAAGTCTCCTGATGGCGTCCAAGGTCATAATCAGTTCTGTCAGCGATACCCCAGAGCTCGCCCCATCCGAACGGGAATAAGAACTCGATATCGGTTGTTCCCTTGCTGTAAAATGCAAGTTCAGCCGGATCATGGTCACGCAGACGCATCTCATCCTCTTTGATTCCAAGGGAGATCAGCCAGTCACGACAGAAGCCTCTCCAGTACTGGAACCACTCTAAATCAGTGCCAGGCTCACAGAAAAACTCAAGCTCCATCTGCTCAAACTCTCTGGTACGGAATGTAAAGTTACCCGGTGTGATCTCGTTACGGAAAGATTTTCCGACCTGTCCGATACCGAACGGGATCTTTTTGCGGGATGTTCTCTGTACATTTTTAAAGTTAACGAAAATACCCTGTGCTGTCTCCGGTCTTAAGTATACGGTATTTTTTGCATCTTCAGTAACACCCTGGAATGTCTTAAACATCAGGTTAAACTGACGGATATCTGTAAAGTTATGTTTGCCGCAGGTCGGACATGGAACCTGATTTTCTTCGATGAAATCACGCATCTCTTCCTGTGTCCAGCCGTCTACGGAACTCTTTAACTCAATTTTTTTCTCTTCCGCAAAATCCTCGATGATCTTGTCTGCACGGAAACGCTCGTGACATTCTTTACAATCCATTAAAGGATCAGAAAATCCTCCAAGATGTCCGGATGCAACCCATGTCTGCGGGTTCATTAAGATCGCACAGTCCACACCAACATTGTATGGGTTCTCCTGAATAAATTTCTGCCACCATGCTCTTTTTACATTGTTCTTTAACTCAACGCCGAGATTACCATAATCCCATGTATTTGCAAGACCGCCGTAAATCTCAGATCCCGGATAAACGAATCCTCTTGATTTTGCCAGTGCTACAATTTTGTCCATTGATTTTTCCATAAATAATTCCTCACCTTTCTATAAAATGGCAGTAAACTGCCTCTTTTGTATGCTTACTTATAAATAATGTATGTGTAGACATCTGTTTCAAATGCCCCATCATCTTTTACATAAGTTGTATCGTCATTGACGTCTGTGTCAGACACCTCTGTTGACCCGCCAATACTCTCTGTTCCATCAGCGATATTTTCATCTGAATCACTCTCATCGGCTGTACTGCCACTGTTTAAACTGTAACCATCCCGGATGGACACACTGTCTGTTCCGGTCAGTTTTACATTCTCACTTGAAACATAGCAGATTGTACCGTCTACTTTCACATCTCTGTTTGCCTTGATGATGACTACTTTTAAATCTTCTCCGGAGTAAATTTCCTCCTTTGTGGCGGTTCCTGTCACCTTTCCATCTTCCACACTGACAAAATCTGTCTTGAAATCATATCCTGCTGCGAGTGCCTTAACAACTTTTCCCTCATAGAGTTCAATGCCATTAAATCCTGTGTAATCTTCCGGCGTCTTATACTTCATCTTAAGTGTTGCCGTACCGTCCTTCACAGACAGATTTTCCAGTTTGACCGCACTCTTTCCATGCTCCCCGGTATATGTGGAAACGGCATCCGTCACATAATCCTTTAACTCCGTCTCATCATAATAATCTTTGTCTAACGTTTCAACATCCACCGATAGCACGGTTCCGTTTTTCTGTACATACACCGTATCCGTATCCGCATCCAGAGATTTTCCACATCCAGCCAGCATCGAAATGCCAATCAGTACGCTGATACCTGCCATACATGCTTTTCTCATTTTTATAATTCTCCATTCGTCTTACATATCCAATGTTTTACATTATACTATTTCCCATTCCCGATTTCAACCAGTAAATAGTCCCTCCAACATTTTCAGCGTCTGAAACGAATGATCCAGATAAACCGCACGGTAACTTTTCATGATCGCCAGCAGCTGTCTTAACACACTGTCACTGACGGAAAAAGTATACAGTTTTTCCACCCTTGCCGAAATGATGTACTGCATTGTGTAAAGCGTCGACTCTTCCAGTAAAAACCTGCCGGATTCCTCCGGTGACGGATCCTTTTTTTCACACGTTTCACAGATACATCCGCCACGCCTTGTCACAAACCAGCGCAAATTTTCTTTTTCCCCACATCTGACACAGGAAAAAACGTTTGGCGCCTCGCCGTTGACAGCCATCGCCTTCAGTTCAAAAATAAAGCGGACCAGCCTCTTATCATAGGCAGCGCTCGTCAATGCCCTGAGTGACTGATAAAGCAGCTTTAACATTTCCCGTTCATCATTGTTTTCCTGACAGTAATAATCAGCAAATTCCAGAAAATAACACCCATAATATGTAGCTTCAAGTTCTTCCTGAACTTCCCTGAAATAGTTCTGAATGGATGCCCTGACTACGGTGTAGGAACTTCTTCCCTCAAACATTTCAAATTCTCCAAAGGAAAACGGGGTTGCCGCAGCAACAAGTGCACTGTTTGGTCTTCTTGCACCCTTTGCAAATGCGGTGATCTTGCCCCGTTCCTTTGTCAGCAGCGTGATTCTTCTGTCATAATCGCCAATCGGCATTACCTTTAAGACCATCCCGGTCACTACGATATTCTGTCCCATCCGGTCTGTTCTCCCATCCTCTCCCTGTGGTATCAAAGCTGCCTTCGTGCGACTCTTTGTATTTTAAATAATCAGTTACTCTTCCTGTTATCATAAAATTGTTCCAGGCTTCATCCATGGTCTCATCCTCCCATCATCCATCACTTGATAATGTTAGGATTTCCGCAGACAGCTTCGCTTATACCAGCAAAAAAATGGTAAGTTTAGATCTCATCCTTGTTATAACCAAAATTCTTCATCATGGAATCGCTGTCACGCCAGTCTTTTTTAACTTTTACCCAAAGTTTTAAATTGACCTGTTCCTCTAACAGTCGTTCGATCTCATAACGTGCGTTTGAACCGATCTTTTTTAACATTGCCCCGCCTTTTCCAATCACGATGCCCTTATGGGAATCCCTCTCGCAGACGATTGTCGCCTCAATGTCCATGATGTTCTGTCCTTTCCGCTGTTTCATGCGGTCAATGCAGACAGCGATTCCGTGCGGGATCTCATCATCCAATGCATGAAGTGCCTTTTCACGGATGATCTCCGCAACGATCGCGCGCTCCGGCTGGTCTGTGATTGTGTCCTCATCATAAAACTGCGGTCCGTACGGCAGATATTTAAAGATCATGTCAAGTACGGTATCGAGATTCTGTGCGCGCAGGGCGGACGCCGGAACGATCTCGGCAAAATCATATACTTTGCGGTAAGTATCGATAAATTCCAGTATCTTGTCACGGCTGACCGTATCCACCTTATTGATGACAAGAATCACAGGTGTTTTTGTCTTTTTTAACTGCTCGATGATATGCTGTTCCCCTGCTCCGATAAAGTTCGACGGCTCTACTAACCAGAGGATCACATCTACTTCATTTAATGTGTGTTCTGCAGTGTTGACCATATATTCACCCAGCTTGTTTTTTGCCTTATGGATTCCCGGCGTGTCCAAAAATACGATCTGTCCGCGTTCCATATCCGTATAGACAGTCTGGATACGGTTTCTGGTGGTCTGCGGTTTATTGGATGTGATTGCGATCTTCTGACCAATCAGATGATTCATTAAAGTTGATTTTCCAACGTTTGGTCTGCCGATAATTGTGACAAATCCCGATTTAAAATTTTCTTTCATTCGTACTCCATTCCCAAATTATTCATATAAATTTTTCAGCTGCATAAACATGTCGCTCTGACTCTTTAAGTTATCTTCGTTTCCGATGACACAGAGATTTTTTTCTTCCAGCACGGATGCGATCAGATCCTTTAAGCCACGGATATCCTCATCTGTTGCACCGATCACCTGATCGCGCTCTTTCTGGATATCCGCAAAATCCAGTCCCTGTAAATATGCGGTCATGGAACGTGCTCCCTTCGCACTCGGATTCATCGGCGTATCCATATCACTGATCGTACCAATGATGTATTTTGTCATCTCACGCTCGTCCGCCTTAAAATCGGCAAGATACTGCGGGATACCGTCATAGATCTCATCCGTTTTCTTTAAGTTCGGGTCACGGTAGGAAACAAAATAAGTATCTCCATTCCGCATATAGCTGTTCATACATCCATAGGCTCCGCCCTTGACACGGACATTGATCCAGAGATAATCATATCCCATAATGACTTTTAAAATGCGCAATGCACCGTGATACGAAAATCCGTGGCGCACATAGTTACCAGCTCTCGCCACATACTGCACCTGGGAGGCATCCATAAATCCCTCATTTTTCTTTTCTAAATGAAGCTCTGGCAGACTCCGCTCTTTCACGATTTCCTTCGACGGATACAGATTTTTTAACAGGAAAGCGATCTGTGCTTCTACCGCCTGATAATCTGCCTCTTCGCAGACAACACTGACGATCATGCGCTCCGGTACAAATATCGTCTGTACCATTTTCTCAAGCTGTGCGATCAGTGCATCTTTTTTCTCATTAAAATGTTCATCTAAATCAGCGACCAGCTCATAGAAGGAAATGCCTGCGGTTGCCTCCTGATAATATGCCGCTCTTGAGAAATAAGACAGCGCACGCATGGATGCCACCGAATGTCCGGAACCGTCAAATGCCGCCTCCACCCTTGAACGAAGCTGCGCAATGATCTCACGCAGGCGCTTTTCATCAGAAATCTTTGTCGTCATTATGATCTCACGCAAAAGATCCATCGCCTGGGGCAGCTCCGATGCAAGCGTTTTTACACGCAGTTCAAACATAAACTGCATATCCTCCGGCTTCTTCACATGCGGATAAACACCACAGCTTGCGGATATTCCACCGGTGTGGATGTTGATCTCATTTGCCAGTTCTGAAAATCCGTACCGCTCTGTATCCATATAGCCAAGGATATATTTTAAAATTCCAACATACGGCAGATCTTTGATCTCCATATCACGGATATCAAAGAGGATGCGCAGATAATCAATACCATTTGAAAACATCTCATGGTGTACGACAGTCGTGTCACCGCATTTTTTCATCGTATTGTAAAGCGGTGCCGCCTCACGTTTCATATCCTCACGTTTTAACATCGGAATTTTTGCCAAATCTTCCTTTGGTGAAGGCTCTTCCTGATACTGTTTTAAATGTTTCGTGTCTGCGATAAGCTGCTTGATCTCCTCTTTACTCAGGCTGTCTTTATATGCAGCAAGTTTCTCTGCCAGTGTCTCTTCTCTTTTTGCATTAAGACCTCTCTCCGGCTCAATCACAACCACCGACGCATGCGGATTGTGAAGCAGATATTTTTCAATCAATGTTTCAAAATATCCGGTCTCAACCTGCTCCCGCAGGAAACGGTAAGTATCTAATGCCTCCACATGCATAAATGGCTGCATGTCATCGTAAAGCCAGCTGTCCAAACACTGGATGCCGTATAAAAGTCCCTTCGGGAATTGTCCGAAATCCGCTTCGCGATAGCGGAACTCTGACGCACTGATCCCGGCAAGCAGTGCTTTCTTATCCACGCCGTCTTTTACCTGACGGTTTAACACATCCTGTATCGTCGCAAGAAACTTCTCTTTATCTGCACTGTTCGCATTTTTTGCAATGATGGAAAATACCGGCTGCATGGTACTGCTGTCATAACCGCCAACGATATCTTTTCCGATGCCCGCGTCGATCAGTGCCTGTTTTAACGGAGCCCCCGGTGCACCGAGCAATGCATAGTCAAGCACATCAAATGCCAGATAAAGTTTTCTATCTAAAATGTCCCCCACAACCAGATTATAAGAAAGATAGGTATTATCTTCCTCCGGTTCTGCGGAAGAGATTGGGTATTTCTTCGTGATCTCCACTGGTTTTTCAAATGGCTTCTGTGCCTTTACTGTAGAGTCAAGTTCAATTTCCTCATAATGGCTTAAATATTCCTCATCCATCCAGCGGAGTTTTTCTGCCACATCCATATTTCCATACAGGTAAATATAGGAATTGCACGGATGGTAATATCTGCGGTGAAAATCAAGGTAATCCTCATAGGTCAGATCCGGGATACGTTCCGGATCTCCGCCGGACTCGTTACTGTAAGTGTTATCCGGAAACAGGGAATTTAAAATTTCCCGCTGCAGCACATCGTCTGCTGAGGAAAAAGCACCTTTCATTTCATTATATACAACACCGTTGATCGTAATCGGCGCATCTTCGCTCTCAAGCTCATAATGCCAGCCTTCCTGTTTAAAAATCTCCTGATGTTTATAAATATTCGGATGGAATACCGCATCCATATAAACACTCATCAGATTCTGAAAATCCGTATCGTTGCAGCTTGCCACCGGATAAATCGTTTTCTCCGGATAAGTGATCGCATTTAAAAATGTATTTAAGGATCCCTTGACCAGTTCCACAAACGGATCCTTGACCGGGTATTTATCCGAACCGCACAATACTGTGTGTTCTATAATATGTGGTACACCTGTGGAATCCTCCGCCGGAGTGCGGAATCCGATATAAAATACCTTATTATCATCATCATTTGAGATTACAGCAATTCTTGCGCCGCTCTTTTTATGACGTAAAACGAGCCCTTCGGATTTCAAATCGCGCAAAGGGCACTGCTCTAAAACTTCATATGCATCCAAATCAGTCAGTTTCATCGTTTTCCTCCAAAATATGGTCTTATGTCTGTTATATTATGTGCAAAATACAGCACATAATCCAATTCGCCGTTCGTCAATCAAGCAAGCATGTTGACTCACTTGCGCTCATTATATCATGCGCAAAAGCAGCACATGATCGTGATCTACACTCGCTTCGCTCGGCAGTCTTATTATATCATATTTTATACAACTTAAAAAGGGAATGTAAAATTTACACTCCCTTTTTGGTACTTATGGAATCATCTGCTGTTATGCGATACGGCTTACATTGGCAGCCTGAGGACCTTTTTCTCCTTCGGTAACCTCGAACTCAACACGTTCACCGTCTTTTAACTCTTTAAATCCATCCATGTTCAATGCGGAAAAATGTACGAATACGTCATTTCCCTGCTCGTCCGAAATAAATCCATAACCTTTTTTGGCATTAAACCATTTTACAGTTCCCTGCTGCATAACTCTTTAAAAACCTCCTAAATACATAAAATAACCATTCAACAGAATCCTCTTTGTCATCTGTTTTGCCTAACAAATCAAAATTAGCATATCTCACTTATTTTGTCAACGATTTTTAGAAATCTTTGTTAATTTTGCACATATGAGTATTATGACTATTTCACAGTAACTTTACTGGTTCCGCAGCCTGTAAACATACCACTCATATCCGTCACGTTTGAAGTGTTAAAATTGCTCACGTTCAGACTTGTCAAGCTCCTGTTTTACTGTATTTGCGGGTTTTTTATACACAAAAAAAGCGGTACATATACACATTTCGTATGATAATGATGTTGGGGGCAAATAGTGCATTCACAACATAACGACTGACAAATTGCACAAAGCCGAGACTGCTTTTGTGACTTTGGGAGAAAATTAGTAAATCTTAGACTGCCTGGTAATACACAGTGATGTTCTGCCACGGATGGCAGAACAAGGCAGCATCGAGTCATGGAGGACTCGTTGTTGCCGTTCACGTCATTCTGAGAAAACCTGACTCAGGCAGGCTTAGATTTTCTTATTTTCGTACAATGGAACAAAACAGACACGGCTTTGCGCAATTTGTCAATCAAGAAGTTTAAATGCACTATCTGACCCCAACACCATGATAATTGCACCGTTCTTTTCTCCCTGTCATTTACTGTTTGATCTGCACATCCATCTGAGGATATGGAATGGAAATATTGTGACTGTCAAGCGCATACTTGATATTCTCGGTCAGGCGCCACCTTGCAGACCAGTAGTCCTCTGTTTTTACCCAGATACGCACACCCATGTTTACGGAAGAATCTCCGAGTTCATCCACAAATACAAGAATCTCTTCTTCCGGCAGTCTTGCCTCCTCCGCTTCTGCAACAGAATACAACACTTCTTTTGCAGTTCTGATATCTGCTTCATATGCAATGCCTACTACCAGATCCACACGGCGTTTCTCCATGGTGGAAACATTCGTGATGCTGCTGTTAGAGAGTGTACCGTTTGGTACCATGACCACTTTGTTGTCAATGGTGAGCAGTTTCGTATAGAAAATGGAGATCTCTGTTACCGTACCCTCTTTCCCGCCGGAATGTTCTATAATGTAATCTCCGACACGGAAAGGTTTTAACAATAAGATCAGCACACCACCCGCAAAATTTGAAAGGCTGCCCTGTAATGCCAGACCGACTGCCACACCAGCAGAACCAAGCACTGCCACTGCCGAGGTGGTTGCAATTCCAAACAGTCCCATGATAATAAAGATCAGTACCAGGTATAGTGCGTATTTGATCAATGGCAGTACAAACTGTCTGACACCGGTATCGACATCTCTGCGTTCCATGGATTTGCGGAACATTTTTAAGATCAGGTTAATGATCTTGCTTCCGACAATATAAATGATAATCGCAACTACGACCTGAAACGCAAAATTCAAAAGATCCGGGATCAGACCCTGCAGCCATGTGCCTACGATTCCAGGGTTCTTCGCAACCTCCTGTAAGTTTTCCTGCGCCTGGTTTAACATTTCGACGGTCTCGGTTGCATTAGCGATTCCTTCTACATTTTCTGCCAGCATATATGGCTCCCTTCGTTTTTATTCGAATTTGAATTTTAAAAAAACTCATCTTTAGGCTATGAATGTTGTGAACCTGACACAGATTCACAACTTCCTCAGTTCTTTATAAGTTTTCAAAATTCCATTTCTCATTTTGTCCTGCTCTAAGGAATTTCCTTATTCTAAGGAATGAATAAACAGACCGCTGCGGAGCTTCGGCTCAAACCAGGTAGATTTTGGAGGCATGAGTTTTCCGGCATCTGCGACGGAGAAGAGCTCTGTGATCGAGGTCGGATACATGGCAAATGCAACGGAACAGTCTTCCTCACAGCGTCTGACCAGTTCGTCCATGCCGCGGATTCCGCCGACAAAGTCGATCCTGCCGTCTGTTTTCGGATCTCCGATGCCTAGTACCGGATGGAGTAAAAGGTCATGTAACAGTGAGACATCCAGACTTTTGACCGGATCATCCGCCACTGCCGCAAGGTCTTCCTCCCTGATCTTACACAAGAACCAGTGTCCTTCCATGTACATGGTAAAGCTGCCTTTTTCCTGCGGTCTCTTTTCTTCCTGATCTGTGATCTCCGTCACGTCAAAGCGTTTTTTCATTTCCTTGTAAAAACTCTGGAAAGAGTATCCGTTTAAATCCTTGACCACACGGTTATAATCCATGATCATAAGCTGGTCATCCGGGAATAACACGGACAGGAAATAATTAAATTCTTCCGTTCCATCATAGTCCGGATGTTCTTCTCTTCGTTTCAAACCGACTTTTACTGCGGAAGCCGCACGGTGATGACCATCTGCGATATAGATATCTGCCATATTTTCAAATGCCTGTGAGACCGCAGCTATTTTTTCGTCGTCATCGATCACAAACACGCGGTGTCTGATCCCGTCCTCCGATATAAAATCATACTCCGGCTCTCCCTCTTTGACCTGTGCTACGATTCCGTTGATCACCGGATTTGACCGGTATGCCAAAAAAATCGGTCCTGTCTGCGCATTGCAGACGTCTACATGATGGATACGGTCTGCCTCTTTTTCCGCTCTGGTGTTCTCATGTTTTTTGATAACACCGTTTAAATAGTCGTCGATCGACGCACATGCGGTAATACCTGTCTGCACGCGTCCATTCATCGTAAGTTCATAAATATAGTAGCAGCTCTTCTGATCCCTGATAAAAGAACCATCCTCTACCATCCCCCACAACAGATCGTGTGCCCTTTCGTACACTCTGTCGTCATACATATCCACGGAAAGCGGATAACCCGTTTCCGCACGGTCGATCTTTAAAAAAGACTCCGGGTTCTTTTCCACTTCCTCAGTTGCTTCTTTTCTGTTATAAACATCATAAGGGAGGGCAGCGATTTTAGCTGCCTTCCCTTTTTCTGGTCTGATGCTCATAAACGGTCTGATATCTGCCATTTTTGCTGCACCTCATTTTTTCTTATGCGATAGTTACCATTTTTCTTATAACTCTCTCCTGTGCCGATCCCAGGTAACAATAAAATCTTCGTTTTATGAACACTCTATTGTCATATATCACTGCTGTTTTTTCTAGCAGATCTTGCGAACCTTTAAGACACCTTCTGTATTTTTTAATTTTTCAAGTACGTCATCCGGAATGGAAGTATCCAGATCCAAAAGTGCATATGCATAATCACCTTTTGATTTGTTTGCCATTCCGTCAATATTGATTCCTGCATCACCAAGGATCGTTGTATATAAACTTAACATACCTTTGACATTGCGGTGTAAGATTCCGATACGTCCTGCAGTTGTGCATGCCCCCATGCTGCAGTCCGGGAAATTTACAGAATGGACAATATTACCATTTTCTAAGTAATCACGGATCTCACGCACTGCCATAATCGCACAGTTATCTTCTGACTCTGCTGTGGAAGCTCCAAGGTGAGGTGTTACGATACAGCCCTTTGCGCCAACAGTCGTTGTGTTCGGGAAATCAGATACATATTTGTGTACTTTTCCTGCTGCAAGTGCATCCACCATTGCTTCTTCATCCACAAGCAGATCTCTTGCAAAATTTAATATGATCGCAGTTGGTTTCATCATAGCAATTGCGTCTGCACTGATCATTTTTTTCGTAGAATCCAGAAGCGGCACATGGATCGTGATGTAGTCACACTCACGGTAGATATCTTCTACGTTGCTGATGTGCTTAACACTTCTTGATAAGTTCCATGCTGCTGCAACAGAGATATACGGATCATATCCATATACTTCCATTCCCATATGGATTGCTGCATTGGCAACTAACACACCGATCGCACCAAGACCGATGACACCTAATTTCTTTCCGGAAATTTCGGTTCCTGCAAAGTTCTTTTTCTGCTTCTCAGCTGTCTTTGCGATATTTTCATCGTTCTGGTTCTCTAAACACCATTCGATACCGCCTACGATATCACGGGATGCATAGAGCATACCTGCAAACACAAGCTCTTTGACACCGTTTGCATTTGCACCCGGTGTATTGAATACGACGATACCTTTTTCTGCGCATTTGTCCAGCGGGATATTGTTGACTCCGGCACCGGCTCTTGCGACTGCCTCTAAGGTATCCGGCAGTTCTAAATCATGCATTGCAGCACTTCTGACTAACGCAGCCTGTGCATCTTTTAACTCATCTACTTTTTCATACTGATCCGAAAACAGATCCAGACCGACTGCTGCGATCGGATTTAAGCAGTTATACTTGAACATTATGCATTCTCCTCCTCGAACTTCTTCATGAACTCTACTAATTTCTCAACGCCCTCTTTTGGCATGGCATTGTAGATTGATGCTCTCATACCGCCAACGGTACGATGTCCTTTTAAGTTTACAAATCCGGCTTCTGTTGCCTCTTTTACGAATTTCGCATCCAGATCAGCATCTCCGGTTACAAACGGAACGTTCATCAAGGAACGGTCCTCCGGTACAACAGTTCCCTTGAATAATTTGCTCTGGTCTAAGAAATCATAAAGGATCTTTGCTTTTTCTTCGTTGCGCTCTTTCATCACAGAAAGTCCGCCCATCTTCTTTAACCATTTGAATACTTTTCCACAGATATAAATACCGTAGCATGGCGGTGTATTGTAAAGAGAATCTGCATCTGCATGTGTTTTGTATTTTAACATGGTAGGTGTTCCAGGTAAGGTATCCTCTGTGATCAGATCTTCACGGATGATCACGATGACAACGCCTGCCGGTCCGACATTTTTCTGGACACCGCCGTAGATCACACCGTATTTGGTTACATCTACAGGCTCTGATAAAAAGCAGGAAGATACATCAGCGACTAATGTATGTCCTTTGGTATTCGGGAGTTTTTTGTATTTGGTTCCATAAATGGTATTGTTCTCACAAATATATACATAATCAAGATCATCCAGAATATCAAGATCGGAGCAGTCCGGTATGTAAGAAAATGTCTTATCCTCGGAAGATGCAAGTTTGATTGCCTCACCGTAAATGGATGCTTCCTGATATGCTTTCTTTGCCCACTGACCTGTTACGATATAACCTGCTTTTTTATTTTTCATCAGGTTCATCGGGATCATGGCAAACTGCTGGGATGCTCCACCCTGTAAAAACAGGACTTTGTAATTATCCGGAATATTCATCAGGTCTCTTAAATCCTGCTCTGCCTCTTTGATGATATTGTCATATACTTTGGAACGGTGGCTCATCTCCATAACGGACATTCCGCTTCCTTTGTAATCCAACATTTCATCTGCTGCCTCTTTTAATACTTCCTCCGGTAATACAGCCGGTCCTGCAGAAAAATTATACACTCTGCTCATCTTAAACTTCCTCCTCTGATTTATGATTGTTGTTTTTTTGCTAAGTCTTCACCGGTAAATGAAGAACTGATTGCCTCTCCCGGTGCAACCATCGGCCACACCTTGTCATCACAGTTGATGATACAATCAATTAAAACCGGTACTTCTGATTCAAGTGCTTCCTTAAAAGCCTCTTTGAACTCTTCCTGGCTGGTCACGCGATATCCTTTCGCCCCCATTGCCTCTGCTAATTTTACAAAATCCACACCGTCGTCAAGAACAGTTGCGGAATAACGTTTTTCATAGAACAGATCCTGCCACTGGCGTACCATTCCAAGGACATGATTGTTGACGATCACTTCGATCAACGGCAGCTTTTCGCGTGCTGCAGTTGCGATTTCATTCATGTTCATCCTGAAACAGCCGTCACCTGCAATGTTTATCACCTGTTTATCCTGATTGCCGATCTGTGCACCGATCGCAGCTCCAAGTCCATAACCCATCGTTCCGAGTCCGCCGGATGATAAAAAGGTACGCGGGTTTTTGTATTTGTAATACTGTGCTGCCCACATCTGATGCTGTCCGACTTCTGTCACGATAACTGCATCTCCCTTTGTCGCACGGTAGATCTCCTCCATCAGATATGGACCACTGAGTCCCTCTTTCGGATAAGTGAGCGGATATTTTTTTTTCAGATCCATGATCTCTCCGATCCATTCCGGATGACTCTGTGTATCTAATTTTTTATTGACACGGATCAGAATCTCTTTTAAATCTCCAATAACGCTTGCATCCACCTGGATATTTTTATTGATCTCTGCCGCATCCACATCAAACTGTAAAATTTTTGCCTGTGATGCAAATTTCTTAGCATTTCCAAGAACACGGTCTGAGAAACGGACACCAACTGCGATCAGAAGATCACACTCACTGACACCAAGGTTGGATGTCTTTGTTCCATGCATGCCGAGCATTCCGGTATAAAGATCATCTGTTCCGTCAAATGCTCCTTTTCCCATCAATGTATCACAGACCGGAGCATTTACTTTTTCTACAAATTTCTTTAATTCTTCCGATGCGCCGGAGATCACTGCACCACCGCCGACAAAGATATATGGTTTCTTTGCCGCTTTGATCATGGAAACTGCGATATCAACATCTTCCTCACTGATTGTATCTGTAATCCTTGCGATCGGTTTTGGTTTCACCGAAGTGTATTCCGTCTTTGCCGCTGTGATATCTTTTGGGATATCCACTAAAACCGGTCCCGGACGTCCTGTCTGTGCGATCTTAAATGCACGCCGGATCGTATCTGCAAGTTTTGTAACATCCTTTACAATAAAGTTATGCTTTGTAATCGGCATTGTGATTCCCGCAATGTCGATCTCCTGAAAACTGTCTTTTCCAAGAAGCGGTACGGTAACGTTGCAGGTGATCGCAACAACCGGAACTGAATCCATATATGCGGTTGCGATTCCTGTCACAAGGTTCGTTGCACCAGGACCTGATGTTGCAAAACATACACCGACTTTTCCAGTACTTCTCGCATATCCGTCCGCTGCATGGGATGCTCCCTGCTCATGTGATGTCAGCACATGCCGGATTTCTCCCTGATGTTTATATAATTCATCATATACATTTAAAATGGCACCGCCCGGATAACCAAAAACTGTATCAACACCCTGTTCTTTCAGGCATTCGATCACGATCTGGGCACCTGTTAACTGCATATTATTCCTCCATTCCACTGCCATTCTCATCTGTTTTTAATTTCTACATCATCAGATGCGTCTTTTACAACATATGACTTTTCGAATGACAACTTTTGTATTTCTTTTTTATTTCTGTTCTTCCGGCAATGCTAAAATAGCACCTCTGTTGCCGGAAGTTACTAACGATGCATAGCGTTTCAGATAACCTGTCGTTACCTTTGGCTCTCTCGGCTGCCATTTTGCTTTTCTTGCTGCCATTTCTTCGTCTGAAACTGCAATCTCTAATTTCATCTCCGGAATATTGATACGGATGATATCGCCCTCTTCCACAAGTGCGATCGGTCCGCCGACTGCTGCCTCCGGTGACACATGTCCGATGGAAGCTCCACGGCTTGCGCCGGAAAAACGTCCGTCTGTGATCAATGCTACGGATGAGCCAAGTCCCATACCTGCGATCGCTGAAGTTGGATTTAACATTTCACGCATACCAGGTCCACCTTTTGGTCCCTCGTAACGGATCACAACCACGTCACCGGCAACGATCTTACCGCCTTTGATTGCGGCGATCGCATCTTCCTCACAGTCAAATACTCTCGCCGGTCCCTCATGCACCATCATCTCATCACAGACTGCGGAACGTTTTACAACACTTCCGTCCGGTGCAAGATTTCCTTTTAATACGGCAAGACCGCCTGTTTTACTGTATGGATTATCGACTGGTCTGATGACTTCCGGATTCTTATTTACCGCATTGGCAATATTTTCGCCGACTGTCTTTCCTGTCACAGTCATGCAATCTGTATTCAGTAAACCAATGTCTGCAAGTTCTTTCATAACGGCATAGACACCGCCTGCCTCGTTTAAGTCTTCCATATAAGTAGGACCTGCCGGTGCGAGATGACAGAGGTTCGGTGTCTTCTCACTGATCGGATTTGCAAATGCAATATCAAAATCAAATCCGATCTCATGTGCGATCGCCGGAAGATGCAACATACTGTTCGTAGAACAGCCTAATGCCATATCTACCGTCAATGCATTTAAAATGGCATCTTTTGTCATGATATCCCTTGGACGGATATTCTTGCGGTACATATCCATAACTGCCATACCTGCATGTTTTGCAAGTTTGATTCTCTCAGAGTAGACAGCCGGGATCGTTCCGTTTCCACGAAGCCCCATACCAAGCGCCTCTGTCAGACAGTTCATGGAGTTTGCGGTGTACATGCCGGAACAGGATCCGCAGGTCGGACATACTTTTTCTTCATATTCTCTCACGTCATCCTCGGTCATGGTTCCTGCTGCATAGGAGCCGACTGCCTCAAACATGGAAGATAAACTTCTTTTTTTGCCCTGAACGTGTCCGGCAAGCATCGGTCCGCCAGATACAAATACGGTCGGAACATTGATACGCGCTGCCGCCATCAGAAGTCCCGGAACGTTTTTATCACAGTTTGGCACCATGACAAGTGCATCAAACTGATGTGCAAGTGCCATGCACTCGGTGGAATCCGCGATCAGATCTCTGGTTACAAGGGAATATTTCATTCCGATGTGTCCCATTGCAATTCCGTCACAGACTGCGATTGCCGGAAATACGACCGGAACTCCGCCTGCCTCTGCAACACCTAATTTTACTGCATTTACGATTTTATCAAGATTCATATGGCCCGGTACGATCTCATTGTAGGAGCTTACGATACCGACCATCGGTTTGTTCATTTCTTCTTCCGTGAAGCCTAATGCATTAAAAAGACTTCTGTGAGGTGCCTGCTGCATCCCTTTTTTTACATTATCGCTTTTCATGTTAAATCAAATCTCCCATTCTAATATCTATATTAAATTCGTTCGCAGATCAGATCTCCCATCTGTGCGGTGCCGACCTGTGTCACTGCGTTTCGTTTATCTTCTTCCTGCGGCATGATGTCGATGGTGCGGTAACCGTCTTTCAACACCTGTTTTACGGCTGCCTCGATGGCATCTGCCTCTTTGTCAAGGTCAAAGGTATAGCGGAGCATCATTGCTGCGCTTAAGATCGTCGCGATCGGGTTTGCGATACCTTTTCCTGCGATATCCGGTGCTGAACCGCCGCTCGGCTCATAGAGACCGAACTTCGTGTCGTTTAAGCTGGCGCTTGACAACATTCCGATGGAACCTGTTACCATGCTCGCCTCATCGGATAAGATATCACCAAACATATTTTCCGTTAAAATAACATCAAACTGTTTCGGATCTTTGACTAACTGCATTGCACAGTTGTCAACTAACATGTGCTCGTAGGTAACTTCCGGGTAATCCTTTGCCACTTCCTCGACCACTTTACGCCAAAGTCTTGAGGAATCCAGCACGTTTGCCTTGTCCACGCTCGTCACTTTTTTGCGGCGTTTCATGGCAATGTCAAATCCTCTCTTTGCGATCCTGCGGATCTCTGTCACGCTGTATGTCAGGGTATCTGTCGCAGTCATCACACCGTCAACTTCCTCGGTTTTTCGCGCACCGAAGTATAATCCTCCGGTCAGCTCACGCATGATCATCATATCAAATCCATCCCCAATAATATCATCGCGGAGCGGACATGCCTCTTTTAATTCTTCATATAAGTAAGCCGGTCTTAAATTTGCAAATAAATTCAGAGACTTTCTTAATTTTAATAATCCTGCCTCCGGTCTCAATTCCGGTGCTAATTTATACCACGGAGAGGTCGCTGTATTACCGCCGATGGAACCCATAAGCACTGCATCGGACGCTTTTGCTGCTGCGATTGCCTCATCTGTTAACGGCACGCCTGTCGCATCAATCGAACATCCGCCCATCAAAATCGCTTCATACAAAAAACTGTGACCATACTTTGTTCCGATCTTGTCTAATACTTTTTTTGCCTCTGCCACGATCTCCGGTCCGATTCCGTCACCGGAAATCACGCCAATCTTACATTCCATGCTCTAATCCCTCTTTCTTTTCCTCTGTCAGATATGTGTAACTGATTTTTTTCGCCTGCCAGAAAGTATCCTGCTTTTCTGCACCATAGAATGCATACTCTGCGAACCTCCTGCTTTGTTATGAATAAAAAGAAAATCAGCGGCTGCTGTGCGCCCGCACTTTATCACATTAATAACAGACAGTATGTATAATGTCTATAATAATGTAATTTGAGAAACATTGCAACCTCTGATTCTATTTTTCTTTTTTATAACATTTATAACCTGGTATTATGAAAGTGCTTTCTTTTCATTACCTGGTTGTATACCATGGTATAGCTTAAGCGCTCATTACGGATAACAGACTGCGGAAGATTCCATCTTTCTGGATCAGTTCATCATAATTGCCGCGTTCGATGATGGCGCCTTTGGAAAATACCAGAATTTCATCATATTGTTTTAAGCTGTCTGCTTTTAACTGGTGTACGATATTTAAGATGGTCGTGTCTGACTGCAGGACGGTCTGTTCGATTTTTGCTGCCATGAGGCTGTCAAGACTGGATGTCGCTTCGTCTAAGATCATGACAGGAGTATTGCGGAGGAATGCCCTGGCTATGGCAATGCGCTGTTTTTCTCCGCCGGAGAGATTGGAACCGGATTCCTGTATGGTAAAATCAAGTCCCTTTTCGTTCAGGTAGTCTCCCATACCGGCACGGATTAATGCCTGTTTGATGTTCTCATCCGAATAGCTTTCATAAAGGGAAACATTGTCCCGCAGTGTGCCGTCTAACACGACGACATTCTGATGAATGAGTGCAATGCTGCGGTAGAGTTCTTTCTTCTGGATATCGCTGATGCTCTGGCTGCCAAAACGGATCTCTCCTTCAAAATGGTTATAATAATGCATCAGCACATACATAAAGGTACTCTTTCCACTTCCGCTGTTTCCGACGATCGCATATTTTTTGCCAGGTTCAAAAGTTACGCTTAAATTATGTAAGACCTCTTCGCCCTCCTCGTAGGAAAAACGTAGATTTTCCACTGAGATTGGCAGTGCTGTTTTTAACTTTTCCCCATGGTCTGCATCTTTCGGCAGGTTTAAGATATCCGTCACCCGCTTTAAAACCGGCTGGCTTGTCTTATAGTCTGCAAGCAGTTTTGAGATCCACTGGATCGGTGTCTGGATATAGTTCATAAGCTGTATGGTTGCGATCAGGATACCGACCGTAACGTAACCTTTTAAAACTAAAATCCCGGCAATTCCCATCATGCACACATCGATCAGGAAACCGACCCCGCCGGAGATGCTTCTTGACATGTTCTGCGTATTGCGAACGGAAAAATGCGTCCTTTCCACTTCCCAGTTACATTTTTCATAATCGGTAAGGATCTCCCGCTCCACATGATAGCTCTTGATGACCTCATAGCCGTTCCAGATGTTTTTCAGTTTTCCGTTGTACCAGTCAAGCACATGGATGTATGATTTCTGGCGCGCTGAAATCTGTTTTCCAAACAAAAACGGCACGATTAACGGCACCGCACAGAGCAGAATCGCCGAAAATGCCAGCCACGGTTCCATCTGGTACAACGTGACCGTCGCTATCAGAAATGTGAGGATCTGGATCACAATGTTTGGCAGACACAGAAAATATTTTTCATCGAGCATACCGATATCATTGTTTAAGATCGATGTATACTCCGCGCTCTTGTGCAGACGGTAACTGTCGAGATCCGTGCTCACAATACTTTTACAGATGTCTTGTCTCACATCCACTAAGACTTTCTGTGAAAACTTCATCTCAAAATAGGAGCCGACATAGCCAAATGCTGCATAACAGACAACGATCACCACCCCTGCAATGCTCGTATGTAACATTTTTTGTGCATCCATGGCGGACACTGCGTCGATCATTTTCTGCATATAGAGTGCAAATAAAACTGCGGCTATGGTTTTTAGGACAGCGAAAAATACCCACGCCATAAGGTGTACTTTGTGCTTTTTGAAATATTCATTCATTGTTATTCTCCTTGCAGTCCGTATTTACTTGCAAATATTTTTTGCACATCTCTATAACATGATTTCCATTAATATTTTTTATTCTATCATAGACCATTTTTGCTATTTGGTATTCATTTTTTTCAATTAATATTGTAAATAATTGAAGAAGCTGCTCCTCATCCAATTTATTAATGTATTTTCTTGCTTGTACTAACTTATAGTTATATGAACATAAAATATTCTCAGACTCTATCGTTCCATTTAATGTGAACCGCGAATTTGAGCATCCACCCAAACACATATCCCCATACTTGCACTCACGACACAGCCCTTTCAAATCATCTCTTTTAAAATTTCTATTCCACAAAAATGAATCCTTAGAAAACCATATATCTCGCAATGATCCATCTCTGATATTTCCCTCTATCATTTTCTCATTTCTAATAGAAGTACATCCAACAATATCTCCATTTTGTAAAATACCAACTGATTTTTTTCCTGCCGAACATCCTGCCCAACAAGTATTCTGTTGCATACAAATTTGTTTTTTGTTGTAATAGCCTATTCCATCTGTCAGATGTATCTCTAATTCTCCTTCTTTCTTTTTATACGCAAAATCAATTATTTGTTCAATCATCCCTGGTTCAACAAATAATGTTTGTTGTTTAAGGAAATTACCCATTGGAAGTGTGATCTGTAGCTGCCAGAAATCAACCCCTATCTCCGAAAAGATATCATACATTTCGTCTAATTCTTCAATATTTTCATTGTTGATAGTAGTGGCTACCATTGTCTGTACACCATGATATTTTAATTTTTTTAACGCCAATAAATCTTTTTCAAAAGATCCCTCTTTTCTTATTTTATCATGAGTCTCTTTTATATTTTATATATCAACACTTAATAAGTGCTAATAACTTTTTTTACTGTAAATCACCTGTTGCAAAAAGACCATGTCAAAACCGGAAAAAAATTTTTTCTGGTTTTGACATGGTCTTTTTATAATATCTATAACATAATATATTTAAAATCTCAGATATGAGGTACATACATATGAAAAAAATATTACATTCCTTTCTCTTAATATTATGTCTCTTCACAATAAATACCAATCATTCTTTTTCTTTGATTGTTAATTCCTACACGCTTATCGCTGACAAGAGCTACCTTATCATCGATACCTATAGCTTGGATTATTCTATCTTCTCCCCAAACATTGTTTCATAAAGATCAGAAAACACCTTTTTATCTAATTCACCACTTGCTGCGGCGCTTACAAAATATGCCTGCTTATACTTTTTACGGCAATATTCTGCCTTTTCTTCTCCCTCCATTCCACTTTCAATCATCTCATTCATATTCCATGCCATTTCCCCTAAAACAAATGTCATTATCGGTGCATTTGCATATTTTCTCACTTTTGGCAAAATATATTCACACAATTCCATGGAATACCGATAGTTTCCAACTGCCCCATAATACTTTGAAAGATTTGCAGCAATACTAAGTTCTTCGATCTCCCATTCTGCCATATATCCTTCCCGCAGGCTGCGCAGCAGCATTTCACAGATTTTTATACTTTTAGGATACTCATCTATTCTGCCATATGCCACAGCCAGCCGCTTTAAAAGTGTAATCTCCTGTTCCCGGAAAGGATATATCACATCACTGTCAAGAAATTTTTTATACTGTGGTACAACTTCTTCTGCAAGCTCTTCTAATGCTTCCACAAGCTGTTCTGCTGTAATGCGCTGCATATAATAATCCAAAAAAGTACTTTCCCGGCGGATATATCTTTGTGTAGATGCGTCTTTTCCAACAAGTTTTTTCATCTGCTCCATATAAAAGTCTGCTTTTTCAAAATCATGCTTTGCCATAGCATCCTCAAAATATTCTCTTTCCTGTATCAGTTCCATATCCCTGCTGACGCACACAGCATAATTTTTTTCTGTGATCTGGTACATTTTCTCCATAAGTTGCCGATATGTATCACTTTTCACTTTATGTTTTCCGTTTTCAATTCTGGAAAGTGTTTCTACAGAACAGACACCCTCACTTAATTCTTCCTGTGTCATTTTCTTTGCAATTCTTGAAAGCCGTATCATATCACCAACATTATAATTTCCCATATGGCACCTCTTTCTACACCCTGTCACCCGTCGTTTTTATTTTTTGCACCAGTTCCACATTGTCCATGACAAGTGCCGTATAATAAGCCATCGTAAGTTCCACCTGACATTGTTTTTGATATTTCTGCTGCATGTCCTTGTTTCTCTGCATCAGCTCTTTTAACAGTCCTGCCTTCTTAAAATGCAATTCTGCCAGTCCACGCATCGTTCTGCTTTCTTTTACAAGTGTTAACGCCTGTTCAATGTATTCCAGTTCCTTTTGTGCATCTCCTTTTTCTTCCTGTATGCTGGCAAGTTCTTTCAGAATGGACATTTCAGCCTGTTCCTTGATTTTTTTCGAATCATACTTTCTTGTAAAAAGCAGCATTCTTTTCAATTCTGCCTCTTTCCATGAAATATCTTCCGAAAACTGAATCAGCCCCAAAAAAAGTTTTATCTCCATTTCACTGTATAAATCAGAAGTATTTTTCCTCTTTCCAAAAAAAGGTTTTGTCAAAAGTATCGCCTCATTTAATACAGCCTTGATTTCTTCTTTTGATGCACCACGTTTCTGTAACAGTTCTGCCTTTCCCCAGAGATAATATTGTTCATGAAGCACTTGTTTTTTTGGCATTACACTTTGATAACTCTGTAACAGTTTCTCCGCTGTATCCAGATTTTTCTCTTCTAAATTCCGATGGATATCTTTTCGTAACCGGAACAAGTTGTAATCTTTCTCATTCAATAACAATTCAAATTCAAGAACCTGCTTTCCTATTCTTGACAACAATGTCGCACTGACTAATGAATCCACCTCACGATATCCCTCTTCAATCCGGAACATCGTTGCTGGTGAACAAATTCCTTCACAAACCTGTGTCATGGACAATCCATACTTCTCCCGATAATACGACAATGCAATCCCTACCGTATTTAATTTCATCTTCTGCCCCTCTAAAACTTTTCTGTCAGGCAGCAGAATATAAATTCCATAAATATTCTACTCCTATAAAGAAAAACCTGTTATGTTTTCTCATCCACACATAACAGGCTTTCTGGTACTACACTTATTTCTCCATTGCTTCTTCCGGTTTCTCCACTGCGGAAATTGCAGCTTTCTGCATCGGGATACGGCAGTTCTTGTTATTACCGAACTCAACGATCACGGTATCATCTGCGATATCGATCACGGTGCCGTAAAACCCGCTTGTTGTCAGTACGGTATCACCGACTGCAAGTTCGGACAGCATTGCATTTTTCTTCTTTGCTTCTTTCTGCTGCGGGCGGATCATGAAAAAGTACATGAAACCAAATAAAACTACTAACCAGATAATCATACCGCCCCAGCCTGCTGCTGTGGATGCGGATGAAGTGGATGCTAAAATTGACATCTTCTCAGTTCCTCCTAAATTTAATAGACATTACAATACATAATACACAAAATAGGCTTTTTAGACAAGCACTTTGCCAAATTTTATGATTAATTTATTTTTAGCCATTCTGTTTTTCTTTCTCGCGGTTGATCTGTCCCATACCGTACAGCTTTTCTTCCTTATAAGAATGGAATCTGCCTTCATCGATGGCATCGCGGATCTCTTCCATCATTGTATTGTAAAAATACAGATTGTGGAGCACGCAGAGTCTCATACCAAGCATTTCTTTTGCTTTTAACAGGTGGCGCACATATGCCCTGCTGTAACGGCGGCAGGTCGGACAGCCGCAGCCTTCCTCGATCGGACGCATATCTTTTTCATATTTCTGGTTAAACAGGTTAATTTTTCCCTGATTGGTATACACATGACCGTGGCGTCCATTTCTGGTCGGATATACACAGTCAAAGAAATCAACTCCGCGCTCTACCCCCTCTAAAATATTTGCCGGGGTGCCGACTCCCATCAGATAGGTTGGTTTGTGAAGTGGCAGATACGGAACGGTTTCATCTAAAATATGATACATTTCCTCATGCGTCTCGCCGACCGCAAGTCCACCGACTGCATAGCCGTCTAAATCCAGTTCTGAGATACGTTTTGCATGATCAATACGGATATCAGAATAGATAGCCCCCTGGTTGATCCCGAATAACATCTGATGACGGTTGACTGTACCCTCCTCGGCGTTCAACTGCTGCATTTTGATTTTGCATCGCTCTAACCATCTGGTTGTCCGTGCCACAGAAGCCTCCACATAGCTTCTGTCTGCAAGTGCCGGGGCACATTCATCGAATGCCATCGCGATCGTGGAACCGAGGTTCGACTGGATCTGCATGCTCTCTTCCGGTCCCATGAAAATCTTTGCACCGTCAATGTGGGAATGGAAATAGACGCCCTCCTCTTTGATCTTGCGCAGTCCGGCAAGGGAGAACACCTGAAATCCGCCGGAATCTGTGAGGATTGGACGATTCCACGACATGAATTTATGGAGTCCGCCGACTTCGCGGATCAGTTTATCCCCGGTGCGGACGTGCAGATGGTAGGTATTTGACAGTTCTACCTGGCATTTGATCTGCTCTAAGTCCTCGGTGGATACGGCGCCTTTGATGGCGGCAACGGTGCCGACGTTCATGAATACCGGGGTCTGTATGTCACCGTGGACGGTGTGCAGGATTCCGCGTTTGGCGCGGCCTTCCTGTTTTAGTAGTTCGTACATTGTTTATAATCTCCTTTTTTCTTTATATGAAATGTGTAGCGAAACTCTGGTAAAGGCTGTGAGCGCATGGAAAGCTTTCCATGCGAATTTACTGTTTTGGAGAGTTTCGCTTTGGCTGTTTTTACATGTATGAAAATATCATCTGTCTTTACCGGATAATTGATCCAATAAATCAAAATAGTTCTCGAAGGTTTTGCGGCAGCAGGATGGGTTGTCTATCACGATTCCATCCACTTTCAAACCTAGGAGGGCAAATGACATGGCAACGCGGTGGTCTTCATAGGTTGACACAATGCCAGCGGACGGGATTCCTGGTTTTATTGTGATGGCATCCGGTTCTTCGGTACATGTGATTCCGCGTTTGGTCAGTTCCTCTGACATGGCATGGAGGCGGTCGCATTCCTGTCCACGGATATGTCCGATGTGGGTGATATGCACATCGGATTTGCAGAACGGTGCCATTGCAGCAAGAGTCAATGCCTGATCTGAAAAATCGTTCATATCGATCTCAATTCCTTTTAGTGTATCTTCAGCGGGTCCGGTCACTTCAATCCCGTCTGCTTTTTCTGTGACGGTACAGCCCATCTGTGCAAGCACATCCAAAAACTTCATATCGCCCTGGCTGTTGTCCTTGTGCACATGTTTTACAAGTGTCCTGCCGCCTGTGATCGCAGCTGCCGCATAAAAATAACACGCTGCCGAAACATCCGGTTCGATCTGATAATGTTTTTTCTGATAGACGGCTTTCGGATCAATCCGATAATTTTTTCCGCCATATTTTACCTCCACACCCGCATCCGCTAACATTTTTCTTGTGATGCGGATATAGGAACCGTCTGTTTTCTCACTTGTGATGTGGATGTCTAATCCCTGCGGTATCATCGGTGAGATAAGCAAAAGTGCACTTAAAAACTGAGTGCTCTTGCTGATGTCAAGTGACAACTGCAGTGGGTTTCCATCTGCCTTTGACTGATCTGCGCCGGCTTTTGGATTTCTCCGTCCACAAATCTTCACCGGCAGATGCCCTTCTGTTTCCAGATAAGTGATATTCGCACCAACTCCGGTGAGCAGTGAAAATAACTCCTGCATCGGTCTTTTTTTCATCTGCTCTGAAGCTTCAATCGTATATTCCCCGTCGGAAAAACCAAGCATTGCCGTCAGAAAACGGGCGGCTGTCCCGGCACTTCCGACATTGATCACTGCCTGTTTCTTGGGAATATTTCCACCACAACCTAAAACAGTAACCGCCTTTTCCGACTCATTGATATCTACCATAAACCCCAAAGATACCAGACTCTCCAGAAAATGCCTTGAGTCATCAGAAAACAGCACTCCTTCTAACTTCACTTCACCATCCGATAAAGCTGCCATCAAAAGTGCACGGTTTGTCATGCTCTTAGATCCCGGCACATCCACCGTCCAGTCGACCGGTCTATCTAATCTTTTTACCTCATATTGTTCCTTCATATATTTTCATCCCTGCTATCAGTTTTCCTGCCTTTAAGCGCTTTCCCATTTTAACATATTCCTGTTGTCACGAAAAGAGAAATCTTTTATAATGATTAAGATATATAATCTTATAATACACATTTTCAGGAGGAATATTTCATGGCTGGTTCATCATTCGGTACAATTTTTAAAATTACAACATGGGGCGAATCCCACGGGAAGGGACTCGGCGTTGTGGTGGATGGATGTCCTGCCGGACTGCCTCTTGATGAAAATGATATCCAGAAATTTTTAAACCGCAGGAAACCGGGTCAGTCAAAGTTTACCACCCCGCGGAAAGAAGATGACGCAGTCGAGATTTTATCCGGCGTGTTTGAGGGAAAAACAACCGGTACGCCGATCTCTCTTGTCGTGTACAATCAGAACCAGAAATCCAAAGATTACAGTGAGATTGCGTCCTATTACCGTCCGGGACATGCGGACTATACTTTCGACCAGAAATACGGTTTCCGCGATTACCGCGGCGGCGGACGTTCCTCCGGGCGCGAGACGATCGGACGTGTTGCAGCCGGTGCGATCGCTGTCAAAATATTAAACCAGCTCGGCATCACATTTTTGACTTACACCCGTTCCATCGGGCCGATCAGTATTTCATCACAGAATTTTGATGCCGCACAGATCAATGAAAATCCGCTCTACATGCCGGATGCCGACGCTGCGGAAAACGCAGAAAATTATTTAAATGCCTGCATCGCCGAACAGAATTCCTCCGGTGGTGTTGTGGAATGTATCATCCAGGGTGTTCCCGCCGGACTTGGCGATCCTGTCTTTGAAAAATTAAATGCGAATCTCGCAAAAGCAGTCATGTCGATCGGTGCAGTAAAAGGTTTTGAGATCGGTGACGGATTTGACGTTGCGAAAGCAACCGGAAAAAACAATAACGACGCCTTCCGCATCGGCGCTGACGGCAGACCGGTCAAAACAACCAACCATGCCGGAGGTATTTTAGGCGGAATGAGCGACGGAAGTGACATTATCCTGCGCGCCGCGATCAAACCTACACCATCCATCGCTGCCCCCCAGCAGACTGTCAATAAAGATGGGGAAGAAATTGATGTGAGCATCAAAGGACGCCATGATCCGATCATCGTTCCACGCGCCGTGGTCGTTGTGGAGTCCATGGCTGCCGTAACTCTTGTGGATGCCCTTTTTACAAATATGAGCGCAAGGATGGATTCCCTTGAAATGTTTTATCAACACTAATACTTTATAATTCATAGGACGCAATTTCCTATGAAGATTCGGGTGTCAAAAGGTGGCTCACAACTTAGCTGCTGGCAAATTGCACAAAGCCGGGACTGTTTTTGTGACTTTGGGAGAAAATTAGTAAATCTTAGTATGCCTGTCTATTTATAGTAATGTTCTGCCACGGACGGCAGAACAAGGCTTCACGAGCCATGGAAGGCTCGTTGAATGCCGTTTACGTCACTCTGTGAAAAACTGATTCAGGCATACTTAGTTTTTCTTATTTTCGGACAACGGAACAAAACAAGTTCGGTTTTGTGCAATTTGACAGACCCAAAATTGAAAACCACCTTTTGACACCCGAATCCTATGAATCCTATGAATTATAAAATGCCGTCCATTCCTGGTCGGCATTTTTTGTTATTCTTATGTAAGTAAACTAAGTATCATCTGGGCAGTCTCTGTCAGTCCCGTCCCGTTATCCATACTTCTCTTTTGCATATAGCGATGAGCTTCCTCCTCTGTCAGGTTGTTACGTTCCATCAGGAGTGCTTTTGCTTCACTGATCAGATTCATCTCTTCCTCCGACCGCTCCTTCGGTTTTTGTCTTGCCTTTTTCCGCCTGCGCGTGATCATGTATTCCATCATTTCAACGGTCTGGAGCAGTTCATTGATCTTTAGCGGCGTCGATAAACAGACCAGATTTTCCACATCACGCTCACCACAGTTTCCCGGTGATGCCACGAGCAGCATTTCAAACTGAGGGGGGAGATATTCATGTAATTCCGTATACATCATATCCGCAAAACGGTAACCGCACACCATGACCCCGCCGTCCAGTTCATTTGCATTCTGCAAAGCCTGGGCGCCTGTCGTGCAGACGGCATCCACATGATGTCCGTTCTGCATCAGGATCTTTTTGATATTACGCGCAGTATCCTGTTTCGGAAATGCAACGATAATGTTTGTCAAATCTTTTCCCCTTCATTCCTATATCAGATTTTATACAGGTAATTATTGATCTCCCAATCGGAAACCTGCGCACGATAATCTGCCCATTCCGATTTTTTGGCCTCAATATATTTTTCCGTCGCGTGTCTGCCCAGCACGTTCTGTAAATATTCGTCTTTTTCAAATTCTGCAAGTGCCTCTCCAAGGTCAGCCGGAAGTTCCTCGATACCGAGTTTATTTTTCTGTGACATACGCATCTCAAAAACATTTTCCGTCACTGCTGCCGGCGGCTCAATCTGATTCCGGATACCATCAAGTCCTGCCTGTAAGCACACCGCAAGTGTCAGATACGGATTGGCTGCGGAATCCGGACATCTGAGTTCCACCCTTGTACCCTCGCCTCTTGTAACCGGAATACGGATGAGTGGGCTGCGGTTTGTCACAGACCATGCAATATAGATTGGTGCCTCATATCCCGGAACCAGACGCTTATAGGAATTGACAAGCGGATTGGTAATCGCCGCCATTCCTTTCATATGTTTCATCAGACCGCCGATAAACCAGTATGCTTCTTTGCTGAGTCCTAACTCGCCGTCCGGATCGTCAAAAATATTTTTTCCGTCCTTGCAGAGTGACATATTCACATGCATACCGGAACCGTTGATTCCAAATTTCGGCTTTGGCATAAAACTTGCAAACATTCCATGACGTTTTGCGATCGTTTTGACAGCCAGTTTAAATGTCATGATATTGTCTGCTGTTTTGACCGCCTCATCATAACGGAAATCGATCTCATGCTGTGCCGGTGCAACCTCATGATGGGAAGCTTCAATCTCATATCCCATATCCTCTAACGTCAGCACCATATCACGTCTCGCATTTTCACCCAGATCGATCGGTCCAAGATCAAAATATCCGGCACGCTCCGTGCTGATCGTGGTCGGCTGCCCATCCTCATCCTGATTAAACAGGAAAAATTCACATTCCGGTCCGACATCAAAACGATATCCCATCTGCGTTGCATCTTCCACTGCCTTCTTTAAGATATAACGTGGATCACCCTCAAAAGGTTTTCTGTCCGATGTATAAACATCACAGATGATCCTTGCAACCTTTCCCTGCTGCGGACGCCACGGGAAAATTACAAACGTGTCAAGATCCGGATACAGATACATATCCGACTCCTCGATACGGACAAATCCCTCAATGGACGAACCGTCAAACATACATTCATTACTTAATGCTTTCTCTAACTGACTGGACGTGATCGCCACATTCTTTAAAGTTCCAAACATATCCGTAAACTGCAGACGGATAAATTCCACATCCTCTTCCTCTACCATATTAAAGATATCCTGTTTCGTATACCTGCTCATCAAAAATCACTCCTTCTTCATATACTGCAACACTTTATCGTAAGCCATCGGTCCTCCAAATAAATCGAGTGCGCTTCCAATGGTCACATTCAATCTGTTATTCCCCAGTTTCTTCAGTTCCAAAAGGTCTTCAAAACTGCCAACGCCCCCGGCATAAGTGACCGGTATCTTTCCCCATTCGCCGAGCATCTTTACCAGTTCCTTTTCAATCCCTTTTGCTTTTCCTTCGACATCCACAGCATGGATCAGGAATTCATCACAATAGGATGAAAGTTCGTCCAATAGTACGGTGCTGACCTCTTCATCTGTAAACTCCTGCCATCGGTCTGTCACTATATAATAGGTATCTTCTTTTTTTCTGCAGCTTAAATCAAGCACTAAACGCTCCCGTCCCACTGCAGCATTTAAGCGTTTTAAATTATCATAATTGATCTTTCCATCCCGGAACACATACGAAGTAACGATCACATGACTCGCTCCGGCATCCAGAAACTCTTTTGCATTTTCCGCTGTAACTCCACCACCGATCTGAAGTCCGCCGGGATATGCCCGCAGTGCATGTTCTGCCTGTTCACGCGTCGCTTTGTAATACTCACTGCTCACCGGATTCAAAAGAATAATATGCCCTCCTTTGATTCCTTCTTTCTGATACAGCTTTGCAAAATAAGCGGCATCCTGCTCCGCCACAAAATTCTCCGCTGCCTGGTCTCCGGCATCCTTTAAACTTCCACCAACGATCTGTTTAACTTTTCCGTTATGGATGTCGATACAGGGACGAAACTCCATAATTTTCCCCCTTTTTCTTCTCTTCTTTTTTCACAGAATAACATATTTTATCTGTGATGTTCTCTTTTATTTAGGTAAAAAATGGGCGACGTATGCCCGTGCTCTGGCCCCGTCGCCTAAAGCCATCATATCACACATCAAATCATTTGTGAACCATAATTTCTATAAGGTTTTTTCACACGTTTTATTATTACTTCTAATATATATCTATTTTTTATAAATTCACACTTATATTACATTGACAGAGTATTTTTTTTTTGCTATGATACAGAAACTAATATATCTTTTTCATACAATTCAATACGAAGAAAGTGAGGAAAATAAAATGGGAACAATTATTGGTGAAGGTATTACTTTTGATGATGTGTTATTAGTTCCACAGTATTCAGAAGTTACACCAAACATGATTGATCTGACAACGCATCTTACCAAAAAGGTCGTTTTAAATATTCCTATGATGAGCGCTGCCATGGATACCGTTACAGAACACAGAATGGCCATTGCAATGGCAAGACAGGGCGGTATCGGTATTATCCACAAAAACATGTCGATCCAGGCACAGGCCGATGAGGTAGATAAGGTAAAGCGTTCTGAAAATGGCGTTATCACGGATCCATTTTACCTTTCCCCGGATCATACATTACAGGATGCCGAAGATCTGATGCGCAAATTCCGCATCTCTGGTGTGCCGATCTGCGAAGGTGGCAAATTAGTCGGTATCATCACAAACCGTGATTTAAAATTCGAGACAGATTTTACCAAAAAGATCAGTGAAAGCATGACTTCCGAGAATCTGATCACAGCTCCAGAGGGCATCACTTTAGAGGAAGCAAAAAAGATCCTCGCAAAAGCAAGAAAAGAAAAACTTCCGATCGTAGATAAGGATTTCCACTTAAAAGGACTGATCACGATCAAAGATATTGAAAAACAGATCAAATATCCGCTCTCTGCCAAAGACGAGTTAGGCCGTCTGCTCTGCGGTGCCGGTGTCGGTATCACAGGAAACATGATGGAACGTGTAGAAGCTTTAGTAAAAGCGCACGTCGATGTGATCGTTGTTGACTCTGCACATGGACATTCCAAAAATATCTTAGAGGCAGTCAAAAAGATCAAAACTGCCTACCCGGATCTGCAGGTCATCGCAGGAAACGTTGCTACCGGGGATGCAACACGCGATCTGATCAAAGCAGGTGCTGACGCAGTCAAAGTCGGTATCGGACCTGGTTCTATCTGTACCACCCGTATCGTTGCAGGTATCGGTGTTCCTCAGGTTTCCGCTATCATGGACTGCTACAACGCTGCCAAAGAGTTCGGTGTTCCGATCATTGCAGATGGTGGTATCAAATATTCCGGAGACATGACAAAAGCTCTCGCTGCCGGTGCCAATGTATGTATGATGGGCAGCATGTTTGCAGGATGTGACGAAGCTCCGGGTACTTTTGAACTGTATCAGGGAAGAAAATACAAAGTATACCGCGGTATGGGATCTCTTGCAGCCATGGAAAACGGCAGTAAAGACCGTTACTTCCAGGAAGGAGCAAAGAAACTGGTTCCGGAAGGCGTTGAAGGACGTGTTGCATACAAAGGTTCCGTGGAAGACACTGTATTCCAGTTAGTCGGCGGTATCCGTTCCGGTATGGGTTACTGTGGCTGCCCGACCATCGAGGACTTAAAAGAGAAGAGCAAATTCGTTAAGATCTCCGCAGCAGCTCTCCGTGAGAGTCATCCACATGACATTCACATCACCAAAGAGGCTCCGAATTACAGTATTGACGAATAATCCTCTTTCCGATATAATATATGGTAAATTTTAAACATTCCGGTGCTATTTTTGTTATAGTGCCGGAAAATTTTATATTTTAATGAGGTGAAATTTCGTGGACGCAAGTGCCATATCACAGATTATTTTTCTAATTATTTTATTAATTTTCTCTGCTTTTTTTTCATCCGCAGAGACGGCTCTTACGACCGTAAATAAAATCCGGATGCGTACACTCGCAGATGACGGAAACAAACGCGCCGAACGGGTACTTCGTATTACAGACGACTCCCACAAGATGCTCAGCGCGATCTTAATCGGCAACAACATCGTTAATCTCTCTGCCTCCTCACTGGCAACCACGCTTGCAATCAAGCTCTGGGGCAGCGTCGGCGCAGGTATTGCAACCGGTATCCTTACATTTCTGATCCTCGTCTTTGGTGAGATTTCTCCAAAAACTTTTGCGACACTTTATGCGGATCAGATTTCGATCGCCTATTCCGGTATCATCGGTTTTCTTATGAAAATACTGACTCCTGTGATTTTTCTGGTAAATCAGTTTTCCATGGGCTTTTTATTTTTACTGCATATGGATCCAAAGGCAAACAACAATCAGATGACAGAGGAAGAACTCCGTACCATCGTGGATGTCAGCAAAGAAAACGGTGTCATCGAATCAGAAGAACATGAGATGATCAACAATCTGTTTGATTTTGGTGATGCGCAGGCAAAGGAAGTTATGATTCCAAGACCTGATATGACTTTTGCAAATGTAAATAATACTTATGACGAATTGATTGATATTTTTCAGGAAGACAAATTTACCAGACTTCCTGTCTATGAGGATACGACCGATAACGTCATCGGTATCCTGAACATGAAAGATCTTCTCCTCTGCAAGGACAAGGAGCATTTTTCCGTGCGGGATATCATGCGTGAACCTTATTTTACTTTTGAGCACAAAAATACCGCAGAACTTTTTATTGAGATGCGTAAGTCATCTATCTCCCTTGCAATCGTACTTGACGAGTACGGTGCAACGGCCGGTCTTATCACGCTTGAGGATCTCTTAGAGGAGATCGTGGGTGAGATCCGTGATGAATACGACACGGATGAAGAAGATCCGATCCTGCCGCTTAACGACCGCGAATTTATCGTTTCCGGTTCCACCAACCTGCAGGATCTCTGCGATGAGTTAGATCTTAATTTCAGTTCCGAAGATTATGATACGATCGGCGGATATCTGCTCGGTCTCTTAGATCATCTACCGGAAAAAAATGAGATCATCATCACAGATGACAATGTGCTTCTCCGCGTCGAACAGATGGACAAAAACCGGATTGAGAAAGTTTACATAAAAAAACCGGACTTTCCACCGGATGAATCAGACAAACAATAAACAATAGAAAGAAACGGATATAAAAATACCGGCCTGCAGCCTCAGATTTTATCTGATTTTGCAAGCCGGTATTTTTATATCCTTCTTATTTCGGTTTTTATTCAATATCGCACAGATCGCTTCCTGCCTCAGAACGGAACCGGAATGTATCCTCTACTCCATGATAGGAAATGGAAAAACTTCCCTCCATATCCAGATAGGAATGTGCTGCTGCAACCGCATCTAAAAATTCTGCGATATTTTCCAGAAAACCTTCTGCACATTCCGGTGAACTGCACTCTTCTTCCTCTACCTTTTCGTCAATATACAGACGAAGCGTAAAATCATCCATGTCGCTCTCATTGTCCACTTCCGCTTTCTGTAAATAGGAATTGGTGCAATTCTTAAACAGATTGCTTACATAAGATGCCGTAGAAGAAATCCGTGACTGTGAAATATCCTCCGCCTCTAAATATATCTTGTAACTGATTTTTAAACTGTTGTCTGCCATTTTCTCTTTCTCCCGTTTTTTATTTATACTTATATCGCATTTTGTAAAATGGATCGGTATATCTTTGTTATTTCTTTGTAGTGACTGCTTTTACCTTAGACCAGCCCGAATAGATCTTTTTTGATTTTCCATTCACTTTTACAGTCTTATAGGTGCGGATGCGTATATAATATTTCTTTTTTGATTTTAATTTTGTGACATCCAGTTTTACCTTTTTGGTATTATTGACGTTCTTTGTCACAACCGATTTTTTGAATTTCGCATCCACTGCATACTGGATCTGGTAACCGCTTGTCTGTTTTGCCTGCTTCTTCCAGGACACCGAAAATGCTTTTTTCTTTGCCTTTACACCGGAAATAGCGGTTCCTTTCGGTATGATCTGGAATGTCTTCCGGTATTTTCCAGTGTAATCACCTTTCATTTCAATCATGACCGTATAGATACCGGCATTTTTCCGCCCGGACGGCTTCTTTATTTTATAATCCGTTCCCTCTTTTAACTTCTTTCCAGCACTGTTTGTCACTTTTACCGCCGGCATATGGGACTTACCGTCATAAGTGTAGGAAGTCTTTGAGAGCTGAACCGTCTTTACTTTCGGAAGGGTTCGTACCGTTTCCGTCTTTCCACAGACGCTGCATTTCCGTTTCACTTTTCCGCTCTCTCTGTACTCACTCCACTTATGACCGGCTGCAGGAATCACTGTCTGTTCTGTCAGCACCTTTCCGCAGACACTGCAGTGACTTCCCTCCGTAAGACCGGTTGTCTCACAGGCTGCCGCTACCGCTGCATCTGTCACTACCGTATGTCCGGTTGCTTCGATCACCTCCTCATAACTGTCCCCACAAATCTCACAGGTATATGTTCTGATTCCTGTCGTGGTACAGGTTGGGTCTGTTGTGATCTCAGACACATAATTATGTGTACATTCTACCTCCACGATACCTGTCACGGCATCACTGTCATAATATGTATCTTTCACAGCAATTGCCTGTATCATATTTATCCTGCTTTTATCCAGATAAAAACCTTCCCTGTACAAACAATTCTTTTCCGCTGCTACAACCGGTTTTCTACCCTCAATATTATAGTATATCTGCGCCCCGTCAAGGCCACATATCATCTGTATATAATACTTATCGCCAGCATCAACTGCCATAATCTGAGGATTATCTGCCTTCCCTGTAATCTCTGGCAGTGTTCCCGGTGTATTCCACGAAGAACCGCTGTCCAGCGAACATACCGGCAGATAATCTTCCCAGTAGCTTTCTTCCTTATGACAGTTTTTCGAATACTGGCTGCATGTATCATAATACTCATCGTTTCTCAGAAAATAATTATAATAAAAACCACCGCTCTGATCATCCCAGGTACAATCCACATTATACCAGGAATCATACAGTCTTACCTTGTTCCATTCATGATTATAACTGGTTACTGCTACCGCATCAATCCCGGAGCCATTGCACATCATTTCAAATGCCTGTGCATATCCGGCGCAAACCGTCTTATCTGTACATAAAACACTGTATACGGACTGCGAATACTCCGTATTTTCGGTAGAAAAATTGTTATCAACAAGGGCCTGGTTATAATATACTTTGTCGCAGATCAGATCATGGATTTTTTCTGCTTTCTTTTCCCCTGTGGAACACGAATCGATCTGCTGCTGCCATGTATCTGCCTGTGTTTTTACCGCTTCTGTTGCCTCCGCACGTTCAGCGCCAACTCCAAATGCCGGGTAAATCCCCCATACTTTCGATATCTCATTTCCACGATAAACCGTATATAATGCTGTTCCCAAAAAATAATACTGTGGATTGGAATACCGGAATATTTTTGCCACATTTGACATGGTGTCTGCATCCAGTTTGGATCCCCATACAGCCTGCATACGGTAACCTCCATTCGAAGTATTAACCGCATTTCCTTCTGTTGTCAGATACTCCATACAGATTGTATCCATAGCATCCCAATATGATTTTTCATCTTCTGTCATCTGATTATAAAAATACCTGCTCCCATATTTACTCCAGTCTGAATCATCCGTTCCAGCCGATCTTAACAGGTTATCTGTTTCCGTATCATCCTGTGTAAAATCATATACAGAATACTCCTCATCCCCGTCCACTGCCTCATCTGTTTCTTCCGTGACAGGCATAAGTCCTGTCGGCAGTTCCTGCCGCACTGCTGTGGTACTGTCACTATTTTCCACTGACACAGATTCTTCGCCGTTTATCACTGCCGCATACACCAGATTTTCTGTTCCACTTTCCAATAACATACCCACACACAAGATCCCTGACACGGCTTTTTTTATAAACTGTAATTTTTTCACACTTTTGCTCCTTTTCCAGATTTTACTGTAAATCTGATCTTAACTCCTGTTATAACACATATTTTTCATAAAAAATAACAAGCTGCTTCTGATTCATTATACCTTCCCGCTCGTCATCAAACAAGTCTTATCCACCATATCCTTTGTATTTTTCCCCGATCTTGTTACTGTTCACTCGTACCTCGTTCCAGTAACGGATTTTGCCGATGCTTCGCATTCCAAATCGGCAAAATCTGCTGCCACCACTGTATCATACGGCATTTTCAGTTCAGAAAATGCCTGCCTGTGAACAGTAACCCGATCTTTTCTGTCAGGATTCTGCGATCAGTTCCGAAAGCGGTGCAAATGTATATCCCATCTCCTCCCATTTTGTCAAAAGTTCATCTAAGATCTCCCCATTCGTCTTTGAAGTGCTGTGCAGCAAAACGATTGCTCCCGGATGGATCCTAGTCAGCAGTTTATCAAATGCTTCCTCCTTCGTCGGCTGGTTATCGACATTCCAGTCCACATAGGCAAGGCTCCAGAAAAATGTATTGTATCCGAGTTCTTTTGCCATCTTTAGATTTTCCGTGCTGTATTTTCCCTGTGGCGGACGGTAATATTTGATCATTTCTTTGCCCGTGATCGACTGGTATAACGATGCGACATCATCGATTTCCTTTTGGAATGAAACCAGCTCCGATATGGATGACATATCCGGGTGATGATAAGTATGATTGCCAACGGCATGCCCCTCTTCCTCCATGCGCTTTACGATATCCGGCGCTGACTCAAGGAAATGTCCCACGACAAAAAAGGTCGCTTTTGCATTGTGTTTCTTTAATGCATCCAGGATCGGTTCTGTATTTCCATTTTCATACCCGCAGTCAAAGGTCAGGTAAATTGTCTTTTTATTTTTATCGCCCACATACCATGCGTTGTATTTTTTTAATTCATCCGCTGTCACATTGCCGGTCGGCTGGGTTCCCTCCGCTCCAAAGCCCAGTCCCCAGTTATCTGCCTGATTCTGGACAGACACTGTCTCCACTGTTTTTTTCATCTGCTGTTTCTGCAGCGAACCTGCGCCCCAGCCTAAAAAGAACATAAAAACAAACAGTGCCGTCACTTTTAAAATTTTCTTTTTGTTATGGTTCATGTTTTTCCCTTCCATCCCGATTATTGATATTGCATAACATCTACGCATCGCAATCATGCATGAATGCTATACTTTACAATATTTCTTTTTGTATTCTATGTGGGAAGGCGCATGTACCATGCCCGGAAATATTGATCTGGAAAATCTGTTACAAAAAAAGTACTGTATACTGACATTTTTATTTTTGTCACATACAATACTTTTTCTTATCTGTATTCTTTTAAAAATTCTCTGCTCAGACTGCAATGCAAATCTTTTCTTTGCCCTTACTCATAGCGCAATGCATCGATGACTTCCATCTTTGAAGCCTTGTTCGCCGGATAATATCCGAAAAATACACCGGTCAGCATAGAGAAGAACAGTGAAAGCATGATTGCCGTTACAGAAGGATGCACCGTCATAATAATATAATTTGCATACTGAGAGTACATATTCTGAATGACAAATCCTGCCACTTTTCCAAGCAGTGCCCCGATTCCTATACCAATCAGTATACCGATGATACCTCCGATCAGACAAAGCATGATCGCCTCTATGACAAACTGCATACGGATGGTACGTCTTTTGGCACCAAGCGCCATACGGACACCGATCTCTCTTGTACGCTCCGTGATGGACACCAGCATGATATTCATAACGCCGACACCACCCACGATCAGTGAAATCGCTGCAATACCGGAAACCGCAATCGTGATCACGTTGAGTACCGTATTGATCATGCCAAGATCAGATGCCATATTGTATGCACTGACGTGGAAATTTTTGTTGTTTGCATACATCTCATCAAAATAAGATAAAACATCCGTTGTTGCCTGATTGACATCTGCAAGAGGATCGATCATAAGATTAAAATAATCATAACCAGTCCTGTCAGTCCCCTGCAGTTTAAAACAGGTCTGAAGAGGGATCATCAATTCTGTTACACGGTCTTTTTCCGGTATGGACGTGTCCACTTTTCCAAATAATGCTTGGTTATATACATAAACGCCAACTACAACAAAATCAAAAATTCCGCCATCCGATGTTGCAACAGAAAGTGTTTCACCGATCGGATCTTTACCTGCAAAGTATCTCTCTGCCATCGTATCTGCAATCAGGCATACTCTCTTTTTCCCCTGATTATCTGCCTTTGTCAGATTTCTTCCGGCATGCATTTCCAGTTTCATATACTCTAAATATTCCGGTGTGATACCATCAATATTGACATTTGCATAATTCTTGGAATCAGCATCATCTTTAATGGTTCCTGAACCAAGATAGTTCTGTGCTGCAACACCTGTTACCTCATCCGGATATTTTTCAATCAATCCATCGATCATATCCTGTGTAACATAATCACTGTCTGTCATCTCCGGCTGTTCCCAGGTAGCCCAGTCCTCATCATTTTCCGGATAACGTGCTTCCACATACGCCTGTACCATATTTCCGCCAAGTGAATTCATGGTTGCCGTCAGTGTACTCTGGATAGAACCACCGATCGTTGTGATAATGATCACTGAGCTGATACCGATGATGATTCCGAGCATTGTTAACAGGGAACGCATCTTATTGCTGGAAATACTCGTGACCGCCTCTTTGATATTTTCCCAAAACATTAATGCTCACCTCCATTATCTGCCACGATCTGTCCATCTAACAGAGTAACGATACGCTCTGTCTCCTGCGCAAGTTCCTGGGAGTGTGTGATCAGAACAATTGTTTTTCCCTGCTCCTCATGAAGCTTATGGAATAAGTCCATGACCATATGACCTGTCTTAGAATCAAGTGCTCCGGTCGGCTCATCCGCAAGAATGATCGCCGGATCATTGATCATTGCCCTTGCAATTGCAACACGCTGTTTCTGTCCACCGGAAAGCTCATTCGGTCTGTGATCCGCACGTTCTTCCATTCCCACCATTTTAAGCATTTCCATGGCATGTTCTTTTCCGTTTTTGGAATGTTCTTCTCCATATAGTAATGGAACCATAACATTTTTTAATGCATTGGCTCTCGGAAGGAGATTAAAGTTCTGAAATACAAAACCAATCCTGCGGTTTCTGATCGCACTCCGTACTTCATCCGACATTCCATTGACATCCTGTCCCTCCAGATAATAATCTCCCTGTGTCTGGCGGTCGAGGACTCCTATAATATTCATAAGTGTACTCTTACCGGAACCGGATTCACCGACGATGGAAACAAATTCCCCTTTATTTACGGTAAGGTTGATTCCATGTAAAATTTCAAGTTCATTTGGTTTTCCCAAATAATATGTCTTAACGATATTTTCCATTCGGATTACTGGTTCACTCACTACTCATTTCCCTCCACGCTGGTGCTCATACCTTCTGCATCTGAGGTTTCATCTGTAGATGCGCCTGTTCCCATATCCTGCTCGGAATACATCTGTTCCGGTGTAAACTGCTGTCCTTCTGTCACCGTTCCGGAGTAATCATAAATTAATTTATCTCCTTCTGCCAGATCTCCACCGGTTACTTCCGTATAGTAATCTACTTCTTCACCAACTGTGATATTCTTCTTCACCGCTGTAGCAGAACCGTCTGCATTTGCCTCTGCAACAAGTACATATGTATTTCCGTCATCATCCGTCTTGACAAGATCATAAGGAATCGCTAATACTTCACCTTTTTCCTTGATCATGACTTTTGCTTTTACTTCCATACCGACAAGTAATTCTTTGTTATCTAAAGATATCTCTACGGAATATCCTCCGGATGTTGTCTGTCCGTCAGATCCCGTGGACTGTCCTTTGACACGTACCACTCTGGTCACAGTTCCATTAATGGTCTCATCTCCCATGGCATCCGCTGTTACAGTTGCTTTCATTCCCTCTTCAATCTTTAAAATATCAGCTTCTTCCACAGTTGCCACCATTTTTAAAGAACTGGTATCTTCGATCGTTACAAGTGGTGTTTTTGAATCTGCATTAACATCTCCGACAGAAACATTGACTGCTGTCACAACTCCACCGCAAGGTGCTGTAATATTGCAATCTTCTAACTGTTCTTTTAAATCTGTCAGTTTATCTTTGGAAGATGAATCCGATCCTTTATACTTGTCAAGTTCTACCGCACGCTGTGCATCCTCGATCGTACGGTTCGTGGTCTCTAATACTTTCTGGTAATCTTCCTCAGCAGTAGTAACTGCTTTCTGTGCAGCTAACAAAGACTGAAATTCTGCATCCGATTTATCTTCACTCTTATCCCACATAATACTCTGTGCGTTATAAGCATCCTTTGCATCATCAATTGCTTTCTGTGCAGCTGCAAGCTGTGTCTGCTGATCTTCTTTTGCACGACTGACTGTTTCTGCTGTCTGCTGTGAATTAATACTGTCTGTCGCATTTGTATCAGACATATTTTTTTCGAGATCCGCAATCTGATCCTTGATCGTAGAAGAATCTAACGTACATAATACGTCACCCTCTTTTACAATATCTCCGACCTGAACATTAACCGCTGTAATCTCTGCTAATGCTTTCGAAGTTGCATTATTCTTTGTAATGCCTGATACAGTACCTTTTAAAGAAATCGTATCCGATAAATCTCTTTTCTGTACCGGTTCCACCTCTACTGTATTGACCGCAGTTGCCACCTGGCTCGTCATATTCTTCACTGCATTTCCAATGACTGCAGCTACAATGATCAAAACTACAAGTACAATGATTACTACTTTTTTCTTTCCCTTTTTCGGTTTTGTCTTGTCTCCCATTTTTATTACTCCCTTTTTTTATTCGATTTACGGTGATTGTATCATTATCTATCTGCCAAAAAAAGGCACTTAAGCAAATATTAAGAAATCTTAAGTTTTCCATCCGTAAATCTTTCTTTTTTGTATTACTGTAATAATACAGTAGTTTTGTTGGAGTGTCAAGACATTTTTCGTATTTGGTATAATTTTGCATACCAGTTTTCCCTGTCTTTTAGAATCTACCGTATTCTTTCATCGTATCATGTGCAAAACCGTCACATGATCCAATTCATCGTTCGTCAATCATGCAAGCATGTTGACTCACTTGCGTTCATTATATCCCGGAAACAGAGCATCATTTCCCGTGTCAGACTAAGTCCCTCCGGATCATCCGGGACATCCTCAAAATCAACCCATTCTGCGCAGGCAAGTTCCTCCTCATCCAGTCTCATCGCATCTCCCTCATCATCCAGTTCACAAAAATAGCCAAGAAGAAGATTGCTGTCAAATCCCCAAGGCTGACTCTTGTAATAATGGATATTTTTTACGGAAAGCCCAACCTCTTCCTTCACTTCCCTCGCCACCGTTTCCTCCGCAGTTTCACCGATTTCTGTAAATCCGGCAATCAGTGCATATCTTTTATATTCACGGTTTGCATATTTTGTCATGAGGATTTTTCTGCCGTTTGTCACGCCCACGATCACTGCCGGTGCTATTTTCGGGAAAACCATGTTGTTACAGTCCGGACATGAAAGCATCCGGAGTTTTTCACTATGTACCAGTTTATGCCCACATCTCCCACAATAAACATTATCGCGGTACCAGACATACAGATGCCATGCGGTCGCAGCTGCAAGCACCCGCTCTTTCGGCTGCATGGTGCGTGTCTCAAACATTTTATAGTATACAAATCCCGGCACCTCTATCCCTTCCCCCGGATCTGTCAGAAAATAATCATCCTCCCCGATGGAAAAAAGATAAACGCATGCAGGGATTTCCTTTCCCATCCCACGACAGATTTCAGAAAGTTCTTTATAGGTCAGATAACACACCTGACCATCATTTTTTGCCAGAATACGGTTATCTTTAAAGATCATAAGAAAACTGTCTGCCTGTGGTACCTTTTTGTGATATTCATTACTAAGATGCATCGGAAATATATCCTGAATCATTGTATTTTTCTCCTTTATCTGCATTTATTCTGACAGAACCTGAAACAAATCACACCTAAAATCTAATCTTCTTTGTGCCATCATTCAAAAAACGGATGATATTTCGCTTTGAAATACCATCCGGCCTGTCATATTATTTAACCTTTTTTAATATGTTTATGTGTAAACAGATGATCCTGACAATATTCATAATTGCCGTCACACTTTGAACAGAAACGGAACTCTAAATTCGGATCATCAAGTTCTGTCCTGCCACAAATCGCACATTTGTGCCTGGTAATGCCGGAACCCGGTCTGGGTTGACGCATCTGGGACTTGAACTGCTGTCTCCTGTGTATTTCATGCGGCGAATAACGTTTGAAATTCCGCGTTGAAAAGAAGAAAATGATAAAATTGAGCAGGGACATAAAGATTGCCACTCTGCCGGCCCATCCACTGACAATAAACTCATAAAGCGTCAGTATCGCATAAACAATCGCCATCCATTTCATCTTGATTGGGATAATGAAGTAAAGCATTACCTGCATATCCGGATACATCACGGCAAATGCAAGAAAAATGGACATATTGATATAGTTTGTGGAAAATCCCGACGCAATCGAATAAGATAACTGTGCCGCCAGTGCAGGCATCTGCGAAATTACAGATGCATTCATTGCATAATAAATACCGTACAGAACAAATGCACCGATCACGGTAAATATCATTCCACCGAAAATATAGACATTAAACCGGAAGGTTCCCCAGGTACGTTCCAGTGCCATGCCAAGCTGGTAATAAAACAATGCCATGATCAGTAAGAAGATCAGATTGGACTCTGTCGGCATAAACACCCATGTCACCAGTCTCCAGATCTGTCCATGTAAAATATGATAGGGACTGAGTGTCAGATAGCTTAAAATACCAGGCGATACGGTTCCGAATACATAGCCGATCGTATAGGCTCCGATCAGCCATATAATAAGGTTTGGAACAGCGTAACGACCAATTTTACGTTCTAATTTATTTAACCAGTTCATCGGATAAAACCCTAACCTTTCTTTGAAAACACTACTTTTTTCAGTATATCCGTATGCCTGTGCTTTGTCAATCCAGGCTGATTTTATTCATAAAAAGTTTATATTTTTCCCCGATTTGCACATTGTCTTTTGTAAAATCATGTCGTATAATGTACTTTGCTTGGCTTTTGCCCGGCATTCTTTTTAATAAGAAGAAACAGCCACTTTATTTATATATTATCCGGATTTTCCGGAGTTACTGACTGGAGGAAATTATGGAAAATAATACGCTTCACAAACTTGGAATTGATATCGGTTCTACCACCGTAAAGGTTGCTGTGCTCGACGAGCATGACAATCTGCTCTTTTCCGATTATGAAAGACATTTTGCCAACATACGGGAAACGCTTTCTTCTCTGATCCAGAAAGCATTCGATCAGCTCGGTGACCGGAAGGTTGCTCCAATGATCACCGGTTCCGGCGGACTTACACTTGCAAAGCACTTAGATGTTCCTTTCGTACAGGAAGTTATCTCTGTGTCTACCGCCTTACAGCACTATGCTCCACAGACAGACGTTGCGATCGAGCTCGGCGGTGAAGACGCAAAAATTATTTATTTTGAGGGCGGTAACGTTGAACAGCGTATGAACGGTATCTGCGCAGGCGGTACCGGTTCTTTTATTGACCAGATGGCTTCCCTGATTCAGACAGATGCCTCCGGTCTGAATGAATATGCGAAAAATTACAAAGCAATCTACCCGATTGCAGCCCGCTGCGGTGTTTTTGCCAAAACAGACATCCAGCCTCTGATCAACGAAGGTGCCACAAGAGAGGATCTCTCTGCTTCTATTTTCCAGGCGGTGGTAAACCAGACGATCAGTGGTCTTGCCTGTGGTAAGCCGATCCGCGGCCACGTTGCATTCTTAGGTGGTCCGCTCCACTTTTTATCGGAGTTAAAAGTTGCATTTATCCGCACCTTAAACTTAGATGATGAGCATGCGATCACGCCGGACAATTCGCACCTTTATGCAGCGATCGGTTCTGCCTTAAACTGCAAACCGGAACAGAATACCACTCTCTCTTCCATGCTTGAGAAATTAAACTCTGATATACATATGGAATTCGAGGTAGCACGTCTTGATCCGTTATTTAAAGATCAGGCAGAATACGATACCTTCCGTGCCCGCCACGACGGACACAATGTAAAGACAGGTGATCTTTCCACCTACGAAGGCAACTGTTATCTCGGTATCGACGCCGGTTCCACAACAACAAAGATCGCTCTCGTCGGCGAGGACGGTTCCCTGTTGTATTCATTTTACAGCAACAACAACGGAAGCCCGCTTTCCACTGCGATCCGTTCCATCAAGGAGATCTATGAAAAACTTCCGGCAAATGCACATATCGTACACTCCTGCTCTACCGGTTACGGTGAAGCTCTCTTAAAAGCAGCGCTGATGTTAGACGATGGTGAAGTAGAAACGGTAGCCCATTATTATGCAGCGGCATTTTTTGATCCTGAGGTAGACTGTATCTTAGACATCGGTGGTCAGGATATGAAATGTATCAAGATCAAGAACCAGACGGTAGACAGTGTACAGTTAAACGAAGCCTGTTCTTCCGGCTGTGGTTCTTTTATCGAAACATTTGCAAAATCCTTAAACTTTTCTGTACAGGACTTCGCAAAAGAAGCTTTATTTGCCAAAAACCCGATTGATCTTGGAACACGCTGTACTGTATTCATGAACTCTAAAGTAAAGCAGGCACAGAAAGAAGGAGCTTCCGTAGCAGATATCTCTGCCGGACTTGCCTACTCCGTCATTAAAAATGCTTTATTTAAGGTTATCAAACTCTCCGATGCAAGTGAGCTCGGAAAAAATATCGTCGTACAGGGTGGTACTTTTTACAATGATGCCGTGCTCCGCAGTTTTGAAAAGATTTCCGGCTGTGAATGTGTCCGTCCGGATATCGCAGGTATCATGGGTGCTTTCGGAGCTGCTCTCATCGCAAGAGAACGTCATGAAGCTGACTATCAGACAACGATGCTTTCCATCGACGAGATCAATGCATTAACTTTTGATACCAAACTTGCAAGATGTCAGGGTTGTACCAACCACTGTCTGCTGACGATCAACCGTTTCTCCGGAAACCGCCAGTATATCACGGGAAACCGCTGTGAGCGCGGTGTCGGCGGCGTAAAAAACAAAGAAAATATTCCGAACTTATTTGAATACAAGAATAAACGCTTATTCGACTACCCTTCCTTAAAGCCGGAAGAAGCCCTGCGTGGAACAGTAGGTATCCCAAGAGTTTTAAATATGTACGAGAATTTCCCGTTCTGGGCTACTTTTTTCAAAAAACTCGGATTTTCCGTTGTACTGTCACCACAGTCCACCAGAAAAATCTATGAGCTCGGCATTGACTCAATTCCAAGTGAATCCGAGTGTTATCCGGCAAAACTTGCACATGGACATGTGACCTGGCTGATCCATCAGAATGTAGACTTTATTTTCTACCCATGTGTACCTTATGAGCGCAATGAATTTCCGGATTCCAACAACCATTACAACTGCCCGATCGTAACCTCCTACGCGGAAAATATCAAAAATAACGTGGAAGATATCACTTCCGGCAAGGTACGTTTTTATAATCCATTCATGGCATTTACCAGCGAAGAAACTTTATCTTCCCAGCTTGTAAAAACCTTTGGTGCACCGGAATTTGCCATCCCGGAATCAGAGATCCGTGACGCTGTTTCCGAAGGTTACAAAGAACTTGCTGTTGTCCGCATGGAAATGCAGAAAAAAGGTGAAGAAGTCTTAGCTTATATGGAGAAAACCGGCAAACGCGGTATTGTATTAGCAGGACGTCCATACCATGTTGACCCTGAGATCAACCACGGTATCCCGGAACTGATCAATTCCTATGGTATTGCCGTACTGACTGAGGACTCCGTTTCTCACCTTCATCAAGTGGAACGCCCTCTGATCGTTATGGATCAGTGGATGTATCATTCCCGTCTGTATGCGGCTGCAAACTTTGTAAAAACCAGGGATGACCTTGATCTGATCCAGTTGAACTCCTTCGGTTGTGGCTTAGACGCAGTTACCACCGACGCAGTCAACGATATCCTGACAAAATCAGGCAAGATCTACACATGCTTAAAGATTGATGAGGTTAACAACTTAGGTGCTGCAAGGATTCGTATCCGTTCCCTGCTCTCCGCCATCCGTGTGCGTGAGAAGAAACAGACAAAACGGACAATTATTCCTTCCAACTATAACAGAGTTGTTTTCACGGAAGAAATGCGTAAAAATTATACAATTCTCTGTCCGCAGATGTCACCGATCCACTTTGAGCTGTTAGAACCTGCATTCTGTGCAGCCGGTTATAACCTGGTGGTACCGGATGTTCCAAGCCGCACCTGTGTGGATGTCGGATTAAAATATGTAAATAATGATGCCTGCTATCCGTCACTGATTGTGGTCGGACAGCTTATGAGTGCTGTTATGTCCGGAAATTATGACATGAACAAAACCGCGATCCTGATCTCGCAGACCGGCGGAGGCTGTCGTGCCAGCAACTACATCGGTTTTATCCGTCGTGCTCTTGAAAAAGCAGGATATCCGAATGTACCGGTAATCTCCATCAACTTAAGCGGACTTGAAAGCAATCCTGGCTTTAAACTGACACCTTCACTGATCCAGCACGGACTATATGCATTAGAGTTTGGCGATATTTTCCTTCGCTGTCTGTACCGCACACGTCCTTATGAAGCAGTAAAAGGATCTGCGAATGCACTGCATGAGAAATGGAAAAAAGAAGTAATCTCCTTTATCACACAAGATAAACTGTTGTCCCACCGCAAATTTAAGCAGATGTGCCGTCAGATCATCCGCGATTTTGACAACCTTGACCGTGTAGATGTGAAAAAACCGCGTGTCGGCGTCGTTGGAGAGATCTTAGTAAAATTCCATCCTGCTGCAAACAACGATTTAGTCGGATTGTTAGAATCCGAAGGCGCAGAAGCTGTCGTGCCGGATCTGACCGACTTCCTGCTCTACTGCTTCTATAACACCGGATTTAAGGCTGACAACCTCGGTTTCAGCAAAAAGTCCAAACGCATTGGACGACTTGGCATCAATTTCTTTGAATGGTTAAGAAGCGCTGCCAGAGATGAATTTGAAAAGAGTAAGCATTTTGATCCGCCTGCTCATATCGACGATCTTGCAAATTATGCAAGAGATATCGTATCCGAAGGTAACCAGACCGGTGAAGGATGGTTCTTAACCGGCGAGATGATGGAGCTGATCCACAGTGGTACACCAAACATCGTCTGTACACAGCCATTTGCCTGCCTGCCGAACCACGTTGTAGGAAAAGGTGTTATCAAAGAGCTGCGCCACCGTTTCCCGGAATCAAATATCGTTGCCATTGACTACGATCCGGGTGCAAGTGAAGTAAACCAGTTGAACCGTATCAAACTGATGCTCTCAACTGCAAACAAAAATCTTGCAAAGCAATCTTTATAAATCACACACAGATTTATCATCATGCATTACCGTTTTCACAGCCGCGCTTATAGGGTGCGGCTGTTTTTCTTTTGTGTCTCTGTAAATATTATTTCCAGACAGCATAATAATTCCGGTTCTGTTCGACCGGCTGTGAAAAATCTGCCTCATATCCCTTGTCGTCCTGCCAGCCTGCGAACTCCCTGTCTTTGTATTCCGGCACTGTGGGTGCACTGATCGTATCTCCTTCCGTCACACAGTACTTTTTATAACATTCACTGTTATCTGCATCTTTATAAAACTGTACATAATATTTCTGAATTTCTACTATTTGCAACTTGTCTGCCAATACAGTCCGGCTGCATTTCACAGTACCGGTTTTTCCATTCGGATGCACAAACGTTCTATCTACTCCCACAGAAAATAGTCCCTTCTCCTTATCAGCTCCCATGATCCGCATTACAATACCGGTTTGGGCATCCAGCTCCTTTGCAATCTGTTCTGTCACATCCGCGGTAAATTCCTGATTATCGGCTACATTATACAACTGTTTTATCTTTACATTACAAAGTATATTTTCTACAACCGCCGGAAGCTGGCTTTCCAGCTCTGTAGCGTAATTCATACGGCCGGTTACCGTTAATATTATCAGAATTGTTATTGCACCAATTACGATTCCAATCATCATAGTTATCATGTTTTTCACTTTTCCCACCCTTTATCTGTCATTCATTTACCGGTATATTTACCACGGCATATCTGACTCTGTTATCATGATCTTCTGTCATCACACTTACTTCATACACCCCCGGCATCTGAAAATCCAATTTATTTTCCAGCACTGTTCCATCGGGTGAAATAACTTTCATCAACTGTATCTGCAATTCATTTTCTGCATAATCCCACGCCTTTATAATATCTGTCATCTGATATGTTCCAATTTTCAGATATCCTGTTATGGCTGTTTCAAAATGGGGTGGTGCTTTTTGTGATTCCTCATAAAACGTTTCAAAATCTGCCGGGTTTTCCATCTGCTGATCCATATGACCAGATACGATCTCAACGATTCCCTTATTTCCGTTTTCATCCGTCACTCCCCTAAAAACAAGCCACATTACCCCCACAAGGATTATCGCCTGAAGAATTGTTTTCCCATAAACTTTGATCACTTCATGCATATCCACCTCCTATCCGCCGCAGATACAATTCAGAAACTGCTGCACAAATTCATAAACAGCTCCGCCCTGCCTCATATTTTCATACCAGTAACCAACTAAAAAAAGTGTCACGGTAATTGTCAGAAATCCACTTCCAAATTCCTCAATGATATCCTCCATCTGCTTTCCCTTTCCTGTGTTCTTTAAAAAGATGACACATAATTTAAAATTTCATAAAACATTCTTATCACTGCACTGCCAGCCAAAATCCCCAGAAACGCTCCGCCAAATTTTTCCACGATCATCATAAGGCTCAAATCTATCACCTCGCAATCGCATATGTAATATTCTCTTCGTAAATTCCAAGTACCGGTATGCGGTAATGATACTTTAATGCCACCTGTGCAGCTCTCATATTTTGCCATGCGTCATAAACACAATCCGAAATCTCCAGTTCATATCCGTCCTCTGCCGCCTTCTTTTTACAGGCATCGATCACACCCGGATTAAAATTACTGTTTTCCAGTTCCGCAACCACCTGTGATTTATACTCTTTTGCAGCAGCAACCTGCCCACTCGCCCCGATCAGACCTGTACATATAAAAATATTTGCCATCATTATAAATAAAATACCAAATGCCCCGATTATCTGCCTCATTGCACTGCACCTCCCATACTTCCAAGCATATGAAACATCATTATCATTCCAACTGTCAGATCGATCAGAAGTTTTACGGTTGCCGCTATAACAGGATAAGAAAATATCATTTTCTGTCTAAATGCGATTTTTCCATTTCGGATTTCTTCTGCCCGGTTCTGCATTTCATTCACATGCATGATCAGATGATTCATCTGTGTCACTGCATCCCCGGTTCCCATCTCCGCAACAGCATGAAGCATTTTCATGCAATTCTGTGCTTCCGGCACATCAAATTCTTTGCAAAATTCTGTATATGCACTCAGTTTTTCCGGCGTTTTTTTTAATCGCTCCTCCAGACATTCAATCTCATATCTGAGCACAGGCGGTGCACTGTTTTTTGACTTTTCGATTGAAACCTGTACATTATTATTCTGCAATAACAGAGCAAGTTCCATAAACCAGCCCGGAAGAGCCAGATAAACAGCCTCCTTCACATCTCTTTTTGCAATCTGATACCCCACCTTATGCTGCATGGCTAAAAAAAGCGTCACCGGGAATAAAATTCCTGCGAGAATAAGTTTTCCGGCCAATACAGCAGCTAACATCATACCAGCTGCCGGCAATGCCCATAACATACTTTTTCTTTTTTCCTTTTTCTCATTGTAATGGTACACCATTTCACAGCTTGAACTGATTTCCTGTTCTTTCTCCACCTTCTCTGTGGCCAGCCAGTCATTCGTCAGATTCCTCGAACTCTTTACAAATACCCATAATAGGAAAAGCAGAAATACAAGTGATGAGACCTGAATGATCCCTACTCCAAAAATATTAAAATCCGTTTTCACCACAAAAAGATCTTTCATGGAATCTAACACATACAATGCCGTCGCACACAAAATAACGGATACAATCACAGAAATAATGTTATCCGTATGACTTTTTTTCTTCTCTGCCTGAAGCTGATAGCCTCTGCGCTTCCACAATTCGATATCTTCTAACAGGAGCAGTGCAGACTCACTCATCTCTCCCCCATGTTCCTCGGCATTGATCAAAAGCTCATGAAGCATTTTTATTTTAGGGCATTGATATTGACTTTCAATCGGTTCTAATGCTGATTCAAAGACATTTTCTCCTGCAGAGAAGTCTCCAAATTCCAGTTTCAGAATCACCCGCTCAATACAGGAACGCATCTTCCCTTCTTCAAATATTTCTCTGGTTTCCTTTAATGCACTTAAAATTTTTCCTGTTTTCTGAAATGCATATAACATCTGCTCCATATATTCCGCAGCATCCGCAAATCGTTTCTGCTCGTACATCTTATGGTACATATCCAGCACCAGAACCGGAAGCATCATGATAACCGCGGTCAACGCGATCACAACGCCGCCCGCTTTAAGCCGGAACACGGCACCTATGCCAATCACCCCTGCGAGTGCCAGAAAAATCATCACTGCATGGGTTTTCCATGAAAAATGATACCCATACATATCCACTTTTTTCTGCAGATTTTTCGGATTCCAAAAAGTCAGCCACCCCACGATACATCCTCTCCTTTCATCGGTTCTCTTTAAGATACGTTTCAAACTGTCTGCATACAAAAGGCTCCTCCACGCCTGTTTCCCTGAACCTTTTTTTGATATCCGGCGGCAATTCCTTCGATACAAGCGCCCCATCATCGACGATCATATAAATTTTGTTTTTCCCTTCTTCACGCGAAAAAAAACATAGCTGATCTATATAACGTCTGACCTTTCCATCGGAAGATTCGATTTTTCGGATCAGAACTGCTGCATTCACATAACGGTAAATCCGATTTTCCATACGCTGTGCATCATTGACATTATTCATCATATTTAATATCCGATCCGGAAGTTTTCTCACATCATCCAGATGGATCGTCGTAAATCCATGAACGCCTGTGCTCCATTGCTCCAACAATGATGTTACCTCCACAGAGCGCGCCTCCGAGAGCATCAGCCAGCTTGGATTCTGACGCAGTGAGGCTTTGATTGCATCTGTATAATCAAATCCCTTTCCGACACGAAGTTCAACCGCATCTGCACCGGGATTGATGTTCGCATAATGGATCTCCAACGAATCTTCTATCGTGATAACACGCTCTTCCTTTCTGATAAACTGCATAAAAAATTTTGCACATTCTGTCTTGCCTGCCCCCGGCTCCCCTCCAAAAACAAGATTCATCTTCGCCTGCACACAATTTAACAGCAGATGCAGCACTTCTTTCTCACAGTACTTCTGATCCAGCAGATTCTCTAAGGTATTTCTTACAAAACACGGGGATTTACGGATACAGATGCTGATCCCCGATATCGCCGCCGACTCATGAATAATACTGATTCTCAGTTCTTTTGTATCCGCTTCCAGTATTTTGTTTGCATTATTAAATTGTTTATTGATACAATTTGAGATATTGTGTGTAAATGTACTGATAAAATATTCCGGTATCTCCTCATTTGCACAGTACCTCCCCTCTTTCAGATCTGTGATCCATAATTTTTGCCCGTTATAGTCTACATCCGTCACCTCCGGTCTGCTTAAATATTTCCAGAATATCCCGAACTGTTCCGGTGTGGGTTCAAAAATAATCTTTTCACTCATCTTTTCCAGATTCTATCTCCTTCTCCATTTTCTTTGCCTCTTCCTAAGGACGAAGCGCATTCATATTGTCAAAAAAACCGGTAAGTGTATTCTTAAATTCCATTGCAACATATCCGTCCGACGACAGTGCCGCCACAATGATCGCACCTAATGCCAATAATACGATTACCGCAAGAATTGCATTTCCATAATGTTTCATTACCTGTTCCATAATTGATATCCTCCATTTTCATTTTTTTCCATTTGTTTCATGAGAAGAAACAGATTATGTTCCATTTCTTCGAAAAAGTTTTCATTACGTTCTGTTCTCGATTTCTGTCTCCATGACTTCATAAAATTATCAATTTTTCCCTGCGCTGACACCCACTCCAATTCCCCGTTTTGCGGGATATAGCCTATCTGTTCCGGCGCAATACGATACCTGTCCATCATATCCGTCTTTAACCGGCTTGCATGCAATGCATAGCCTTCGACCAGATAAAGAACCTTTTTGTGTCTGACTGTAAAATTGCGTATGATCTCCTGCCATTCACTCGGATAGGTATGGATCCCTGCGACAATAACATCTGCATTTTTTAAACTGTTTTGTGTTTTTTTGTCTCTGCCACATCCACAATCTGCAAATAAAATTCTGTCTTTTCCACCGGAAAAAATACACTGCCAGCCATTCTCCCTATGCACAAAAATACTATGTGCCGGTCTGATTTTTGCCAGAAGCCATGACATCACAATCATATTTTCTGTTATATGGCAGGACTCTTCCATACCCCAGAATGCTATTTTTACAGACATGTCCGCTCCTTTTTCCCATTACAAAAAAGGCGGGATATCCCTCTGAAACAGCCTTTGGCAATAAAAATTGTTCTGTGAAATAAATTGACAATAATTGATTCTAATAAGATGGAAATCCCTGTCTGATTTCCAGCGATACGGTCTGTCATACAACCGTAAAAATGTCTGCTGATCTGTTCATCCTGTTTCAAAACCGCTCCAATCTCCTCAATATATAGAACGATCTAAGATGCTTCACGCAAACCCGATAAAAAGATAGTCATATATTACTTCATTTTATTATGTTTGTAAAGACCTTATTTTATTTTTTTCTTTTCTTTTAGCCATGTATCATTTATAATTGTGCATGAACATTGGATAATATCTGACTGACGCTATCCAAAAATATTTACAATATGATCTGGAGGAGTTCATGAAAGAGTTTGTAATTGTAACTGATACAACCACTGATTTACCAAGAGAATATGTTGAAAAACATCACTTATACATGATGTCCCTTCCTTACACCTTAGAAGGCACATCCTACACCTGGGAAAATCCAATGCCGGTCAAAGAGTTTTATGATAAAATGCGTGCCGGATCATTACCGACCACCTCACAGGCGAATCCCGAAGAAGCTGCTACTTTGTATGAATCGATTCTGAAAGAAAATGATGTGGATATTCTCCATATCGCATTTTCTTCCGGTCTCAGCGGAAGTTTTAACAGCTGCAGGATCGCCGCAGCAGACGTATGTGAAAAATATCCAGACCGCCGGATTGTAGTTGTGGATTCACTTGCCGCAACATTAGGTCAGGGGCTCTTAGTCTATAAAGCAGTTCAGTTAAAGGAAGCTGGAAAAAATCTGGATGAAATTGCTGCCTGGTTAGAAGAAAACAAATATCATCTCGTACATAATTTTACCGTGGACGATCTTTTTCATCTGCATCGCGGCGGACGTCTCTCTAAGACAGCTGCAATTGTAGGTACGATGATCAATTTAAAACCGGTACTTCATGTCGATGATGAGGGACATCTTGTCATGTTAAGCAAAGTGCGCGGCCGCAAGAAATCACTGATCGGACTGGTCGACTGCATGGAAAAACAACTCGGTGACTGGAAAGATAAAAATGATATTATCTTTATCAGTCATGGTGACTGCCCGGAAGATGCACAGTTTGTTGCTGATCTGATCAAAGAACGTTTTGGATATGAAAATTTCATGATTGATTATATCGGTGCTACGATTGGTGCACATTCCGGTCCGGGTACCGTTGCACTGTTTTATATGGGAGATCACCGTTAACCTCTATAGCAGCCATATCTTTTACACCTTATAAGTAATCTGTGATTCCAAAAGAGGCATTTGAAAAATGAAAAATCATTTTTCAAATGCCTCTTTTCCTTCTTCCTGATACCATCCCTCTCCTGCTGTGCAGATCAAAAGCTGTCCACCGCCTTTTGCTGCGTGGTGAATGTGCCAGTTATTACGGCATCCCGGTTCAAATGTCACATTTGCCATAAATACAGCACAGTTCTTCGGATCTGTCAGTGGATTCAGATAAGAATTACCGATAAAATACTGTGCAAATCCTGTATTCTCCGCACCCGTTCCAAATACGTTCCGTTTTTCAAATTCTTCTCTACTTATAGTCTTCATAATTGTATTGCTCCTTTCCGTTGACGGATTCTATCATCTGCTTCCCCATCGGAAGTACTTATAAATTCTACAACTTGAAGTGCACTATAAGTCAAGAAATTTCTGCTAGTTTGTAAATTTTACAGCCGTACCATATGCAATGACTTCTGCTGCCCCCTGCATAACTGCAGAAGATGCATAACGGATATTTACAACCGCATCAGCACCTAAGCTCTCTGCCTCTTCCACCATGCGCTTTGTTGCAAGTGCTCTAGCCTCATTCATCATTTCATTGTATGCCTTTAACTCTCCGCCAACTAATGTTTTGAAACTCTGTGTAATATCTTTTCCAATATTTTTGCTCTGGATCGTGCTTCCCTTTACCAGACCAAGCATTTCTAAATTTTTGCCGCTGATATAATCAGTATTTACTAAGATCATCTTCTTCTCCACTCCTTATCTCCTGCACACGTTCTACGGTTACTGCAAATGCTACTCCTGCCAGTGCCAGCGGAATAATTACCATCAATAATTTCATGATGACAGTCAGATCCGGGATCAGCATAAATACCGCAGCAATTGCAACATAATACACGATCAGAACTGCTGCAATGATAATCGGAGCGATCATTTTGTTTCGATGTTCCTTTTTCATAACTTTTGCCTCCTTTGTGTATTATCTAGTTAATACAATAATACATTCAACAGAATATGTCAACCACAAATCAACGCAAAATATCCCCAGTCCCAGATGATATGTTCAAAACTGTTTTCCAAATATTCGTAAATATCATCTTCCTCATATCCCGTCATGCGGGAGACCACAACCATATAATCACGCACATCTTCGTAGGAAATTCCTCTTCGGCAGGAAGTTGAAATTCCTTCTTCGCAGAAGCTCCCCTCCCCCTGACTTAACAACCAGTGCAGAAAAACAGCATGCCTTATTGTGGCATATTCCATTGCGATCCACTGCACCTGCACGACCATCTCCTCTAAATTTCCTTCCGGTTTTAAAGAATCTGCATACAACTCTGTCAAAAGGAACCGCCGCATCAACGGCTGGTATTTCAAAAACTGTACTTCAAACTCCTGCCATTCTTTTACAACTTCCTCATCGATTCCCTGTTCGGATAACTGTTCTGCAAGCTGTGCCACAGGCTCTAAGTATTTTTCATACAATCCTTCCCTGCGATAATTCTCTGCAAGGTCCAAAAACAGTTCGTTGCGCTCCTCAATGGAATACTGCAGTGTCTGTTCAATTCCATCAATCGTTTCTGAAAGTTCTAAAAGGAATCCACCCGGATACATTTTTGCCATGTCTGTCAAATCCAGTCCCAACGCATCTTCTGCCGCATCTTTTACCTGCTTATTTTCCATACACCCATCTTTTGCCTGCTCATCTTCCACACGCTCATATAGATCAAGCAGCACATAAAAAATCTTCATCAGATTATGCTCCGGCGTATGCGCTCCATCCTCCATCAGCTTCATTAAAAATGCGCGCAAGTTCACAAGCGGCGCAAGTTCCCGATAAGCAGATGTATCCATCTCTCCGGAAAATGAAATATGTTCTCTTTTCCGCAACAGATCAATGACCGCCGGACAAGACGGCATCAGGGCGTATTCTGTGACATCTTCGTTAAAGGTATGGATCTCTCTTGGAAAAAGCTGACAGGTCTGTGAAAGTATCTCATCCCCATAAGTAAGAACCAATCTGCACAATTTTTTGCCATTCAGAAATGGACAATTTTTCTCTTTATTTAATCCGATGACTCTGCTGCCATCCTTCTTTCTTACATACCCACTCAGCTTTTCTTTTTTTGCCTGCTGTCCTCTATCTGTATCATACATCCCGTCCGGCGTCAGAGTGTGTTTCCACTTTACAAAAGTGTCCTCATCCACCCCGATCTTCCATTCCCTGCAGCATGTAAAACTGCACCGGTCTGCTATACAGGTAAAATCTTCATAATAATCCGGCTTCATTTCTCTCTCCTAGCTTATGAATAAATATAGGGCTGTTTTTTCAAAGGGTATTTTTACCTTTTGAAATCCAGCCCCACATTTTTTATAAAATCTTCGTCGTCCACTTTGAGCAGTCCCACACGGCGTTCACCACATCCTGATAGAAATCCGGCTCATGACAGATCAAAAGTACTGCTCCGCGGTATTCGTTTAGAGCACGCTTTAATTCGTCTTTTGCATCCACATCCAGATGGTTCGTCGGCTCGTCCAGAAGCAGGATGTTAGTCGTGCGGTTCATCAGTTTGCACAGACGTACTTTCGCCTGCTCACCACCGCTAAGTACACGCACCTGGCTTTCGATATGCTTTGTGGTCAGACCGCATTTTGCAAGTGCTGAACGCACTTCGTACTGGGAAAAAGCCGGAAATTCTTCCCAGATTTCTTCGATACAGGTATTTTTATTTTCCCCTTTGATCTCCTGCTCAAAATAACCGATCTCTAAATTTTCCCCCAGAGTGACTTCCCCTGATAAAGCCGGAACCAGTCCTAAAATACTGCGCAGTAAAGTCGTCTTTCCGATACCGTTTGCACCGACTAAGGCGATCTTCTGACCGCGTTCCATAGAAATATTAAGCGGCTTTGATAACGGTTCATCGTACCCGATGACAAGATCTTTGGTCTCAAAGATATATTTTCCCGGTGTCCTTCCGAGTTTGAAATCAAACTCCGGCTTTGGACGCTCTGCGGCAAGCTCGATCACATCCATTTTATCAAGTTTTTTCTGACGGGACATCGCCATATTTCTCGTAGCAACGCGGGCCTTGTTGCGCGCCACAAAATCTTTTAACTCACTGATCTCCTGCTGCTGTTTGCGGTATGCAGCCTCAAGCTGTGATTTTTTCACTGCATAAACTTCCTGGAACTTATCGTAATTTCCTACATAGCGGTCAAGTCTCTGATTTTCCATATGATAAATGATATTTACCACATCATTTAAAAACGGGATATCGTGTGAGATCAGGATAAACGCATTCTCGTACTCCTGCAGATAACGCGTCAGCCATGCAATGTGCTCTGCATCTAAATAGTTTGTCGGCTCATCCAAAAGAAGAATGTCCGGTTTCTCTAAAAGAAGCTTTGCAAGCAGCACCTTCATACGCTGTCCACCGCTTAAATCTGAAACATCATGGTCAAGTCCCAGTTCCAATAATCCAAGTGCTCGCGCAACCTCCTCCACTTTGCTGTCGATAACATAGAAATCATGCATCGTCAGCATATCCTGGATCACACCAAGTTCTTCCATCATGGCATCCATCTGATCCGGATCGGCACTGCCTAACTGATCGCAGATCTCATTCATGCGTTCTTCCTGCTCAAACAGCCACGCAAACGCCGACTTTAGGACGCTCTCGATTGTCATCCCCTTCTGCAGGGTGGAATTCTGATCCAGATATCCGGTCCGCACATTTTTCGCCCACTCAATTTTTCCCTCATCCGGCATCAGTTTTCCGGTCACAATGTTCATAAATGTGGACTTTCCCTCGCCATTGGCTCCAACTAATCCGATATGTTCCCCCGCAAGCAGGCGGAATGAAACATCCTCAAAAATTGCACGGTCGCCAAAGCCATGGGTCAGATGTTCAACATTTAATATACTCATATTTTTCCTCTTTACTTTCTGTTATTATCTATATGGTACTCACGTTTTGTTCCGGCAAAACCACTATTGTATGCTCACGTTCAGCATCTTTTCCGTCTTCCGGTACACATGCCGGTACGCCGGGAACAAAAATGCGTCCGCGAAGATCCATGCGACCGGGCTTGCAAAACATGCTGCCGGAAAACCAAACAGCGGCACTAATGCAAATCCGACGAGCGTTCTCGCCGCCATCTCACAGACACCTGCTAAGATTGCAAACTTGCTGTATCCCATACCCTGGATCAGGAAACGGACGATATTGACAAATGCGAGTGGAATGTAAAATGCACTGTTGATCAATAAAAACAGGTATACATTCCCGATGACTTCCACCTCAGCGCGTTCCACGAAGAACAGTGCAAGATTTCTTCCGGTCAGCGCAAGAATAACAAATGCAAGGATCGCATATCCGATTCCAAGCATGGAACATGCCTTTAATCCCTTCGAAATACGATCCATTTTCTTTGCACCGACATTCTGTCCGCCATAAGTTGCCATCGTCGATCCCATCGCATCAAACGGGCAGCAGAAAAACATTCCTATCTTGCTTCCGGCGGTCATGGATGCAACTGCGTTTGAACCGAGCGTATTGACTGCACTCTGTAAAATAACGCTTCCAATTGCCGTGATGGAATACTGCAGTCCCATCGGCACACCCATGCCACAGAGTGTTTTCATATAAGAACTGTTCCACCGGCGTTCCTCTGCATCCGGATGCAGGATTTCAAATTTTTTCCAGCTGTAGATCAGGCATCCGATTCCGGACACTGCCTGAGAGATCACCGTTGCAAGTGATGCGCCAGCTACACCCAGATGAAGATTTATGATAAATACAAGGTCTAACGCAATATTCATCACAGATGAGATTACCAAAAACACGACGGGGGTCTTGCTGTCTCCCATCGAACGGATGATGGCCGAAATAAGATTATACAAATATGTTGCCGGTATTCCTGCAAAAATGATCACGATATACAGATACGCCCCGTCGATAATGTTGTCCGGCGTGCGCATCAGTTCTAAGATCGGGCGGCAGAATACTACTGTGACTGCCGTCATGACCACTGCAAAAATTGCAGATAAATAAATGGCATTTACCATAAATGCACGCAGTCCACGGTAATCCCCGGCACCAAATTTATGTGCCAGTGGAATTGCAAAACCGTTGCAGACACCCATACAGAATCCGATGATCAAAAAGTTTAAAGATCCGGTGGAACCTACCGCTGCAAGTGCATCCACACCGAGAAATCTTCCGACAATGAGTGTATCCACCAGATTATAAAACTGCTGAAACAGATATCCAAACAAAAGTGGAATGGAGAAACCTAAAATCAGCTTCATCGGAGAACCATTCGTCATATCTTTTGTCATATTTCATCCTCTTTTCCCTTATATTTCCCCACAATGTTTTTCAAAAATCTCAAAAAAACTGTCCGTCTGTATACCATCTGTGGTATCTAATGTGAGTTCATCCCACATATCTTTGTTGATACTGGAATTCAGTCCCGCCACAAACTGGTTATAGACATCATCAAATGCCTCTTTTTCTCTTTTTTCCACGATATTGGACTTGTTTGCCTCTGTCAGTTCCTCATTATATTTATTCAGGCATTTAATAAAATAAAACCCTTTGCCTGCCTGGATCATAGACGACGTCTGTCCATTATCAAGATTAAACGCAACCTCCTCGACCTCTTTGGGCAGTTCATCCCTGGCCACCGTAGTCTGTATGGAAGAAAGTTCATTATAGTTATTTGCCACAGATGCAAAATCATCTCCACGCTCTAACTTTGCTGCCACATCACTTGCCTTTGTACTGTCTGCGACAAATATCTGCATGATCTCGATCACACGCGCCTCATCGTCACTGACTTCCTCATTTACACTGTTTGTCAGCGAATTATAAAGTTTCTGTGCTAATGCGTAATGCTGATAATATTCGCTGATATCGCTCTCCGTCACTTCAAGATAAGTATTTTCTTCTTTTGAAAGTGATGCATAATACTCTGCCGCCGCCTCTGATATTGCAGAAAGCTCATCCTCTGAAAGTGCAACTTCCCTTGACTGTGCAAGCAGATCCATGCTGACCACCTGGGTTAATTCTTCCATTGTGACCGCTTTGATATATTTTACCAATGAATCATCCCCGAAATCATGTTTCCAGAGATCCACACCATATGCCGTCCCGTAGATATTCTGATAATTCGTCAGATAAACCCGCGCCTCTTTCAAACTGCAGACGGTTCCCTCGATCTTGAATACCTGACGGTCATTTAATATATTCGAAACCACAATATTTTTATTTCCGATCCGGCATCCGGTCAATAACAGCGACATGCCACACAGCACAGCTGCTACCCTTGTAAATTTTCTCTTCATCCTAATTTACCCAATCTGATAGAAAGTCCTATTGTTCCATTGATTTTAAGATACTTCTTGCAACGGAAATTCCGTTTGCAGATGCCTGCTGCAATCCTCTCGTCACAGATGCTCCGTCTCCGATCGCACGCAGTCCTTTTACGCTGGTTTCAAAATCAGAGTTGACCACTACCTTGTTGGAATAGAATTTTACTTCCACACCGTAAAGCAGTGTCTCGTCGCTGGCAATACCCGGTGTCACCTTATCGAGCGCCATTAGCATTTCCTCAATATCGACCATGATACGGTGCGGGAATACTAAGGAAAGATCACCCGGCACAGCATCCTTTAAAGTCGGGATCAGGTTATTCCTGCAGAGGCGTTCCTCCGTTGTTCTTCTTCCTCTCTTGAAATCACCGAATGTCTGTACTAAGATCTTTCCGTCGCAGAGCATGTTGGAAAGCTGTGCGATCTGTTTACCGTACTCGATCGGTGTCTTAAATGGTTTGGTAAAGTTTTTGGAAACCAAAATTGCAAAGTTGGTATTGTTGGTCTTTAAATCTTTCGACTTGTATGCGTGACCGTTTACCACCGCAAGTCCGTTATCGTAGTATTCTGTTGCGACCTCACCGGACGGGTTGGTACAGAAGGTACGCACCTTATCATCAAATGTCGGTGTATGGTAAACCAGTTTTGCCTCATAGAGGTTCTGATTTAAAAATTCCATGACCTCATCACGCACCTCCACACGTACACCAATGTCTACGGTACCTACCTTTGTTTCAATATCATGCTGTCCGCAGATATGTGAAAACCAGTCAGCACCCTCTCGTCCAACTGCAGAAATAACCTCTGCTGCAAGATATTCCTCATCTTTTTCGGTAATGATCCCTTTGACCTTGTTATCCTCAATGATGATATCTTTGACCATGGTGTTAAATTCCATCTCAACGCCCTGCTCTAACAGATGCTCCTGCAGTCTGGAATAGATTTTGTAGCCTTCCTCTGTTCCAAGGTGGCGGATCGGACATTCGATCAGTTTTAAGTTTGCATTGATCGCTTTTCTGCGGATCTCACGGATCTCTTTTTCTTTATCCACTCCGTAAACTTTTGTATCTGCACCGAATTTTAAATAAATATCATCGGATTCTTTTAATAATTCCACGGTTTTATCATAGCCTAAAATTTCCGGCAGATTTCCTCCGACATCCGGGGAAAGTGACAGTTTACCGTCAGAAAAAGCTCCCGCTCCGGCAAATCCGGTCGTGATGGAACAAGGTTTACATCCAACGCAGACTTTTGTCTTACGTTTCGGACATTCTCTCTTTTCGATTCGTCTGCCCTTCTCGATCATTAAAATTTTCAGATTCTTCTTTGCATGGATCAGTTCATATGCACAAAAGATACCAGATGGACCGGCTCCAATAATAATCACATCATATTGTTTCATTCTTTTTTCCTCTTACCTGTCTATTTGTCCTGTTTACCGATTTCTCACACGCATCTGTATTTTGGCATAGCGTATTCCATAAAAACGTCATTCCTACGCTTCCACGATCAGATATCTGCCGTCCGGGATTGCAAAAACTTCCTCTGCCTCTGCTAAATCCGCATTGCTCATTCCGGCAATATCTGCGCCCTCATCTTCAAAATAAGCACGGACTTCTTTGATATTTTTGCAGACAACTGCCATGCAGTCCTCTAAAAATTCTTCGGCCTCCTCCGGCGATTCTGCAACATTTTCTTTAAAAAGCTGCATCTGATGTTCCAAAAAATACTGTACTACCGCTTCATCGTACATAATAATCCTCCATTCTGTGCAGTGTAAAAATCTCATTTTTCACACTGTATTTTCCCGCTTATCTACCATGTATATGGGTCAATTCCAAGCCGGTCAAGCTCTCTGTAAATCGCTGCAACCGGAAGTCCTACCACATTATTATAGTCACCGTCGATTTTGTCAATATAAATTGCAAATTTTCCCTGGATTCCGTATGCACCGGCTTTGTCCGACGGTTCTCCTGTCGCAATATAACGCAAAATTTCACTTTTCTTTAACTGTCTGACAAAAACGTCAGTCTTTTCATAAAAGATATGTTCCCCTGCCCTGCCGGTCCGGTCGATAAACACAAAAGCAACCCCCGTGTACACCGAATGGCTTTTCCCTGACAATAAAGAGATCATGCGGAAGGCATCTTCCTCATCTTTTGGTTTTCCTAAGATTTCGCTGCCCGCGGCAACAATGGTGTCTGCACCGATGACTAAAGTATCCTGCGGTGTCATCAGCGTCCGATGCTCATCTCCATATGTTTTTAACATGGATGCGACTTCTCTCGCCTTCTGTGCTGCAAGTTCCATGACAACCTCTTTTGGCTCTTTTTTTATGATGATCTCCTCCCCCTTTGCCGGACAGACCTCAAAGTTAAGACCGATCTGCTCTAAAAGTTCACGGCGTCTTGGGGACGCGGATGCTAAAATAATCTGTGACATGGTCAAATTTCCTTTCTGCTGCATGCTTATCTGCTTCTTAACATTGCACAAAACTCCAATCAGACTGGCTTTTGTACAATGTTTTTAAATTTTCTATACCGGGATCACTTTCCCAAGCCGGAAGGAATACAACAGTTTTTCCTTTACTTTCAGCGGATTTCCGGCTGCATCTTTCTCATTTTCATAGACTCGGTTTAGCGCTTCCTCGTAAAGTTTTAACTGTGCCGCATAACGCTCGGACAATTCCTTTTCCGTATCCACACGGTCTGTTTTATAATCAAGAAGGACAATACCGTCCTTTTCAATCCAGAATACATCGATGATTCCCTGGATCAGTGTCAGCTCTTTCCCTGTATATTCCGTTTCTCCTATATTTCCTACACGCCCCATGCTTTTTACCTTTTCCGCCTGTTCCGTGTTTTCAGCAAAACCAAACTCGTCTAACTGTTCATCCGTAAATCCCATAACAAATGGTTTCTCACGGTACAATTTTCCGTCTTTTTCAGCTGCTCCCATCCGTTTTCCAATATCTGCATTTACAAAATATTCAACCTGCGGTATGCGAATCAGTCCATGCATCTCCGGTGTGATCTGTTCTTTCTCCAGCATCCCGGCGACCTGCTCTTTTGCGGACACACCGGAAGAAAACTGGTAGCACTCCATGATGCGGTGCATTGCCGTTCCACGAAGTGCTCCAGGGCTGGCATCCTCACTTTGCTGCTCTATTTCTCTTGCAAATGCAGGCACATACGGCACAACCTCCTCGTATTGAAAAACAGGAACTGCCTCCTCCTCTTTTTCAAACGCCTCCCGCATGGCACGATGTTTTAACTCCGACACGGAATACTTATTTTTTCTCTGCACATCATTTTCATATGCATACCGTCTGTGAAAACGCTCCGAGAACTGCTGCACTTTTTTTTCATCTGCCTGCGCAGCTTTTTCCATGCAGGCTGAACGGTTCCAGTCATCTTTGATCTGTGTTTCCAGTTCTTCCTGCACCAGTTCTGCCGCCCGCATCAGACGTATCTGATATTTATCCTGATAGGATGCAGCCGCAGGCAGAATCCAGTCCAAATAACCGGCTGCACTCTCGCGTCCCAGATAAGATAACAGTTCCTCTGGAAATGCTTTTATATAGGAAAGTGTCTCCTCTGCCTTTTTCAGACTTCCGGTTAAGATCAGCTTTTCTTTCGCTCTCGTTAATGCCACATAAAGGACACGCAGTTCCTCGCCAAGATTTTCCATATCGATCTGCTTTGCGATAGCACGTTTTGCGATCGTCACGGATTTTACACGCTGTTTTCCGTCCATATAGTCAAGACCGATACCAAGTTCCGGGTGCAATACCAGACGGCTTCTTGTATCCTGGCGGTTAAAGTTTTTTCCCATCCCGGCGGCAAATACGACCGGAAATTCCAGTCCTTTACTCTTATGGATACTCATAATGCGCACGACATTTTCGTTTTCCCCGATCAGATCTGCCTCGCCGAAATCCACATCGTATTTCTGCAGTTCATCAATATAGCGCACAAAATGAAACAGTCCCTTGTAACTGGTATTTTCATAGGCGATCGCCTTCTCCACCAACATTAAAAGGTTTGCATGACGCCTGTCTCCGGCTGGCATTGCTGCGGCATAATCGCCGTAACCGGTCTCCTTTAACAGCAGTTCAATCAGCTCATGGATCGGTGTATCCGGCACAAGCTGCCGCAGTTTTTCGTAGGTAACATAAAACCGGTATAACTTTTCTTCGGAATCATCCCTGTCCTGTCCCGGATTTTCCTCCGCTTCCTGTTTCAGACGCTCACATTCCTCCAAAACACACTCGTAAAATCTGACATCCTTGTCTTTTAAACGCAATTTTGCAAGTTCCTCATCCGAAAGTCCTGCGATTGGTGAACGAAGCACCGCTGTCAGCGGGATATCCTGTCTCGGATTATCCAAAATACGAAGCATGGAGAGCACGGTCTGCACCTCCACCGTACTGAAATATCCTGTCGCCGAAACAGTATGTGCCGGAATTCCTGCATCATTTAACACAGCAGCAAAACGGTCTGCATATCCGCTCAGGCTTCGCAGCAGAATGACCATATCCGAATACTGCACCGGGCGCAGTTCCCCGGTTGCCTTGTCGGTCACCTTCTGCGTTCCCATAAGCTCTTTGATCCTTTTTGCAATCATCCGTGCTTCTAACAGTTTCTTATCATCCGCTGCAGCATCATCCAACAGTTCATCATCCCCGTCCACCAGTAAAATTTCCGGTGTGAACATGTCCGTTTCTTCCTGATAAGAAGCTCCCGGATAAAGTGCTGCATCCGCATCATATTCCACATTTCCAAGATTGCGCTTCATGATGCGGTAAAAAATATCGTTGGAAAAATCGAGTACTTCATTTCTGCTTCGGAAATTTTTATGCAGGTCAATGCGCTGCATTTTTGCATCCGTCAGGCTGTAAGTATCGTATTTTTCCATGAATAGTTCCGGTCTTGCCAGACGGAAACGGTAGATACTTTGTTTGACATCCCCGACCATAAAAAGGTTGTATTCACCGCGCTCCTCCCGTGAAATTGCACGTAAGATTGTCTCCTGCACCTCATTGCTGTCCTGGTACTCGTCGATCATGATCTCTTTGAAATTATCCCGGAACTCCTCGGCAGTCTTTTTGACTTTGCCGGTCTCCTCATCGACAAAGATATTTAACGCAAAGTGCTCAAGGTCATGGAAATCCACCAGATTTTTCCGTCGTTTTTCTGCCGTAAACGTCTCGTCAAATTCCAACGTCAGACGCACTAACTCTGCCGCCATCGGCGCCGTCTTTTTCATCTGCTCCGCCATGATCTCCGGTGATGTGAAAAAATACTGGCGGTTTATTTTTTTGACCGCATCCTTTCCCATCTCTCGCAGTTTTTTGACCAGCTCTAATTTTTCTTCGTTTCCGTCAAATCCACGGGAGGAAGCAAGCCTGTCATAGGATAAATTGCGGTAATTCTGATAAAAATCCGCAAAACTTTCACTCGCAGCGATCTCCTTATATTTTTCCAGGTCGCCCTCTAATGCTTTCGCATACATATCCGGCCCGTCATCGTCCTGCGTCAGTTTGTATGCCCGCCCGGAAAGTGCCACAAGATCCTCTGACACCCGTTTTAAGTTCTGAAGAAGCGACTGCATGAAAGCTGCGCTTTCCAAAGATGCCTCATCCTCTATGCCATAGCTTTCTGCCGCCGCAAGCAGCCATTTCTTTGGCCATGGATAACTCCTTGAAAACTCATAGAGCTGTAAGATCATGCCGGAGAGCGCCGCATCATTTCTGCCGGATGCATATCCGTCCACAAATGCTAAAAATTCCGGCGCACTCTCCTCATAATTTTTCAACAGCACCTTTGCGAGCACGTCCTCTTTTAACAGTTTCAACTCGCCCTCATCCCCGATTCTGAAATTCGGTTCGAGATCGATCTCATGAAAATGATTACGGATCACATACAGACAAAAACTGTCGATCGTCGTGATCTGGGCATTGTGTAAAAGAGAAAGCTGACGCTGTAAATGTTCGTCGTCCGGCTGTTCTTTTAAGGCATTCTCCAGTGCATTTCCGATTCGTTCACGCATCTCTGCCGCAGCCGCATTGGTAAATGTCACGATCAAAAGACGGTCAATGTCCACCGGGTGCTCTTTGTCCGTAATGATCTTTATGATACGTTCCACGAGCACCGCAGTCTTACCGGAACCTGCTGCCGCGGAAACTAATATATTTCTGTCTCTGAGTTCGATGACCTTTCGCTGGTCATCTGTCCATGTCATTCCCATGTTTTGCTCCGTTTCTGACTTTTTATTTTTGCACCTGTCACATCACATTTATTCACCGTCCGGATTTTTTCCCGGCTCTCCAATCTCTTCCCGGATATGTGCAAGGATCTCCTCACTGCTGTCAAATTTTTCAAACTGCTGATAGGAAAATCCCGGCATGCGTACATCAAATCCGCAGATCGTGTGATATGGACAGTAATCGCAGCCGCTCCTGTCTCCTAACAGGTAAGGTTTTACCGCCACATTTCCGGCAAAGATCTCTTTTCCCACATGCTCAATCTTCTTTCGCACATAATCGGACATCAGTCCAAACTCATAGGTGCTCGCCGTCTTAGATGTCGCCTTTAAGGAGCCGTCCGCTTTTAAGGCTACCGGGATCACTGTCGATGTGCCTGAAAAATCAGTATCCATCGCACCATAGATTTCCGGATCTTCATTGACCAGACCTCCCACTTTAAGCTGTTCTAGAATACTCCGTCTGATCTCCTCCTCGGACTCCTGACCATCCGCATCCACCATCGGATCTGTAATGTGATAATAAAAAATACCTGCAGGTTCCGTATCTTTTCCCTTATATTTTTTCTTTGTGAGTTCCAGTGCCACATTCATGTAGACGACAAGCTGGAGCTGCAGTCCATAATAAAAATTTAAAAGTGAAAAAGTGGTGTTGCCCGATTTATAATCAATGATTTTCACATAGACCTTATCGTCTGTCTCGTAAGTATCAACGCGGTCGATCCTGCCGCGCAGACGCATTTTTTCATCTTCACCCAGTTGAAACTGCACCGCATCCAGCCGCTCGGCGCGCGAAAATGACACCTCAAAACCGCTCGGCACAAACTTTCCTTTCCGCACCTGTAACATCAGTGCCCAGATCGTCCGTTTTGCCGTTGCCTCCATCCGCTTTAACAGGTAACTGTTTCTTGCGTCCTCGAATACGTCCCCGATCCCGCTGCCTGCGATCGCATCTTCCATGCTCTGGGAAAGCAGGGCTTCCTGCGCTTTCTCCGGGATATCAAACCAGGTATAATCCGACAGCTCTATGCCCTTTGCAAAACGCTCTAACACATCATGATAAATATTTCCCATATCCACACTCGCAAACTGCTGCAGTTCCCGTTCTTTAAGCCGCAGTCCATAACTTAAATAATGAGCAAACGCACAGGCAGCAAACTGTTCGAGCCTTGTCACGCTGTTTTCTAAGGTATTCCCATATAAAGCTTTCGTGACTGCCTTGCTGATCGCATCATCTTTATGGGCGCCAAACGCCGCATCAAAAAGCTGCATTACTTTTTCCCGTTCACCCTCATCCGACAGGTACCATGCCAAAAGTGCAGTCCATGCCTCTTCATCCTCCACCGGTTTTGTCAGCCCTTCCATCAGAAACGGCAGGGCACTTTCCGCAGTCAGTGCACCTTCTAATGTCTCCTCCTCGGACGGTTCTTCCACCGCAAGCTGTGGAAACAGTTTTAAGAGTGTCCCGATCAGATACGAACGCCGCAGTGCTTTTCCATCGGAGTTGACGCGGCAGAATGTCACATACAGCCGCTCGGACGGTTTTGTCATATTTAAATACAGGTAAAACTTCTGGATAAATACTTTTTCCCTTGCGCCCGGCGCCAGTTCCAGGTGATATTCTGCCATCTTTTCACGCTCAAACTGGGAAATAATGCCACCCTGATTCCCTGCTTTCGGCACAACTCCGTCGTTGACACCGACAAAAAATAAGATTTTTACATGGTTCAGACGGGTTCTCTCGATATCCCCGACTGTCACCGTGTCGTTACCCGGCGGGATAATACCGACTTTTGCCGCCTCAAATCCGGCATCTAAGATATCACTGTATTCCCGGATCGTCATCGTCTCATCGCCCAGCAGAGACGTCACTTTGTCGAGCAGATCCATCACGATTTTATAGATCTGGTCATATTCCTTTGCCCGCGCCTGATTGCCATGCGCCTCGAAAAAGTTTCCACGCTCCTTTAATAACTGCTCCATGTCAAGCCGTCTGATCAGACTGTATAACTCATAGGTCTGTGTGCTGACCGTATTGTCTTTTCCACGGAATGCCTCAAGCAGCGGCTTAAAATTCTCATAAACCGCCTCACGGATCTCATTTAACCGTGCCATATCCTCCAATGTCCCATCCGGCATTACAAACGTCCACGGTCTGCTCCAGCGGGATGCACCGCGGATGCCCCGTGCGAGGACATAATTTTCCAGGCGGTCGATCTCCTGTTCTGTAAGTCCATGGGATCCTGTTTCCGGCTGCTGCGTCAAATCTTCCGTTGCAGCCGGATCTGGCTCCTTGTCGGAATTTTTTGCCTCGGTCACGACTCTCGCTGCAAGCCCGCACCGCAAAAACCGGAACACACTTTCATAAGAAAAATCATATTCGATCATCTCTAAGATCGCCCGGATACACTCGATAAACGGGTGGAACAAAATATTTTTCGTCTGATCAATAAAGTACGGGATATGGTACTGCTCAAAGATCTCCGGCACATAATTGCCATACTGCTGCACATCCCCTGTCACGACTGCGATATCCCGGTAACGGTAACCATTCTCCCTCGTCAGGCGCACGATCTCGCGGGCAGCAAATTTTAATTCTTCCCTCGGATTTTTCAGGGACGTGATGCGGATATGCTGCATAGATTGTTCCGATGCTTTGTATCTGTAGCTTCCCGCTCCCGGACGAAAGAGATTCTGCTCCATAAAATAAAGGTCGGCAGCATTGGCATAGCGCCTCTGTTTTCCGGTCGGCAGTACCAACGGCTCCTCCACCGGGACTTTGCACAGTTCTGCCACTTTCAGTAGCGACGCCACCGTTTTTTTACTCATGGCAAAAAGTTCATGTACACCCCTGCACTGGTAAAAATCTTCCCTGACATCCATCGTGACAGACACGCTGACCTTCTTTGCCAGCACAAGCAGTTTTTCCATCAGACGGTTCTGGATCGGTGTAAATCCGGTAAACTCGTCCAACACGATCACACTATTACGAAGCAGTTCGGACTCTTCTGCCACATCATAAAGAAGCTCTAACACTTCCTCTGCCGTGATATATCTGCCCTTTAAATACTCCGTAAATCCCTGATACATCGTGAGGACATCCTGCATTTTTAAGCGCAGTCCCTCCCCAAGCGGTTCTTTCTCCAAAAACTCTGCCAGCGCATCCGGACGGACATTATACTGCATCAGCTCTGAGATCAGGGATTTTACCTCGCCGACATATCCCATCTTATTCATATTCGCACCAAGCACTTTCAGTTCTGCTTTTTTCTGTTCTGCCACCTTGCGCAGTACAAGATTTTTTCCGGTCTCTTCCAGCACAACCACATTTTGTTTTCCAAGATCATCAAAGACGCGGTATGCGAGTCTTGCAAAACTGAGCACATCCACGTTCATGATTGCATGCTGTTTTTGCCTCTCGACCAGTTCCCGCTGTGTCTGCATGGTAAACTGCTCCGGCACAATGATTAAAAACTGCTGCTCTTTATTTTCTTTCGCCTGTTTCAGCACGGAATCATACAGAAAATCCGATTTTCCGCTGCCCGAATTGCCAAATATAAATTGTAGGGACATCTGTTTTCTCCTGAAAATTCAATCTTAAAATATTGTATCACACATTATTTCTTTTGAAAAATGTTATCCTGCGGGTTGGAGTCAAATAGTGCATTTAAACTTCTTGATTGACAAATTTTTCACACCCGAATCCTGTAATAAAAGAAATGCCGTCAAAAACATCAGCAATTACCACAGGCATTCCGATATCTGCGACCAGATAATATACCATAAACGGCACCAGTATGTCATTGAGACCATTCCCGCAATCATTGCCCTCTTTTTCTTCTCTCTTTCCATTTCCTGCCCCTTTCTGCTCTGTCATTCTATTTTGCATGTTAGTCTATTCTAACTTTTTTGTCAATTCAGGAAATTTCCACTGTCATATCATGTATCAGAGAGAATTTGCACCTGCCAGGTTAATTGCCCTTTGCCGGACGCACAACTGAAAGTTATGAAGCAGTCCAATGATATGCAATTCTTGGTGTTCCATTTTTAACATATATAATACCGCATTTCATAAAACCATTCTTTTCCATCAGCTTTTGCATGATTTGATTATCCGCATGGGTATCTGCCCTGATATTTTGAGAAATATTTTTACAATAATTTAAAACACACTGAAACAAACCATGCACCTGACCATCCCCAGCAAGTCTGTGAATAGTAAGATAATGCTCTTCATTCAGCCAATTCCCATTCTCAATATGCTTATAAGCAGGTTCTGCACCTTTAAACAATGCAAATACCCCATGTATCCCATCTTTGTCATATATTACCCTGCATACATTCTGACAAATATCAGATTTTATTAGCTCTGCATCCGGATAAAAATGCCCCCATTGTGCAGGATTTCCGGACTTTATCATATAATCCTGTGCATATTTATAAATTTTCATAATCTGTTCAAAATCTGCCATATCAGCATTTTTCACATTCAGCATATATTTTATTCACCTCCGCAACTGCCGATTTACGAGTTTCATGATTCTTTGTCTGTTATATCGCTGAATCATTACAAACAACATATCAAACAATGCTGTCAAAATGCAAACGGAAAATTGACCTCCTCTCCTGCAGAAAAAACAGCCTCTCCTGATGTCTCTGTAACCTTGAAACTTGCGCCATCCCATCCGTTGATTTTGATGGTTCCTTTTACACTTCCGTCATCTGATGTGAAAGCCAGCTCCCCGTTTCCATTGTCAACAAATGTTCCTTTTGTTTCTCCCTCTCTGTAAATGGAGATAAGCGCTTCATCCTCTCCTTCCAGTCCCTGTCTGGTGATCAGGGAACTGTATACGCTGCCAGTCCCCTGATTGTCCACAAACAGACCGTACTTTGCTGATTTTTCCGGCATAACAAAGGATTCCCCCTTTATCTTTGCCAGCTCATTTGCAATAACATAAGCCCTGTTCTTCGTGATCTCCTCCAGATAAGAATTCTGAAGAAGCGGATACATACTGCCGTTTTCTTCGTAAGATCCAATGTCAAGCAAGGTCACTTCTTCCTTCATAGCGATCCAGTTTCTCTGTTCTGCAAGGATCTTCTCCTTTGTCTGCGGATCTGCCAGATCACTGAATCTGCTCCAAAGGTTATTTAATTCCGTATCCCATATGTCGAAAAACCATCTGGATGACAGATTCATTTCTGTCTGTGTCTGGGCTGCCTGCGCCAGCGGCGTATATTTCTTTACGATGTTCTCAATATTCTTCAATTCGTCCTGCAGTGATGCGGAACCTGATACCACATTGTCAACATCCGCTTTGATGTCCTCCGAATAGTCATAAGTAAAATCCGTTTCTTCATTTAATACGACGTCATTGTATTCTGTACTTTCTGTATTTTCTGTGCTTTCTGTGTCTTCTGTGCTTTCTGTGTCTTCTGTGCTTTCTGTGTCTTCTGTGCTTTCTGTGTCTTCTGTGTTTTCAAAACTGACCGAATCTTCCACCTGGGAAGATTCGCTTTCTATTCCTGTATTATTATTTTTTACTCCTTCTTTGCCACATCCGGCACAAAGTCCGGTCATTAATATTAATATCATGCTGTAAATTCTTTTTTTCATGTGTTTATACTCTCTACTTTCTGATTCATTGGGTGTTCTTTCCAGTTTTCTCTATCAGCAATTATAAATGAACATGAAAAAAAATACCAGCGGCCCCGTGAAACTTTGCATAAATAAAAAAGCAATACCTGAATTTAAAATAAACTCAAATACTGCTCATGAAACATCTAATATTGTATCTTTTTAGCCGAGGTATAACATTTCTCTCTATATTTAACCAAACTTGAAGTTACACTGCCATTTCCCATAATAATGATGAAACAAAAGGTTGAAACAAGAACATAATAACTACGACAGAACTGCATATTACATAAAAGTCATTCATTTTTGAATTTAGCAATACTCTTTTTTTTAACTACCTGTTATCCAGCGTGCAATAAAATATCTGATTATAGTCCCAACCGTATTTGTAATAATATCGTTTATATCTGTGGTTTTAAAGGTAATAATGTGATGTATTAAGAACAGATGAAGATTTGTTTAAATCTTACCGAACGGACAGCGTCAAATAACTTCCCATCTGACTGATCACTTTCAAATATCAGAATAATTTATCTCATTTTCCATATTAAAATTCCAAACTATCCACATTTAACAGAAAATACTTCATACCCATAATTACAAAGTGCTTAACTTTACATTCCCATTTCTTCTATCTCTTTTAACATAAATTCTTCTTGTCAGGCAAATGCAACATATACGTTGAAACAAATAACTGGTTATCCATTCCAGATAAGGCATATTCTACCATCTGAGAACCTTTATCTGTACAAAGCAGTATTCCTACTGGAGGATTATCTCCCTCTATCATCTCATTTTTCTTATAATATCCTACATAAGCATTAAGCTGCCCTAAGACTATTATAAATTCGCATAGACACAGTATCCCACAGCTCATGTATCTATGCGATTTCTTTTTTATTGTTTTGTTACTGTTCACAGGTAGGCATTTTCTGAACTGAAAATGCCGTATGATACAGTGGTGGTAGCAGATTTTGCCGATTTGGAATGCGAAGCATCGGCAAAATCCGTTACTGGAACGAGGTACGAGTGAACAGTAACGTTTGCGTGCTCATCATATATCATTAGTGCACTTTTTCCTTTTAAATATCCCATAAACTGTGATATACTATATTTCGGTGGAATACTTACCAACATATGGATATGATCTGGCATTAAGTGTCCTTCTATTATTTCCACACCTTTATACTTACACAATGCTTTGATAATATCTCTGATATCTTCTTTGTACTGATTGTATATTACTTTTCTTCTGTATTTTGGTGTGAATACAATATGATATTTGCACATCCATTTTGTATGTGCCATAGAATTTGTTTGATTTTTTTGTATAACAAATTTGTTGCACCACCCGCATAGCAGGTGGTTTATTGTTTCGCACATCTCCATTTCTCCGTTGGGAGAAACTCCGATGCACTCAACAGGCTAAAGCCCATAACGAAAAGAAGTTCCTGCAGGAACTTCTTTCACCACAAATCATATTCATATTTTCGAGGGCAGTCCGGTTAACAAAATTTTCAAAATAGGGGTACAAACCCCTTTCCAAGTCCAGCACCCCCTTGATTTTCAGGCATTTCAGACAAAAGTGCGGATTCTGGGCAAATTATAGCATATTGTTGCAAGTCTATTCTTACAATTCCATCAGAAAATGTTCATGCAGCGCACGTTTCACCTGATCGAAATTACCTCGCTCCGGACATTGGATGGAAACAACCAATCCCTTCTCTGGGAGAATCGTTGTAATCTGTCCGAATGCGCCATCAGCACGATAGGATCCTGGATATGGACTGATCCAGAACTGATAGCCATATCCTACATGCCAGAGATCTGCAGATGGCTCGAAGGTAAATTTCGGGGTGGACACCTCCTGCACCCAGTCCCTGCTGACAATCTGCTCGCCCTTCCAGTTACCCTCAGCCAGATAGAGCTGTCCCAGTTTCATCATCTCGGTACAAGTCAGATACATACCTCCGCCGCCATTCGGATGTCCCTGTGGATCATGCTCCCAGAGCGGCCATCCCATATCAAGGGGCTGGAATACCTTCTCATACAGATACTCTCCCATCCGCTTGCCAACGGCCCGTTCTACCATATGAGCAGCCAGAATACTGTCGGCAGAGGAATAGCAGAATGCACTGCCTGGCTCCACAGGAACCGGCTGTGCCATCATATATTTCTCATAATCCGGTGCGCCGATGCCCGGACGTCTGTCCGCATTCATCAGAAGTGCCTTACCAAAGCCACTGGACATGCAGAGCAGATGTTTCAACTGAATCTTCTCCAGATTTGGATCCGGATTTGAAGGAAGTTTATCTTTAAACACTTCCGCCACATGATCTTCCAGGCTTAGTTTTCCCTCTTCCATTGCGAGTCCAACTGCTGTTACCGTAAAACTCTTGGTATGTGAATAAATATTTCTCGGTGCATTTGCTGCGTAGTGCATCTCACAGAGTACCTTGTTCTCATCTCCGACACTGATAGCTTCCAGCGGCAGATTGTGGTTGCTGGCATAACGATGAAATTCCAAAAACTTCTCTTCCAGTAACATAATACCTCTATCCTTTCCGGCAAATCTCTGATGTCAGTCCGATATAACCGATGCGACGTGTCGCAAGGTTAAAACCAATCTATCTGACATCTCCAATCTGGTTCTATTATCTCATACACATCTCTGCATCTGTCGGCAGTGGCATCAGCGGTGCGGACGGCAGGGTCTGATACCAATAAGCAACACTGGTGTAATCATCGTAACGCGGTCCGGTCCAGCCCATGTTGTCGAGTGTCATACGAAACTTATTCTCAAAACGGATCGGGTCTGCAATATGGAAATGATACAGCAGGAATCTCTGCTGTCCGTTATAGAATTCCCGGTTGTCTCCATAGATTGCATACATGCCGGTATATAAGCCGCTGAATGTCTGATAGCTCTTGATGATGATGTCATTTCCAAATCCATAGGAACCGCCGAAGTAGTCTTCAGTTCCGGTATAGTGGATAGACGGATACGGATCATCGTCCAGATACATGCGGGCTTCGCCTTCTACCCAACAGGTATTGTTGCCATTCATACCAGTTGCCAGAGTCACACCAACAAATTGTCCCCTGCCTTCGATTCCGTCAACGATTGTGTAGGTACGACCCTTCTGAACCGGGTGCTCTTGGCGATAGGTGGCATGGAAATAACCAGCCTCCGCCGGAATCTCCTGATAAGCTCCGGTGATAATATAATAAAGATTTTCATCCTTGTCACCACGGTTTTCCATCGTGATCCGAGCTCTCTTATGGAACGGCATCTCAAAATAGCTGTTATAGCCGCGACCAGGAGCTACCAGCATCATGGCAGAATTCAACACCGGATATTTGCCATCCCGGTCCACGAAATTTTCATCATAGGCACATCCGAAGAATGCAGAGAGCGGAGCTTCCACAGACGGATATTCCTGATCATCCCAATACATACGGATGATAAAATGGTGCCCGACATATCCAGTAAACCACATATGCTGGATCACACCCGGTCCTGCAGCATCTACCAGAGTTACGGTTTCCCCTGCAGGAATCGTCACGGTCGGACGAAGCTTGGTGCAGTCACCGCCCTGGGAACCACCTGCGCGTACACCGGTTGGATTCTCTGCGGAAAATGCAAACGTTTTGGAGTTCTGGATCATACAATAGTTGTTCATATTCTTCTCCTCTCTGATCAAACCTGGATCATCTGAAATTATTGCTTACTACGCTATCGCGTTTCTCTATTCACTATAAATTCACTATAACATTTATCTCCCATGAAGTGACGGAATTACAGAATCATTCCGTCTGCGCCTTCTCATTTTCTTCCCGGATAATCTCCTTTAATTCTTTTCGCATCACATCCAGTGGAGCCTTCTGTCCGGTCCATAATTCGATCTGAGCAGCCCTCTGGAACTGGACATACCAAGACCATTCAGGATTTTGCAGCCCTTCTTCTCAGCATTTTTCAGGAATGCGGTCTTGGACGGGTTGTAGCAGGCATCAAAATAAAACTGTCCTGGCCTGATTAGTTCAAATCTTTGTATATGGGTTTTTGTATTGCCCGTGGTTTTGTGTTCTGTCACCGTATTGAAGGTTTTTCGTCTTTCTCATACGGTCATAGAAATAATCAACGACAAGCCTGACAAAATACGGCATATTCCGCTGCATCCGATCTCCATTTTTTCTCTCGACGATTTCTTCGACAACTTTTTTCAGCGGCTTCTCCGCATAATCATTTCGTGCCGATACTTTTTCGTGATTGCTCAGGTCAAAAGTCGGTGTCCATGTATCCGGCAGTTTATAAACCGAGCCCATTGTATAGACACCGCTGCCTTTTTCGGCTTTCTTAAGTGACTCCCTTTTGATCTTTTTCATATCAAGGAATGGCAACCCGGATGATGCGTCTGCTCGACAATCTCCAATACAAGGCCGCCATCAATCGGCATATTCATCATGACGCATATAAGGTGCTGGCGGTTCTCATCCCCGATAGCGTTCAGCAGCTTCCGGCATTGTTTAAATTCCGCCTCCAGTTTATGAACCTCTTCGCAAAACAGATTCATGGTATAACCATCTCCTTTATTCAAGCGCTTAAACTGATTATACCATAAATCTATGAACAAAGTTTATCTGTAAAGAAAATTGATACAGAGTTTTTCAAAATCGGTCCATCTGCTCCTGGGTAGCCACCTGCCTACAACTTGTATTGCTATTTCCTATCGTTCCGAACAATGCAACCATTGTCCGGCAGCTGTTTCAGGTACCAACAATTCATACGCAATATATTCATAAATGTCCCTCAAATCCTGTCTTGCTTCAGCGGAATATGCCACATAAAAAATCATATGCCAAAATCTCTTTTCATTTCAGCTTCAATGGCATCTGATGAGTAAACTCTGCCAGCTTTTACATCAGACATACCTTTTTCAATTTCTTTATCAAATTGTTCTTTCGTAAGAGAACCATAGGTCAACGGTGCCGTTCTTGGTAATTTCATTTCAAATGGAATTCCCTTTTGCAAAACAATCTGCCGTAGAAACATTCCTACTGCATTTGACATTGGAATTCCTAACTGATAAATCAACTGTATAACACATCACATTTTTATCCGAATACTTGCTTTAACAACTCCACAATATCCTCATTTTTCAGTCCATATCTTTTCAATGAATTTTGATCAAATGGTTCCTGCTCCAACAAATCAATAAAGCTATGTATATCGGCATCTACTGCTGTCGGCAATTCTTCTACTTTTTCAAGCATAAGCTCCGAAGCAATACGCAAAACATCTTTTTTATGCTTCTTTATGTCACTGGAATCCACTTTCTCACCTAAATCTTTTCGTTTTTGCAAATCAAGATACGCTTTTGCTTTAAAAAGAATGATATATTCTGGTCTTAAAACAGAAAGTCCTTTTCTCACTTCTTTTCCATCGAGAAGTGCCTTATAGTAATCATCATTTAAAAGAATTGCTGACAAACTGGAAACTTCATCATCAATATAAATTGGAGTAATTCCTTTCGCATCTTTTAGTTTAAAATCACTTCTACAAAACAATTCGATCATTTTCGGAAAGTTATCGTCTTCTGGCTTATTAAATCTATAAAATTGAGGGTTGCTACCGTTTGTCGCTTTGTTTCTATATTTTCCATCAACGATAAACCTCCAAAATTTTTCTCCAAACTCCGGAGTTAATGCTTCAACAATCAAAACCATGTCCAGATCTCTTGTAGCCCTGAAATTTACTTCGTTGCTTTCAAACAGAATATCACAGGCTGCACCACCTATTAAAACATACTGTTCTTCATAATCTGCAAAGTACTTCTGAAATGTATCTAATCCTTTGACCATACATATTCCTCCAACATCTCATTAATAGAAATATCTATCCGTTCCTCTTCTTGCTCTTCTCCTGTAAGTGACAATACTACGCTCAAAGGATCCTGCAATCCTTTTCCTGAAAAATCAATGAAATATCCCAGTTCCAAAACAGCACAGCCAATTTCTTCCAATTCACTTACTTGTTTTTCTTCTGTCACTCCACTAGATTTCAGTTCTTTCTTCGTTACCGCATAGGTTAGATAAGCATTATCGGACAAAAGAGAATACTCACATAAAGCAGAAATGCCTGCTTTCTTTTCAAGTTTCATATCTTTTCTCAATATAAATCTTCGAATCACTGGATTTCTTAACATACGCTCAATCTGCTGCCATAATTGTTTTCGGTCATTCGGAATATTTATTACTCTTGATTTACCTTTCATGCCCAACACATCAATATTTAAATATTCCAGTTCATCAAAACACCGGCTTGCAGATTTTGTTGACACTCCCATCCGTTTCGCTGCACCGGATACTTTCACTTCATTCCATCGTTCATAAATAGCCATCAGGAGCATTTTTTGCGTCAAAAATGAAATCAAATGAACTGGTGCTAATTCTCTTTCATTTTCCTTACTCAGCAAATATCCAATAAACGGGAGAAATACCTGCTTCCCTTCTATTACAAAAGGAATTCCTTCTTCCATCATTTTTTCCTTTATATAAAATGTTGTTCGATCAAGGAATATTGCACAGTTTAATCCTGTCATTTTTTCTACGCCAGCTCTGTCTCTACGTAACATAATAAGTCCGGCATCATCTTTTGGATGAATAGCCATCCATAACACACCATTCGTCTCTACTGTAAAAATATCATATCTTCCACGATATGCTAACGGGAGCTTTTTACATACCTCTTTATTCTCCGTCATTATTACATTTTGCCGTAATGTTTTTTCCAAAAATTCTTTCACATTAATCACCTTTTTATAAACGTGACACTTTTTACGTCACATTTATAATTTATCATATGCTATTTCATTTTTCAAGTAATTATATGCTTACATAAAATCCAAGAAAAAGACGTAAGATTCATCTCACGCCTTTCCTGTTCTAACTTCTTTCAACACAATTTCTAACTGTTCCTATCCCACTTCCCGCCTATACTCCTCAATTACCTCAAGAAACCGCTCTCCATACTTCGCAAATTTATTTTCGCCCACACCTGAAACGTCCAGCATTTCAGGCTTGGAAGCCGGCATTTTTGCTGCCATATCGATCAGTGTCTTGTCACTGAAAATAATATACGGCGGCATACTTTCCTCACGTGCAATTTCAAGGCGGAGTTTCTTAAGTCGTTCAAACAGCTTGTAGCCGGAAGATGTAAGTGTTTCCACACTTTTTGCTTTCTTCTTCGTTTTGGCTGTCTTTTCCGGCTGTTTGTCTTCATCTGTGATCTTAACGAAAACAGAAGCCTCTGGATTTTTCAGGCCACTGATATCACCCAGTTTGAGAACCTGATAATCCCCCACGCGAAGATATCCCTCTAATACCAACTGTTCGATCAAACGTCTTAACAGATTCTTGTTCGTTCCTGCCAGAACGCCGTATGACTTGTAGCGAACAGCTCCTATTTCCTCCAGCCTCGCCGTCTTAGCTCCGGCAACAGTGTCAATGATAATCTGCCTTCCATATCTTCCCTTCGCTTCGTATACGCAGTTGATCACTTTTTTGGCTGCTTCTGTCATATCCAGAGTTTCAAATTCCCGCAGGCAATTGCCGCAGTCCTGACATGGTTTTTCCGGATTTTCCCCGAAATACTTTAAAATATAATTGCGCAGACATTCCGTTGTATAGCAGTATCGCTCCATCACCTGCAGCCGCCGGGCATCCCTTTCCCTGACCGTCTCCCTGTCCGCCGGATCAAGATCCTGCATTTCCTTATGATCCAATAAAAACCGGTTGATCACAATATCCTGCGGTGAAAATAAAAGAATGCACTTAGCGTCAAGCCCGTCACGACCGGCTCTTCCTGCCTCCTGATAATAATTTTCCATACTCTGCGGCATATTATAGTGAATGACAAAACGGACATTTGATTTATCAATTCCCATTCCGAAGGCATTTGTTGCAACGACAATATTCGTGTAATCGAATACGAAATCATCCTGCATTTTTTTCCGCTCCACAGCACTCATTCCTGCATGATATTTTCCCACAGAAATCCCCTTGCTCTTAAGCAGTTCATATATATTGTCAACGTTTTTCCTTGTTGCGCAATAGATAATTCCACTGTCACCGCTATGCCCGGAAATATATTTCAAAATGTACTGTTCTTTATTCTTTGGCTTTTCCACCTGAAAAAACAAATTTTCCCTGTCAAATCCATTTACCAATGTAAAGGGATTCTGCAGTCCTAACGTGCAAACAATGTCTTCGCGGACGGTTTCTGTTGCCGTAGCTGTAAATGCACTGATGATCGGACGTTTCTCCAATGTTTTGACAAATTCAACAATTTTCATGTAGCTTGGGCGGAAATCCTGCCCCCACTGTGAGATACAGTGTGCTTCGTCCACTGTTACCATTGAAATAGGTACGCTTTTTGCAAGAGCGAGAAAGCCCTCTGTGACGAGCCGCTCCGGCGCTATATAAATAATTTTGTAAATGCCCTGTCTCGCTCTCCTGATCGTCTCATTATAATCTTTTTCAGAAAGCGAACTATTGATAAATGCCGCCGGCACTCCTGCCTCATTTAATGCTTTGACCTGATCCTGCATAAGTGAAATAAGCGGCGAAACCACCAATGTGATTCCCGGCAGAAGCACCGCCGGGATCTGATAGCACACAGATTTTCCTGCGCCTGTCGGCATGACTGCAAAAGCATCCCTCCCCGCCAGGATACTGTCGATCACAGATTTCTGTCCCGCTCTGAACGAATCATATCCAAACAAAATTTTTAATGCCTGTTCGGGAGTATGGTATTTGTCATTGGTGCGTGTATCTTTTGATAATAATTTCATATGTCATCCTAACTAAAATTGTGTTTGTTTCTAAATCTTTTTTCTGCATTGATTGGTTCATTTTTTTAACAACAACCGACAATATATCGCCTTTATTGTATTCTTTTATCGAAATAGTTTCAAGGAATTCATGAAAACGAAAAATATCGTTGGTTTTGCCTCTTCGATAACCGCATTTCATTGAGCACCTATAGTTCACATCTTGCTTTGTCAATTATAGTATTAAAATTCTCGCAAAAGTCAGCATAATCCGTATAACCTCGCAAGATCATTTTGTTATTCATTTCGGCTAGTGCTTTCTTAAATTCTTCCTCGTATCTTTTACGAATTTTGCAGCTTATAACACAATATCTACTATCATTTTTGCGATATTCTTTTCCGAATTTAACTGGCACTTTGTGTTTTATAAATAATTTATCTGCCAGATATTCATCACAATCCAAAAATATATAAGAATATGTAAAAGGTGACATTGTTTTTAATTTCAAATAATTGTTCAAGATTCAACCTCCTTTTTTACTATCATAAACAGGTAAAATCTTTTCGTCGAGCAACTGTTGGTCGGCTATGCCACAAATAAATTTCCCCATAAACAACTTGAAGAGGACACGCGGTCCTCCTCAACTAAAAGCTCCATTGGGCTTACATTATATAAGATTGCTAAGGCTACTAAGTTATCGGCCTGCGGATAGCACTTTCCGGCTTCCCATTTATACACGGCCTGAGTTGATTCAAAACCCATATACTCCATGACCTGCTTCACAGAGATATTTCTCTGCCTGCGAATTTCTCTCATTCGCTCTCCACTTGCCACGATGTCGAAACGTGGTCGTTCCATATCGCGCCTCCTTTTTGAAAAACACTACTATATTCTGCAAAAATACCACATGAAAGTATCATAACACAAAATTGATCGTGTGTGTTATAAACTTATGGTTGTCCTCTAGATATAAAGCTGTAAATATCTTGGTAAGATTTGACATGATTTAATAATTTATCTATCACTATGCTCCCTCCTATCCTGCTTCACACAGTGAATATGGGAACAAAAACCCTTATTCTTCCTTTTTCCAATAAAATAAGCCAATGAAACTCTTCACCGACTTAATCAGCTAATCACTCTGCGCTCCCAAAAGTGTCTTTTCTAACAAAACATAATTCTTTTTTCTACTTCAACTTCCGCAGACCACTCTGCGCTTTTTCTTTTTCTTTGTTATATTAGTAAAATAGATAACAGGATACGCCTAATGTTGCATAAATTAGGCATTTCCATCTGCTTATCGCATCTGCATTAGGGCGTACCCTATAACCCCACCAACACTGGCATCACTTTGATATCACCCTATGATTGCAAAATGATATCACAGACACTTTGGTACAATTTGTCCCAAACCTACTCTCATATGTTGACAGCATGAACCCACAGCTATGCTTCCAAGGCATAAAAAAAGACCTTGTACCTCAAGCATAATAGCCTGAAATACTGAGCCTTTTCGCAAGAGAACAGCTTAGCATAGCTGCCCCTACTGTAAACATATTTTATTTTCTATTTAACTAACATATATTCAACTTCTTATTTATGCCATCAATAATCTCATCCAACTCTCTATATTGAATTTCTTTTCTACTTTTATCCAAATCATTCCAATATATTGCCCTCGTTTTTGTTGCAATATATTTTTCCTTAGAGAATCTAACTTTCTTGTCTAATTCATTTTTTACCAAACAAGCAAAACAAAAATTACTATAAACACTTGAAATATGTGCCCACAGTGCTTTCCTTCGTGCTAAATAATATGCATTCTTAGTCGTTAATGCTTTTATATTATAAATCCTAAATTTAAATAGTTCCTCTTCCCAATAATTTGTGTATTTACGTTCTGTTCCTCTTTTTGAAATATCTTTCATCATAAATAAAACATCTTCAGATATTTCATCTCCAATATCTTCTGTAGCTGCTACCGTGACCCATTCCCAACCTTTTTCACGCTGACCAAGCAAGGCCCACACTCCAGGAACTTTTTTATATCTAAATATATCACCTATATCAATATACTCAGTTGATTCAAGTGATGTATTACAACTCATTTTTGAAACATTATTCATAAATGCTCACGCTCCTTTGTTTTCTACTAATCTCCATCCTTAACAGCGGGATTTCTACATAATTCATTTCCGCGTCTTTCACTATGTAGAAATGCTCTCCCGATGTAGCGATTTCCAGTTCCTCTTCTCCTCCATTTAAATTGGAGTGAACCGAAATTACTCTACTTCCACTCTTTATGTACTTTCTTTGATTCTCCCATCCCTTTACCTCAACTATACTATTACTAAAGCTTATCTACTTCCTTCTCATAATATGAATACATATCCTCATCAAACAAAACTCATTCAACAACTTCCACGGTTCCAGGATTAGCATCAAGGAAACTTTTCTCTGTTCCAACTGCAATCTTTGCAGCTGAATCAACTGGAAAATGATAAACGCCAGTTGAAATCGAAGGAAACGCCACTCTCTTAATACCTTTTTCTGTAGCTATCTTCAATGAATTATAATAGCAGTTTGCAAGAAGCTCTGCCTCATTGCCATTTCCCCCATTCCATATCGGACCAACTGTATGAATGACAAATTTACAAGGAAGATTATAGTCTTTTGTAATCTTTGCTTCACCCGTATTGCATCCGTGTAGAGTACGGCATTTCTCTAATAATTCTGGACCTACTGCTCTGTGGATTGCTCTATCTACTCCACCACCATCAAACAACGATGTGTTGGCTGCATTAACAATTGCATCCACCTCTGTTATTTTTGTAATATCTCCTAGAACTGTATTTAACATTTCTATTCTCATTTCCTAATATATTTCATAAAAAAGATCATCCGCCACCACACGATAACACCGCTCAGCCTACGCTATAGAAAAAAGTGTCGTGGGTAATGCAGCCAAAGCCACACGCATCTCTGCACGGATGAGCCTTTTATATATTATCACTTTTTTGTCTTATCTTCCATTACTGTTTTCAATTATTTCATTAACTCCTGAATATCTTCATCAACAAATGTAAGTGTAAAGCTGTTACAGGTGAGCACGCCCCCATCCCAAAGATTAAACTTCCATTCCATGTAATATGAGCCTTTATCGCTTGGATATAACATAAACTCAAAATCCGGCTCAACAGAAGAAACCTCTGTTACTTCTGTTATGCTTCCGTTTGCTAACTTTTCCAGATTTTTGTATAACCATTCCACTTTACAGTAGCACATGCAACTTGAATGTATCGAATAATTCAATACTCCACCGATTGCTTTTGCAGTAACAACACACCATTCATCATCCCAGTGGTCTCTAGTACTTGGTCGGTAATCTTCAATTTCAAATTCAAATTGTATTCCTTCGAAGTTAAGAACCATAATCTTTTCCAAATCAACATCTTGCATCCATTTAAACCCATTATATGCATGACCTTTCAAAATATATTTGTCACCAATTTTTTCAATACTGTACATTAACTCTCCAGAAAAGAATGCGCCTCTTTCAAAACGAAATATTTCACTATCCTTCATTACTCATCCCTCCAAAGGCGAGGTACAGGAGTCGAACCTGCACCCTTTACCATATTGGTACTGCGCCTCTCCGGTGCGCTAGCCTCGCCAAGATCTATATTAATTATTCTAACACTTATCCTTATGTCTATAGTCTAACTCTATACAAGTTCCTAAATCAGGTCTTGCTCATATTTCTTAAAGTATATATTAAAGTCATTTATTAACGAAACCAAGCAAAAAAGGAACCAATACTCTACACAATTCAATGCAGAGGTCAGTTCCTCATATATCTTTTATTCAAACACTTTTAACGTAATTACTATGGACATCAGAATTTCATTTCCGCCGATTAAGATTGCTGTTATGACTTTCAAGGTAATCCTCAGCCAAACAACTCCTATCAGATTGATTGGAACCCATATAAGTCCAACAAACATGATTGTACTCGCTATCGTAGGAGCAAATGTAATAAAGGGAATCTTCGATGCAACAATATACAATACTACGAATGTTAAGCCAATTCCAAACTTTGGGCAGAACGTTAATTCCCAAGGCAACGCCTGATCCGTAATAACAAGAGCCCATATAATGGCAGGAATGATATTTATCAAAAAACCAAACGTTGGCTCCTTGTACGGTTTATATTTCTTTTTTGTTGGTTGTGGAATTCTATACTGTTTCTGCTCGTCCATTGTATCACCGCCTTCTTATTTATTTTATCACTTTGGTACAATTGGTCCCATAGTTCCTTTATCCCACTCCGTAGAGGTCATCCTTTATTTACTAATCCAACTCCTAAACTGATGGCTGATGTTGTCTTTGCAACTCCGCCCTTTTGATTTGCTATTGCTAATACTTTACACATAATAATTTCTCCTTCTATTTCTGTTCTTTTGTTTTTTCTACTTCCGCATATACTCTGTAATAACGATTGGTTCCTTGATTCTTATAAGGTTGTGAGAACTCTGTAACCTTTAGTTCTTTGGCTTTCTTTAAGAATCTTTTGAACCATGCAATCTCTGTTTTTGTTCCTTGAAGCCTTATCTTTAACATAGGCACCTCTTCTCAACAGAAGTACTTTCAACGCAATAGGCACTAACGTTGTGTTTGTTATCAATATTCTCTTGGCAACAACTTAAAAGTTTCCAGATATTGATCTAATAGTTCTACATTTACCAAACAGAGATTGTTCACTTTATAAACGGCACCTGCATCTTTTGCTACATCCATAAATTTGTGAAGACTCATGCTATAAATCTCTGCGCCTTCCTTATAGCGAACAAACTTACCAGATGCTTTTAATTCATTTACTTTTTTTGCCGCCTTTGTCTGACGATCTTTATCTTGTTTTGCCATCTTCTCTTGAAGTTCAACTACTCTCAATAATCGATTCAGAGCTATCTGAACTTCTGCAATAGTTTCTGTGACTTCTGACATCTTTGCTCTCCTTTCAGATGCTTGACATTTTTCTTCATGACAGTAACAATAGGTACAAAAAAAGACACCTTCTAAAACTTTTACATTTTAGAAAGTGCCTTATTAACGAGTGTTATTCGCTATAGCGTTCTAGCCTAACCAAATTACTATCACTTATTATTCTGTATGAACACTGTGTGATTTGATGTCCTTTTTTATTTTAATGTCTTGAAACCCTTGATTTTACTGGCTTTATTTATCGAGGCTCTTCATTGTCGGGAAATTCTACCGATTTGTTTGTAACTCTGCATATTTCTGCATATGCCTATTTTTCAATGTTTCTTTTATACTCCCAATTTATAAATCTACGCAATTCTTTATAAGTAGTCGCAAATCGGTCGCACATTGGTCGCACAGTCGCAACCTAAATAATACCAGATTGAAGTGCTTTCTGCTTGTTGAAATAATCTTCAAAATTGATAAGTTCCGATTTTTTCAAATCCTTTGTGGCTTCTGCATAAATGTCCATTGTTGTTTCAGCATCCGCATGACCTAAAATATCCTGCATAGCTTTAATATTTACTCCTGCTTCACACATCCTTGTTGTAAAAGTGTGTCTTAATGAATGATTGATGAACTTCGGAAGAATTACTATATCTTCTTTGTGATTATTATCAAGAATTTCATAATTGCAATCTCTGATAATTCTATACAATGCTTTGTTGAGTGTTCCTTGATGCTGTACATTTCCAAAACGATTAACAAATATAAAATCTCGAAATCCATCTACCTCCGCATTACTTTTGATACCACATTCTTCTTGATATGCTTTCTCCATTAAAAACGCTTCTTTTACCTTCGGGAGCATTGGAATAATTCTTTCTCCTGCCTTTGTCTTTGGTGTATTGATTGCGAATATCTGATCTTGCTCTGTACGTATACTATAATAAACTAATGTGTGGTTAACACTGATTGTTTGTTCTTCCAAATCAATGTCACACCATCTAAGACCTGTAATTTCTCCTACACGCATCCCAGTCCATAACATAATCACAAATATAGGATACCATCTGTGATACTGTCCGTTCTCACTAAGAAATGCTTCAAAAATATCCTGTTCTGCAACTGTAAGTGCCCTTCTCTTATCTATTTCAAAGTTATGAGCCTTTTTCAAGCATTATCAGAGGGATTATAGCGTAAATAATCATCCTCAACACCTAATTCTAAAACTTGGTGCAATACAGTATGAATATTGTCAATAGTATTCACTTTCACATGTCTTTCATCTGCCAGATAGTTATAAAATCCTCTTACATCCGTACGCTTCAAATCCACAAGTTTACTCTTGCCAAATTCTGGTTCAACCACTTCGGTTATGAGGATCCTCTGAGCACGAACCAGAGTCGTGCCAAGTGTTTCTGCAGTTCTCTTTACTGAGCCTGTTCTTCTATAGACTTCAATGACACGCTGGTATAGGCTGTCTTTGCTCATAGTGGTTCCTCCTGATAATAAACGCTGAGATAAGAATAATAGCGATTATATATAGTGTCAACCTAGTATTTTCCGTCGTAAACTTCCCCCTCCTAAACCATATACGGAGGGGGGTATATTTAATTATTCCTCAATGTATTTTTTTGACAACAAATCATAAACTACACTAACCAAATTAGTGTCAAATGGATTCTCTTTAAACATAATATAATCCGAGTCATCTTCTTTGCTATCATCTTTCCCGATCTGCGGTATTGGTACTGTCTTTCCTTGAAATTCTTCGACAACCTTTTCCTTTAACTTTTCATATTTTTCCTTATCACTATCATCTTCTTCATTTACATCAGAATACACATTTAATATTGTTGCGTAAATATCAAACGTAACATCTCCCACTCTAATTATGACATCAGTAAAAATATCTGAATCAACCTCGGCAACATATTGCTTGGTCTGATCATCATACGAAAACGAATGGTCTAAAAGATACTCTTCAAATTCACCAGTTGTTAATACACCATCCTTTTTCTTCTGCAGTAACGTAAACAATTCATTCGGTTCTGCACTTATTAGATTATTCCAAAAACTATCACCTTTGCTGTCATCAGTCTTATATTTTTCGTCTGGACCATATGTACTATTCACAAGCGAGACAAACCCATCCATATATTTCCGAATAGATGTAATCACATCGTCTCTAATTTCAAAATCCGAATAGTCAACATCCAATTCTTGTCCGGAAAAGTTTTGAATAGACTTCAAAACATATGACACAAATGACCATCTATTATTAGCCAAAATGATTTTGTCATCTTTATTATCTACTTTCTTTAATTCCTTATTAAACTCTGCATACACCTTATTCGCCCAGATAATAGCTTTGTAATACTTAGCATATATAAAATCTCGCTTTGTGCTTGACGATGATAAGGCAAACTCTTCAAGAAAATACTTCGTATTTAGCTTCTCTGACCCCTTTTCATAATAAAGTCCAGAGGGTCCAACATTCCTCGCATCGGTTGGATTCATTAGACATGAATATACCAACTGTGCAAATAAAGGTAATTCTATAGTATTTTCATCATACACTGGTGCTCCGCGCTTTATAATATATAAATAGTCTTTCTTTGCGCGCTCTCGAGCAGTCATATAGTCATTAAAAGCAGATATGAATCCTGTTTGAAATGCTATATCCTCTGATTTTATAGGTTTTTGCCTATTTAAGGCTATTGTAATATTTCGTTTTGTATGTTCATCTTCAGCAGTAATAATCCTTAATAATACCTTAGCCTCATCCTTTGCTTTTTTTACTTTGTCCTTATCATTTCCACTTCCATAGAATATCCTCGAGGCTGTCGATATTGTCTGCGCCCCATTGATTACAGAGAAATTTAATCCATTATCATTCCACTGCCTAGCAAGTATAACCTTACCAGCACTTTCCAATTCAATATCATCACTACTAGTAACTATAGTAATTCCATTGTTGTAATACCAAAACATACCAGGCTCTTCAAAAAGCGTGTCTTTCATGGAATCTTCTAGACTCATTTTATCGTCGATTCCATACCTAAGATTGCTTGCAAATAATTCATCCCCAACCTTATTATATATATCAACTAGCTCCGACAAAGAAACCACGAATACATATCCTCCAATTGTGGTTTCCTCCTTTTTTTCTGTATCTGACATAACATTAAGATTTGTACTAGGCTCCGGGAATAACAATGAATTCACTCGGGCTACTTTTAATTCTATCGGTTCTTTGTCTGCTTCAGGCATAAAAACAACATCAAAGGTGAAATTTTGCCTCGAACACTTTGTTTCTTTACACAAAGATATTTTGCCGTCTTTTATTAGGCTTGATAATATCATCTTCTCATCTAAATGCTCTACCAAGCCCACAAGCTGCACTTTACGAAACGGCTTTTCAATTCTGTGATTAATGCGTTTCTTTATATCATCGAGAATAGTCTTACTCTGCGATCTATCAAACCAAAATACGACGATACGTTTTTCAAGGTCTTCCCCTATATTTATGTCAAAATGAATACAAGTCTCGCTCTTGTTTAATAATGCATTAACACACTGTTTGTGTTCTTCTTCCTCAAAATAAAGATCGTCCAGTTCTTGTGCAAAATACTTTATGTTTTTTAAAAGCATGTTTAGTTTTTCAGCTTTTTTTTGTTTCATTCTCATTATCCTTGTCTCCTAGTCTGTTCTGAACATCGCTATCAATTATACTCTTTATGCTATTTGGCAAATCGTTTATGAAGCCATTCAATATGTCATTGTAATCATCTATCGCATTTGTGGCACATTCGTTTTCCCCCGCTTCTTGTAGCTTCTTCCAATAAGCTTTCAAGTGTTGTTTGTGAATAACAATATTCTTCTCTATGAATCTAACCAGTTCTCCAACCGTTTCTTTTTTTCTCACATAATAATCACAACAGTTTGCAAAATAATCATATTCTTCTTGTATATCCGTTAAGGCTGCGTCTGTTGTCCCCTTTAAGCTCGGATCATAAGCATTTAAGCGCAAACATCTCGCCTTGATCTCTTCTTGCATCAATTCGACTTCTGGATATACACTACCAGTGTATATCCCAAACAGATACCTTAATTCATCCCTAATTTTGGCTTTTGCATTTTTGGATATCCTGATGCCGCACATTTGATAATATGGGATTGGGACTGGTGAATCTCCAGTGAACAAAACAAACGCCCCTTGTTGAGCAACAATTCTCTTGTTTTGCTTACAATGATCAATCAGAATATGGTGATGTGAGAGGAATAGAGAATTTGACAACTCATTTCCGCCCTTTAATGCATTCAAATAGATATTCTTAGTATTATTTGACTCTGGGCTATATACCTCATCAAACTTTATGACATATACAATTCCATCTTTATCATCTGAGGCAGCTTCATCTTTATAATAGTACGGAGTTACTGCAAAATATAAGGCTATCAAGGAATTGTATGTTACGTCCAACAATCTACTCGGAAATCCATCATGCTGAGCATCTATAGCATTGTGAAGATAGTCCTCAGCATTAGATATATTACTTTGTCTCATGGCCAAAAACATATTGGTTTCATAATTAGGAGTTTGCTTTAAGGCATACCCCCTATATATTGTTGGAATACACGGAGTACTGAATTCTTCAGTTTCTCCTCTATAAACCATAAACCAATTATCATCGCGCCATTTTTTTTGCAAGCGCCTAAGCTGTTCTATGTAGCTTGAAACACTATTAATTGTTTCAAGTCCATCTGTTATTTCATCATTTATTTTCATAGTACCCCCAAATAACTAGTTTCTATTATTATGTAGCAAACTGTTAGTTACGCTATACTCCTTATAACCGCCAATTTTGGCATAACTCCACAACCTCATCATTGTTTCAGCTGAATACCCTTTCATCTGATCAATGACAAATTCATTTGTTTTTGTGGCAATCCTCTCGTTTCTATCTAATACTCCTATCATTAATCCCCTACTAGGTATTTTGTCACTTTTCTTCGAATTGCAACTTTTACACGATAGTACAAAGTTCCATATCCGATCTTCCCGTACCAATTTCCACGGAAGAATGTGATCAACATCAGCCTTTTCTGACAAGGATTTTCCACAATAAAAACATTTATCTTGTTCGAATTCCTTTCTAAGAATCTCTCTGTATACATACAGATTATTACGTTTAGGTGTAGCATCATCAAGCTTATCTAGAACTTTAACCAAAACACCGTCCGAATTGATCTTTTCTAAATATTTTGCCCATGCGTAATAATTTAACTTATCTAATTCAAACTTATATTTAAGCAGAAACTCATAAGAAACCGGATTAATCCAGATCACCTTTTCCTTAAGATCAAAGCCATAAAATAGACCATCAAAATCTCCATACAATGCCCCAACAACATTCCTTTTGCAACTATTAATAGTTTCTGCAATTATCGCATTCCTGTCGTTGTCACTAAGCGAAGAAAACTCTAGTCCCTCTATTGCGTTAGTCTTCGCAATTGCATTGTTGAATACGATTTCCAATCCACTCAACTCGCCACTACCGTTGTATCTCATTTGCTTTAAATGATATTTTGTTACTAAATTCCAATAGTTTTCAGCAAACCGAGAGAATAATGTTTGAAATGTTAATTCATACCCTCTATTTGTAAGCTCACCAGAAAATAGCGAGTCTAAAATTGACTTAAGGAAGCCAAATTTATAGGTGCTAGTTTTTTTACAGGACTCAGAGAACACATAATTAGCCAAGGCCCAAAGTTCGTCTTCAGACGCAATATATTTTTTTATATCGCCATGTGTAGAATTCCACCCTGCCATAGTTACCTCCCTTAAGCTAATGATTTCGCCACTTCAAGTAAGTTGCTGAATTCCTGAAACACTAAATCTGGATTTGTATTATGCCCCCAGCTTATTCTAAAAGAATTCCTTACAGAATCTTCAGATATTCCCATAGCACTCAAAACATAACTCGGTTTATAAGAACTTGAATTACATGCCGAACCATTTGATACTCCACAAAACTGTTTTGTTGCAAGCATGAGCGCTTCGGAAGATACTCCTTTAATTTCTATATTTAGTGTTGAAACCATTGTGTTATTCTCATCTCCATTTATAGAATAATCTAAGGAAGATTCAGCCAATAATTCTTTTACAATTTTTCTTATCTTTATATTCTTATCATAATTTGTCCTGTATTCTAACTCCGCTATACTACAAGCTTCACCTAAGCCTGCCACCAAAGCAACCGGCGTTGTACCTGGTCTGATTCCTTTTTCTTGTTGTCCCCCATACGTTATATTTTTCACCGGAGGAAGCTTATAATGTTTCTTTCTCAAAATTAGTCCGCCAACACCTTGTGGACCACCAAGTTTATGCGCACTCATGGACATCATGTCATATTTTAATTCTTTTAACTCATCCACAAGTTTTCCAAAACTTTGTGTAGCATCCACGTGAAAATAAGTCCCGGTCCCAGCCAATGCATCTCCAATTTCTTTCACTGGTTGTATAACTCCGGTTTCGTTATTGACATGCATGACCGAAACAATAAGAGTATCATCCCGAACTTTTGAAAGAACTTCCTCTGCCGATACTCTTCCATCCGAGCCGGGAGCTATAAAGTCCACTTCAAACCCGCGCTTTTGCATTGCTTTAGCGGTTTCTAGAACAGCTTTATGTTCTATAGCAGTCGTGATTATGTGCATCCTTTTTTCGGATCTTCCATATTCTTCGAGCCCCTGAATTACAATATTATTGCTTTCTGTAGCACCGCTCGTAAAAAACACTTCGTCCTTGTTTATTCCTAAAATGGACGCGACTTTTCCACGTGCATCCTCGACGATTTTCCGCGCATTATCACCAAAATCATGCGTTCTGCTATCCGCATTCCCAATCACGTTCTTATAGACATAAATCATCTTTTCAAGCACTCTATCATCTATCGGTGCTGATGCGTTATAGTCGAGATATATACTCATTTCTAAGCCTCCAATGCTAGGTTTAATAAATCATTTAGATCTTTAACAAAATTAGTTCCCGAGAGATATGAAATACCTCTTTCCAAGTGTAACTTAAAGTATTTGGATAAATTCTCTTCTGTTGGTTCTATAGATTTTTCAGCACACCATTCAATAATTAAGGCCTCATAAATCTCATTAAATTCGCCAGAAAATGTATACCAAGACATTTCAAGGTTACTATCCGCATTAATAGGAATATCTGTAGGCACAGTGCCCTCATGTAATGAATAACATAGTGCCCAACGGCAAAGGACATTCCAGTTCTTTATTCCTGTTTTTCCTTTTAATCTTGACAATTTATCTTTTGACTGGCTAGATAACTTAATTTGCTTTACAATCATTTTTCTCTCCCTACAAAATAACCAGTTTCGATAGATGTAGACTTTGTCTCTTCATCATAGTTAAGCGTAAACTCATCCCCTACATCGTCCTTCATCATTTCATATGTTTTCATATCTATTTCCGAATCTGTAGAAAGAATAATAGTCTGATCACTCGCCTTCGGGAAATATACACTTACCATTGCCTGTCTATGCAAAGAATCCAATCTTGACAAAGGAGTATCAATAATTACCGGTAAACGCTTCTTGGAACATATTGCCAAGGACCACAATAAGGCAATAACCATCATCTGCTTTTCTCCGGCAGATAAGGATTTTCTCGGAACCTCTTCGCCTTTTTCATTAAGATAAATCATATCAAGAGAAGATGCGTCCATTTTAATTCTATCTATCAGCGATTTTTTACTAGCCAACAGCTTGTAGCACTTTGTCATGGTCGATGCAACTTCATCCACCTTACTTGCTTGAAGGGCAACTCTATATTTTATAATCACACTGTTTGCAATGTTCGCATACTTTATAATTCTGTCTCCATCATCATTCAATTCTACTTTTTTCAGATATGACTCAACTTTTCGATTAAAATCTGAGGCAGTGCTTACAGCTAATCCTTTTGCGGTCCTACGCTTTTCTTGCATAACATCGAGTTTTGCTTCGATCTCAGCCTTTTCTTGTTCCAAACGCTTAATCTTTTTATATAGAGTAGCAACTGCTTTTTCATCAATATCTACTGATAAATAGCTTTCTATCTGATTTGCCTCTTTTTCAATCGTCCCTACATCTGTTTGTGTTGTTATCGTATCAAGTTTTTTATTCAATAATCTCTTATCCAGCAATAACTGTAGTTGCGCCAAACCAGAATCGGAAATATTATAATCGTAATTGGACTCTTTACCCTTATACTTCTTCTCAAAAAAATCCAGAAAGAGATCTATCGCTTCGGAATCATGCCCAGTCTTTTGAGTATAACTTGACAGTTCCTTTTTCATTTTATTTAAAGCCACTTCTAAGGTCTTGCGATCTTGAATAATCTCAGCTTTTTCTCTGATATTTTGTAATAGATCCTTGACCAGCAACAAAGGCAACTCAGACCCAGCAGCTATCATGAGATCATCATTTAATGCCTGTACTTTTGCATTTAGTATAGATCTCTTATTAATCATGTCCTGACGTTGAGTTATGAGATCCCCGCCTTTAACGACATACTCCTCATTTGCTTTGTCGAGATTTTTTTGAATTAATACGCTTTTTGCTTGCAGTTCTTCGATCATCGAATCAATTTCCTGCAGTTTCTTATTAGCATCATCTTTCGCCGCACGTAAGTTTTCGAGTTCTATTTCCTCTTCCTTATTAACGCTATTTTTGGCGGTTCTACTGATAATTCTGGACAAGTCATTTTCTAGATGATCAAGCACTGTAATCCCAAGTAACGCTTTTATTGATTGCTTCATCTGTGCACTAGTGTTTTCGCCTGCTAGGGTAGCGATTTTTTCTCCATCAAAGAAAAAGAAACTGGAGAGACCACTAGGCAAGACATTCTCCATGAACATTGCCCAATTATCAGTCAAAAACTGATTATACTCGTCATCCTTATATACAGAGGTCTTTTCTGTTGTTCTACTCGTCTTAGCATCCCACTCGCGTCTTACACGATACTTCTCTTTTCCCTCCTTATCCATAAAAAACGTCAGATCTACATATGTTTCCTTTTTACCATCTGACATATTTACATGATCTCGAAGGTATTGACCATATGAAAGTCCATCACTTTCAGAGTAGGCAAATGAATTCTTACCATAAAGAGCAAGAAGAACAGCTTCCAAAAAAGTGGTTTTGCCTCTGCCATTTAGTCCGCCAATTAACACTATTGGTTTTTGAGCGGTAAATTCAAACTCATTAATTCCTGAGTACACGCCAAAATTATATAAAGATAATTTGCTTATTATCATTACTCTGTTCCTTCCGGTACATCCTCAAACTCTCCGCCTTCTTCTTTAATGTTGACAAAGAATTTCTCGTTGTACTTGCCTCCCATGTCTTTCTTTCTTTGAAGTTGCTTACGATAGTAATCCGTAGCATCATCTTCATCTGCATAAAAGTCTCTTTTGATACACTTTTCTAGCGAATCAAGTATTCCTTTTCTATCATGCATACTAGTAGCTCTATTCTCTACATCGATCAGTCCAGCGATCATTTCGAGAATAAGATTATCTCTGACATTTTCTATTTCAGCCAGATCTTGGTTTTTATTCGCATTATCAACTGCTTCAATCGAGTTTTTATATTGAGAATTACCCACAACATCATCACAAACTTTTCCGAGCAATTCCCACTCTTTATGTCCAAATGTTTCCGATCCAATCCATTCCGGATCATAAAACTCTTTTCCAGTTACTTCTTTATATATTCTAGGTAATGAGTCATCAAATTCATGTTTTTCAAACACCCAAATTCGCCTTATACACCTTAACTCAGGCAATGTTATCAATTCATAATCCGAAAACTCTTCGGGTCCATACATATTTATTTCTTTTTGGTTTTCAAGCAGTTCTCTAAGCCATCGTTCCCGCCATTCTTTTAGATATGGACCATGATGAAGGCGCTCATAGCTTCCTTGCAGATAACCTTGCATCTTCTTAAAACTTCTTCGGGTTCGGTCCATAGCTTCATCACCAAACCTATTCCTAAATTCAAGCAATGGAGTCATCCAGGCCTTCTCGTCATCATTTGAGATCATTGCCTCCATTGACTTGTCTTTTTCCACCATTGTGCAGACCCAACAACCAAATCTACTCTGTCCACATGTCGGAAGGCTCTTTTCGGTCATCATAGGGCATTCTTTATCTTCGGACGCGCTCATATACAGCGTCTGTAATTCATTGTTAGACAAGCCCCAGGGATTCTCATACTGCATTAGAAAGACCCAAACGTCATTGTTTGTCCAATCTTCAAGTGGCGAAAAAACAAGTTCATTGGCTAAAGTCGGGTTCGGGCTAAGCAGTTCCCTTACACGCTTTTTCTCATAATACGCCATGGTTTTAGCACGATTGGCGCTTTCCGCCTTTCTCGTACCCAAAACAAGGATAATTTCGCCATGCTCAGCGATTTTATCCTTCACAAACTTGTTAACCGGTTGTATTTTAAGCCTGTCAGTACACCATCTTAGTTTTTTTCTCGGGAACGGATAGCCACGACCTATAAAATTAACCCAGAATGTGTTATCTGCTTCCGGTGTAAGCCTATGAGTAACGAATAAAGTCTCCACCTTGGATTCCACCATTTTGCTGGCTTCATCCATCATTTTTAAGGATTTACTTACCCACTTTTCTATCACTGGGGATTCAACCATCGTATCTGTATTGATGACATGTACTACTTTTGTTAGCTTTTCAGGAGGCAGTTCCCACAATGCGAGCCATGTTAACTGCAATGTTGCAGTACTATCCTTTCCTCCCGAGTAACCTATAACCCATGGAATATCATCTGCCAAATAAAGGTTTCTTATTGTTTCTTTTAACCCCTCTATCTTTTCTTTGTTTATTGTTATTCCTGATGCCATACTTCATCTTCCTTTAGAATAATAGTTTTTCTTCCATTGCAAGTTCATCATCAGTCAGTTCAATGCCAATGGATTTCTTTATATAATTTGTGGCGTACATAATAGCGCTTTCATTATTGATAATGCGCCCGTCAGCTCGCATCACTCTTCTCTTCCACTCGGAATCGCTACGTTTCCAATTAATGCTTCTGAGTTTTGAAAGATACTCGTCCATATCCTGTACATTCATCTCCCATAGACAAGCCCCTACTCTTCCAAAAGCTTGGATTATAATTGCCTGAGTAGCCACATATAATTCACGTAATTCCTTTTTCGCCAATTCCTTTCTAGCCATTTCATTCCAAGGTTCCATGTACGTCACAACGCTATTCCAAAATTCAAAAATAAAGGTTTCGAATTTCTGATCACAGTTATTCCGTCGTAGTATTTTCTTATTCGCGGTATAAAAGGTGTTAAGTGTAAATAGAGCTGATGAAAACTTTCCAATAATATCGCGTTCTTTGTCCACATATTCATCTAAGAACGGAATTCTTGAAATAACATTTCGTGTTGTAACCGCTACCTCATCTCTGGAATCATACAATTCGGCTATAGAATTAGATGTCTTAACAGCATGTTTATTTAAATCGGTAAACATTTGCTGGCTTCGTTTAAGTCCCTTATCCCCATAAAAGACAACGGAAATGGTTTCGTCCCCAATTGATTCATCTTCCTCAAGGGCAGCAACAATCGCCGCTTTTCTATGTTGACCGTCATTCATTAAAAATCTAGCATCTAAAGAGACCTCTAAAACACCCACATTTTCTTGATTTGATTCTATGAAATTGTATTTACCATCAATCGAAGCAGCTAATGCAGAAAACACATAGGAGTCCTCATTGTTTAAAATATACTTAGTTATCTCCGGAATCCTAGACTCATTCAATCTTCTTTGCGCCCTATATTCGGGTAATACGCAGTCCGTATCTTCCGTAAACAGCTTTCCAAGCATTTTTAATGGAACCATTCCGATGTAGTATTCTCTCCCTGCTTGAATCCCTTTTACCACTGGAAAACGATAACAATAATTCATATAACCTCCACTTAAAAGAACCTACTTAAGTAGTATACTTAAGTAGGTCTCAAAAGTCAATCATTATATGCAACTACACCCGAATTTAAAACAAAAACTGCTATTCATTCATCTCATCAATTATAGAGCCAAAAAGACCAGATAAGTCTGTTTGAACGGTTTTTATTTCAGGGGAGTACTTTCTGACGTACTCTATGATCCTTTCAGCACTAGTATACTGACCTGTAAAGACTTCTTTGACAAAAGCATTCATTCCGGCTTCTGCATACTCTTCAAACATTTTATATTTTTCATCTTTGTTTTCATCTAAGAGTATTTTTATGTCTTTAGTGCTAAGGACGGCAATTACATTAAGATAATCCATATCGTCCTTAAAAATGTGCTCTTTTATTGCATCTCCGCCATATTTAGTGACTGGTATCCTTGCTTCATTCTTGAAACCAATCATAATAGCCAGAAGCATTACATCCTTCATTGTTTCAAAATAGCCTTCTTTTACCAGATACTGGTAGTATGGCTCCATCGCTGCAGATTTACCTAATGCAGATTTCACCTCTCTTTACCTCCCAAACTCTGTATATTCATCATCATTTCCTTCATAGTTACCATCATGCATGTTGTAAACAGTATGAACCCGTTCTGCTATGTTCTCTTCTACAGTTCCTCTCCACTGCTCATCTGATATAATCACAATGACTTGCGAAGCCAACTGTGGAAGTCCCTTTGCAACATTTGCTTTATGAGTAGGATCTAAGTTGCCAAATGCAGAATCCATTACGATCGGGAAATCTCCACCACTAAAATCGGTAATTAGATCACTCTGGGTTTTCTCTTTAGCGTAGGAAACCAATGCCCCAATAAAAGCAAGACTGGTAATCTGTCTCTCTCCAGTAGATAATATCTGCGGTTGATGGCTAACCTTATTTCGTATAGCCAACTCAAAGTTTTCATTTAAACACGCTTCACGATCTTCTTTTCGAGAAATATTGGCAAAAACATGCTTAATCTTTTCATCCATATCTTCTCTTGTAATTTCGATGAAAAGTTGCCGAATTTCTTCGTTAAGTCGTCCAACCTCAACAGCCATATTGAACGCCTCGCTAAACATATCCTTATTGCCTTGCTTAGCCTCTTCGATTTTTATTTTCGCCTCGAGAGCTTTTTTCTTGCTCTCGTTGCTCTTGATGTTTTGAGTATAAAAGTATTCCTGCTGCAAACAATCTTCCTTAATACTCTGCGCTTGTTCGAGCATCGTCTCATGGCTGGCTATTAAATTACCAAAATCATTAGCAAGCTTCTTACCTATTTCTTTTATGCTCTTGTCAATTTCTTCGATTCTTCCAGAAAAACCCAGAAGCTTACTAGCATACGCATTTATGCGATCATAAAAGCCTTTTGTCGTTTCATTAATTTCATTAGAATCAACAAACGCTCGCATAGTAATGTATGCATTATCCAGTTCTTCTCGTCCAGCTGTCTCCAAGAGTTTCGTAATATTGCTATGGAACACCTCGCCCTTTATAAGTTTCTGTCCACATATGCATTCTCCGGACTCTAACAGGTCATGTACAAATTGAACCTTTATATCCGAAGGCAATTCCTTCTTTTTCCTTTTTTCCTCAAGGAAATCAGATATCTCTTGAAACCGATCAGATAATAAGAAATATTTAAAATTCTTAGAGATATGCCGCATAATATCCTTGCGTTCTCTATCTTCCTCATCCGTTATTGCTTTCTTTTCAGCCTCTAACTTACCTCTCTGAAGTTGCAAATTTTTAACTGCCTCAGCATTATGTTCTTTTAAAAATCTAGAACATTTATCTATTTCGGCCTCTGCAGCCTTACGTTTTGCAATCAATCCAGGGTTTTCTTTTGTACCATCCCCCTCCAATTTTTCCTTGTCAGCTTTAATTGCCGCTTCCGTGTCTTCAAAATCCTGACGTAATGTTTTGAGGGTCTCATTTTTTGCAGCATTCTTTATTTTCTTGTTATAATCGCTCTGAACTTCACTCGTAGCTTCCTCTATTTTTTCAAGCGTAGTTAATCCGAGTATGTCAAGTATTGCTTTACGGATTTCAGCTCTACCGTCTATCTTCGCAAGGCGATCTATACGCTCACCATCAAAGAAAAAGAAGCCTTTCAAGTCACTTGGAATTATTCTCTCAAAGAATGCTTTATCTGTAATAGGCATACTAGGATTAGCCAGATCTATAACTGAAAAATCTGGATCACCTACTTTGACACATTCGTTCTCACCGGTTTTCTTAAACTTTTGATACCGTGAAATAAGATATGTATGCCCGCTATCACTGATGGACACTTTAACTCCAGCACTCTCTAATTTGCCAACAGCCATCTCACTTAAGCGACGCTTGTTTAACATTTTGTCCACAACAAGAGGATCTTCGACAACGCCGTAAAAAGCCCAAGAGAAAGCACTCAACAAAGTAGTTTTACCAGTACCGTTATCGCCTTTAATAACAGTAACATTTTTCTTATCGTCAACAGAGAACTCTACTTTGGGGCTTTGATAAATCCTGAAAAAATATGACATTTCAATCGAATTAATTATCATCTTTTTGCACCTGCTCCATGATTTCTTTGTCGATCAAAGACTTCATTTGCGCCTTTCTTATATTTTTGATGTTCTTTTCTTGTGATAAAACTTTTTGATAAACCTTTTGAACCGCCGGGTCATACTTGCTCAGTATGTCGTTCAGTTCCTGCTTTTTGTTACGCATTGTCCATACCTCCTGAATATTGTCTCCATTTTTCCAAGAAACTTGCGGTGACCTCAAGCCCATTCTCTGCAAGATTTGCAAACTCCTGCACTCGTTCAAATTCTCTTGATATCACTTTTAGTTCCATTTCTTTTTCATCAGGTGTTAAAGCTGAAACATCTTGAATCGAAAGCGACGGAATTACAATAAAATCGTATATGTACGAATATTGCTTTCCAGCAGCTTTACGTAAAATACGTCCTCTTCGTTGAATGAACTCTTTGGGGTTGGTTCCGCTAGACATTATTATCGCAGTTTCAAGTTGAGGAATATCTACGCCCTCATCAAGACATCTAATTGCAATTAGTGCTTGGATGACTTTCTTCCCAAAGAGATCCAGTATATCTCTTCTTTGCTGCGGATTCTCTTCTGCTGTGAATTTGGCAGAAATAATCCCTTCTTCATTATTTACTATTTCATATACCTTATCAATGTATTTGACATTTGACTCAATCTTATCTCCGCAATATATTATGAGATTTGCTTTATCCTTAAATTGTGACGCCATCTCTTTTAACTTTATCAACTTATTCGAAGCTGAAGCCAATATTCGACCACGCTGACTTAAAAGAGCCTTTAGTGGAATGTTATCGTCATCATCCAAATCATTTCCAGCCAGCATCATGGCTTTACTGATTTTTTTAGATACCTCATAATAATCACTTTTTTCCTCATCCGTAAGTTCGACATAAATCGGATAATAAAAATACCGTGTCAAGCAATCTGTTTCTATCGCTTCTTTCATAGAATACTCATATATAATTCCTCCAAAATAGGCCTTTAATTCCTCCATTTTGGCTGAATTATATTTGGTCATTAATGTTGCAGACAATCCCAATCTGTATTTTGCATTTTGAGGTAAGGACTGACGCATCATATCTGAAGTCAAATGATGCATTTCATCTGCGAGAAAAATATAATCTCCTTTGATAGTGGCTATGCATCTCTGAAAATCGCTCGAAATAAGCGTTTTAGTCGTAGTGATCAAAAATAACTTATCCCTAACATTTTCATTGAATAATCTGATGTTTTCCTCGACTCTTGGTAACCATTTATTTTTTGATTCATAACATGCTATCGCTGATATTTGAAACTCTTTGAGGTCTTCCAACCACTGTTCTAAAAGGACAACATATGGAACCACAACGACCAAGCCACATTTGACTTGATTAGAGTAATAAACATCTAATATTTTAGTTACCGCCGCCAAACCAGTCTTAGTCTTACCAGTACCGGTTGCCATTTGGAATATTCCCCGATTGTTATTCTTTACCCAAGCAACAATTGCGTTCTTCTGATATTTTCTAAGTTCCAACCATTTAGGAATAGCCGGCCTAGAAGGCATATATACCATCTCTGGTTCATAAACAAGTTGCGGACTATTTTCTACATATTCATACGTATCCGCTTTAATTGGGCGTCTAATTTGAACTAATGATTCCTTGACAGCATCCGGTATTGGAATTGTAGACCATTTATTGCTGTCATCATCCCATATTGCATCAAACTGCTTTTCTCTTTGAATAGCCCTTCTAAGTCCCTCTGTTTCCCAGGAGCAATCGACTTCGATAGATTCATAATTATCAACCATCGCCGTCTCGCTCTCATTCATAGATCCTCTAAAAGTAATTCTGTTACCTTCTTCATCTATCAAAACAGAGAACTTATCGTGAAATATAGCCTTCTTATTATTTTCCTTTTTTACAACTACCCTGATATCTAATCTTTTTTCGAAAATAAGCCACGATAGAATATTAGCTCCATCATCATCCTTAATTTCATCAATGTTAAACATTTCAACGATGCGTTGAGTCGCTATGTCTTCTTGCGCCTTGTATCCTAACTCTATCGCTTCATAATCTTCTTTACTAAACAGCGGCGAAACTATTAACCTCATGTTTCCACCATTGTAATAGAATTGCTTCAATCCTCTCCCCAAAGTTGCCAAAGCAGAACTAGAAAAAAAACCTGCGGCTCTCTTATAAAGGACGGTCTTAGGCAAAGCTATTCCATAAAACTCTTCAGGAATATCGTCACTATCCGTGACATATAAATCTTTAATGGTTAATTCTGTAAAACCCATAAAGAAAACCTCACATCCTATTTAAAAAATAAATCCATAATGCTTTCGTTAGAAGAATTATCTTCTTCAGTCTCAGAGAGTTTTTGAACCCACTCAATGAATAGCCCGACAATATCAGCAATAGTTCCCTTTGAAATATTAAGCCTGCTGAAATTATCACTAAGCTTTCTAAAGTCAAGTTTCAAAAGGTCCCTCATCAAAAAGCAATCATTCAACCCACAGTATTCAACAAATTCTGTGTATTTATCATTCCAATAATAATTCGCTATCATTATGCTTGATCTGTTTATCTCTTCCTGCTTTTCTATAATTATTTTGGCAAAACGAGAGTTACCCAGATAAACCGCCCCTGTCTCACTATGCCAATCAGAGGCCAGAACAATATAATCAAAAATATCATCATATATTAGCTCTTTTGACTCTTGAAGAACATAAACCACCCGCGACTTATCGAGAAAAAGTTCATAATCACTTCTCAATGTACTTATCAGGTCGCGTATGCTTATTCCGCCGTTTTTGTTTGTTATATGGGTTATTAATCCCAATTGAGAGAGATCATAATCCTTCCTTGTAGCTATGTAAGCATTTGCGATTCGGCTTGTTTTATATCCTTCCTGCGCACGAATTATTGAATTCAAAATAAAAGCATTGTTATTTATAATCGGTAAATCTTCAAGTATAGTGCTTTTTGCCGTAGCCTCCACTGAAAAATACTCTGTATCATCCAATCTTGATAATACCTCTTGCCCAATGGCTAACAGTTCCTCCTTTGAATTAACGGCATATTTTTCAGCGAAATAATCAAATCTGTAAAATACATCTCGATCTACTTCAATTAATTCTAAAGAATCCCTCAAATCACTTAACGCAGCATAAAAAGCCTGTATGGACCTGATCCCCTGTTTAAACTCATTCAAATACACGCACCTGTCTTTTTCTAATATGCTTGTAAAGAAAGCATCAGCAGACGGATAACTAGAACTAATAACATACTGGGAATAGACCTTAAATCCAAGTTTTTTAAGAGTCATTGCATTAATTGCATCTAACTTAGGGCACTTTGACAACTCCCGATATTTTTTTACTATCTCATCCCAAAGATATACATCTTCAGTCAAAACAGACCTGAGCATTAAATACTCTTCTTCTCTAAGTTCCTGTTGCTCAAGATCAAACAATCCATTGTGATAGTAAACATCTATCGGCTTAAAGAAATTAGCAAGAACGGTCTCGGAGCGAACTCCGTACATTTCTTCATATGCTTTCGCCAGATCAATGTTAGAAATAGGCGCCATTTGAAGAAGCAGTTCTTCTACCTGCTTAACTCTGTCCCCATCCCCAATCGTAATAAAAGGCATTCGCGTAACGGAAATCTCATACTTAGCAGCATTGGCAATTCTTTTTCTTATTAAGTTATGAAGCTCATATTCGTCACGAATGTCATACTGTTCCATAACATCCTGCCAGTCTCTCATAAGTTTGAGCGTAGATATCTCCATATTCTGATACCTATGTATATCTATAGCTTCAAATAAACTATCTAAGTCTACATCCTCGGTATCATAATATCTAATCTTATGCCCAGCTTTCATTAAAGAGTATGGATAATCCGTGATTCGCGCCTCAAAAGCTCGACTATTGGGAAACAATAGATTTTCACGATCATCTAACTCATTCTCTTTTAAAAAAGCTTGATAAAAATCAGCGAATTCCTCAACTGTACATTCTGCTTCGGAATAGAAAGTCTTCAGCAAAGTTTTTAATAAAACATCTCTTTTAAGCGGAATGCACTCTCCATCCAGTATAATAACCTTCCCTTTAAATGCTACCGGTACACGTTCCTTAATCGCCGAAGGTACCATATTATCATTTAAAAAAGTCTGTACATCCTCTATTCCTCTCTTATGAGCAAATAAAAGATAATTCACCTGAAAAGAATCGAGTGAAAACAGAGTGCTAAACTCTTCTCTTTCAAAATCATACTTCTCTATAAAAATGGCATAATCTTCTTCATAGAGTGTAGGACATTTTCTCAGAGCTTTTGTAATGAGCTGTCTGACACGTTCTCTTGTTAATCCAATTTGATTTCCTATCTCCTCTAGGGTCATTCCTTTACATCGGCCCTCTATAACTATTCGAGAGTTACCTTCTAACGAATCAACCCATTCATTCAAAAAAACCTTATATTTATATAACTTTCCTGACACTTCCCTCACCTGATTTGTCAGGATCATATCCTCGAGAACTGCCTCGATAATATATTCATACTGCCTATTTTGTCTCGATACTAAGGACAGTAGAATCCCCTTGTCTATTCCTTGATAAAATCTTTCCGAAACAGAGTCCTTTATCACATCTCGAAGCAAAGAGTTAATTGGATTAACCTTCGCCATTTCCAACATAAAAGATTGGTTATCTACTTTACATTTATCATTGCGGTTAAGAACATTAATAACAGCAATCGTAATTTCCTTTTCTTTGGCCTTGATAAACGAATTCTCTATTATTACTGAGAAAAAATCTGTTATGCGGGCAACCGCATCTTTCACTTCTTCTTCGTCGTAGAACAATTTACTTTCATTGATTACGATTCTTCGTTTAACAGTCTCAAGAACTTCATCAATACTCTTCTGTCCAAATCCAGATATTTGAATTAGCTCACGATACTTCATAGATGCCAATTCTCTCAACGATGAAACCCCATGGGTGATCAATCCGTTGTACGTTCTAGTGGAAAGTTCTGAATCCGTAAATGAAATATCTTCACAATAGTCTTCGCTATCTCTCTGAAACATAACAGACGAAAAATCTATTCTTTTTCCCAGCACATATTCACTGATTGTAAAACCGCTAAAATCGTTAATAAGCTCATCAGCCCCCACCGACTCCTGCGTAGAGTTAATTTCTGGGATTCCACCCATACCTTTTTTCTGACAATAATCTAGTATTTGCTCACGACTTGCCGTTCTTGCAAATTGTATTATTGTCATTAGTTCTTGTTCACTCGTTTTGCCAAAATTACGGATTTGCGAAAATTTATCTGGAGCCTCAATCATTACATCTGTGAGCGTAGCATAGCCGCCGTGTCTCAAACAATTGTAGAGTCGAATAGACATAGGCAAATCCGCCAAATCAATATCCGCTGTTTTTGCGATCAACTCATTTATGATAAGAGTTTCCTCCATACCGTCTTCTCCCTAATTACTTTAAAAAAATATCCTCTATTATTTGATTTGAATCTGAACCTTGATTACAAGATTCATCATTAAAATACTCCTTCAACAGTCCATACAGCTTAAACAACTCATCTTCCGAAAGAGTTATTCCCTTACTCATCTTGTCATGTTCCGGATTCCATTCACGAATATCAAACTTGCCACCCTGGCCATTCCAATTAACTATATTTAATTCTTTTTCCCCGCCTGAATCCTTCTGGGATAGCACACCTATCTTTTACTTTATCTCCATATTCACGTATTTCCCTCTGCTTAGTCTTCCTCAGATACAATATCCATAATGTCATTAACATTGCATTCCAATGTCTCACATATACGAACCAAAACAGCTGTACTTACATTTTCTCCCTTTGTGAGTTTGGCTATTGTGGATGAGCTAAGATGAGCCGCCTTACGGAGATCTACCTTTTTCATGTCTTTATCAATTAACAGTTTCCACAATTTTTTATAGCTTGTGACCATATTAATACCTCGTTTGAATCAATAAGACTATAAATGTTAATCAGTCCTCTTGATTTTATCATATAAACTGCGCAGTCACAATCTAAAAGCTCGATTTTACGAACTAAATTTATTTAAATGTGGATGTTAAGTTCGATTTCTTTTTTACAGTTAATTGCACCCACTGCACTCCCTATAAAACTGACACGTCAAACAACACTGTCCGCAGCGTTTCTCCTTTATCCGTTTCTTTCGCTGGAGCCAGTAAATGATCCTTCTCATCTTCTTTTCCCTCCGCCGTTGTTCATCTTCATCAGTTCAGCCAATACCGCGAACGGGAAAATCAAAATGCAAAGAATTGCCATACTCTCTATCTCCTCTCTTGCGCGAATTCTTTTCTACTGACTCTACTCTACTTCTTAAGGTGTCCATTAAAAACACCTGCTAAAAGAACGTTTTTTCGAAATCATAACCACCTGCTTAGCCGGTGGTTTGCTCACGCCCTATAAGGGCTTATTACCGGCTCTGGAGTCTAAAGACTCATCGAATGGTTCGCCAGCCGCAACGTCATTTACCTACTAAGCCCCTTGGGCTTATTCTA